>ERZ1649853.98-NODE-98-length-36351-cov-8.923077_pt1 | contig 36351 bp, 36 predicted proteins | sample MGYA00575353_ERZ1649853 | MGnify/ENA primary metagenome ERZ1649853 (study PRJEB40853, sample SAMN11349654) | freshwater sediment metagenome | isolation source: river sediment | host: Sediment | place: India: Okhla Barrage, New Delhi | collected 2017-02-21 ...
TTTTGCTGGCGCGGTGCTTATGAGTATGAAACCCACGGCCATCTGGTCCTCACCGTTTCGGTATAATGGGGTGTCCTGTCATAAACCTTTCGCACTACTGAATCGCTTTCCAGATTGCTGGCAAGATGTCGCCTGCGCGCCCGAAAAAGGAAGCGTCTGCGTACGTGGAGACATCTGTCGGTTCGAGGTTGACCTCCACCACTGCGCCTCCTGAGTTCTTCGTGATGACGGGAAGAGCCGCTGCGGGGTAGACAACCGCGGAAGTGCCGACGACGAACATCAACTCTGACTCTCGCGCGACCCTGGACGCTTCCTCGACCTCGTTCTTCGGCAACTGCTCCCCGAACCACACGACGTCAGGCCTCAAGATACTCCCGCACTGGCACAACGGCGGGATATCGGAAACGGGGGCGCCCAACACGAGCTCGAGCCCGTCGCGCTCGCACCTCATCCGCCAAATGTTGCCGTGCAGCTCGATGACCTTCTTGTTCCCCGCGCGCGCGTGCATGCCATCGATGTTCTGTGTAATCACCGAGAATGAGGAGAAGCGTTTCTCCATGTCCGCGATGACCATGTGTGCCGGGTTCGGCCTGGCCTTCGCGATCTCGACCTGTCTGAGCTGATACCACTCCCAGACCAACCTTGGGTCCTTCCTGAACCCCTCATGGGTCGCAAGCACGCGAAAATCGTACTTATCCCAAATGCCTCCCGCGCCTCGGAAGGTAGGGATGCCGCTCTCTGCGGACACGCCCGCGCCGGTGAGGACGGACACTGTACGAGCTTCCCTGATCTTCTTGACCAAACCCTTGTCGAGCTTGGGGGTCTCCGCCTGGCCCGGGCCGGACATCCTCAGACGCACTTCCTGCGTGAGGCCCTTCTCTGGACCATGTCCCACGTAGGCAGCGTGCTCTGGGCGCCTTCGCTCTCGACCACGAAAGACGCGGTCGCCGCGCCTACCCACGCGCACTCTTCTATCGAAAGCGACCTGCTCATCCCCGCATAGAACCCCGCCCTGAACCCGTCGCCAGCGCCAGTTGTATCCACGACCTTGTCCGGCTGTATCGTTCCCACGAGGACCTCATCGTCCCCCGTGATGATCCTGCTGCCTTCGCTCCCGCGAGTGTTGACGACCATCTTGACGTAAGACAGAAGTTCGGGGTCCTCCTTCAGGTTGAGGTATGATTTGACCTTCTCGAGCTCGGCCGTGTTCACGAACAGGATGTCCGCATGCTCCAGAACCGCCTTGAATGTCTCGGGTGTGTACACGTAGTGGAGCTCCTGAGCGGGGTCGAACCCCACTGTCTTCTTCTTCTTCCGAGCGCGCTTTGCGACCTTGAGCATGTACGACGGACGTCCCGTTCCGATGTGCACGAACCTGGAGCTGTCCACGGTGTGTGTTCGGATCGGCAGCTTCTCCTGCTCGAGAACGGCCGCCTGGTCGACGAATCCTATCTGGTTGTGGTCTCTGTCGGATATCATGATGATGAACGGCGTCCGCTTCCCGCGGAGGCGGACCACGTCGGTGGTGTCCACACCGCTACCCTTGAGGGCGTCCATGTACTCCTTGGGGAAATCGTCGCCTACATGACACGCGAGCGAGGTCCTGACGTCCAAGGTGGATGCTATCCGAGCGACGTTCGCCGCAGTTCCCCCGAAGTGCTGTTTCCGGTCCTTCAGCTCGACAGTCGTGTTCGGCTTCGGGAACTCATCGGAGCGGTAAATCACATCGATGGCGGCGTGACCATAGACCCCTAAGAAATTGCTGCTGCGCAAGCTGCCCCCTCAAAGACGGCCCTCCGTATCGACTGGCTCAGTATTGAAAATTGGGGATGCCGCCAAGGGCCCGGCCTGAGGGTTATCGTACTTAAAGCTCGCTACGTGCCAGGCTTGCGGACGGAGGGCCCGTCCGTGACAATCATTGTCAGTCAAGCCCCGGATTTCCTCAGGTGCCCTCTCTCCAACTCCTTACGTAGTTCTGTTGTCCCTTGGAGAGCCTGTCGATCCTGATGCCCATGGTCTCGAGCTTTATCCTGGCGACCATGTCGTCCAGGTGGTCGGGCACGTCGTACACGTCAGGCTCGAGTGTCTGGGCGCTGAAGTCAAGGTACTCCAGGCACAGGGCCTGGATCGCGAAACTCATGTCCATGATCTCGACCGGGTGACCCTGACCAGCTGCCAGATTCACTAGCCTGCCGTCGGCCAGGAGATACACCTTCCGGCCGTTCTTCAGCTGGTACTCCTCGACCATCTCCCTGACCTTCCGGTGCTTCTTGGACAGCTTCTCTAAGGCGGCTTTCGAGATCTCGTTGTCGAAGTGGCCGGAGTTGGCGAGCACGCACCCGTCCCTCATGACCTTGATGTCCTCCGCGGTCACGATGTCCTTGCAGCCGGTGGCGGAGACGATCATGTCCGCATGCCTCGCCGCCTCCCGCATCGGCATTACCGCGAACCCGTCCAGCTTTGCCTCGATGGCCCTGATAGCGTCCACCTCGCAGACTGTGACGTCCGCCCCCATGCCCTTGGCCCTCATCGCGATGCCACGCCCACACCAGCCGTAGCCGGCGACAACGAAGTTCTTCCCCGCGAGGACCAGGTTTGTGGCCGTCATTATGCCGTCCATCGTTGACTGGCCGGTGCCGTACCGGTTGTCGAAGAGGTACTTCATGTAGGCGTCGTTGACAGACATGACGGGAAACTTGAGCGCTCCCTCCTGGGCCATCGCCCTCAGCCTCATAATGCCCGTCGTGGTCTCCTCGTTGGCACCCTTGACCTTGCCAAGCAGCTCCTTCCGCTTGGTGTGGAGCAGGAATATCAGGTCCGCGCCGTCGTCAATGACATAGTCCGGCTTGATGTCCAGAACCTTGTTGAGCGAGTTGTAGTAGTCCTTGTTCGACTGGCCCTTCTTCGCGTAGGTCTCCAGGCCGTACTTCTCGTTGAGCGCGAGGGCGACTGAATCGTCTGTCGAGAGCGGGTTGCAGCTCGTGAGCCTGACCTCGGCACCGGCCTCCTGTATCGTGAGTGCGAGGACCGCGGTCTTCGCCTCTGTGTGCAGTGCCATGCCGACCTTGAGCCCCTCGAAGACCTTCTCCTTGACCATGCGCTCTCTGATCTTCCCAAGGACCTTCATGTGCGTCTTCGCCCATTCGATCCTGTTCACGCCCTTCTCGAGCAACTCGTTCTTCGCCATACTACCAGAGTCGCATCTGATGTTACCCTAATAACAGTTGTTCCCTGACTGCCGGAATCCCCTGCAGAACCTTCGATGTACACAGTTCGGCGACGATTATTGAAGGGGTGAATGCGATCAACTTGGCAGGGGGTGTCTGGGGGCGGCTCACTATATAGAATACATAGAACCGCTAGTCGACCGGATGGCTACGGGGTTTAGAGAATCTACATCGCCAACCCTGATAGCTGCGTTTGGAGGTGGAAGGTTCGAGAGACGCATAAGGAGAATGTGAGCTAGATGAGCGGAAGTCAGAATCAGATGGACGGGCCCTCGGAAAAGGTCGTGATGCCGCACAAGGGCGGCAGGACCAGCCTGATCGTGGTCGCAGTCATAGTCGCGGCCGCCGTGGTGATTGCGGGGGCCTTCGCGACTGGAATGCTGTCGCTGGGCTCCGACAAGGAGTCCGTGACCGTAACAGGCGCGGGCGCTACCTTCCCGATGCCCCTGATACTCAAGTGGGCAGACCAGTACTACAACGAGACCGACGGAAAGGTCAAGATAGTGTACGGGGGGGGCGGAAGCGGTGCGGGCATAACGCAGATCAAGGAGAAGACAGTGGAGTTCGCGGGAACCGACGCGCCACTGAGCGCGACGGAATCGACGGAGTACAGCCTAGTTCACATCCCTGAGACGCTCGGCGCCGTCGTGATTGCGTACAACCTTCCAGGAGTTGCGACCTTGAAACTCGACGGGCCGACACTCGCCAAGGTGTTCATGAAGAACATAACCAAGTGGAACGACGCGCAGATTGCTGACCTGAACCCAGGCGTATCCCTCCCCGACAACGACATTCAGACGGTTGTCAGATCGGATTCGTCCGGAACCACATTCGTGTTCACAGGCTATCTAGCCATCGTCAGCGAAACCTTCGGCTCCGTCTACGGTCAGGCGAAGTCCCTCACATGGCCCTCGGCGATAGGCGCCAGCGGGAACCCGGGAGTGACCTCAACCGTGAAATCGACGCAGTACTCGATCGGGTACATCGAGCTGTCGTACGCGATGCAGAACGACGTCTCATACGCCCAGCTCAAGAACCACGACGGCAACTTCGTATCTGCCTCGCTCGCATCGACTTCGGCCGCAGCCGAGGCCGCTGGAGCACTGCTCCCGAGTGGCGACGGGGACTGGTCACATGTGCACATACTGGACGCGCCCGGAGCGGAATCCTATCCAATCGCGAGCTTCACCTACATCCTTGTCTACAAGGAGCTCTACAACGACGCCACTAAGATGAACAAGACCGCCGCGGAGGCACTCATCGACTTTCTCTGGTGGATAGTGCACGACGACGGGCAGTCGTACAGCGATGATCTCTACTACGCCCCTCTGCCGGCCAGCGTGGTCTCGCTCAACGAGGAGACCCTGAGGTCGCTGACGTACCGGGGCGAGCCAGTGTTGTGATGTTAACCTCTCGAAACACCTTCAATCATCAGCCCTCGGGAAGGGGTCAGGACCCCATTGCTCCAGGGAAGCGCAGATGCGGGGGAATTCACGCGACGAAGCAGGGAACCGGAGACGAAGCCAGGGACAAGTCGGCCAGACACCCCAAGGCCGTGCCCTCGGTTCTGAAACGCCTGGGCAGGAAGGGCGACCGCGTCTTCGTCTACCTTGTGGGCATGGTCGCCCTCTCCACTCTCGCTCTTGTTTGGGTCCTCGTAGCGATGATGGTCACCGACTCCCTGGAGTCGATTGAAGAATTCGGGTTCGGATTCCTCACCGGCAGGACATGGGACGAGACGAAGGACATCTACGGGGCGTTGCCCTTCATCTTCGGCACGCTCATGACCTCGGCAATCGCGGTCGCCGTCGGTGTGCCCGTCAGCATCGGTATTGCCATCTACCTTTCTGAGCTCGCCCCCACTTGGATAAGAGAGCCCCTGTCTTTCGTCATCGAGCTCCTCGCTGCAATCCCGAGCGTCATCTACGGCCTGTGGGCGATGGGTGCGCTGAGGCCGATCCTCGTGAACTCGGTCGAGCCTTGGCTGATAAAATGGTTCGGGTGGACTCCGTTCTTCGAAGGGACACCTCAGGGCCTCGACAAGCTGGCCGCAGGGCTCATACTGGCAATCATGATCATACCGACCGTCGCGTCGGTCTCCAAGGAGGCGCTTCGGGCGGTCCCGGATTCCCAGAGGGAGGCTGCGCTCAGCCTCGGAGCGACCAGGTACGAGACAACGAGGATGGCCGTCCTCTCCTACGCGCGCTCAGGGATATTCGGCGCGTGTGTCCTTGGGCTCGGCAGGGCGTTCGGGGAGACCATGGCCGTCACGATGACCATCGGCAACTCGAACCTCATATCGTGGTCCCTGATCGACCCTGGGCAGACGATGGCGAGCCTCATAGCGAACAAGTGGGGCGAGGCCGCGGGGCTCCACCGTGCAGCGCTCATCGAGATAGGTGTCGTCCTCTTCGTCATAGCGCTGCTCATCAACATCTTCGCCCGGCTCATGGTGGGCCGTGTCATGAAATCGGTTCCGACTACAGGAGGGGGACTGTGAGGGGCTACAAACTCCGAAAGCGCATCGACACGATTGCCTCCCTGCTGGCAATCGGATGTGTCCTGGCAGCCCTCGTCCCCCTCGTGTCCATACTATGGGAGGTCGTCAGCAACGGCGTCGCAGTCCTCAGCTGGGACTTCCTGACCAACAGGACAGCGACGGGGATAGGGAACGCGATCCTGGGAAGCCTGCAGCTCGTGATGTATGCGAGCTTCATGGGCCTCCCGGTCGGCATACTCACCGGCATCTACATCTCCGAGTTCGGCAGCAACAAGGTCGGCAGCACGGTGCGGTTCTTCAACGACGTGATGGCGAACTTCCCCTCCATCGTTGTCGGACTGTTGGTCTACGCTGCCATCGTCGCATATCTCAACGTTGGTTTCTCGATAGTCGCCGGTTCGGCCGCGCTTGCAATCATCATGATACCGATAGTCGCGAGCACGACCGAGGAATCGCTGAAGATGGTTCCCAACTCGCTCCGTGAGGGCGCCCTGGCGCTCGGAGTGCCGCGCTGGAAGACAGTGATGAAGGTGGTGCTCTCGAACGGCAGGTCCGGTGTGATCACTGGTGCGCTGCTGGCGATTGCGAGGTCGGCTGGTGAGACCGCCCCCCTGATACTCACAGCGCTCTTCAGCACTTTCTGGACGACCTCGTTGACGGAGCCCACGGCCGCCCTTCCGACGCTCATATTCAACTACGCGATGGGCAACTCGCAGCTCACCGTCGACGAGGCCATGAGGCAGGCCTGGGGGGCCGCACTGGTGCTCATAATACTCGTCCTGTCGCTGAATGTCAGCGTCAGGCTGCTGTCAGTCAGGAGATTCAAGAAGAGAGGCAAGGAGGCGAAGACATGGAGAGCAAAGTTGTCACTCAGGAGCTGAGTGCTTACTTCGGCGATGTCCACGCAGTCAAAGGAGTGGATATCTCGGTACCGCGGAACGCAATCACGGCCATCATAGGTCCGTCCGGGTGCGGGAAATCGACGCTGATCAGGTGCATGAACAGGATGCACGAGGTCGTCAAGGGCTCACGAGTCGAGGGCAAGGTGTTCCTCGACGGTGAGGACATCTACGCCCCCGGTTCGGACGCCGTCGAGGTCCGTAGGAAGGTGGGCATGGTCTTCCAGAAACCGAACCCATTCCCAACGATGTCCATCTACGACAACGTCGTCGCGGGGCTGAGATTGAACGGAGAGAGGGACTGGAAGAAGCTCGACGAGACCGTCGAGAGGAGCCTCAAACTCGCAGCCCTCTGGGACGAGGTCAAGGGACAGCTTGACGCGTCGGGGGTCAGCATCTCCGGCGGCCAGCAGCAGAGGCTGTGCATCGCCCGCGCGCTAGCGGTCCAGCCCGAGGTGCTCCTGCTCGATGAGCCCTGCTCCGCGCTCGACCCGATTGCGACGGCCAAGATCGAGGACCTGCTGTTCGACCTCAAGGACAAGTACACCATCATCATAGTCACTCACAACATGCAGCAGGCGGCTAGGATATCGGACTATACCGCGTTCATGTACATGGGTGAGCTGATCGAGTTCGGGGTGACCAAGGAACTCTTCGAGATGCCGAAGAAGGAGCTGACTGAGAAGTACATCACAGGGAGGTTCGGATAAACATGGCACCGAGAAAGGCATACGAGACGGAGCTTGTGGCCCTCGACCGGAAGGTCGAGGAGATGGCTAGGAAGTCGAAAGAAGCCATCGCGCTGGCCGTGAAGTCCTTCGAGAAGCTCGACCAGGAGTTGGCCGACAAGGTCATCAGGCTTGACGAGGAGCTGTTCCAGCTGAACGTCGATATCGAGAAAGCCTGCCTCGAGGTCATAGCGCTCCAGTCCCCGGTCGCGAAGGATCTGCGGACGATCGGCACTTACCTCAAGGTCATCACGGACTTCGACAGGATAGGGAGATACGCGAGGGACATCGCGGAGGTCACGCACCACTCGGCCACAATGGCCCACTTCAAGCCGCTCGTGAGCATCCCGCACATCGCGGAGATGGCTGCCAAGATGGTAGACCTCTCAGTCGAAGCCTTCGTGAACCGGGACACTGACCTGACCAAACAGGTCTTTGACTTGGAGGACAGGGTCGACTCGCTCTACGACGAGATCTTCCGCGAGGTGATCACCTACATGATGGAGGACTCGAAGAAGATCGGCATAGGGATCAACTACATGCTTGTCGCGAGGTACCTCGAGCGGATAGCAGACCACGCGTGCAACATATCCGAGCGCACGATATACATGGTCACCGGCGACAGAGTAGTCAAGGACTGATCAGCGCCTGAGCTTACCCAGGTTCGAACCCATCGAAGCCATGACTGCCTGGAGGTTCGCGTCCCTGTCGTACTTCGACAGCGCTGCCGAGGCGGCCTTGGGGTCGTCCTCGAGGTCCTCAACGTTCTTTATCAGCTCAGGCAACGCGCGCGTGACCTCGTCCACTATTGACACAGTCGCGCTCCGCGAAGTCCTTGACAACGGGTTCAGGTCAATCGCGATCGTAGCCTTGCCCATCCTCGCAAGCGCCTCTGCCCGGTCGCCATCCTCAAGAGGTATGAGGGCCACGTCCGCAGAGAAGATGCCTTCCTTGCAGCACAGCCCGCGCATGTGGTCTATCCCAGGGAGCCTCTCCTCAGGCAGGAAACCGAGAACATCCTCTGCACCGTTCTCCTCGAGGACCTTCTGAATCTTCGAAACCCTCTCATCGGACCTGTGGAACAGACAGACCTCGATCCGCGTGCGGGCAATCTTCGACAAGGCGACGACGTCCTTCGGACACAGGGCTGCGATGTTGCCGTTGACGGAGATGACGGGCCTCTTCGCGCGCAGAAGCAGCGCAGCCGCCGCCCTGCTCGCCGCCCTCGCATCCTTCGTCGTCTTTTCGCCTAGGATGTAGTCGAACATCTCCCCTCGTCCGTGAGCGATGAGCCCCTGCGGTGCGACGAGCCCGGCTCTGAACCCCTCTACCAACTTCTCCCTCAGAACGAGCGATGCATACCTCGGATGCGACCTGGGAATCTCTGTCATGCTACCGCCTATCGCGCGCCACCGGATGCGTCCGGGCGCGTTGGCAATGACGGGAGAGGGGCTCAAACCTTAAATAGCTTGAGGAAAACATTATATATAACATTGTACATAGGCCGAGCAGCGCAAACTATAAATAAGATTTGGTGAGCCCGTTGCGTCTTCTCGGCGTCGTACAGGACATATCACACGACGGGAAGCTCATCGTGAAGGCGCGGTTCGCACCTAGGATCAAGGAAGTTGTGAGGGATAACCTGAAATCGGAGGTCGGAAGGGTATCGAAGGTTTTCGGTCCTGTCCGGGCTCCATATGTGGCAATCGAACCGAGAAAGGACATGAAGACTCTTGCTGTGCTCGGCAAAGAGGTCTATGTCCAACAGGAGAGGGAGAATGGCAAAGGTAAGAGAAGAGACTGAGCAGGTCGAGAGATGCCCTGAGTGCAACAGCTCTCACTTGGTGAGAGACTACGAACGCGGAGAGCTCGTCTGTGAGGACTGCGGGATAGTCCTCGACGACCAGCTGATCGACCAGGGCCCCGAATGGAGGGCCTTCGATGTGGAGCAGGGGGAGAAGAGGGCGAGGACGGGCGCACCTATGACCTACACCATCCACGACAAGGGGTTGTCGACGGAGATCTCCTGGAAGAACAAGGACTCGTACGGGAAGAGCATCCCCACGAGGAACCGGGCCCAGCTGTACAGGCTGAGGAAGTGGCAGCGCAGGATCAGAGTCAGCAACGCCACCGAGAGGAACCTGGCGTTCGCCCTCAGCGAGCTCGACAGGATGGCGTCGTCCATGGGCCTGCCGAGGAACGTGAGGGAGACCGCGGCCATGACCTACAGGAAGGCCGTGAACAAGAACCTGATCAGGGGAAGAAGCATCGAGGGCGTCGTCGCGGCGTCGCTGTACGCGGCGTGCAGGCAGTGCAACGTGCCGAGGACCCTTGACGAGGTCGCGAACTCCTCCAGGGTAGGAAGGAAGGAGATCGGCAGGACCTACAGGTTCATGACCCGCGAGCTCAAGCTCAAGCTTATGCCGACGAAGCCCCAGGACTACGTGTCCAGGTTCTGCTCCGAGCTGAAGCTTTCAGGAGAAGTCCAGGCAAAGGCAGCGGAGATCCTGAAGGACGCAGCCAAGAAGGAACTCACATCCGGCAGGGGCCCGACGGGCGTCGCGGCGGCCGCGATATACATCTCGTCCATCCTGTGCAACGAGCGCAGGACGCAGAGAGAGGTCGCGGACATTGCAGGCGTGACAGAGGTCACCATCAGGAACCGGTACAAGGAGCTGACAGAGAAGCTGGGCATAGAGGTCCAGCTCTGACGGCTCCGCCTCCCAAACCCTATTCTTTCGTTTTCATCCTGACGATGGTGTCAGGCACATGCTCCTCAGTGCCGCCTCTCTGGAGGCCCGCGTACACCATACCCTGGTTCCTCGGGAACGCACGCATGCCCCACCAGCCCGATGATGCTGGTCGGTCGATGGGCCATGTGGTCTTGGCCTGAGGGACCTTCTTCGCCTCGCTGTATATCGCGAAGAAGACTGCGAACCCGACGAGGGTTGTGACGAACAATCCCTGGAACGCGAGGAACGCTACCCAGGAGGGCAAGACCCCGGCCCCCGTGAGAGCTGCTAGCAAGAGCCAAACGGATATGGCGGCGAGGGTCAACGCGGGCACCTCGACGATGCGGCCGGGGCCCGGGCACTTCCATGCGAAGAACGCCATTCCCGCAGCGAGGAAGGCGGGAAGCAGGTAGATGAAGTCGAGCCTGCCAGTGAAGATCATCCCGTCAGGTAGCGCAACGGCGACGAAGGACAGGACCACCGTCGCCGCGCCCAGCAACAGAGCTGCCAGGAAGAATCCGAAGACCACGTCTAGCCAGCTGAAATCCCGCAAGGCCATCATCCTCCGAGGCGGACACTCGCCTGCACGGTACATTATCTTTGTGGAGGCAGCCCGCGGCCCGGGACTACCTTCTCAGCATCCACTGCCCTCTGTCGCGCTCGATGTCGACCCTAGGCCTCTCAGGAGAGTGGGCCTCGGTGTTCCTCGCATTCAGAAAGACGGTGAGCACGACCAGCAAGAACACCGCGGCGACGTATGCATAGAGCTCTGCGACGAGATACCACGCCAGCTCCGCGGACAGAGTGTTGGTTGCATACAGAACCAGAACGATCGCGGGGATTGCTGCAACTACGACCAGCCAGGCCCAGCCGTGTTCGATGACTTCATCGACGCCTCTGTAGAAGCGGATCAGGATGAACGCCTCAGCCGTACTGGTCACCATTATTGTCACGGCCTGCCAGTACTGATATGCCGAGGCGTCGAGACCAATCATCGCGAACAATACCACATACACGACAACGACGACAGGAAGGACCAGAACTGGCGAGAGCACGAGGGCCAACAGGAAGTCCCTCCATCTGATGTCCTTCATCCACCACGGCCTCCACACCCAAGTAGCGCCGGGGGAATACATATCAGTTTTGAAAGAACCCCGCGGCCAGCGGCGGCCGGGGTCCTATCCTGGTCCGCCTCTGTAGAATGAACACTTTTTTATGGGCCGCCCACCTTCATGAAGAACGGGGAGAAGCCTTGGTCAAGATAGGCATCAACGGTTTTGGACGGATTGGCAGGAACTTCTACAGGGCCGCGCTCGAGCACAATGGCTTCGGCAAGAATCTCGAGATCGTCGCCGTCAACGACATCGCGCCAGTCGACTCGCTCGCATACATGCTGAAGTGGGACTCCGTCTACGGCAAACTGGGTAAGGACGTCAAGATTGAAGGAGCGGGGATATCCGTCGGAGGCACGAGGTTCGAGGTCACCCAGGTGAAGGACCCTGCGGAGATTCCGTGGGGCAAGCTCGGGGCCGAGGTTGTACTTGAGTCGACGGGGATCTTCACCGAGAAGGAGAAGGCCGCGAAACACCTGACGCCAGGGGTCCGAAAGGTTCTGATCTCAGCGCCTGCCAAAGGGCCCGACATCACGATCGTCCTGGGCGTCAACTTCGACATGTACGACAAGGCCAAGCACAATGTCGTCTCGATGGCCTCGTGCACCACTGGCAGCCTCGCGCCGCCCGCCAAGGTGATCAACGACAGTTTTGGCATCGAGAAAGGCATGATGACCACGATCCACGCATACACGGGTGACCAGCGCCTCGTCGACCTGCCGCACAAGGACTTCAGGAGGGGCAGGGCGGCAGCACTGTCCATCATCCCGACCTCCACGGGTGCCGCGAAGGCCATCGGAGAGGTCGTTCCTGCGCTCAAGGGCAAGATGAACGGGTTCGCGCTAAGGGTCCCGACACCGTGCGGGTCCGTCACCGACCTCAGCTTCACGATGACGAAGGAGGCCACTGCCGAGGAGGTCAACGCCGCGCTCAAGGAGGCTGCCGAAGGCAGGATGAAGGGGATCATGGAGTACTGCACCGAGCCCATCGTGTCAGCCGACATAATCGGCAACCCGCACTCGAGCGTGATCGATTCTCTGAGCACGATGGTCGTGGGTGGCAAAGGCAACTTCGGCAAAATCCTCTCGTGGTACGACAACGAATGGGGCTACTCGAACAGGCTCGTCGACCTGTCCCAGAAGCTACTCTGAGCACACGAGCGGGCAGGAATCCCAGATTATCGTTTAATAGCGGATGCGCACTAGTAACAGGCGATGGTATCCTGCTACGACTGCGAGTATTTCGGGACTAAGTGCAGGGGAGTCGTCCCTCCAATCGAGTTCAGGGACAGGATAGACGCGTTCTGCGCCAGATTCAGAGTCGTCGCGTGGAGAGAGGAGATGTACAAGCCCACGGGAAGGACCAGGATGTAGCTACGGCCGGTACCTGCTCATGCATACGTACTCTACGTTCTCCTCCGACACCCTCCCGAGCAGGATCTCCTTCCTCACACCGTGGGCGAGTCTGACGGCGCGGCTGACCTCTGGCCACATCGCCTTGTACTCTTTGGGGACCGCGTGCACCAGATACCGCGCGTGCTGCTTGTCCGGGTCGCCCTCGTATGCCCTGAAATGAGAGCCGTACTTGAAGCCCGTCTTCACGACGAGTCCCTTTGCCTTCATGTCCTTGAACGCGTCAAGCCTGAGGTCGAAATCCGGCTGCATGCTCCTCGCCCTCTTCCTCAACGAGGCGAGGGGGACCGGGCGGCCCGTCTTGGCATCCGTCAGTCTGAGCGCCCCGAGCTCCACAAGGAACGCGGCCTCGATCAGGGATAACTGGAGCATCCTGCCCATCTGCTTCCCGAAGAAATGGCCTCCGTGGAGCGCGGCAGCGTCACCCGGGTCTGTCACCAGTACCCGATCCGCCATCAGGACGGCCTCGACCAACCGGCTCAGGTCCACGGCGCCCAGCTTCCCCTTCGGAATGATGCGCCTGACCTCGTAGTAGGTGACATCGCTCTCCTCGTCCACGACGGCCAACAGGAGCTTCTTGCGCACGTCGAGCGTCCTGTCGAGGTTGTCCAGCAGCTGCCCGAGGTCGAAGGTCGAGCGCTCAGAAATGGCCGCGACCCACCACTTGCTGGGGGTCTTGTTGGGGCTGCCGCCCCTCGGGAACACCCTGAAGTCCAGCGGCTGCTGGCCGAGCTTCACGATGTAGCCTCTCTGCCTGAGCTCCCTGTAGACGAGGTACCGGAGCTCGAACCCGGGGGACTGCTTGTGGGCGAGCCTCAGCAGGTCTCCAGCGGCCAGTGTCTTCCCGTCCGATTGGACCACCAGCCTCTCGGATTCGACCAGATAGGTGGCCTCCATGACGTCCAGCTTCAGGCCGCCGCCTGTCTGGGGGACGCCGTAGTATCCCTTGTTGTATATCTGGCTAGCCTCCGACTGGTCGTGGACGACGACCTCGGAGCCCTCCAGCTGGGCTGACATTCGGCGACAGTATGCGAATCCGTAGTTATTACTGTGTCATACCTCCGCCTGAGGCTGCTCAGAAGCCCCCGGAAACGGACGCTGGCATGCATGTGGATCTCGGCATTTCCTACTGCGCAAGCATTATATAGAAGCGCCAACATAGTCAACAGCTCGGAAACCGCTGTCCGTTCGAAAGCGGAGGTGAACGAGATGATCAGAAGGAAGGATCGGAAGGAAGGAATCGTCCCCAAAGACTACTGGGGCCCCAGCTGGGTCAGCCCTGCTGCCATGATGAGCGACATCGACCGCATCTTCGACGATTTCAGGTCGGAGTGGGAGAGGACATTCATGGTCCCGAGGTCGTTCACCACTGAGTTCGTGAGGGCCCCTCTGATCGACTTGGCCGACAACGGGAAGGAGTATGTCCTGAAGGCCGAGGTCCCTGGTCTCAACCGGGAGGATATCAGCATCGAGGTCGGGGAGAACGAGATCGAGATATCAGGGGAGACGAAGGCAGAGACCAGCGAGGAGAACAAGGAAAAGGGCTACATCAGGAGGGAGAGGCGCTACGCGAAGTTCTACAGATCCCTCCCACTGCCTGACAGTGTCGTCAGGGACAAGGTCGACGCGGAGCTTAAGGACGGAGTCCTGACGGTGAAGTTGCCCAAGTCCGCGCCGCCTGAGAAGAAGGCCACCAAGGTCCAGGTGAAGTGAGCCTGAAAACACAGGATGGAGGAGTCTTGACTCCTCCATTTCCCACAACCTCACAGAATTTCAATCTCAAAATAACCGGTGTTCGAGATGGCAAGCAAGAAGGAGAAGATCCTGCGAGTCGTCCAAGCCAAGTCGGCTGACGACGGCAAGGGCATAGCCCGCGTAGACCCAGCGCTGATGAGGATACTCGAGCTCAGCCCGGGTGAGACTGTCATCATTGAAGGGACGAGGAGTACGGTCGCGACGGTATACCAGGGCTACCCCGAGGACGAGAACAGAGGGACCGTCAGGATTGACGGACCCACACGCAAGAACGCGGGCGTTGGTCTCGACGACAAGGTAGGGATACGCAAGGTCGTTCCCAAACCAGCGACCAAGGTCACCCTCGCACCGACGCAGCCGGTGAAGATCCTCGGAGGGGAGCAGTACCTCTCCCAGGCTCTTGAAGGGCGCCCGGTCATGAAGGGTGACCTCATAGAGGTCAACATCATGGGCCGGAAGTTCGACCTCGTTGTCCAGAGCTTCACGCCAGCATCCGAGGCCGGCACGATCCAGAATTTCACAGAGATCAAGCTCAGCGAGAAGCCCGCGAAGCAGGAGGTGGCGAAGGGGCCGAAGGTTGCATACGAGGACATAGGCGGCCTGCGCCCAGTCGTGGAGAAGGTCAGGGAGATGATCGAGCTGCCCCTGAGGCACCCGGAGCTGTTCGAGAAGTTGGGTGTTGACGCACCTAAGGGTGTCCTCCTCCACGGTCCTCCTGGGACGGGCAAGACGCTCCTGGCCAAGGCTGTGGCGTCCGAGACGAGCGCCAACTTCGTCTCCATCGGCGGGCCGGAGATAATGAGCAAGTTCTACGGGGAGAGCGAGGAGCGGCTAAGGGAGATATTCAAGGAGGCCGCGGAGAACGCTCCCACCATCATATTCATCGACGAGATAGACTCGATCGCCCCGAAGAGGGACGAGGTGACCGCGGAGACTGAGCGTCGTGTGGTCGCACAGCTGCTCGCCCTCATGGACGGGCTCGAGGGACGGGGCAAGGTGGTCGTCATCGGCGCCACAAACAGGCCGAACGCGCTCGACCCCGCGATACGCAGGCCGGGGAGGTTCGACAGGGAGATAGAGTTCCCCATACCGGACAAGGAGGGGCGGCTTGAGATCATCCAAATCCACACGAAAGGCATGCCCCTGGCAGACGACGTCGACCTGGTCGAACTGGCGAACATGACCCATGGGTATGTCGGCGCGGACATAGCGGCGCTCTCCAGAGAGGCTGCGATGCGCGCACTGAGGAGGGTTTTGCCCACAATGGATCTTGAGGCCGATTCCATACCGATCGAGGTCTTGAACTCGATCACGGTCAGCATGGACGACTTCATGAGCGCCTACAGGGAGATGCAGCCGTCGACGCTGAGGGAAGTCCTGATCGAGTCCCCCAACGTCAAGTGGGAGGACATAGGAGGTCTCGACGAGCCCAAGCAGGAACTGATGGAAACCGTCGAGTGGCCCCTGCGGTACGGTCCGTTGTACAGGCACATGAACGCGGTGCCCCCGAAGGGCGTGCTCCTGTACGGCCCGCCAGGGACAGGAAAGACTCTGCTAGCCAAGGCCGTTGCCACCGAAAGCCAGGCCAATTTCATATCAGTCAAAGGTCCGGAGTTCCTGTCCAAATGGGTAGGCGAAAGCGAGAAGGCCGTTCGGGAGACCTTCCGGAAGGCGCGACAGGCGGCGCCATGCGTGATATTCCTCGACGAGATAGATGCGATCGCGCCCGTCCGGGGCACGTCGCACGACTCCGGCGTCACGGAGCGAGTGATCAGCCAAATCCTCACGGAGATGGACGGACTGGAACCGCTCCACAACGTCATCGTCATAGCGGCCACCAACAGGCCGGACATAATCGATCCAGCGCTCCTAAGGCCTGGGAGGTTCGACAGGATGGTCTACATTGGCCCGCCGGACCTCGAGGCACGCAAGGAGATACTCAAGATACATACCAGGGGCAAACCTCTGGAAGACGATGTGGACCTCAACAAGTTGGCGGCAAAAATGGAGAACTTCACCGGGGCAGAGATCGCCGCCGTGGCGAACGAGGCCGTGATGCTCGCCATAAGAGACTACGTCCTCGAAGGGGGAGACCTAGACGAAGAGTCCGTGAAGAAGAACAAGGTCGGCATGAAGTACTTCGAGAAGGCGATGGAGAACGTCGAGCCCATGAGCGAGTCCGAGCTGAAGAAGTACGAGCGGATCCCCCCTAACTCGATGTACCGATGATGGTCCCAGTGTGCAAGTTTCAAGACAATCAAAGCACTACCCATACAGGAACGGAAGACAAGAGATGGCGGCGAAACGCGAAGACCTGATGCTGAGGGTCAGGCAGACCCTCGCAAAGACGGGGTTCTTCACATCGGACCCACACAACATACGCAGCATCAGCTTTGACATCATCGCGCGCCGGGACAAGGACCTGCTCATCATTAAGGTCCTGACGAACATCGACTCGCTCTCGTCCAGTGACGCTGAGCAGTTGAGGATCATCGCGAACTCGCTGCAGGGGAGCCCCATGGTCATCGGACTTCACTCGAGCTCGGGAAAACTGGAGGAGGGAATACTGTACTCCAGGTTCGGCGTGCCGATAATCTCGGAGGCCACCTTCCACGAGCACATGCTCGAGGGGGTCCCGCCCTTCGTGTACGCTGCGCCGGGCGGCCTCTACGTCCGTTTGGACGGCGACACGCTCAGGCGGCTCAGAGAGGAGAGGAACATCTCCCTCGGCGCGCTCGCTGAGGCTGCAGGCGTCTCGAGGAAGGCGATCCAGATGTACGAGAGTGGCATGGGCGCCATGATCGAGATCGCAGCGAGGATCGAGGAGTTCCTGCGCGAGCCCATTGTCGTTCCGCTCAACCCGTTCTCTTACACCGCCGATGTCGAGAAGACGCTCAGGACCTTCGATGCATTCGATGGTCTCAACAGGGACGTCTTCGAGATGCTGAGAGAGATAGGCTACTCGGTCGTGCCCACGATACGGTGCCCTTTCGACGCCCTCGCAAGCGAGCACGACCTTCTCCTGCTCGCGGGCATTGGCGAGAGCCCGGAGATGGCAGCCAAGAAGGCCAGAGTGGTCGGCAACATATCCAGGGTAACCGAGAGAAAATCCGTGATATTCGTCAAGGAAGTTGCGTCAAAGGATAGCATAGACGGCACGCCGCTGATCACAAAGGACGAGCTCAGGCGCGCGGACGACGCCGACGACGTCCTAGAGCTGATCCTCCAGCGGGAGAGGAGGAAGAAGGCTTGAGGGACTACACACTGGACCGCGACGGCTGCAAGGTCCACGTCCTTGGGGTGGTCAAGGGGCTCAGGTCCGAGGCCGAGAACGTGAGGAAGGCCTTCGAGGGGGAGAACCCCGACAAGGTCGCCATATCGATCTCCAAGGAGGAGCTGGAAGGGCTCAGGAACATCCCCGAGGACTTCGAGCCCGAACTGTCGAGGTACGAGGAGATATACGCCTCCGGCCTCTCCAGGTTCGGCGAGGTCGCTGCCCCGCCGCCGTGCTATGTCGCCGCGCTGGAGCTGGCAGACCACGCAGGACGCCCGGTCGTGCCCATCGACATCGACGAGCAGTCCTATACCGACCTCTACTGCGCGCTCGTAGGCGGCTCGTCCCTCTTCAGGCACTCCACGAGGACCTGGATACTGAAACACCGCAGCTTCGACATCAGGAGCCCGGAGGACTTCGTCCTCGCATGGGACAGGGCTGTCAACAACCTCGAGTGCTTCAGGACTATAGAACGCAGGCGCGCGGAGGCGATGGCCAAGGGCATCGCAGAGGCCTGCTCCGGAAGCCGCTCAGTGCTGGCGGTCGTGGAGCTGGAGCGCTCATCGGACGTGAAGGCGATCCTGCAGTCCGGAAATGAGAAGTAGGGGTTTGTTGGGGTTTCTGCCGGCAGCCCATGCCGTAGCGCTCAGCCTGTGACGACCAGGGGCATCGCGTAGTTGATTGTCACGAACGGGTTCTTGACCGCCCCGGTCGGCCTGTCTATGTACCACTGGTGCACGAGGAAGTACCTGTAGTACATGCTCGAGCCCGACCAGAGGTTCATGTAGAAGCCGACGTTCGATATGCAGTACCCCGTGACAGCGGTCTGGGTGAGGTTCGTCACAAGTATGTCGGAGTAGCCATCACCGTTGATGTCCACCACGTCGAACAGAGTGGGGGCTACGCTCGCGAAGTACGCATCGGACAGCATCACGTGCGGGCTCACCTTGAACGAAGTGTTCCCAGCGGGCTGCCCGGACAGAGCTGACCAGCTGACCTCGTTGGTCGTCCTGTAGACCTTCCAGAGGGAGCTCGTCGCTGTCGACGTGTGCTGCTTCGCGATTATGACCTCCTTGTACGTGGAGCTGCCGTCGATGTTGCCCGCGCGCGCACAGGTCCAGGTCGTCTCGGTCAGCACGCTGATCCCGGTGTATCCAGCGAAGGTGTTCGTGAACACCCCGGCCATGTCAATCTGTATGAAGTCTCGGACGATCCCACTGGACTCGGACAGCAGAGAGTCCGTGACCCTAAGGTATATTGCCTTGCCCATGACGTTGGATGGGAGCGCGTACGTGTACTCCCTGAACGTGGTCCCCGAGACCGTGATAACCGGTATGAACGCGGATCCGTCTATGGAGTACCAGATGTAGAAGACCTCCTCAGGAGTCCCGGTGGACGCGTCATTCCTCGCGAAGATTCTCAGTTCCTGGTCGGCGCTGTCCGTCAAGGGGTCGAACCTCATCGTCATGATGAGCTTCCCGCTTGCGTTCTCGCCGAGCTCGAGGTACACGCCGTCGCTGTCCCGGGTGTTCTCCACGGATCCGAAGGTCACGTTGCCACCGCCAATCTGTGGGTTCCAGTCCTGCAGGTCGTAGTCCAGCTCGACCTGGTCGCCAGTGCCGACCTCGTAGGTGTTCACATTCACACCATTGGCGCCTCCGGCGAAGGCCGCTGTCGTGCCCGTGGTGACGATATCCAGCTTGCCGTCGTTGTTCATGTCGTCAATGTCGAAGTCCAAGGTGCCGGTCGTCGTGGTGGAAGCGAAGAGGGTCTCGTCAACGAAGTCGAAAACGAGAGCCGGGTCCAGCGTGTACTTCAGGTCGTAGACGCATATCTTCCCGCCTCCGAGGACCACCAGATCCGCCTTCCCGTCGTCGGTCATGTCCGCAAGTTCGATCTTGGCCACCGGCGTGCTCCAACCGGCGCCCGTCGGCGCCGTGAACACTCTGCCGAGGGAACCGTACTTCGACTCGTACAGCACTATCCCGCCGTTCGAGTTGACGTATACGAAGTCGACCCTTTCGTCGCCGTTTATGTCGCCCGTGGCTATCCAGGTTATCCTGTAGGTGTAGCCGTCAGGCCTGGAGACCATGCTCCCTGCCTGCCAAGTGCCGAACGTGCTCAGCGTGTTCTCGAAGAAGTAGAGGTAGTTGCTCGCCGTCTGCGCCATCAGGATGTCCTTGTCGCCGTCAGCGTCGATGTCACCGGTGGCCACTGCCGTAGTGGTGTAGTCGGTGTTCGAGCCAGGGGTGCTCTCGGAGAGCCAGAGCACGCGTGAGCTGAACAGGATGTTGTTCTGGACGTAGTACAGGTACTCCCTCGTGTTGAAGTTGCTCTGCCCGGCGGCCATGCCGGAGGTGCCTGTCAGGAAGTCTGCCCTCTGGCCAGCTCCGGTCACGAATATCTGCGCGGACAGGGAGTACATGCCCTCGTTGGTGTCGTTCAGCTTCGAGACGAACAGTGAGTACGAGTTGTTACCGGCCCTCCACTGGACTCCGTTGTTGAGCCGCAGGTCGATGCTGAAATTGTAGTAGTTATCGTCGTACCGGAATATGTCCGATATCATGCCGCCCGAGGGCGGAGTGCCGTAGAGCTCGGAGGCACCATTCATGTCCTTTATCCTGATCTCCGCCACTGACGGGTTCGGCGGGTTGTCAGTGTTCTGCACCTTGATCTTCACGTACACCTTGTACGCGTCCGCCGAGGACACCTGGAACGGTGTGGTCTTGTCACCCCACGGGATTGAGTAGGCGGCGTCTTTGTATGTCAGCATCTCCGGAACGAACGAGATGGGCGAGTTCGGGTCGATGACGAGTATCATCTTGTCCGCCTGGAAGGTCCTCTGAGGAGCGCCCACGCTCGGCTGGTTCTTCAAGTATATCGAAAGAGTGTACGCGCTCGGCGGGAGCGGTGTCGTGTTGAACTGGCACTCGTAGACATACGCTCCGCCGCCAGTTGGATACGGATAGAACGGCTTCACCGATGTGCTGCTGCCGGTGTACTGCGGGGTCATCGGCAGTCCGGTCCTAGTGTCGATTATGACGAGCCTGTTCTCTGCCAGGATGTTATTCATGATCATGCTGGCGAACCTGAGGAACACCATGTGGTCCTTCACGAATATCGTGCTCGGGTCACTGGTGTTGGCTATCCCCAGCGGCTGTGAACCGTTGAAGGTCTCGTTGTAAATGCCGAACCCCTGGTTATCGAAGAACCACGACAGATAGGCGGGCAGGCCGCTCTCGCCGAGGTAGTCGAATATGGGGGTATCCGGGTAGTTGATCTGCACGGGCAAATCAGTGACCGTCATTATGAACGAGGATGCAGAGACATGGCCCCTGTTGTCCACCGCATAGATCATGATGACACCGCCGTCGAGGTGCACTGTGCTCAGGTTCCTCTCCTGGATATCCTCGAAGTCCCACCTGTATGTGCCTCCGGAGGAATAGTCCGGGAGCCGCTTGCGCGAGCCAGACCCCTCGAAGTCGCTGGAGTCGATCCAAACACCATCGGTGGTGTTCAGGTCGCCGTCAGGATCGGATACGGTGGCGTAGAAGCTGAAGTCGTCGAACTCTTTGACCGGGTCGGGAGACGGAGTCAGGATGTCGGAATCGACATACCTCTGCAGAATGTTCGGCGGGTTGCCGCCGCTGCCGCCAGTGACCTGGCTCTGCCATACGAGAGAGCTCGTGTCGAGGTCGACGACCGTCACCAGTACGCTGCTGGCATAAGTGGTGTCCACAAGAGTCTTCTTCCAGGACATACCGGTAGTCCAGAACTCGAGGCCGGCCATGGAGGGCTCATCGGATAGGTTGTACCTAGTTGCGACGTTGTCCACATCCACGAGGATGATGGTGGTTGATGTGCGCATCGTCGCGCCACCTGCGTGGACTATGGTCAGGTTCGCCTGATCGCCTTCGTCCCAGAAGACAATGCTGGCCGAGAAATTGGCCTTCGTCGTCTGCTGCGGCACCGGCATCTGACCGACAAATGCGATGATGCTGCCGAAAAGCGCCACGGTGATTGCGAGCATCAATATGTTGCCGATGACCTCGGACACACCTGCGCTATTCCTCCAAGACTTCTTCTTCCGAACTTCTAGATACATGGTTTCGGCCTCCGGGGGTGGAGAGAACACTCACTATGATACTGGGCGTTTCAACGTGTTGGACCGTATATAAACGTGTTGAGGTCATTACCAACTACCAGTCCGGCTGCTGGGTGGTCCTCCGAACCTGCGCATTCACCACCACGGTTATATAAGCACACTCTCATGACAAGTCCCGATGGCGGAGCCTGGCCAGCTGAGCGTAAATGACAGGGTCCTTTTACATCTCTCGAGGTTCGCTACGGACATCCAACCCGAGGAGTATCCGCCCGACTGCACGCAGGTCGGGATAGCCGTGGCAATAGGCATCTCGAGGACGCATGTCCCGCGGGCGGTCAAGGGACTGATAAAGGACGGGCTCGTCACCGAGACTACTGCACGGGTCAAGGGACACGAAAGACGAATGAGCGTCTACGCAGTCTCCTCGGAGGGGTTGCGCATAGCCGAGCGGCTTTGGCAGGATGCGCAGTCGAGCGTGTTCCCGGTCATGAAGGATGGGACCCTCGTCAGGCTCGAGGGCAAGGAGATAGGGGAGCAGGTCGGCAGGAAACGCGCGATTGCCCTGCTTTCTCAGATGAGAGACGGCGTCGTGCACCTCGACGTGAAGAGGCATGTGCCCTTCAGGGACCTGCGGGACGCCCCTGCGAACGGGGCCTTCTTCGGCCGAGAGGCCGAGCTCAGGAAGATGGACGAGTTCATGGACTCCGACGCCAGGATGCTCGTGGTCCTCGGGAACAGAGGATACGGGACTACCACGCTCACACGGAAGTTCATCGACAGCCAGGAGGAAGAGGACGTCCTGTGGGTTCCTCTCACCACCGAGCTGAGCGTGGGCGAGATCGAGGAGAAGCTGACGAGATTCGGGGCGAAGGTCGACAAGAGCGTCCGGTCGCTGGAGGATGTCCTCAAGCTGGACAACGCCCTGCTCGTCTTCGACGACTACTTCTCGGTGGCCGAAGAGGTTGTCGAGCTATTCGGTAGGATAGTCGAGGCCGCGGACGCGGCGAAGATCATCATCAGCGCGCGCCAGGAGACACCTGCCTACAACTGGTTCTACCAGAAACAGCATGTCGAGTCTGGAATCATCCAGGAGCTGCGGATTAAGGGCTTGGATGAGATGAGCTCGAAGAAGCTCTTGGGGAACGACGGGATCGAGAAGGATGCTCTAAGACGGATAATGCTCATGACCAATGGCCAGCCCATGATTCTGAGGATGCTTCATGAAAACGACATGGATGGGCTGAGGAAGAACACGGTCTTCACGCCCGAGGAGATCCGGTACCTGCTCTTCTTGAAAGACAAGGCCCAGTGAAGCCGCTCACCACTCGACGCCCTTCCTAGGCTTCAGGCCCTTGTCGTACGGATGCTTCAGGCTCTCGACGACGGACACGTAATCCGCGTATTCGACGAACTCCCGCGGGGCGTTCCTACCCGTCAGGACGACCTCGATGCCCGCGCCTCTGGACCTGAGCGCGTCGATGACTTCCCTGGGATCCACCAGGCCGAACGAGGCTGCGACGTTGACTTCGTCGAGTATCAGCACAGCGCACCCGCCCTTGGCAATCACAGACTTCACGTACTCCAACGCCTCCCTGGCGCGCTGCTTATCGTCCTCGGACGGGCGCTTCGGGTCAAGGAACTTCCCGGTCCCGAACTGCTTGACGTTGATCTCAAGAATACGCCGGGAGGAGACCACTTCTCCGGTGCTCCCACCCGTCTTCAGGAACTGGACTATGCAGACCTTGAGGCCGTGGCCCGCGGCGCGCATCGCGACGCCAAAGGCTGACGTTGTCTTCCCCTTGCCGGGCCCAGTTATCACATGTACCTTACCGAGCTCGGACCTGTCAGCCACCGGCCTGCGTGCCGGCTTGTTCTGGTAGTTCTTCGTATCTGCGATGATATCACGAACCTGGGAATTGCGTCCGATCCTTGGGGGTTGAGAACTCCCTCTCCAGGAGACCCAGCTGCTGGGTCTCGAACGCACGCGGGTCGATCGGCACCAAGAGGAAGGAGCCCGACATCGCGACTTCTTCGTTTGTGAGCTGAATCGCCTTCATGACGGTAGCGAAGCCGTTCTCTGTGACTAGGTACTCGAGCCCGTCCAGGAGGACGACAGCTCCAGGGTTCGTCTTGATGAAATCGGATATCGTGCTGTGTATCTTCATCAGCCTGGTTGGTTCAAGGCTGAGCACGCCGCCTACTGGCTTCGCTGCCTTCGCGATCCACATGACAGGGCAGTCGAGGCCATACATCTGCTGCACCCTTGTCGGGTGGGTGCGGGTTATTACAAGGCCGCGCTTGCCCTCGGACAGAAGCCTCTTGAACGACTCAAACGCTTTGGAGATGGCCCTGTCGGTGAAGAGGTACGAGCTTCCACCCTTCAGGATCGGCTCATCAGATGAGCTCATGATAAGGCTCTACCTCAAACCCGCCTGAACCGCGAGACCCTCGTCAGTGATGTCGATGAGCTGCCTGCCCGTTGTGTGCTTGGTGCCTCTCATCTTGAGGACCTCGAGGAACTTGCGCCTGACCTTCTCCTCCTCAGGGTAGGACAGCATTATGACGCCGTCGACCATGTACGATTCTTGGCTGTGCGAGATATCCTCGTAGGACATCTCCGCGGTGACCAACGAGAGGCAGTCGAAAGCCTTGAGGTAGGCGAAGAGCTCGTGCATGAACTCCCTGGTCTCCCCCCTCCACTGGAGCATGTCCGTCATGGGGGTGATCGGGTCGATCACTATCCTCTGCGGCTGAAACTGCTCGATCTTCTTCTTTATGATATTCAGCATGTCGCTCGGGTTCTTCATGAGCGTCGGGCCGATGTCGATGAAGTTGACGGCGCCCTTCTCCACCAGCTCCTGGCTGTAGAACGAGAACGAGCCGAGGAACTTCTGTACGAGCCACTGGGGCTCCGAGATGGCCGTGATGTACAGGGCCTTCTCCCCCTCACGCGCCCCATGGAACAGGCTCTGGACGGCGAGCGTGGTCTTTCCCGTACCGGGCTCGCCGGCGACCAGCACGGCGGACGGGAACGGGAAACCTCCCTGGAGCATGCCATCAAGGCCCGGTATGCCTGTGGTCTTCCTGGTCAAGTCACAGCACCTCCGTGTCAACCACGAAGACGCACTTGTCATCGCCCTTTGACACGCATTTCCTCTCGTGGCAGTAAACGTCCTTTCCAGTGCGATCTTCGAAGACCTTGGCCAGGATGCCTCTCAGCATGTGGCAGGTCGGGGAGTCGGAACTGGACGTCTCGATGGAGCCGACCGCAGTTATCGTGTCGCCCTCGAAGGAGATGTCCGTGACCCAGCCCTCGCGAATGAGGGCCTCTCTTACCCTTCCCAGTTCCGTTCCAGTGCTCCTGATGAGCCTGTCGCCCACGATTCTGCCGCTCCTGTAGAACATCCCGTGGGAGGCGAAGGTCATGACAGTCTCGTACAACTTCTTGATCTCGACAAGCTCGTCCCGGCGGAGCTTGATAGCCCTCTCTGGTTGCTCCATTTAAGATACCACCTAGTTCGGGGGCTCTTCTATCACTAAGTCGGGACTTATATCTTTTGGTATTGTTCTCCCTCTGCGAACTGGCTGGCTCAAGACACTTTATCTACTGCCTAGCGGTTGCGAGAGCCCGTGATAGAGGTAGAGTCGAAGTATTGGTCCCCTGGGAACGACAAGGTCGAGAATGCCCTCGTCTCCATGGGCGCGAAGAAGATCTACTCAGGGGCCATGGAGGACGTCTACTTCATCCATCCGGTGCGCGACTTCGGTAAGACGGACGAGGCGCTCAGACTGAGGAAGAAAGAGGACGGGGCCGAACTGACTTACAAGGGCCCCCGGATGAGCCTCTCGACGACGAAGGCGAGAGAGGAGATCACGTTGAAGACTGACAACCCGCTCGCCGCGCAGCGGATCATCGAGAGGCTCGGGTTCAAGGAAGGGTATGTCGTGAGGAAAATCCGCGAATCTTACATCTACGACAAGCTGAGGATCGAGCTCGACCGGGTGGAAGGACTGGGAGAATTCGTTGAACTTGAGGTACTCACGGAATCCCCCGAACGAGCTGCCAGCCTGTTAGAGCTCACACGCAAGGAACTTGCGCTTGATCGTCTGGAGCAGAAGACATACCTCGAGCTCCTCATAGAGAAGAGCGCGGAAGCTCGCAACAAGTGAAAAACGAGGGCTCGGCGGCGGGTCGACCACCACGCCGCGTTGGATCCCTGGCAGCCCGACACCGGCGGCCATTGGAAAGAGCTGCTTCAGAGCTTGTTTATCTTCTCTGTCACGAACGCCTTGATGCTCGGGTCGTCCGGGATAGTGATGGACTTCTTGTACTTCTCGCTTCCATCTGGAAGGAAGTAACCTCTGGATACAGAGATGAACTCGCTGATGCCCTCCTCAGTTATCGCCTTCTTCCGTGCCACTTCCAAGAAGTTGTTCTTGCCAAACGGTATCTTCTCAGCGCTCAACGTTTCGAACTGTACCTTTGTCCCCTTCTCATCATCCATTCAGTTGCCTCCGTTGTAATGGGCGGCTCTCGAATAAGGTTGACAAATATAAACGTTCGTTGTTGTGGTCATCGGGTTCGGTTCTGATGGACTTGTCTGGACGTTGCGTCGACCAGGCCAACTCCGAGCACATGGACACGGGCATCGCCCGCAGGAAGCTCTTCTCCCGGGCACGATAGTGTAATATAGAGTACATATGGTTGGAGCGCGCCGTGACATATCCGCTGCAGCCAGCTGATGCGCCGCCCTCGGATGAAACGTGTCCGATATGTGGGGCGACGATACCTGCAATCGGCGCTTACTGCCCCAATTGCGGGGCTGTCAAGCCCTCTCTCAGATATGCGAACCTGCCACCTGCGGGCCTCAGGAGGCTGCCTCCTGGGTATGTTGCATACTATCCTACGAGCAGACGCCCCCCGATAAGGCAGGTCATGAAGGGGATAAGCGCATACGTCGCGTTGACTTTCTTGTTTCAACTCGTACTCTCCATGATAGTCCTCGTCTACGGGATTGACATCGTCGCGCCGGAGATCATGGATGGATGGAGCTACCCCTTGTTCGTCGTTGTCCCCGTGATAATCACCTTCGCCTCTCTGTCCGGGCCAGCATTGCTCGCCTACTACATCTTCCTCATAGTCGCCATACTCGTCAGCTGTTCGTGGATCATCCTCAGCGGGTTCAGAGATTTCAAGAAGGAGCTCACAATGACCGCAGAAACCAGGAAACACAGCGCAATCTTCGCCACGGTCGGGCTCTTCTTCGCGACCCTGTTCTTCTCTGTCCTCGTCGCTCTAGTCGCCAATCCCAGCACAGACGAGATCCCGGAGCCCGGCACCCTTGCCGAGTCGCTATTCACGCTCGCGAACGCGTCGGTCTGGGAGGAGCTGATAGTCAGAGTTCTCATGATCGGGCTGCCGATGATCCTCGTGGATTTCGCTCGTAGGAGGAAGTTGGAGAAATGGCGCTCATACATCCTCGGCGGCAAGTTCAGTACGGGGATTCCTGAGGTCGCACTTGTGCTGATCTCGTCGGCAATCTTCGGCATCGCTCACTTTTCAAGCGGCTGGGGCCTTTGGAAGGTCCTTCCCGCGACGGTGGGTGGTGTCGCCTTCGGATACCTGTTCCTCAGGTATGGCTTGGCCGCCTCGATCATGATGCATTTCAGCACGGACTATCTCGGCATGCCGATCGAAGTCGCTGGCTCCACCGGTCTGCAGGCAATCACTGGCGTCGCGATCCTGCTCTGGCTCGGATTCGGTGCACTCTTCTTCGTGTATTACTGTGGGAGAATCGTGGAATTCGTCACCGGGAAGAAGCTATTCGAAACGCTGCCCCAGGAGAGAGCGCACCCACGCACACTGAGCGGCCCGTGGTCAGCAATGCCTGATCAGACCTATACCCTCGGTCCGCTAGTCCAACAGGGCAATGGCCAGAATTCGCCCTCCGTCCAGCAGTCAAGTGTGCAACACTTCGAAGGGGGTTTCGGAGGAGGATACGTATGTCCAGTCTGCGGAGGCGTCGAGGCGAGATGGGCGGATGGAAGATTCCAGTGCCTGAGGTGCGGACACTTAACCTAACAGCTCTTCCAAGACCTTCTTGCTTCTCACTCCGCTCTCGAGGTCCGTCGACTCGATGATTATGTTGCCGCCGTAGGACCGCTTCAGCACGGCCGCAACGGCTTTGACATCCGCAGTCCCGTCATCAACGACGTTGTGCTGGTCCCACTGCCCCTCGTTGTTATGGAGATGAACATTCTTGAACCGCGGCACGAGTGCAAGCAACTCTTCGAGCTGGCTAGCGGTATTCGCGTGTCCCATGTCGAAACACAAGCCTAGGCCGGTGCCTTCCACTGCCTCGACTAGCTCTAAGGCGGCGGTGCACGTGGCGTTGATGTTCGCAGGCATGTTCTCGACCGCCACTTCGACACTATGCTCCGCGGCGACCGCTGCGATTTCATTCAACGACACCTTCGTCCTCTCGAGTGCCTTCGCCCTGTTGAGGAAGGCTATCCCCTGCACGAATCCCGGGTGGACCGTGACCAGGGAGATATCCAGGAGCCTGGATGCGACAATGGTCTTACTTATCTGATCGACTGCGGCAAGGCGCATCGGCTCGTGAACGCTCCCGATGTTGACATCGCTGAGAGGGGCATGGACCTGGAAACGAAGGCCGAACGAGGCCCTGGCCTGCCTGACGTCGTCCATGACCAGATCGAGCTGATCCTCTCCCTCAGACAGAATCTCCCAGAGCCCGAAACGCTTGGATATCGACTCTGCCATCCGAAGGAATGGTGTAGCACAGAACGCCGGAGATCCGATTCCTATCATTCTCTCTCACCCGCCCTGGTGTTCGGCGCGACCCTGTCAATGGCTGATTCTAGTTCGTCGGATGTGATCTCCACCTCGATGTCTCCAAGAGGATGCGACTCGTCCGAGAAAGACACCTTCCCGATTGCGGCCACCTGCTTGTTGAGCCTGAACGAGGTCGTGCGCCCGCGCATGTGCTTCCTCATTACCGCCCTAGCAGCGTCACGTATCCTCTGCTTGCTGAGCAGCTTCCCGAACTCGTCGATGGACCTGCTGTGACCCGAGATGACAGACTCGCCCGAGACCTCAGCATCGGGGAACATGCTACGCATGGCGCGAACCACCTTGTCCCTGTCTTCGGTCGGGTAGCACTGCGCTCGGAGCCTCACCTCGAGCATCAGCCAGCCATGTTGGAGTGGATATTTAACCCTGCGTTGGACAAGTATGTCTGATAGAGCTACCCTGTAGTCACAGAACAGGTGAGGAATACGTCCTCCACATCCTGCCCGCTATGGGTTCTGTTGCACTAGCGGGTGTTGACAGCTAGGTCACCACCTGCAGGCAACTCGTTTCATTCGGCTCCGACCGTGCAGTTGGTGGCCAGCCTGAAGTCCTGGAGAAGGAGCTTCGCCTCGGAAGGGAGGTCCGATTCGAGCCGGAAAACCGCCCCTTTCACGAGCATCTGGCCTTCGATGCTGGACTGCCTACTAGGAGTTCGCCACTACATGCAGCATCAAGAACAGGCCGGCAAGAGAGCCAATGGGCTCCATCACCCGGATTGTGACAGAACCCCCGCTATGAAAGCTTTTTATGGCCGGCAGCGCTTGGATTGGCGGGATGAAGAAAGGAATTCTGAAGTTGCTCTCTGACAAGGGCATCCTCATCGAACCCGACGCCGCAGACCTCCTTGCAAAGGCACCCGACGCAAAAGCGTGCATGGACAGGATACTGGAGGACACGGACAATCGCCCTCTCGTGCTGACGAAGGGTGATGTGCAGGGCTACTTACAGTGTGCCCCGGAGAACAAGCCTGTCCGCGCGAAGACCATGGACCCGCCAAAGGCCGTCCCTCCCGGAGAGCGGCTGGCGGCGCCCTTGGAGGGGATCAGGGTCGTGAAGGACATCACCGGAGACTCGACCTGCGTCGGCAACGTGATAGACTTCGCCAAGCTGTTCAACGACAGGTTCAGCGCGATCAGGAAGATGCTCCAGAGGAGGCGGGAGCTCTCCGGGATGGTCTCGATACCGAGGGCTAAGAGGGTCCTTAGGGACGTGCGCTTCGTTGGCATGGTAAACGACGTCCGGACAACGAAGCACGGGCACACGATGCTCGAGTTGGAGGACGAAGAGGACAAGATCCAGGTCCTGATAATGAAGAACTCCAACAGGGGCGTCGACCCTTTCATCAAGGACGAAGTCCTGGGGATCGTCGGGTCGTTCAGCAAGGACGGCGAGATAGTCATGGCCAAGGACGTCATCAGGCCGGACGTGCCTCTGAACAGCGGCATGGCACCGAACGGCTCAGACTCGGTGGTCGCGTTCGTCTCCGACATACACGTCGGAAGCACGGAGTTCCTCGAGGACGCCTGGGAGAGGTTCATGAAGTGGATCGCCAAGGATCCTGTCGCCAAGGACATCAAGTACCTCGTGATGCCGGGGGACCTCGTGGACGGTATAGGGATATACCCGGGCCAGGAGGACGAGTTGACCATAGAGGACGTGTACGACCAGTACACCGAACTCGCCAAACTAGTGTCCGAGATACCGGACTGGATCAAGGTCGTCATGATGCCAGGGAACCATGACGCTGTGCGGCTCGCGGAGCCTCAGCCAGCGCTACCGAAAGAAGTCAAGTCCATCTTCGGCGAGAAGATACTGTTCGTCGGGAACCCGTGTTATCTGGAGATCGAGGGGAGGATGATCCTTGCATATCACGGGAGGAGCATGGACGATTTCGTCGCGAACATACCGGGCCTCGGTTACAACGACCCATCGGAGATCATGAAGAACATGCTCAAGCGAAGACACATGGCACCAATCTACGGGGAGAAGACCGCACTAGCGCCCGAACAGAAGGATTACCTAGTGATCGACCGGGTGCCGGACATATTCGTCACCGGACACATACACGCTTGTTCCGTAAGCGATTACCGGGGCGTGAAGCTCATCAACGCGTCTACTTGGCAGGCCCAGACGGCGTTCCAGAGAATGCACAACCATGTCCCCGACGCTGCAAAGGTCCCGATGGTCAACCTCGGGACTGGGGAAACCTGGGTCGAGGACTTCTCCCAGTGAGCGCTGCTGTGAAAGGGTTGATATCCATCCAGCGGGATTGCCCACCGTGCACGAATTCGACCCCTTCTTCAATCCGAAATCCCTCGCGGTCATAGGCGCGACCCCCACTTCAGGGAAGATTGGGAACATCATCATCGAGAATCTGTTCAGCGACGGCTACAAGGGTAAGATATTCTTCGTGAACCCCAATTACCCAGAGATACTGGGCATCCGCTGCTACCCATCCGTCCTCGACTGCCCTGGAACCGTCGAGCTAGCCGTCATCGTCGTCCCCGCACCGCTAGTTGCCGGGGTGCTCGAAGAGGCGGGCAAGAAGGGCGTGAAGTGCGCCATCATCATCTCTGCAGGGTTCTCTGAGACAGATGCTGATGGCAAGGCGCGTGAGAAGGCGGTGGTGGACATCGCAGAGAAGTACAGGATCAGGCTCATAGGGCCCAACTCGTTGGGCGTGATCTCACCTCTTCACCACTTGAACGCGTCCTTCGCCCGCACCTCGCCCATACCGGGCCCAATAGCGTTCTTCTCCCAGAGCGGTGCGTTCTGCACCGCAGCCATCGAATACTCGATCTCGGAGCTGCTCGGGTTCTCCGCTTTCGTCAGCACGGGCAACAAGGCGGACATCGACGATGCGGACTTGGTCACCTACTTCGCCAACGACCCGAAGACCAAGTGCATAGCCGCGTACATGGAAGCGACCCGGAAGGGGCAGGAGCTCTTCGAGGCACTCGGGAAGGCCTCTAGGAAGAAGCCCATAGTAATCCTGAAAGCCGGCAGGTCCAAGCACGGCGCGAAGGCCGCTAGCTCGCACACTGGCGCGCTCGCAGGTTCGGATGCAGCGTTCGATGCGGTCTTCAAGCAGACTGGAGTCTACAGGGCGCGGACCATGTTCGAGCTGTTCGACGCCTCACAGGCACTTGCCAACCAACCTCCTCTCATAGGAGAGGGCCTGGCAATCGTGACGAACGCCGGAGGCATGGGAGTCATCGCAACAGACTACGCGGAAGAGATGGGGTTGGAGCTGGCCGATCTGACGGACGAAACGGTAGCGGAGATCAACAAGGTCTGCCCGCCGACCTGGAGCAAGGGAAACCCAATCGACATCATCGGGGACGCCGACACCGCAAGGTATGCGAACGTCCTCAAGATAGTAGGCCAAGCGCCGGAGGTGAAGGGCATACTCGTCATCGCAGCGAGGCAGGCGGCCACGAACCTATTCGAACTCGCCAAATGGATCGCCATCACGGCCAAGCTGAGCGGCAAGCCGACGGTCGCGTGCTTCGCCGGCATCGAGGACCCTGAGTCCGAGCGGTTCTTGGACGGTAGAGGAGTGCCGGTGATGCCTGTGCCCGAGAGGGCTATCACGGCGCTCCACGCGTTGTCGGTGCGCGGGAAGTACCTGCAGAAGAAAGGCCTTGTCTGAAAGCCTGGGTCGTCACCCGAAGAGATCCAGAATGATGATGACCACGCCAATCCCGATGATCACGACGCTGGACCAGAAGGCCAGCATGATCAGGACGGTCATCTTCTTCCTGTCCTTGAGGAGGTCCTCGATGGCCACGGACATCAGGCCTCTGCACCGGCCTTCGCGGCCTTGTCCTTGATGCGCTTCAGCCTGAACGTGTTGTCCCTCTCCATCTCCTCGAGCCTGAACCTGATGAACCGCTCAATTTCCTGCAGGTCCGGGAGGACCTTGAACTCGAGGGCGTTCACCCTCCGCTTCGTCCTCTCAATCTCCTCGAGGAGCTTCTTCATGGTCGTCTCCAGCTCTGCGGCCTTCACGACGGTCTCTACGAGTTTCTCGTAGGCGTCGGTGGCCTCGTCTATCCTCGGAGACGTTCCGATGACGCCGTAGCCCCGCTCCGTTATCGGAGCGACAATCTTGCTCGACTTGATGTCCGGGACGACGACGCCCATCAGGTTCCTGCTCCTGAGCTGTATCTCAGGATGGCCCGTCAAGGCGTATGAGGCGGACCTGACGGCTATGACGCCGTCCACCGCGCTCGCGATGGCGATCCTCTCGCTGGCCTCCTTGTACCTACGCGCGATCTCCAGCCTCAGGTCCTTCGCCTGGTCGAGTATCTTGAAGAACTCCAGTATCAGGCCGTCCCTCTTGAGCTTCAGGATCTTGTAACCGTTCTGGGTCAGCCTGATCTTCCTCGTGACCTCGAGCAGCTCTGACCTGGTAGGCTGGATCTCCCTCTGCGGCATTCTGATATCACTTCTTCTTCATCGAGGGATGGTACTTCTCGATGAGCTTCCTGTCGATCTTTGTGAGCGAATCGATCGGCAACATGGCCAGGAGATCCCAGCCGAGGTCCAGAGTCTGGCTGATTGTCCTGTCCTCGTCCTTTCCCTGCCTGACGAACCTGTCCTCGAACGCGTCCGCGAAGTCCAGGAACTTCCGATCCCTGTCGGAGAGCGCCTCCTTACCGACTATCGCGACCAGGCCCCTCAGGTCTCTACCCTCCGCATAGCCCGCATAGAGCTGGTCTGAGACGGCCCTGTGATCCTCCCTGGTGCGGCCCGGGCCTATGCCCTGGCCCATGAGCCTGGATAGGGATCGCTCGACCGCGACCGGCGGGAATATGCCCTTCCTATGGAGGTCTCGGGACGCGACTATCTGCCCCTCCGTGATGTATCCTGTCAGGTCGGGGATGGGGTGTGTGATGTCATCGCCCGGCATCGACAATATCGGGAACTGCGTGATCGAGCCCTTCTTGTCCTTGATCCTGCCCGCACGCTCGTACATCGACGCGAGGTCGGTGTACATGTACCCTGGATATCCCCGTCTGGCAGGAACCTCCTCCCTCGCCGCGCCAATCTGCCTGAGCGCCTCGCAGTAGTTGGTCAGGTCGGTCAAGATGACGAGGACGTGCATGCCGAGGTCGAACGCGAGATATTCAGCTGTCGTCAGCGCCAGCCTAGGGGTGAGGATCCTCTCGATCGCTGGGTCGTCCGCGAGATTGAGGAACACGACCGCCCTCTTGAGCGCCCCGGTCCGCTCGAAGTCCTTCATGAAGTACTGGGCCTCTTCACTCGTGATGCCCATAGCCGCGAAGACGACCGCGAACTCCTCTTTTCCACCGAGTACCTTCGACTGTCTCGCTATCTGCAACGCGATGTCGTTGTGCGGAAGGCCGGACCCAGAGAAGATCGGGAGCTTCTGACCCCTGACGAGGGTGTTCATCCCGTCTATGGATGATATTCCAGTCTGGATGAACTCCTGGGGATTGTCCCTGGCCCACGGGTTGATGGCGGCGCCGATTATCTCGAGCCTCTTCTCCGGAATGATCGGCGGACCGTTGTCGAGCGGGTCTCCGGACCCGCTGAGGATCCTGCCAAGCATGTCTTTCGCGACGGGCATCTTCACAGTCTCGCCCAGGAACTTCACGCCAGAGGCTCTGTCGATCCCACCGGTACCCTCGAACACCTGAACGACAACCACTTCGTCCGAAGTGTCAAGGACCTGGCCCTTCTTGATTGAGCCGTCCGGCAGCGCGATCTGCACAAGCTCGCTGTATCCAACGGGCTCGGTCTTCGCGACGAACACTAGCGGCCCCGCGATCTGGCTTATCGTGTGGTACTCCTTGGCCATCTCACTCACGCTCCCAGGGCCGCGAACTGCTTCTCCATCTCCGCGACCACCTTGCTGATGTCCTGATCGATCGTGCTCTCGAACTTGAGCTTGGCCAGGTCGTTCCTGCACGGGATGGACGTTATCTTGTCGAGCGGGACCTCGAGAGATATCGCCTTCTTCGCGTGCTCCGAGAACTTCCGTATGGCGCTCATGTACTCGTACTGCCGTTTGAGTGGGCTGTATGTGTCCACCGGGTGGTACGCGCTCTGCTGCAGGAAGAACTCCCGGATCATCCTGGCGACATCCAGGGTGAGCCTCTGCTCCTCGGGGAGCGCGTCCGAGCCGACCAGCTGCACTATCTCCTGCAGCTCGGACTCTTCCTGCAGGGTCTCCATGGCCCACAGCCGGACTTGGTTCCAGTCGTCTGCGACGTTCTTCCTGTACCAGTTCTCGAGCATCGGGCTGTAAAGGCTGTAAGACGTGAGCCAGTTGATCGCCGGGAAGTGCCTCCTCTCTCTGAGCTTCGAATCGAGGGCCCAGAAGACCTTCACGATCCTGAGTGTGTTCTGGGTGACCGGCTCACTGAAGTCCCCTCCTGAAGGGGAGACCGCGCCGATGACCGATATCGAGCCGATGTTGCCCGAATACGTCTTCACGCGGCCGCATCGCTCGTAGAACTCTGAAAGCCTCGCGGAGAGGTATGCGGGGTATCCTTCCTCGCCCGGCATCTCCTCGAGCCTGGACGATATCTCCCTCATCGCCTCCGCCCACCGGGACGTAGAGTCTGCCATTAGCGACACGTCGTAACCCATATCCCTGTAGTACTCTGCGACCGTGATCCCTGTATACACCGAGGCCTCCCTCGCAGCGACGGGCATGTTTGAGGTGTTTGCGATGAGCACCGTCCTTCCCATCAGCGGCTTGCCCGACTTCGGGTCCTCCAGTTCGGGGAACGTGGTCAAGACCTCCGTCATCTCGTTGCCTCGCTCTCCGCATCCGACGTAGACGACTATCTGCGCATCGCTCCACTTGGACAGTTGCTGCGAGGTGACCGTCTTGCCTGTCCCGAAGCCCCCCGGGATCGCCGCCGTCCCTCCCTTGGCCAGAGGGAACAGCATGTCCAGGACCCTCTGCCCGGTGACAAGCGGTATGTCTGGCATGAGCTTCTCGGCATAAGGCCTCGAATGCCTGACCGGCCAGCGCTGCATCAGCTTTATCTCATATCCCGAATCGAGTACAACGACGGTGTCCTCCACCGTGAACTGGCCCTCCGAGACGCTCTTGACCTTTCCCTTCGCGTCCACCGGTGCGAGCACTCTGTGGGTGATGTTGCCCTCGGGCACCTCGCCCACGATCGCCCCTCCCTGCACGGTATCTCCCTTCTTCACAAGGGGTGTGAATTTCCACTTCTTCTCCCTGTCGAGGCCGGGAGCGGTCACGCCTCTGGAGACGAAGTCGCCCTGCTTGTCCCTGAGCACGGGCAGCGGCCTCTGGACACCGTCGTAGACGCTCGACAGCAGGCCCGGTCCCAACTCGACTTGGAGTGGCGCTCCTGTGTCGACGACCTCCTCGCCGGGCCTGATACCAGACGTGTCCTCGTACACCTGGATGACGGACTTGTCGCCGACCAGCTTGATGACCTCGCCCATCAGCTTCAGGTCGCCCACGAGCACGACGTCGTACATCCTTGGCGATATACCCTGGGCCGTCACCACCGGGCCTGCCACTCTTGCGATCTTCCCTTTCTTGTTCTCAGCCATGCGTATACGCTCCCGTTCATTTCGATTTGTAGAGGTCGATTCCCATCGCCCTTCTGACCTTGTCTCTCATGTCCCCTTCGTCGAGCCCCACTGGGATGACGACCGGGTCCACGCTCTCCATCATCTTCGTCCTGAGCTGGGCCGGCAGCCTCTCGAGGTCCTTC
>ERZ1649853.100-NODE-100-length-36304-cov-7.238269_pt1 | contig 36304 bp, 35 predicted proteins | sample MGYA00575353_ERZ1649853 | MGnify/ENA primary metagenome ERZ1649853 (study PRJEB40853, sample SAMN11349654) | freshwater sediment metagenome | isolation source: river sediment | host: Sediment | place: India: Okhla Barrage, New Delhi | collected 2017-02-21 ...
ACGGGGACGCCATCTACCTGGCGGGATTCACGCACATGATCCCGTTCGCGGCAGGACATGAGATCATCCGACAGAGGAAGAAGGGGCTCACACTCTGCAGGGCGACCCCCGACATCATCTACGACCAGATGATCGCGGCCGGGAGCTGCAAGAAGGTCGTGTTCAGCTACGCGGGCAACCCCGGCGTCGGTTCCCTCAGGTGCTTCAGGCGGGCCCTCGAGAAGGGCCAGCCGAACAAGATCGAGATAGACGAGTACTCTCACTTCGGTCTATGCGGTAGGCTCTTCGCGGGCGCGACGAACATGCCCTTCCTGCCGATGAGGACCAACACGGGCTCGGACCTTCCCGCGCAGAACAAGAACATGAAGACCGCGAAGGACCCGTTCACCGGGGACGAGATCTCGGTGGTCCCCCCGCTGAAGCCCGATGTGGCGGTCGTGCACGTCCAGAGGTGCGATGTGAACGGCAACTCGCACATCTGGGGCATCATAGGGGAGCAGAAGGACGCGGCCTTCGCGTCCAAGAAGGTCATCATCAGCACTGAGGAGATTGTCGGCGAGGACCTGATCAGGTCGGACCCCAACAGGACGCTCATACCGGACTTCGTCGTCGACGCGGTCGTCCACGAGCCGTGGGCGTGCCACCCCTCGTATGTGCAGGGGTATTACGACAGGGACAACGAGTTCTACATGCAGTGGGACGAGATCACGAAGGAGCACGACAGCACCATGAAGTGGATGGACGAGTGGGTCATGGGCGTCGAGAACAGGCAGCAGTACATGAAGAAACTGTCTTCGGAGAAGGTCCTGAAGCTGCTCCCGAAGCCGGTGTACAGCGCCCCCGTGAACTACGGGAGCGTGTGAGGAGGCGATGGAGATGGCAGATTACACACCAAGTGAGCTGATGGTCGCAGTTGCCGCGAGGGAGCTGAGAGACCACGAGACGGTCCTTGTTGGCGTCGGCATACCCAACCTGGCAGCCAATCTCGCGAGGAAGCTGCAGGCGCCGAACCTGAACATGGTCTATGAATCCGGCGCGGTCGGGTCCAACCCGAGCAGGATGCCGCTCTCGATCGGCGACCCGTGCCTCGTCACTGGCGCGAAGAGCGTATGCTCGATGTACGAGCAGTTCGCTTACTACCTCCAGGGAGGCAAGATAGACGTCGGGTTCCTCGGCGGTGCGCAGATTGACAAGTTCGGGAACATCAACTCGACTGTCATAGGCAACTACCAGGCTCCCAAGGTCAGACTGCCCGGGAGCGGAGGGGCATGCGACATCGCGTCGAACGTCAAGAAGATCATAGTCATCACCCCGCACGAGAAGCGCCGGTTCGTCGAGAAGGTCGACTTCCTCACGAGCCCCGGCTTCGTGGACGGCAAGCAGAAGTGGAAGGAGCTCAAGCTCCAGGGCGGGGGGCCCTACGCGGTCATCACCAACCTGTGCACGATGAAGTTCGACGAGGCCACGGGCGAAATGACCGTCGTGTCGCTCCACCCGGGCGTGACGATTGAGAAGGTCTGGGAGAACACCCCCTGGAAGGTGAAGGTCTCGGAGAAGCTCGAGACGACCCCTGCCCCGACCGAGAAGGAGATTGCGGCCTTGCGGGCTTTGGACCCGCAGAGGATGTACCTCGGGTGACCGACATGCCCTCCAGCTACGACCCGATGCCTGAGTACCGGGCGAAGACGAAGAAGAGCTCCGAGTGGTTCGAGGTGGCTCAGAAGCACATGCCCGGGGGCGTGACGGGCAACGTCAAGTTCTACCCGCCCTACCCGGTCTATCTCAAGAAGGCCAGGGGCGGCCACGTGTGGGACCTGGACGATAACGAACTGATAGACTACATGCTCTGCTTCGGCCCGCATGTCGTCGGCCACGGGCACCCCAAGGTCGTCGAGGCAATCAGGTCGCAGCTCGCCTCGGACGGGTCGCAGATATTCGGTGCCCCGCACATGATGGAGGCGAAGTTCGCCGAGCGGCTGAAGAGCATCTTCCCGTTCGCGGACACCGTCAGGTTCACCAACTCCGGGCTCGAGGCGACCATGCACGCGCTCAGGGTCGCAAGGGGCTATCGTAAGAAGACCAGGTTCGCGAAGTTCGAGGGGGCCTACCACGGCTGCTACGACGAGGCCCTCTGCAGCCTGGCGCCTTCGGAGGCCCTTGCCGGGCCGAGGAACGAGCCCAAGACGGTCGCGGGCTCCTATGGCACGTCCGAGACCTCGGTCCGGAACGTGCAGGTACTGCCGTACAACGACATCGAGAACACTGACAAGATACTGAGGGCCCATAAGGACGAGCTCGCGGCGGTCATCATGGAGCCGGTCCAGAGAGGATTCGTCGTGCCCGACATTGAGTTCCTCAAAGCCGTTAGGGAGATCACCTCCGAGCTGGGCATCGTGCTGATCTACGACGAGGTCATGTCCGGGTTCAGGATGGAGGTCATGGGGGGCGCTTGCACCCAGTACGGCATCAAGCCCGACATGATATGCTTGGGCAAGATCATCGGCGGCGGGTTCCCGATGGGCGCGTTCATGGGCCGCAAGGACATCATGGACGTGGTCAACCCGGTCACACGCGGCAAGGACGAGCGCGTGTTCCACGGAGGGACATTCAACGGCCACCCGACTGTCATCGCAGCGGGCAACGCCACACTGGACATACTCGCGAAGCCCGAGACATACCCATACCTCAATGGCATCTCGGACAAGCTCAGGAACGGCTTCAACGACCTCTTCGGGAGGCTCGGGTTCGACGCGAGGGCCATCGGCCCAGGGTCGACCTTCAACATCGTCTTCACGAAGGGCAAGGTGGCCGACTACAGGGACGCTGCGCATGCAGACTCCAAGACGAGGCAGAAGCTCGACTACGGTCTGCTGGCGCGCGGGCTGCACTTCCACCCTGACAAGCCGTTCTACACATGCACCGAGCATACGGGCAAGGACGTGGACCAGACCCTCAAGGCCGCGGAAGAAGTTATGAAGAAGATCAAGGGCTGAAGTGACCCCTCAGACCTCGAGCCAGCCTTCGAACTCGGCCTCCGCAGGCCCCGTCATGAAGGCATGGCCGTCCTTGGCCAGCTCCACTGTGATGGTGCCGCCTGGAGGCATGACCCTGACCGGTCCGGGCTGGACCCATTTGAGCATGAGGGCCACCGTCGCGCACGCGGTCGCGCCTGTGCCGCACGCGAGTGTCTCACCATATACGCCTCTCTCGTAGGTCCGCACCTTCAGTTCGTGAGGTCCCTCAACCTGGACGTAGTTCAGGTTGACCCCCTCGGGGAACCGCGCCTTGTCTGCGTTGAGGGAGGCACCGTCGGACACGATGTCCTCTCCGGCGACGTCCTCGGTCCTCAGAACGATGTGTGGCTCCCCCGAATTGACGATCGAGCCCACGGCTCTCCGGCCCGACAAGCCGATCTCGAAGGAAAGCATAGAATCGTCCGGGGAGCCCCTGTCGGTCACGTACTTGCCGAGGTCCTTGCGTAAGGTCCTCACTGGGCCCATGTCAACCCTATACTCATCCTTGATCCTCGCGATGTGCTTCACGCCGTCCCTTGTGAGAATGTCCACCTCAGACTTGTTCAGCTTCTCTGTCAGGTACGCTGCGACGCACCGGATCCCGTTCCCGCACATGTCAGCCTCGTTACCCGCGGGCTCGAATAGCCGCATTGACCCGTCGACCCCCTTGGCCGACTCTATGAATATGATGCCGTCCGCACCCACCTTGAAGTGCCTGTCCGTCAGCCTTCTCGCCAGCCTGCTCCGTTCGTCATCAGGCGTGACGGTGCCTCCCGTCTCGTCCTTGATGATGAAGTCATTGCCGCAACCCTGGTACTTGACGAACCTGAACTCTCTCTTCATCTGGGCACGGAATGGCGAATCGGGATTTAATACCGAGCGGGTCGATTGAGGAAACCTTCATTACGAGCCCTGGCGTTCCCGATGCGGCCGCACGAAGCACTCTTCCTTCAAGAGGGGACGCATGCACAACATTCTCATCAAGGACGGCACGTTGGTAGACGGGACCGGGAGCCCTGGCGTTCCCCGTGACGTCGCCATCGACGGGGCGAAGATCGCGGGCATCTTCAAGCACTCTGAGGCAAAGGCCTCCATGACCATCGACGCGAAGGGGCTAGTAGTCTGCCCGGGGTTCATCGACATCCACTCTCACTCGGAGATACACCTGCTCGCCAATCCGCTGGCGGAGAGCAAGGTCCGCCAGGGCGTGACCACAGAACTGGTCGGGAACTGCGGGGGTTCTTCAGCCCCTGCCATCGGGGAAGTGAGAACTTCGTTAATGGACTACTCGACACCACTCTGCGTCAAGGTCGACTGGACGTCCATGGACGAGTACCTGCTCAGGCTTGCCGACATCAGGCCATCTGTCAACGTAGCCACCCTTGTGGGGGCGAGCACGCTCAGGACCGCGGTTATGGGCGGGACCTCCTCCCGGCCCACAGCGGCGCAGATGACGCAGATGAAGGAGTTGCTTGTCGAGGCGATGCTCCACGGTGCCTACGGGCTGTCTTCGGGGCTGATATACGCCCCTGGGTGCTTCGCGACGACGGACGAGATCGTTGAGCTGGCCTCTGCATCAGCAGCGCTGGGCGGCTTCTACGCGAGTCACATCCGAGGCGAGGGCATCACCCTGGTCAAGGCAGTCGAGGAGGCCATCACGATTGGCCGCAGGGCGCGCACGCGGGTCCAGATATCGCATCACAAGGCCTGCGGGAGGAGGTTCTGGGGGACTGTCTCGAAAACGCTGAAGATGATTGAGGATGCGCAGGCGGCAGGGGTCGATGTCGCCTTCGACGTATACCCTTACACCGCCTCATGCACATCCCTGGACACCGTCCTGCCTCCCTGGGCGAGAGAGGGCAGCAAAGAGGACGTCATAGCCAGGCTCAACGACGCAGCGACGAGGGAGCGGGCCAAGAAGGAGATGGAGACCAGCAGTGACGAATGGGAGGCCATCGCGGCGGAGGACGGGTGGGAGAACGTCTACCTCATAGGCCTCGCGAAGGAACACAATCGCAGGTTCGAGAACCGGCCGATGTCCAAGGTGGCCGAAGAGCTGGGGAAGGACCCCGGCGATGCGGCCCTCGACCTGATAGTCGATGAGGACCTGATGGCCGGAGCCATATTCCACGAGATCTCCGAGGACGACGTCATCAGGGTAATGTCTCACCCGCTTGGTTCCATCGGTTCGGACGGCGAGGCGGAGGCCCCCTACGGTCCGACATCGGACTGCGCCACCCACCCGAGGGCGTATGGCACGTTCCCGAGGGTGCTAGCGAGGTACGTTCGTGAGAAGAAGATCCTGAGCCTGGAGGACGCGATAAGGAAGATGACCTCTCTCCCTGCTGACAGGATAGGCTTCAGAGACCGAGGGAGGATAGCTCCGGGCATGGCGGCTGACGTCGTCGTCTTCGACCCGGAGAAGGTTCGGGATACCGCCACTTTCGAGGACTCTCACAGGTTCCCTGACGGGATCAAATGCGTTGTCGTCAACGGCCTCGTGACCGTGATGGACGGTGAGCACACCAGGGAAAGGGCCGGACAGGTGCTGAGGCACAGGCCGAGCGTGAGTTAGCGCCTCAGATACATACCTGGAGCGCCACGTCCGAGTATATCCGCGTGCACAGGGCAAGGTCTTCTGTCAACACGTACTCCACCCGCGAGTGCGCACCCGCGCCCCCGGGCCCGAAGACGATGGTCGGCATCTTGCCGAAGTGCGTCATCAGTGCGGCGTCGGTCCAGCCCCAGAAGGTGTTCATCTTGGCGGGCTTCCCGGTCCCCTTCCGCACAGATTGCTGGAGCGCTTTGACTACGGGGTGGTCCAGCCCGACGACGTTCGGGACGTGGGTCATCGTCTTCATGTTGGCCGGGTCGCGCTTCAGGACCGCATCGAACCTCTGGTCCTCGCACTTCAGCTTATCGAAGATGTCGAAGATCTCCTCGAACACCTCCTGCAGGGTCTCCTCTGGGACCCAGCGCCTGTCGATCTTGACAAGGCAATGGTCGGCGACCGAACTCGGTTGCTGCCCGCCCTGGATCACGCCCAGATTCATTGTCGGCGGGAGGGTGTGCTTGACCTTCTTGGCCCTCAGCCTGGGCTGAAGGTCGTCCTCGACCCTCCGGATGAACTTCGCCGCCATCGAGATGGCGTTCACGCCCTTGTCGGCCTGGCCGCCATGAGCGGCCTTTCCGTGGAAATGAACGTCGAGCCACTCGAGGCCCCTGTGGGACGGCTGGATCTCCATGTCCGTGGGCTCTCCCACGATTGCCATGTCCGCCTTCGGCCCCTTGAGGATGATGTCTTCGGTCCCCTCGCTTCTGCGCTCCTCCCCGACGACGGCAGCGAGGTACAGGTCGCCTGAGAGCTTCGCCTTGGAGCGCTCGATTGCGACTAGCGCCATCGCCATCGCCCCCAAACCGCCCTTCATGTCGAGAGAACCCCTGCCGTACAGCCTGCCCTTGTCGACCTTCGGGGCGAACGGGGGTATGTCCATGTCGAACGCGGGCACGGTGTCCGTGTGGCCGTTCAGCATCAGACTCTTCCCGCCCCCCGAGCCCTTCACGACCGCTATCACGTTCGGCCTGTCCTTCTCCACGAACCTGAGCTTTGACTCGACGCCCTCATCCTCGAGGAACTCGTTGAGGAAGGCCGCGACCTCCTTCTCCTGCGTCGGCACATCGGGATGACTCGGGATTCTGACGAGGTCCTTGACCAGCTTCTCTATCTCAGCGCGCTTCACGGCTCGCATGACCTTCTCGGACATGTCCTTCTGCCTTGCAGGCATGTGACTCACCGTTCTCCAATCCTAGTCGAGCGAGGGCCGATGCCCGTATCCGACGAAAAACCTATCCCATGTCCAGGCTCAGCGCCCGCGCAGCCGCCCGTGGTCCTTCAGGACCTCGAGGGCCCTGTCGATGGGCAGCCCGACTGCGACATTCCCGTCCCTGCCCTCCATCGTATCTGCCTTGAAGAGCGAGTTGATGATCGATTCCGCGGTCGAATCCAGCGACGCCCTGAACAGGTCGTTCAGGTCCTTGTCCAGGAGGAGCTTGTCCGTGACTAGCCCGTCCTCCCTGTACCTCCTGTGCACGTTCGCAGTGGAAAACGCAATCACGATGTCGCCGCTGCCGTTATGAGAGCTCGAGCCCGTCACCGCCAGACCCATGACGGCCCTCCTGGCAATCCGATGCAGCTGCCTCGAATCCACAGGTGCGTCCGTGCCTACGACCATGACGATGGACCCGTGCTCTCTCCTCTTGATCGGTGGAGCGCCGAGCATGCTCCCGACACGCACGCCATCGATAGTGAGGTCGTTCCAGTCGCCATGGTTGCTCAGCACAATGGTCCCCAGCGTGAATCTGCCCGCGTCGGTGGCGACGACCCTGGACGAGGTGCCGATCCCGCCCTTGTAGTCGTGGCACATCATCCCCGTGCCCGCCCCGACCGCGCCCTCCTCGACGTTCGTGCCTGCAGAGTCCAACGCGGCAAATACGTGCTCCTCTCGCACATGCAGCCCCCTGGAGTCGTTGAGGAAGCTGTCGTCGCACTCCGATACGATAGGTATGATTGTGTCGCTCTCCAGACCCGCCGAGGGGTTGTCCCTGAGCATGTGGCGTATGAGCGCGTCCGCAACTGCGCCCATCGACATCGTATTCGTGAGCATGATGGGGGTGTCTATGACGCCGAACTCCCTGACCTGGAGCGCGCCCTGGAGCCCACCGCAGCCGTTGAAGTCGAAGTACGTGCCCTTCACGGGCATCTCGTAGAGGTTCTCGCCGTGCGGCAGGACGGCCGTGACTCCCGTCCGTATGGGGCCCGAGCCCGGCTTGAGGGCGCCAGTCCCCTTGATGATCGTGCAGTGTCCTACCTGGACCCCCGGCACGTCAGTAATCATGTTCTTCGTGCCGGTCGGCAGCTCGCCGAACCATACTCCGGCGTCTCTCGCCCTAGGCCTCATTCCGTCTTGCCTTCTCCTGCCGCTAACCAGCAGGAAACCCAGTGCTCCTGGGACACATATATGGCGTCCGGCTCCTCGACCTTGCACTTCTCCATCGCGTACGGGCACCTCGGGTGGAACCTGCAGCCCGGGGGTATGTGCGCCGGGTCAGGCCTCTCGCCCTTGAGGATGATCTTCTCGGTCTTCATCCTCGGGTCGGGCTTGGGCACGACGGATATCAGTGCCTTCGTGTAGGGGTGCATCGGCTTCTTTATGACCTCCTCAGTCGGGCCGAGCTCCACTATCTTGCCCAGATACATGATGCCTATCCTGTCGCTGAACACGTACGCGACGCTGAGGTCGTGCGTGATGAACAGGTATGTGAGGCCCTTCTTATCCCTGAGGTCCAGCATCAGCTTCAGGATCTCGGACCTGATGGACACGTCGAGCATGGACACGGGTTCGTCAGCGACCAGGAACGCTGGCTCCAGCACGAGCGCGCCGGCGATGCCGACCCTCTGCCTCTGACCGCCGGACACCTCGTGCGGGTACCTCCACATGAAGTGCTTCGGGGGCCTGAGGCCCGCATCGTCCAGGGCCTTCGCGACCCTGTTCTCCCTGTCGGCCTCGTTCGCGCCCAGGTTGTTGACCACGAGCGGCTCGGCGACAATGTCGTAGATGGACTGCTTCGGGTTCAGGGACTCGTACGGGTCCTGGAAGATCATCTGCATCTTCTGCCTCAGCATCTTCATCTTGTCCTTGGGCAGCTTCCGGACGTCTATCGCGCCCGTCGACAGGGCCTGCTCGGCCTCCGCCTTGGATATCAGCTTCTTCGAGACAGCCCTCTCGATGGCATCCTTCATCATGGCAGCGTTGAGGCCAGTGCCGTAATATCTCACGTTCCCGCCCGTCGGGTCCACAAGCCTGAGGATGGCCTTTCCGGTGGTCGTCTTGCCGCAGCCGGACTCTCCCACCAGGCAGAATATCTCCCGCTCCTTGATGTTGAACGAAACGCCGTCAACGGCTTTGACGTACCTCTGCTCCTTGGATGTGAGGCTCTCGAAGAACCCGCGCCTGACCGGGAACCACACCTGCAGGTCCTCGACGACGAGTAGATCCTTGGCCATCGCTCACACCCCCCTCGGCTTGACGAAGTGACACGCAGCGAAGTGCCCCGGGAGCACCTCTATCAGAGGCGGCTCCTCCTGCCTGCACAAGTCCTGGACCGCGTAACATCTGTCCGCGAACCTGCAGCCCACTGGCGGGTTGATGAGGTTCGGCGGGTTGCCTGCGATGGACGCGGGCATCTTCCGCTCGCCCTTGATGTTCGGGAAGGCGGCGATCAGACCCTTGGTGTACGGGTGCTGCGGATTGGCGAACACCTCGACGGCGCTCGACCGCTCCACTATCTTCCCTGCGTACATGATGGACAACAAGTCGCATGTCTCCGCGAGCACGGACAGGTCGTGGGATATGATGATCATCGCCAGCTCCAGCTCCTGCTGCAGGTTCTTCAGCAACTGCAGGATCTGGGCCTGGATCATGACGTCCAGCGCGGTCGTGGGCTCGTCGCAGATGACGAGCTTCGGCCTGCATGCGAGCGCCATGGCGATCATGACCCTCTGCCTCATGCCGCCGCTGAACTCGTGCGGGTATTCTCTGATCCTGTTGGGGTTGATGCCAACGAGCTCGAAGAGTTCCTTGACCCTCTTGACGGCGACGTCCTCGTCGACCTTCTCGTGAAGGAGTATGGGCTCGACGATCTGGTCCCCGACCCTCTTGACTGGGTTGAGAGCGTTCATCGCACCCTGGAATATGATGGATATGTCCCTCCACCGGATGGCCCTGAGCTTGTCACCCGTGAGCTTCGACATGTCCTGTTTCATGAAGTTGATGCTGCCGCCAGCAATGAATCCGTTCGCGGGCAGGAGCTTCATGATCGAAAGCGCGGCAGTCGTCTTGCCGCACCCCGACTCCCCCGCCAGGCCCATCGCCTGTCCCTTGTCGAGGTTGAAGCTGATGCCGTCCACGGCCTTCAGCGTGCCCTCTTGCGTCTTGAAATAAGTCTTGAGTCCATCCACTTCGAGCAATGCCATCGGTCGGTTCCCCCTCAACAATTTCTGTTGTCGCTCGTCCTGAGTCCCCATGCGCAAAGAAGTTGCGAACACGATGGGGTCTTTGCGCCCTGGATGCCCGGAGAATCAGGTTTCGCTATAAATGGGTTGTGGGGCGACACGTAACGCTGTTGCGCCTTCGGAGGGCCGCCTTCCAGCATCACCGGGCTCCGTGCGGGCAGGGCGTGGCCAGAGGTCAGTCCCTGTACCGGACCGTGAACTCGGCCAGGTCCTCTGCCGCCTTGGAGTTCTTGAACACGCCCCGGGCCTCTTTCTCGAGCAACTCGCCGTTCTCGTACCTGGGGCTGAAGTGAACAAGGAAGAGCATCCCCACACCCGCTGCCTTGGCGACCTTCGCCGCCTCTTCCGCGGTGGAGTGTCCGAAGTCTGACGCAAGTGATGCGTGCGTCGAGTCCAAGGTGCAGTCATGGATCAGGACATCGGCCCCTTCCGCGAGCTTCACTATTGCCTTGCTTGGCTTTGTGTCCCCTGTGTACACGATCTTCCTGCCCTGCCTTGTGGGCCCCATGACCGCCCCTGGCTCGATTTTCTTGCCCCTGATCTCTACGGCCTTCCCTTCCTGAAGCTTCCGGTACATAGGTCCTTCGGGGATTCCCAACCTCTTGGCCTTCTTCAGGTCGAACTTGCCGGGCCTCGGACTCTCCTCGAGGGCATAGGCCAAGGAAGGCACGGTGTGGTCGGCACGGGCAGTCCTGACCCTGTACGCCGAGAAGCCTAGCTCGACATCCTCGTCCAGGTCATTGGCGAGGACCTCGAACCCGCTCTTGAAGTAGCCGAGGTTCATCATGGCCCGGACGTTGTCCGATGTGCCCTTGGGCCCGTAGATGTTGAGCGGCTCCTCGCGCCCGTTCAAGCTCATGCTCTGGATGAGCCCCGGCAGGCCGAGGAAATGGTCCGCGTGCAGGTGCGATATGAATATCCTACTGATCTTCATGAAAGAGACAGATGAATACATCAGCTGTCTCTGCGTGCCCTCCCCACAGTCGAACATCACGACCTCGCCGGGGAGTTGCAGCGCGACGGACGTCACATTCCTGAACTTGGAGGGATACGTTCCGCCCGTGCCGAGAAACACTATCTTCATGTCTGGCTCCCGGAACGGACTCTCATCCGATAAAGCTCACCCGACTTCGCAAGGTCGTACAGGAAGATGGCCAATGCGACTATCGACATCACGGTCGCGATGCCAATCGTCCCCTGGAATCCGTACGCGGCCACCGCCACTCCGCCGATGACGGGCCCGAGTATCCCCGAGATGCTCATCGTGCTCGAAAGGAGGCCCGACACCGTGGCCTTCTCCTTGTTCCGGTCCATCACGTACCTCAGGCTGCCGACGTACAAGCACCCCCAGGCAGTGGCCAGCAGAAGCTGAGCGGGTACGATCTGCCAGTAGCTATCGACCAGCCCGAACGTGAAGAATGTCGCTGCCGAGCTCCCTAAGCCCACGGCGACAAGCAATGCGGGGTCGTAGGAATCCAGCACGTTCATCACGAAGAACTGTCCGAACGCGTTGACGGCATAGATGATGCCTATCCAGGTCGGGTCCGCGCCGATGCTCGCCAGGAAGAGCGGGTACGTGACCCATATCATGTTCGCGCCCGTGTGTCGGATCAGCATGGCGCTGTACACGGGGGCGTTCTTTTTGATCAGGTCGACCGGGAAGAAGGGGACCTCCATCGACACCTCCTTCGTGAACGGCAGTTTGAGCGCGATGGCGTAGGAGGCGAACATTATCGCCGCGCAGTACAGGTAGGCGGCTTCGTAGAATGTGCCGAAGAGCCCCACGGACAGGTTCCCGACGCCCCAACCAGCGGCCCCCCAGGCGCTGAACTTGCCCATCTTGCCCTTTGCGTCGTATGCGTATGCAAGGAGAGCGGCGGGAAATATGCCTCCGCAGAACCCGAGGAGCACCCGCATCAGCGAGAAGAACACCAGCCCTCCCCAGACAAGTGATGCGGCCTGGGCGAGCGTCGCAAACGCGGACAGCACCAGGCCGAGGAGCAGTATCCTCCTCCGGCCGTGTACGTCCGAGGCCCTTCCGAACAGGTAGGACGAGATGAATGCCATCGCGGCGAAGGCGCCCGCGATGAATCCGATCAGGTCCGTGGACGCGCCGAACTCCTCCTGCAGGATGACGGGGACGATCACGACCGGCCCGAACAGCCCCGCGTTCGACAGCAGCTGAATGGCCTCGGGCTTCATGTGTGCCTTGAATCTGACCCGGGTATATCGCCCTTGCGGCCCAAAAGTGCCAGTTGTCGCCCTCTGGCCAGGCCTACCATCCCAGGCGATCGAAGGTCCTGTCCTGCTTCGTCTTCTTCTTGAACTCCTTGTAGTGTTCCTTGCACAGGTGGGCGCTCTTCGACGGATCGACCGAGAGCTTCATGCCCGCTTTATCGACCTTCTTGGCTGAGATGGACCTCTCCGCCTCGGCCTTGCATCCCTCGATGTCGCACATCTGTGCCTTCTCGACCGCGTGCTTCGGCTCTACCATGACCCGCAAATCAGAGTGAAGGTATTAAAACAGTGCGCGAGACCACAATCCATAATACGCGGGTCGCGCTTTCGAAGGAACATGCCCCTAGTGGCACCTTCGATACTCGCGGCGGACTTCTCGAATCTGGGAGAAGAGGTCCGGAGAGTCACCCACGCAGGCGCGGACTACATACACATAGATGTCATGGACGGGTTCTTCGTCCCGAACATCACCATCGGCCCCTCGATGGTCAAGAGCCTCAGAGGCCATTCCAACTTGCCGTTCATATCACACCTGATGATCACGCACCCCGAGAGGCACGTGAAGGCCTTCGCCGACAGCGGCTCTGACATAATCGAAGTGCACATCGAGGCCGAGCAGGAGCTCAGGGAGACCCTGCGCATGATACGAGACCTTGGCAAGAAGGCGGGGCTCGCGGTCAACCCGCCGACGCCCATCGAGAAGACCTATCCGTACCTGAGGGATATCGACCTGCTGCTCGTGATGTCCGTGAATCCCGGCTTTGGAGGGCAGAAGTTCATCCCCGAGGTCCTCCCCAAGATAGGCCTCGCGAAGGCCGAGATGGAGCGGCTGGGCAGCGTTGTCCCCGTGGAGATAGACGGTGGCATCACCGCGGAGACTGGGGAGCCCGCGGCGCGTGCGGGCGCGGACATCCTCGCTGCAGGCACATCTGTCTTCAAGGCCCCGGACATGAGGGCGGCGATTGATGCGCTCCGGAACTGCGGCCTCTCGAAGGATTAATATCCGCGAGATTGCTCAAGGTGGCCGATAACATGACTTCGCTGCTCAAGGAGCACCCGCTGATAGTCTACCTGGTGCTCATCCTGCCCGTGCTCCTGTTGGCGGGGGCAATCCTGCTGGACGCGAGCCTGTTCTACATAATACTCACCCTGGTCTGGACCGGGGTCTCTTTCATAATCCTCTTCTTGCCTGTCACGACCGACAGCGGCTCATCTCAGTGAGCCACTGCCAGTGCTGGAGGTAGTGCCTGCAATGGGCGTGGACATATCGTCTCTCGTGCAGGGGAAGAAGGTCAGGCTCGAGGACCTCTCCGGGAGGTCCGTGGCCATAGACGCCTTCAACACCCTGTACCAGTTCCTAACCATGATACGTCAGCCGGACGGCACGCCCCTGATGGACCGGGACGGGAGGGTGACCTCTCACTTGTCCGGGCTGTTCTACAGGACGAGCGCGCTGCTGGAGCTCGGCATCAGGCCGGCGTTCGTCTTCGACGGCAAGCCGCCCGAGCTCAAGAAGAAGACCCTCGAAGAGCGCCGCGCGGTCAAGGAGGAGGCGGAGCGCGAGTGGAAGAAGGCTCTGGCCGAGGGCGACCTCAAGCGCGCACTGTCCAGAGCCACCAGGACGGCGAGGCTCGACTCCGATATGATAGAGGACTCGCTCGTGCTCCTGGACGCCATGGGTGTCCCCTGGATCAAGGCCCCGAGCGAGGGTGAGGCGCAGATGAGTTTCATGGCCCGCAAGGGAGATGTCTGGGCTGGGGCGTCTCAGGACTTCGACGCAATCCTGTTCGGGATCCCGAACCTCGTGAGGAACCTCACCCTTGCAGGCAAGCGCAGGCTCCCCTCGGGGAAGACGGTCGATGTGACACCCGAGGTCGTCACCCTCGGGGAAGTGCTGTCCACCCTGGGGGTCACCAGGGAGCAGCTCGTGGACATGGCGGTGCTCATAGGCACGGACTTCAACGACGGCGTGCGCGGCATAGGCCCGAAGAAGGCCCTCGCAGCGATCAAGCGCACAGGCAGTCTAGAGGGACTCATGGCGGAGGGCAAGGTGCCCGTGCCCGAAGAGTTCGAGGACGTCAGGAGGATATTCCTCGAACCCGAAGTCACAGAGGACTACGCGCTCGCCTGGGGACGGGTCGACCCTGAGGCCGTCCGGAAGGTCATGTGCGACAAACACGGTTTCGGAGTCGACCGCGTGGACGTAGTCCTCTCCAAGATCTCCGCCAAGGAAGGCGTGAACTCGCAGAAGAGCCTGGATTCGTGGTCCTGAGTCGGCCCTCATGTGGAAGGCATGGAGGCCTGCGCTGGCTATTGGCCTGATTATGATTCCACGCTCAATATCTTTAAAATACCTCCCAGCAATATGGCTAGCGGACGTATTATGCGACAGGTTGATGAGAATTACTCCCCCGTCCAACTAGAGCGGGACATAAAGGCCTTCTGGGACCGGAATCGCATATACGAGAAGGTCAAGAAAGCGGCCGAGTCCGGGAAGCCCTATTACTTCGTAGACGGCCCGCCGTACACGACAGGGTCGATACATGTCGGGACCGCCTGGAACAAGACCATCAAGGACACCATGGTCAGGTACCGCCGAATGCAGGGCTTCATGGTCCGGGACCAGCCCGGGTTCGACATGCACGGCCTGCCGATAGAGGTCAAGGTCGAACAGGCGCTCGGCATCAAGACCAAGAAGGAGATCGAGGAGCAGGGGATAGACAAGTTCGTGTCCACGTGCAGGGAGTTCGCGCTCAAGTTCAAGACGAAGATGACGGACGAGTTCAAGATGTTGGGGGTGTGGATGGACTGGGAAAGACCCTACTTGACCGTCGAACCCAGCTACATCGCCTCCGTCTGGTGGACCCTCCGGCAGGCCTTCGACAAGAACCTTCTGGTCATGGATCACAGGGTGCTCCCGTGGTGCCCCAGGTGCGAGACCGCGCTTGCAGAGGCCGAGATAGAGTACTGGGACGAGACCGACCCTTCCATATACGTCAAGTTCCCGATCGAGGGCGAGCCAAACACCTACCTGCTCGTCTGGACGACCACTCCGTGGACCATACCGGGCAACCTGGCGGCCGCAGTGCACCCCGATTTCACATATGTCGTCGTCAAGGTCAGACGTGGCATGATAGAGGAGAGCCTCATCGTGCTCGAGGAGAAGCTGGAGGAACTCAAGAGCATCGCGGGGATCGAGGAGATGACCGTGCTCGAGACCGCAAAGGGCTCCGAGATTATAGGGATGAAGTACCGGCACCCGCTGGAAGACCTCGTCCCGTATCAAAAGCAGGTCGCCGGGAAGCATGTCCATGCGGTCCTCGGCTCGACGACCGTCACCAATGAGAGCACGGGCATCGTGCACATCGCGCCTGGGCACGGCCCCGAGGACTACGAGATAGGCAAGGCGCACGAGCTTGAGGCGTTCTCGCCGGTCAACGAGTCGGGCACCTACACCGATGGCGTGGGACCACACTACGCCGGCAGGAACGTTAAAGAGTCCAACCCGATGGTCATCAGGGACCTCGTGGAGAAGGGCGCCATGTTCCATGAGGCGACCGTCACGCACAGGTACGGGCACTGCTGGCGGTGCAAGAAGCCCATCATCTACAGGATCACGGACCAGTGGTTCCTCAAGGTCACCGAGTTCAGAGACAACATCGCGGCCGCGAACGAGCAGGTCAAGTGGTACCCTGACTGGGCGGGCTCGAGCAGGGAGAAGGCCTGGATCGAGAACGCCAGGGACTGGTGCATCAGCAGGCAGAGATACTGGGGCACACCGCTGCCCATCTGGCGATGCGAGTGCGGCAGCTACAGGCTGGTCTCGAGCATAGACGAGCTGAGGACGGCCAAGGGATATGTCGAGGGCATGGACGTCCACAGGCCCTGGATAGACAAGCTCACGTTCCAATGCGACAAGTGCGGCAAGACCATGAACAGGGTGCCCGACGTGATCGATGTCTGGTTCGACGCGGGTGTGTGCTCATGGGCTGCCCTGAGCTATCCGTCCAACCAGGAGGACTTCAAGACCTGGTGGCCCAGCAAATGGATCACCGAGGCCCATGACCAGACCAGGGGCTGGTTCTACTCGCAGCTCGTGACTGGGGTTCTTGCGTTCAACCGCTCGCCCTACGAGTCCGTGCTCATGCACGGCTGGGCGCTCACGCCAGAGGGCCAGGCGATGTCCAAGAGCGATGGCACTGCCATGGACCCCATCTCGGTAGTGAACTCGATGGGTGCGGACTCCCTGAGGTTCTACCTCCTCAAGGCGAACGCTCCCTGGGACGACCTCGCCTTCCAGCCGGAGGGCGTCAAGGGCGCAAACAGGACCCTCAACATCCTCTGGAACGTCTACAAGTTCGCTACCCTCTACATGTCGATCGACAAGTTCGAGCCTGACTCGGTCAGGTTCGAGAGCCTTGCCGACGACCTGAGGCCCGAGGATAAGTGGATGCTGTCCAGGATCGAGTCCCTCAAAAAGGACGTCTCCGAGGCGATGGAGGTCTACGAGCTCCACAGGGCCGCCAGGGCAATCGAGGGCTTCGTCGTCGAGGACCTCTCCAGGTGGTATGTCAAGCTCGTCCGGGACCGGCTATGGAAGGAGGGCGAGGACAGGGACAAGGTCGCCGCGTTCAAGGTTCTCCACGAAGCGCTTGCGACCTCCGTCTCGCTGATGGCCCCGATGACGCCGCACATCACCGAGGCGATGCACAAGAACCTGACCGGTGAGACGGAAAGCGTGCACATGCTCAGGTGGCCAACGTTCGACCCGAGGCAGATAGACACGAAGCTCGAGGAGGGCATGACCCTGGTCAGGGAGATATCCGAGCTCATCGCGAGGATACGCCAGGACTCCAACGTGAACCTCAGGTGGCCCCTGATGAGGATCATCATCAAAGCGCAGTCCGACGACGTCATAGACTCCATATTGATGCTCAAGGACCCGCTCCTGTCCCAGAACAACATAAAGGACATCCAGATGGTGCCCGTGGGCGAGGAGTGGGACGAGCTCATACTCAGCGTGGTCCCGAACCCGAACGCCATCGGGAAGGTCTACAGGCAGTGGTCGAGCAAGATCGCAGTCCTGCTCAAGAACAGGCCCGCGAAGGTCATCAAGGCGGGCATAGACAAGGGAGAGTACTCGCTTGGCATCGAGGGCCAGCTGGTCAAGATCCTGCCGAACATGGTCTCATTTGCGACCACCCTGCCGCCTGACGTGGCCAGCGCGGAGTTCAGCAAGGGCGTGATATACATCGACCTGGAGCAGACCCCTGAGCTCGAGGCCGAGGGTTTCTCCAGGGAGATCATCCGACGCATACAGCAAATGCGCAAAGACATGAAGCTCAACGTCGAGGAGTACGTCAAGATCAATATCCAGTGCACCAAGCGCGTCGAGGCCTTCGTGGACGCCTGGAAGGACAAGATCGTCCGCGAAACGAGGGCGAAAGCGCTCGAAGTCGTCGACCAGGCCAAAGGAGACTACCTTGTCGAGTGGGGTGTCGAGTCGGAATCGCTGATCATAGGCGTGTCGTCGATGAAGATCAAGCGTTTCCTGGACGACATCGCGGCAATCCCCGGCCTCAGCGCGGACAAGGCGACCAAGCTGTACGACGCCGGGTATACGAACCTTGACAAGCTCAAGGCGGCGGACCTGGAGGACCTCGCGTCCGTCCAGGGAATGACCCGGCAAGACGCGAAGAGGGTCGTGGAGCACTTCCACAAGGAGGCCCCGCAGCCAGCGCCGGCACCAGCACCTGTACAGGCGCCCCAGCCGGCACCGCAGCCTGCGCCACAGCCGATTCCTCAGCCGGTCCCGCAACCTGTGGTGGTCCAGCAGCCCCCGCCCGCGCCACCCCCGCAGCCCGCTCAAGCTCCAGTAGTCATTCCCGTTCAGCAGCCACCGGAGCCGGTGGCCCAGCCCGAGCCTCAGCCCGCACCTGCACCAGCCCAGCCGAGCTTTCTGGAGGTCCTCAGGACCATACCCGGGCTCGCGCCGGGACTCGCAGACGCGATATACGAAGCCGGCTACCAGTCCGCGCAGTCAGTCAGGGACGCGGCGGTCGGTGACCTCGCCAAAGTGTCCGGCATGAACGAGTCCGTCGCGGCTGCGCTCCAGGAGCACTTCTCGGAGGCGCCCCCAGCGGCAGCTGCTGCTCCGAGGCCTGCTAAGGCCGAGGTCAGGGCGGCACCGCAGGTCAGGGAGCTCGAGAAGTCGTTTTCCTACCTGGTCGAGGAGGATAAGCCAGAGGCATCCTACACACTGTTCATCAACGCCCTCGGCAAGGGCATGAAGGGCTTCTGTATCACGAGAAACTACCCTGCGAAGATCAGGAGCAAGTTCGACCTCGGGGAGACGCCCGTGATATGGCTCTCCAATGTGGGGCGCGAGAACACCATCCGCCCGAAGGACCTCGAGAAGCTCAGCCTGGCGCTCGAGCAGTTCCTGTCTCAGTCTGGGGGCGGGATCGTGCTCCTGGACGGGCTCGAGTACCTCATAACGAACAACAACTTCATCACGGTCCTCAGGCTCATCCAGTCACTCAGGGACCAGGTCGCGATCAACCAGTCGATACTACTGATGGCGGTGAACAGGTCGACTCTCGAGAGCCACCAACTGAACCTGCTGGAGCGGGAAGTGGATTTCACCATCACCGCTTGAGTCAGCACTCTAGCAGCTTGAACACTACCTGTTGCAGCCCTGGCACTGTCGGATACCCCGCCACGTCCCTCGGGAGGATCCACTCGGTCCTCTGGTGCTCCCAGTCGATCTTGATGTCCGGGGCGTCGATGTCGAACAGGAACGCGTGCACCGACCAGACGACTTCGGAATCTCTGAACCTGATCGGGTCGAGACGTTTCACAAGCCGAAGGCGCGAGACACCTATCTCCTCTTCCAGCTCCCTGCGGGCTGCCGACTCGTCGTCCTCGCCCGGTTCGATGAACCCCGAAACGCCGGCCCACTGGCCCCGGTAGGACCCGACCCGGCCACTCCTCTGAAGCAGCAGGATCTTCTGGCGATGTCTCACGATGCTGGTCACGACCTCCTTCTCCGCCACATTGAGGAGCTCGAGAGTCCCCTTGTCAGCATCCATGACCAGGTCGTCGCCTGTCCTGAGCAGTGACACATCGATCCCGTCGACCATCGGGATGTCGGCTATGATTGCGCCAGTCGCGATTATTGGTTCGGCACTCCCGTTCACGATGCCAGCGGGGGCCGCGCCGTTGAGCTTCAGCTGGTACATCGCGTAGGAGCCTACGGTGCTGCCCTTCCCGAAAGGGAAGCAGAACACCTTGTCGGTGATGCTGAGGCCCTTCGACTCTGACTCGTCGTCGAGTATCTTGCCCGAGACCGTGTCGATCCCGCCCAGGAAGGACATCGGACACGATGAGACCACGGCCTTGCCAGAGGCCCGGCCCGACTTGATCTTTCGGGCGCGGATCAGCACGATATCGCCTCCAGAAGGGTTCCCGTGGGCCTGAAGGACGCGCTCTGCTTGCCTAGGGTCGGCAGGTAGACCATCGCCTTTCCCGAATCGGATGCGGTCCTCTTGTACAGCCGTTCTATCGGCGCGACGACCATGCACGTGTCGCAGAGCACCTTGCCGAACCTGCGAAGGACCGCGACCTCCTGCGGGCAGCTGTTGTACACGGCTCTGGAGGTGCAGAACCAGACATCGGACCTCTTGCTCGGTTTCTTGCCCTTGAGCGAGCGGGCCATCTTCTTGATCTCAGCCACTGAACAGTGTGGGCACCCGAGCGCCACCAGATCCCACTGGTCACCGCCCTTCAACCCGTCGGCCGTGCCCGTCAGCTCAGAGGTGGGTATGGTAACGCACTCCTCGACGCCCGACAGGTCCAGCTTCGTCTTCCTGCCCGGCTGGGTGAACGTATACATGGACACAGCGCCGGTGGCCGCCATGGCCGCTCCGAACGACTTGTGTTCGTCCGGCGACAGGGAGAGCCCTTCGACGACCGGGAGCCTCTTGCCCGCGATCTTCCCGACGAGATAACCCGCGAGCGGCACCATGCCCTCGGGGATGGATTCGAACTGTATCCTGACCCTCGGTCTCCTGTTCTCCTGGATGTGGAGCCCGTACTCGGCGGTCTTCCCGATTATGGCTGCAGCCAGTGCAGACGGCCCGCCTTCACGGTTAGTGCAGGCGCCCAGATACGAGTTCGCGAAGACCGTGGCTGACGACTCCGCCCATGCCAGATGCTGTCCTCTCCGAGGCCTGTTGCCCGCGAGGTACGGCGTACATGTGTAGAGAGGCTCGACACCGAGTGATTTGTATGCCCTCACAATTCTGTCTTGTTTCGAGTGGAACTCCTCGTCGACGCCCATCGCCTTCCACCGCTGGAGATCGAGTCCGAGCGGGTTGAGCGACGCCCTGACCGACACCTTCGAGTGTTGCGAGAAGTCCTCGAGGAACTTGATCCCAGCGTCCCCGATGGTCTTGAACGACGCGCCGGAGACCTGCGCCGAGGCTATCGGGATCAGCCGCTCGGCCCCGTAGATGTCCCCCAGGGCGACCAGGAGCTCCATGGCCTTCTGGTGGCCGTGTCCCTCCTCGCCTGCGAGGATGTGCTCTTCCTGGGCGGTCAGGTGCATGTCAATGGCATTACTGGACGCGTATAATAGGATAATGGAGATGAGAAGCGGGCCTGTCGGGAGTTTCGGAGACGGTAAGTCCCTTTCGAACCCGAGTTCGAGGCTGTCTCCAGCGCCTGTTCGGCGTACCGGAGGCCTCAGTGATATCCAAGCTACACTACAGGCCCGGTCCAGTTGAAAGACTAGTTCGTATATCTATCTTGGCACATGCCTTCCCTCTGACCACTAATTCAGAGAGTCAGTCCGATCATCACGAGCCCGATGACCACAACGGCCAGTGCCAGCCCCTGTAGCTTGCTTATCTTCTCCTTGAGGACCCCTATCGCCAGAACCACGGTCACGATCGGGTAGGCGCTCGATATCGGCACCACGAGGCTCGCGTTCCCGTCTTCGAGTGCGAAGGAGTAGGTCAGGGCTCCTACGACATTGACTGCGAGCCCCAGCGCGCCGAGCACCCAGGCGGTCCTAGTCGGGCTAAGCCCGGTCTGCCCGCCCGGCCTCATCCGCCTGAACCAGTAGTAGAGGACGGGCGCGGTGAGTGAGGACATGACGTAGAACCCGAAGAGGTTGCCTGCGCCGACCCTGTCGATGGCCATCTTCGAGGTCAGGCTCCAGAGACCCCATAGGCCGAAGGCCAGGAAGGCGAATATCAGAGACCTCTTAGGAGTGGCGTTCGCAGAGCCCGGGTTAGGCTCGTAGGAGAGCGCCACGACGCCGGCGATGATGATTGCGACGCCTAGCCCCTGGGCGGCTGTGAGGGTCTCTGCCAAGAACACCAGGGCTCCGACCACGGTCAGTGCGGGGTAGGCTGCTGATATCGTGCCCGCGATTGCGACCTGCCCGTCCATCAAGGACTCGAAGAAGCAGAGGAACCCGAGGACCCCTATGACGCAGGAGCCGAGTGCGAGCGCACCGTCCGCCAGTGAGATCGGGACGTCCTCTCGGAACACCAAGAACGCAGTCGTGTACATCACGCTCTCCACGACCGCTATGAGCAGGGCAACCCGCGCGACGCCTATCCTAGGCGTGCTCAGCTTGGCGAAGATGCCCGCTGAGCCCCAGAACAGGGCCGTGATGCCTGCGAGGACGAACCATAGCTCCATGATACCAAGTCCTGGGCCTGTCGGAGGGCCTCGTTAGACCCCGAGCCTGAGGTCCGTCTTGAAGCTTTTGGGCTCACGGCGGTTGAGTCAGCCGTCTCTCGACACAGGAGGTTCAGCTTGCGCGCGTCAATTACGAGCTTCTTGTCAGGAGGCTCGCCCGCGAGCCGCTTCGGAGCAGCCAGCACTACCGCGGTCCCGCAGCCTGAGCACGGGAGGCAGCACGAGGCGGCCTACTGACCCGAAGAAAAGGAATGTTATAAATACCGTAATTGTAGATTGAGGAACCGCGGATAAGGAAGCGGTAACCAACTGGCCAGAGCTGTTTTTGCTGGCCTCTCTACTGTTCCGCTCCACATCCACCAATAGGGGGATAAAAGTGGGGAGTTCTTCAGAAGCAGAGAAGAGCGAGATTGTGAAACCCGCGGGCGCACCAGCAAGGCCCAAGGGTAAGATGATCTGGGCAGTGGTCATAGTAGTGATACTAATCGTGGCCGCAGTCGGGATCGCCTGGGCAGCTGGCCTATTCGGCGGAGATGAAGGGGAGAAAGTGCTCGTGATCGCCATGAGCTCCGACGTCGAGACGATGAATCCCGCTCAGACGAGCGCGATGTACGGTCCGCCGGGCATGATCTACGAGACCTTGATCGGCAGGGACACGACGGGAGCCTACGTCCCGGCACTTGCTGAATCGTGGGTGCTAGAGGACGATCCGACGAACCCGACGCTTTCGCTGACCTTGAAGGCAGGCGTGAAGTACCATGACGGGACTGACTTCAACACCACCTCTGTGAAGAGGACCATTGAGTGGTACTGCCAGAACGACAGCTGGGTGAGCTACGAGTTCTGGGCCCTCAAGAACTGCCCGAGCTACTGGGGCACGACCGACTACTCAGGCTGGCCAGACATTGCTATGTGGTGCAAAGATGAAACCCACATGGTGCTCAACCTGACTTGGGCGGACGTCGCCTTGATATTCAACATGTCTCACCTGTACGGCAGCATGATCGGGCCGGACGCGCTCTGGGAGCTGGGAGTCGAGGACTACGGCACTGCCCAGAACTGGGACAAGGTCGTCGGGACCGGGCCGTACATGATCAGCGAGTGGATTGCGGGGGACCACATCACCCTGGCGAAGAACGAAAACTACACCTGGGGTGCGTCCTGGTACGAGAACAAGGGACCTGCGAAGATCGACAAGATCATCTACAGGATCGTGCCCGACGCTGCGACCAGGTTCGCAGGATTCGAGAGCGGCGCGATAGACATCCTGCAGCAGGTGCCTCCGAACAAGGTAGAGGCATACCAGGACATGGACGGAGTCGAGCTGATGACTGGGCCTGGCCAGGGCATATACCATGTGGAGTTCAACTGCAACCGGTCTTCGGGCCATGACCCGTGGAACAACAAGGACCTGAGGCTCGCAATGGCCTACTCGATTAACAGGACGCAGATACTTCAGACCGTCTGGCACGGCGTCGGCGAAGAAGGGGTCAACCTGCTCTCTCCCATATCCCCTGAAGGCACTGGCATACCTGCGGAGTACAACCTGACATATGATCTTGCCAAGGCTGCCACGCACTTCACGGCTGCCGGTTTCGAGGACGAGAACGACGACGGGTGGCTCGAGAACGTCTCGTCGCACGAGAAGCTGACGCTGAAGCTGTGGGTGACCAACAAGGCGGAGGACGTCGCCATGGGCGAGATACTGCTGACGCAGTTCGAGAACGTCGGGGTCGACGTCACGCTGACACAGTACCAGGAGACAGAGCTCAGGACGAACGCCCAGAGAGGGCTGCACGAGGCCATACTGTTCTGGTTCTCGTGGCCTAGGGCGGAGATCCTTGACTGGCACTTCGGCAGCTGGGCGGTAGGTGGATCCAACACCGCTTACTACGCCGACGATGTCTTCGACGGCTATGTCGCGAACTGGACGCTCGCGGAGACCGAGGAGGCCTTCACGGAGAACGCCACGCTCGCGCACATCCGGTTGCTCCAGGACGCCCCGAGGGCGCCCATCCTGTTCTGGCACCAGATCTTCGCGGTGCACGACTATGTCAAGGGCTGGTACTTACACCCGCTCGGACAGGAGCAGGTCATCAACATCGTGGATGTTGACATCGACAAGTAAAGCGAAAAACCTCTAAACCCCTTTCCATTTCATTGCATTCGAGAGAGATGCTACCGAACCGGGGTATTGCAGATGTCGGGGGCCTGATGGGAGCCGCTACGCAGGGATGACACATGGCTGATCTGGTTTCGTATGTCGTCAGGAAGCTCCTTCTGGCCATCCCAGTCGTCTTTCTAGCCACGTTCATAGTCTTCCTCATGCTCTACATGACCCCGGGCGACCCGATATCCCAAATCATACCTCCTCACGCGTCTGCGGAGGACATCGAGGAGCTGCGTGACAAGTACGGCTTCAACGACCCTTTCATAGTCCAGTACTGGCGGTTCCTCGAGAGGCTCTTCCACGGTGACCTTGGCTCCTCAGTGGCACGCGCGACTCTGAATACGGACGTCGCGTACCTCCTCATGCAGAGGCTGCCACGGACCCTGGAGCTCATGGCCATCGGACTCACCATATCCTACTCAATCGGCATCCCGCTGGGGGTGTTCGCCGCACTCAAGCAGAACTCCTGGAAGGACAGGGGCGTGATGGTCTTTACCCTGGTGGCCTATGCGATGCCCTCGTTCTGGCTCGGGATCCTGCTGATGATGGCCCTCTCCGTGTACACCCACATACTCCCCGCGGAAGGCACCGTGGGCGGCTTCAAGAGCATCCTGCTGCCAGCCCTCACGCTGGGCTTGGGCAACGCCGCGCTGACCACGAGGATGATGCGGTCCAGCATGCTCGAGGTGAAACGACAGGACTACATAACTCAGCTCCGCTCACGAGGGCTGCCGGAGAGCGAGGTCATATTCAAGCACGCCCTTAAGAACGCCATCCTGCCCGTCATAACGGTCGTCGGGCTGGACATCGGCTGGTTCGTTGCGGGGGCCGTCGTCGTCGAGACGGTGTTCTCATGGCCCGGGATAGGGATGCTCGTAACCACCTCGATATCCGCTCACGACTTCCCAACGGTCCAGGGATGCATCCTGGTGCTGGCATTCTTCGTGATCATCGGCAACCTCGTCGCTGACATACTCTACGCTTTCGCTGACCCGAGGGTGAGACTGGGATGAAGTTCAGGCAGTCTATGAACGACATGCTCGCCAGCTGGAAGATGGCTGGAGGGGCCAAGCAATCCATAGTGGACATCATCAGCAGGAGCAGGCGGAACGCGATGGTGGTCAGTGGCACGACGATCATAATCATAATCGTCTCGCTCGCGCTCCTCGCGCCGATCCTCCCGATGGCGGACCCGACTCCGGCCCAGCTGGTCCCAGAGGACGCGCTGCTCCCGCCCTCGACCAATCACTGGTTCGGCACGGACGAGCTCGGAAGGGACGTGTTCAGCAGGGTCATTTGGGGCGCGAGGGTCTCGCTGACCGTGGCGACTCTGGCGATCTTCTTCTCGCTGCTGATAGGCGTCATGCTCGGCCTTACGGCCGGCTACTTCGGCGGCATCCCGGACTACATCATAGCGGGCACGATCGACCTCTTCTGGACGTTCCCCTCGTTCCTGCTCGCACTCGCGTTCGCGGCGGCCCTCGGGCCAAGCCTGGGGAACGTCATACTAGCCATCTCGATCTCCTATTGGGCAGGGTTCGCCCGGCTCATGCGAGGCCAGGCCCTCTCCGTTAGGGAGCGGCAGTTCATAGAGGCCAGCAGGGCCCTGGGGGCGAAGAACCTCAGGATAATGTTCACCCACGTCCTCCCCAACTGCCTCGCCCCTCTGATCGTATGGGCCTCGATAGGGGTTGCGGACGCAATAACCATCGAGAGCAGCCTCAGCTTCCTGGGCGTCGGAACGCAGCCCCCGACCCCGAGCTGGGGATACATGCTCTACAGGGGCATCCCGTACCTCCAGGAGGCCCCGTGGATTTCCACGTTCCCAGGGGTCACGCTGCTCTTCACGATCCTCGGATTCAACCTCGTGGGGGACGGCCTGAGGGACGTGCTCGACCCGCGCATGAAGGGGATGAGACGGTGATGCCCGGGAGGAAGCCCCTGGTCGAGATCAAGGGGCTGAAGACACAGTTCCTGCTGCACGAAGGGACGGTCACCGCCCTAGACGGCATAGACCTCACCATCTACGAGAACGAGTCGCTCGGCATCGTGGGGGAGACCGGGTGCGGGAAGAGCATGACCGCCTTCTCGATGCTCAGACTCGTGCCGCACCCCGGCAAGATCACCGCTGGCTCGATCAAGTTCAAGGGCGTCGAGCTGACAACCCTCACGGATGATGAGATGAGAGGCGTGCGTGGCCGGCAGATCTCCATGATATTCCAGGACCCCTCCACCTCGTTGGACCCTGTGTTCACCGTCGGCTCGCAGCTGGGAGAGGTCATATCGCTCCATCAGAACATCTACGATGACGAAGTCCTCAGGAAGAAGGTCATGGCGATCCTCAAGCTCGTCAGGATCGCGGCCCCCGAGAGCGTCCTCAAGCAGTACCCGCACGAGCTGAGCGGGGGCATGAAGCAGAGGGTCATGATAGCGCTGGCCCTATCGTGCAACCCGTCCCTGCTCATCGCGGACGAGCCAACGACCGCACTGGACGTCACGATCCAGGCGCAGATCCTAAACCTCCTCAAGGATGTGGTCAAGGTCGCGGGCAGCTCCATGATGCTGATCACGCACAACCTGGGCGTGGTCGCCGAGACGTGCGACAGGATATGCATCATGTACGCGGGCCGGATAGTGGAGATCGCAGAGACTCTGGACCTTTTCGGCGAGCCCCAGCACCCCTACACCAGAGGGCTCCTGACCGCGTTCCCCAAGCTGGGCGAGAAGAAGGAGGAGCTGGCGGTCATAAGGGGCACGGTGCCCAATCTGATGAAGCCTTTCCCGGGCTGCTCGTTCGTCGACAGATGCGACAACGCCACCGAGGAATGCCGCCGGGTCAGGCCCACAATGGTCGAGGTCAGGCCGGGGCACTTCGTCGCCTGCCACTTGTACCCTCCAGGAGGTGCCTTGCGAGATGGTTGACGCCCTGGTGACCGTCGTGGACCTCCAGAAACTCTTCCCGGTCAAGAAGGGGGTCGTCGGGAAGACCGTGGCGTACGTGCACGCGGTCGACGGGGTCTCCCTGTCGATCAAGAAGGGGGAAACCCTTGGGCTGGTCGGTGAGTCCGGGTGCGGCAAGACCACCCTAGGGCGCGCGATCCTCCGCTTGGTCGAGCCCACTGGCGGCAAGATAATCTTCGACAACAAGGACATCACGAAGTTATCGACAAGGGAGCTCAGGGGGCTGAGGAAGAAGCTCCAGATAGTCTTCCAGGACCCCTACTCCAGCCTCGACCCGAGGATGACGGTCGAGAAGATAGTCGGTGAGGGGTTCAAGATACATGGCCCTCCGTCGCCCATCACCAAGAACGTCAAGTTCGCCGAGAGGGAGCGCATACATCAGCTCATCGAGCAGGTGGGCCTGTCGCACGACCACCTGTCCAGGCTGCCGCACGAGTTCAGCGGCGGCCAGAAGCAGAGGATAGCCCTCGCGAGGGCCCTTGCGCTCGACCCGGACTTCATAGTGCTGGACGAGCCCACGTCCGCGTTGGACGTGTCCGTCCAGGCACAAGCCCTGAACCTGCTTAGGCGCCTCCAGGCGAAGCTTGGACTCACATACCTGTTCATATCCCACGACCTGTCGGTCGTGGCGCACATGAGCGACCGGATAGCGGTGATGTACCTGGGCAAGGTCATCGAACTCGCGCCGACCATCGAGTTCCTCAACAACGCTCAGCACCCGTACACTCAGGCCCTGATAGCGTCGATACCCATCCCCGACCCGAGGCTGAAGAAGCACAGGAAGGGGATCGAAGGTGAGGTCCCGAGTCCCATCAACCCGCCCAAGGGCTGCAGGTTCAACCCGAGATGTCCGTACGTCGAGAAGCTATGCAGAGATAAGGAGCCCCCTCTCGTCGACATCGGGAACGGGCACCTTGTCGCATGTCACCTGAAGACCACGAGGCAGACCGCCCCGTCAGGCGGCCCACCGCACCAGGCCTCGACTACTTCTTCTTGAACTCTGTATATCCGCACTTGCCGCACGCGACCCTGTTGGGGTGCTCTGCCATGAACACGCCCGGGCCGCACTTGGGGCAGTGCTTCCTCGTCCTCGTGAGCTTCCCGCCCTCGAGCTTGTAGAAATCCTTCTTCGCGGTCCTGAGGGTCTTCTTCTTGTCGCCCTTCTTATCATCTGCCATTTGGAGTCACCTCACGCCTTCTTCTCCGCGGGCTTCTTCTCGGCGGCCGGCGCGGCGGCAGGCTTGGCTGCTGGCGGAGCCGCGGCCTTCTTCTTCTCGACCTTGGCCTTCTCCTTGAGCTTGTTCCTGACCAGCGTCGGCTCCCGCTCGTACTTCATGGCGGCGTCCTTGGTCTTGTACACCTTGGCATAGCCCACGGTCTCAGTCTTCCCGAACTCAGAGTCCATGGCGTCCACGATGACCCTCTCCTTGGTCGCCTTCATCACGGCCGCAATCTTCTCCCTGACGGCCTCCCTCTGAGGGGTGCCCTCCTTGGGGTGTACAGCCTTGAACCTGACCTCTGTCCTGTCGAGCAGCTCGTTCTCCTTCTTCGAGAGTATCTCGATCTCCATCTTCTCAACCTGCCATGCGTTTTATCGCCGTGATCGCCAACGATCTTGATGCCTTGTCCACCTTGACCACCATCATGCCGCGCTTCGGAATCCCGTATATGACCCTGGAGTTCTCGGGTGCGGTCGCGATGGCTACCAGGGACGCGAGGTCCTCTTCTCCGGACACCTCGACCTTGACCCTGTCCTTCGCGTTCACCGCCTCCTTGACGGCCTTCCAGAGCGCCTTGGTGATCCTGCCGGGGGGGTTCTCGACCTTGACGAGTCTCCCCGACATCTTCCCGATGCGCTCCTTGGCCTTGTAGTCTTCGGCCCTCTGGGTCTTGTAGTCGAAGACCGCGACATCGGGCTCCAGCTTCATCTGCAGGAGAGTGATGGTGACGACATCGCCCACGGATATGACCCGCGGGCTGCCTTCTATGTGTTTGGTGAGCGCCCAGGCGGAGACCAACTTGCCTATCGGCCTCGCGAGCTCGTCCCTGAGGTCCTCCGGGAGCACCAGGTCCTTCTCCGGGAAGGAATCATCGAACCCTGAGGGCGAACTTCCCGTTGACATGGATGCCCATTCTCCTCGCGATCTCGGACTTGGTGTGGTCGAGGATCACGACGTACCCCTGCCACTCCTTCGAGGTCTCGCCGCCGCACAGAGGGCACTTGTCCTCGTCTGTGACGAAGGAGCACTTCTTGCAGGCCTTCTCTATCTTCATCGCTTCTCCTTCTCCTCGCGCTTCTTGCGCTCTTCCTCGAGCCACTCAAGCTTACCAAGGCCTGGCTGGCGCATCGTGAGCCCGATCTTGCTCTCCCTGGGGCTCCTCTCGTTGATGCTCAGCGAGACTATCCTGGCCCGGATGCTATCCCCGAGCCTGAGCTCGCGCTTCGTGTCCTTGCCCAGGAGCCTCCGGCCCTCCACATCGATGTCTATCCTGTCGTCCATGATCTGGCTTATGTGGAGCAGGCCGTCGAGCGGGCCGAACCTGACGAACGCGCCGAACTTGAGCACCTCGCAGACCGTGCCCTCGACGACCTCGTGGAGGGTGGGCCTGAACATGAGCGCGTCGAACTTGACTTTCTGGTAAACCGCACCGTCGCCGTGGATGATCCTTCCGCCGCCAATCGGCTCTATGTCCTTCACGAGCACGGTGAAGCTCCCGTCCCCCTCCACCTTGTTCTGGAAGGTGTCCTGGGCGAGCTTCATCACTAGCTTCGGGAAGTCCTCTCCGAGCATGTTGGGAGGTATCCTAACGACATCTTCTCTGGACGCCATCACGTACATTTAGACAGTCCTCTAATGGAATGAACCGCGGGCCTCTCGATGCCCGTGGTTGTATTTATTGTTTGCCGATGCCCTGGTGCCTCACGAGCCGCCCGTTATGAACAGCCCCACGAAGACTAGCGTCAGCGTCGACAGCAGTTTGATGAGCACGTGTATGGACGGCCCAGCGGTGTCCTTGAGCGGGTCACCGACAGTGTCGCCAACGACGGCAGCCGCGTGAGCCGGGGTCTTCTTGCCCCCGAAGTTGCCTGCCTCGATGTACTTCTTGCCGTTGTCCCAGGCGCCACCGCCGTTGTTGAACATGTTGGCAACCATGATTCCTGCGATCGTGCCCACCATGAGCAGACCGCCGATGGCCATCGGCGCGTCATAGCCCAGGACCCTCATCAGCACACCGAACGAGACGGGGACCAGCACGGGCAGGAGCGCGGGCAGGACCATCGCCTTGAGGGCTCCCTTGGTCGCTATGTCCACGCACTTTGCGTAGTCCGGCTTGGATGTCCTCTCCATGATGCCCGGGTCTGCCTTGAACTGTCTCCGGACCTCGTTGATCATCTCGTAAGCTGCCTTTCCGACAGCCCTGATAGCCAGGGAGGCGAACAGGAACACTAGCATCGCCCCCAACAACCCGCCAGCGAACACCTCAGGCTGTGCGAGGTCCACCTTGAAGGTGAGCGCCAGGCTCTCCTCCGGCGGCAACAGTGGGTACAGCTTGTCCGCGACCCTCTCGAAATATGCTCCGAACAGCAGGAACGCAGCCAGGGCGGCGCTGCCCATCGCGTACCCCTTGGTCAGGGCCTTCGTCGTGTTCCCGCAGGAGTCGAGCTTGTCCGTCCTCCGCCTGATGTCCTCAGGCTGCTTGGACATCTCGATTATCCCGCCAGCGTTGTCCGTTATCGGCCCGAAAGTGTCCGTGGCCAGGATGAACGCGCAGGTCGCCAGCATTCCCATGGTCGCGACTGCGGTCCCGTAGAACCCATAGATCAGGAGTTCGGTCTCGCTAGCCCCGTCCGGGGCTGCCATCCTCCCGAGCCCGAACGCGCCCAGGAGCGATATGATGATTGCAATCACTGGAAGCGCCGTTGTCTCCATGGCTATCGACAGGCCGGTTATGATGTTCGTCGCGGGTCCGGTCGTGGACGCCTTAGCGATTTCCTTTACCGGCCTCCAGGAGCCCGAGGTGTAGTACTGAGTGATGTAGACGATGACCACGCTGAGCGCGATGCCCACGAGGCCCGCGCCGAAGAAGTAGAGGTAGTTGTCCCCCAGCATGTAGTACGTGGCGAAGTAGAAGAACACCGCCGCGAGGGCGCACGTCAGGTAATAGCCCATGTTGATCCCGGACATCGGGTCCTTGTCCTCGCCCTTTATCCTGACTGCGAGTATGCCGGCCATCGACGCGAAGATACCGAAGGACCTCGCGACGAGCGGGAAGAATATCCAGCCGAGCGCGTCGCCCTCGGACCAGCCGCTCGCGATGGAGAACGAGTACATGGACAGGCCTAGGACCATGGCCCCGATGTTCTCGGCAGCCGTCGACTCGAACAGGTCTGCGCCTCTTCCGGCGCAGTCGCCGACATTGTCCCCGACCAGGTCGGCCACGACCGCGGGGTTCCGGGGGTCGTCCTCCGGTATCCCTGCCTCGACCTTGCCGACGAGGTCAGCGCCCACATCGGCGGCCTTCGTGTAGATCCCGCCGCCCAGCTGGGCGAACAGCGCGGAGAAGCTAGCCCCGAAGGCGAACCCGATGGCCGCGTTGAGCGACTCTCGGATCTCGAAGTCCATTCCCGTGTTGAAGATGTAGAAGACACCGGCCACGCCGATCAGGCTCAGCGAGACCACGCCCATGCCGGACACCGCACCGCCCCTGAAGGAGGTGACCAGCGCCTCGTTGAGCGAGCGCCTCGCGGCAGCCGCGGTCCTGATATTGGACCTGACGCTGACGTACATCCCGATGTAACCAGAGAGGGCTGACGCGGATGCGCCAACCAGGAAAGACAGGCCGACCCACGGCCGCGGTTCGATAGCGGCCGCGATGAGCAGCGACAGCAGCACGCTGATGATTATGATCGTGGTGTATTGTCTCTTCATGAAGGCCTGAGCGCCCTGTCTTATTGCGGTACCGATCTCCTGCATCTCCGGGCTGCCCAAGTCCTTCCTGAAAACATACCAGGTCAGGTATCCGGCGAACGCAAGTCCGACTATCCCAGCGATGGGGATAACAAGTGTGATGTCTGCCATCCTACTCACTCCACGCGTCTGACTTGGAGCGTGGGATTAGGCTTCCCGTATTTAGGCTTAACCAACCAGATACGTCGCTGGTGTTCCGAAATGGCCCTTGTGCCAGTCGTCCGGAACTGGCACCCAGCGTTTCATGTGGAGAAATGCCGTAGAAAACAATGGAATCTAAGGGGTTTTCGGGCTGGCAGCGGCCAGACGCCTAGCGCTCGATGAGCGTCTCGACGTACCGGACGAAGTTGAGCTTCTGGATCTTGTCGGCTATCTGCCCGACCTTCTCCAAGCCCGGGACGTCGACGAACGCCACATAGTCGTAGTGGCCGAACACCGGGTATCCGTCAACGACGCCCTGGATCTTGTTTATCTTGCCCGCGTCTTCGAACGTCTGCTGCTCGAGCATGACGAGAACTACAGCCTTCACCATGTCAGCCACCTCACATCTCCGGGTACCCGACTAGGGTCTCCACGATCTCGACTCCCTCGGCCTTGTAGATGACCATGCCGATATCGGCGATCTTCTGAAGGTCGAGGTCATCAGTCGCAATCGCAATGTCCCATCGTCCGTGGACAGGGAACGCATCCTTCACGCCATGCTGCTTCTTTGCAAGCTCGACGATCCTCTTCGTCTTGAGCAACTTGCAGCACACCAATATGCAGGACTTCACCATGATAATCCCTTCTGATAGGTGGTACAGAGTAAGTGATATTTAACCTTCCCACCGCCAAGAATCCCAGTACCCTCCTCTCGGGATGCCGCCAATCTTCCCGCGTGAGTCCTCTTCAGGTCTTCGCATGGTTCCGGCGGCGCGGCCAGCACGCGCGCGAATAACAGCAAAAGCATTATCATGTCAAACACGAATCCAAAGCCGAAAGGTGACATTGAATGGGTGCTCAGGAGGAACCCTCGAAGAAGCGTGAGTTCCAGAGGCGTGCCGACGACGATATAGATTCATTCCTATCAAAGCAGGAGATCTCCAAGGCTTCTCAGCCCGCGTCCTCGACGGCGTCGAAACCCGCAGAGGAGACCGCGACCGCGAAGGCGGCCGAGGTCAAGCCGAAGGAGGCCCCTGCGGAACCAGCGGAGCCGGACCAGGACGAGCAGATCAGGGCCGCAAGGGCTAGCAGGGCCGAGCGGGAGGCCTACCAGGACGTCGCGGTCCTCCGCAAGAAGGCCCACGCGTTCGGCCACAAGGCGGCGAAGATGAACCACAAGTACAAGGCCAACGAGGCCAAGGCCCAGAAGTGCTCTGCCCGCGCTGTGGCGTTCAGGGAGAAAGCCGCAGAGAGGAAGGAGCGTGTGGCCAGCCTGAAGGAGAAGATCAAGGAGTACCAGGCGGAACTTTCGGGAGCGGCCCAGGGCAAGACCGAGCTCAGCCCCGAGAGCCTCCGGACCAAGATGGCCCAGACGGAGCGCAAGATAGCCAAGGAACAGGAGATTGCGCGCAGGAACGAGTCCAAGGCGGCCGCGCAGAGCGCCAAGGCCGCGAAGTTCAAGACCCGGGGCGCGAAGTTCCTGGAGCAGAACAAGCTCTTCGAGAGCGAGGCGAAGCTCTACGCGAAGCGCGCTGACAACCTGGAGAAAGCGGGAGTCTGACCCGTCACTGGCCGTCCTTGGCAACCCTCTTGCGCATTGACGATTCGACCGCGGGCCACGCCAGCATCGTTGGCTCCTCAGAGAGCATGACCTCTTCGCTGGCCTGCTCGCCCGCGACCTCCATGAACACCCTCAGCCGACCGTCCTGCAAGACCACCTCGGCCTTGTCGACCGACGACCTGTAGACTGAGACCATCTTTCCGCCCAGGGACTCGACCTTCCCCTCTTCTCTCAGTATGCCCGCCTCTTTCAGAGCCCTTATGCGCCGGTAGCATGCCGCTATTGGGATGCCCAGGGCGTCGCTCAGCTCGAGCGCGTTCAAGGGCTTCGGGGCGGTGAGGCTGAGGATCTGTGCGGAATACTCGTCGAGCATCAGTCTGAACTTGTCAAACGGATCCAAAGGAGACACGGTGTCACGCTCCTGAGCAGCCGTTCGAGTCCTCGCGTGGCAGGTAGACCGCCATGTGCTCGAACCCACGGTTCTTCACGGACTTCCTGAGGTACTCCACCTCCCCGGACTCGACGTCCAGGTGGAGGAACACTACGTTTTCCCCCTTGACCACCGGCGACAGTTCCGCCGCCCCCTCTTCCCTGTGCAGGGAGTCCAGGCTGGCCCCGCACCCGGGACAGACCTCGTCAGAGGATTTCACGCGCTCGCCGCACTGGGGGCAGTCGAACTCCTCGGAGCGCTGCCAGTCGAAACACTGGCCTCCCAGGAGAGACACGAGCCCCCAGTCGCCCGCATCGAACCTCGCACCGCACATCGGGCATCTGGCAACGTCGAACTCGAGGGTCGTGCCGCACTTGAAGCACTCGCGCCCCTCGTCCGGTTCCTGAGTGTCCACGTGCCTGCTTATCCTGCCCGTTTCAGCATCGAAACTCACTGACGGGACGCACTCTCGCACACTCACGGGGCCCTCGACAGCCGCCTCGGGGACAGGTTCGATCGCCGGCTCCGGCTCACTGGCCTTGACCTTCCTGAGCTTCCGCTTGAACCTACCCTTGCCTTCCGGAGCACCCGCTGCCTTGGCGGGGTCGGCCAGCGCCGTTTTTTGCTCCTTCTCGGCATCGGTCATCAAGTTCAGCTCCCAGACGACGTCCTCTGGCGTGGTCTGCATGATTCTATCCGGCGGGAACGGATATACCGGTGTCGTCCCGGTAATCGGCCCTGAGAACACGATATGATAACGAGTGACACGGACTGGCACTGAAGAGAAGGACGCCTTTCGAGGACAATTGCCGAGAATGCCTATCTCTGCGGTTTTCTCTCCCGGTCCAGTCCCGCCAGCGGGAACATGGCAAGACAGAAAGGCATATAAGCAAGACCTAATATTGTCCTCTCCGCGTCCAGACGTCGCATGTTCTGAAGGCGTTGAGTTGCATGACCGAGATGATTCCTGACCTCGAGGAGAAGCGTGCACGGCACAATGCCGATGCTGAGATGCACAAGAGGCTCAGGGACAACCTCAACGATAAGACGAAGGAGTGGGCCGAGAAGAGGGACGTGCTGAACTCCCAGGTCAGGAAGTTCATAGAGGAGGCCAACTCGAAGCGGGAGCAGAGGGACAAACTCAACGCCGAGGTCAGGGAGGCCAAGGCGAAGAGGGACGAGTGGAACCGGAAGTACAACGATCTCAGCGACAAGGTCCAGCTCCTGAGGCGCGAGAAGATGCCCAAGTCAGGCCTCTCGATCAAGAAATTCAAGGCGGAGCTGAGGGCCCTCGAGAAGAGGCACATGACCTCCGTCATGAGCGTCGAGAAGGAGAGGGCGCTCGTAGAGGAGATATCCGCCCTGTCCAACAAGATACAGGCCATGGAGAAGGAGATCGAGCAGTTCTCCGAGGTGAAGCAGGCAGAGAAGGAGGCCAGGGAGGCCAAGGACAACGCGGAGGACTTCCACAGGAGCGTATCCGAACTCGCGGAGAAGGCGCAGGTCGAGCACGACGCGATGCTGAAGCTCTACGAGGAGGCCGACAGGCTCAGGAAGGAGGCGGATGCCGCGCAGGAGGAGTTCATCAAGTCCAAGCTCGCGGCGGACGAGGAGCACCGGGAGCACATAGAGCACATCCGGCAGGTCCACGACTTCGACAAGATCATATCCGGCATCAGGGACAAGACCCGGAAGGCCCGCAAGGAGAAGGACGACACCTCCGCCAAGAAGGAGGCCGAGGAGATCTTCGAGAAGTTCCGGAGCGGCGAGAAGCTAAGCACCGAGGACATCATGGTCCTGCAGAAGTCCGGGTACATGTGAGCTGCACAGGAAACAATCGAAACGGTGGGGTGCGCCAGTACGGCGGTTCCATCTCCGGAGTATATAAATCGCCCTCACGTAATGCCCCTGGTCTGGGCCTCAGAACATATTTAAGGCCCGCTTCGGAACATTCTTATAGTCTACCGTCAATATATCACCCGGGAAATTTTGGGCTAGTTGTTAGAGTGCATCCCATCCCTTCTGACAAGGCTAGC
>ERZ1649853.101-NODE-101-length-36187-cov-11.565454_pt1 | contig 36187 bp, 30 predicted proteins | sample MGYA00575353_ERZ1649853 | MGnify/ENA primary metagenome ERZ1649853 (study PRJEB40853, sample SAMN11349654) | freshwater sediment metagenome | isolation source: river sediment | host: Sediment | place: India: Okhla Barrage, New Delhi | collected 2017-02-21 ...
CTTTCAAAAATTGAAAAAGTTAAATCAACTGTCGGGCGCTCAACAAAAGTCTTTGACTCATGATCATATACCCACATCACCGGCATAGCGCTTTTAATTTGTTCTGCCAAACTATCATCTGGTATTTCCCACCTTGTATCTACTGTCGGCTCGGGGCTGGGGGTGGGAGAGGGAACGAGAGTTACGGTGGAGGTGGCCGTTGGTTCACGCGTAGGTGTGACGATAGCTGCCCTTGTGTCTTCCAGGTCAGCGGTTGGTACAGACGTGCATCCTGCTAACAGGACAAGCATTATGATGATCGAAAGAATGGGTAGGTTGTTTTTCATGAGTTTGCCTTGTATTATTTGTGTAAATTTAGAATTGCCCCGCTTTGAGAAATTGTACCTGCGGAATATAGGTTTTGACCTGCCCCAATTGATTGTACCATTTATTATGTTAGTGTTTTCTGGAGTGGTGTCAGGATAGGATCCGCCAGAGTTTTACAATTTGTATGATCTGATCAAGGCCCCCGGCAGTGGGGATACGACACAGGAGAAAATAAAACCTCCTGTCTTAATAAGACAGGAGGTTTTCCTGTGCCCCCACGGAGACTCGAACTCCGGTTATAGCCTTGAAAGGGCTGTGTCCTAACCACTAGACCATGGGGGCGCTAGAGCAATATTTTACCAGAGATTCACAGCAGGTCAAGAATGAAATTGAATGATTATTCCACGAATAGTCAGCCGGTTCTTCATCCATCAAAAATAACTGGATGGATTTTATAAAATCTTCGCGTCAATTACAATGACAAATGTCGGATACTGGTGTATAATACAACATTTGAACATATATGCAGATGTTAATAATGAAAATGGATATCAAAGACCTTGTTTTGGATGAACATACAGCCGCCCACGTGGCTGAACTTTTCCGCGCCTTCAGCGACACCAGTCGGGTGCAGATCCTCTCCGTATTGGTGCAGAGCGAACAGAACGTGGGAGGGCTGGCACAAAATCTTGGCATCAGCGAATCTGCCATTTCACACCACTTGCGGTGGTTGAGGCAGATGCGGCTGGTAAAATCCCGCCGCCAGGGCAAGGAAGTGTACTATCTCGTGGATGATCCGCATATTATTGCATTGTTCCAGCAGGGAGTGGATCATGTCCAAAAAGAACGGTGAGATCCGCACAATTCGTCACACCTGGGTTGTTTTCCTGATTATGTTATGCATCTGCGGATTGGCAATGCATGTGATTGCGGAGAGCCTTCATCACAACACAGCCAACCAATCCATGAATGTACGATCCCGCCTGGTAAAAGAGTCCCTTGAGGATGACCATCCCATATTAATCCTGACCAGTGAGACATGGGGGAATCATAATCTAACGTGTGAAATCAGCCTCCCTGGTTGCTCCGGTTCTTCCCTGTCCTGGAAGCCCCTGCTCCGACCTCCAATCGTCTGAAACGACACGGCATCGAGGAATTCATCAAACCGGGATTTGCCCGGTATATTTTGTCGCGAAAGATATGGATTGCTATTCGAGAGGAAAGGAAGCAATGAAAACACAACGGAAAAGCATTGCACAAACAAAAATAACGGTAGCTCAAGACTATAAGCTGGACGAGGATAACCACAAGAAAGCCAATGGTCTTTCCGATGTCATTCTGGGTGGTCAGGACGGGTTGGTCAATGTACTGGGAGTCATTCTGGGTGTGGCGGCAGCGACCAGCGACCCCGGCATTGTTCTGGTGGCAGGTTTGGCGGCAGCATTTGCCGAATCGATTTCCATGGGTGCTGTGGCATACACCTCAACCATGGCAGATGCGGACTATTATGAAAGTGAACGCGAGCGTGAGTATCGCCATATCCAGGAAGCACCCCACATGGAACGCGATGAAGTGCGTTCCATCTATGCCAAAAAAGGGTTCACCGGCGAACTGCTGGATCGGATTGTGGATACCATCACCGACAACCAGGATATCTGGGTTGCGGTGATGATGGCGGAGGAACACAGGCTGTCACCGGTCAATCGATCCCTCGCTTTCCGTTCAGCAATTGTGGTGGGATTATCCGCCATTGTCGGCTCGCTGATTCCGCTGGTGCCTTTTCTATTTCTGCCGGTGGGGCTCAGCATGATCACATCCATTTTCATCACCGCCATGGTTCTGTTCGTTGTAGGGGTTTACAAAGCACGCATCACAGTCGGTCGTCCCTGGCGCAGTGGATTGGAAATGGCAGTCATCGGTACGGTAAGCGCACTGGCTGGGTATGTCGTTGGCGTCATTCTGAAGATTCCCAACGTTCCATAGATCATCCTGTTGACCTTAAATAACGCCCCCGGTTGATGATTTCCGGGGGCTGATGTTTCATTAGCCAGAATTTTTCAAATCCATCAGGAAGAACTCAGATATCCGCAGGTTTCAGGCAGTCCGGCGAATCAAACGCCGGGTCGTTGACAAACCGTTCCACGGGCAAAGCTTCCATCTCCTCCGGCGGGAAGGGCGCCAGCATCGCCCGCAGCACCGCCTGCTGGTCAATCGTCAGCCAGTCCCAGGCAGGTTCTCCCGCCAGCATCACCGGCATCCGCTCGTGGACGGGGGCAACCATCGCATTGGCTGCACAGGTGATGATGGTGCATGTGGTCAGTGGCTGGGCTTCCGGTGCGGAGCGCCACGTCTCCCACAAGCCCGCCAGGGCAAAGGGCTTGCGGCTCTTCAGCCGGAAGTAGTAAGGCTGGGATCTGCCCATGCCGGTGGCAGGACGCAGCCACTCATAAAACCCATCCGCCAGGATCAGGCAGCGCCGCCGGGCAAAAGCTGATCGAAAGGATGGCTTTTCCACCAGGGTCTCCGCGCGGGCATTAATCAACCGGCTGCCAATGGTCTCATCCTTTGCCCAGGAGGGGATTAAACCCCAGCGCATCCAGCGCACATCGCGCGTTTCCGCATCCGTCACAACCGCCACGGGTTGGGAAGGTGCCACGTTGTAGCGCGGCCGCCAGTCCGGCGGTATCTCCCCCAGCCGCAGTGCCTGCCGCACCTCATCCGCATCCAGGGTCAGGCTGAATCGTCCACACATGCTTGCCTCCTTGTCCATCGGTTCCCGGGCGGATGAGGTTCCTCCTGATTCAGAGGATCAGCCTTCCTGCTCGGCAGCGGACGGCATCAACTATATTATAATTACGCCATCACAAAGTCAAGAGGGTATGATGGCAAATCCACTGGTTGAATGCATTCCCAATTTTTCCGAAGCCCGCCGCCCGGAAGTGGTGGAGGCAATCATTTCCGCCATACAATCCGTGCCTGGCATTCACATCCTGGACCGGCACTCGGATATGGATCACAATCGCACCGTGCTGACCTTTGTCGGTGTACCCGCGCAGGTGGAAGAGGCAGCCTACCAGGCAATTGCCAGGGCTGCCCAGCTGATCAACCTGGATCAACATACCGGCGCACATCCGCGAATTGGTGCCACCGACGTGGTGCCATTTGTCCCAATCAGCGATGTCACCATGCAGGACTGTGTGGAGATGGCGCGGCGGCTGGGCAAGCGGGTTGGGGAAACGTTGAATATCCCGATCTACTTATATGAAGAAGCCGCCACCCGACCGGAACGCCAGGGGCTGGAAAACATCCGCCGGGGGCAATATGAAGCACTCAAGGAAGAAATGGGCATCAATCCCGAACGCGATCCCGATTTTGGACCCCGTGTGGTGGGACCCGCCGGGGCAACCGTCATCGGTGCGCGCCAGCCACTAATCGCTTTCAATGTTTATTTGACAACCGATGACACCTCCATTGCCCAGAAGATTGCCCGAGCTGTCCGGCATTCCTCCGGCGGTCTGCGGTATGTCAAGGGCATGGGTGTCCTGGTGGAAGGGCGCGCCCAGGTTTCGATGAACCTGACCAATTTCCGCGGCACGCCGATTGCCCGGGTGGTGGAAATGGTCCGCCGGGAAGCGGAGCGGTACGGTGTGGGCATCCATCACACCGAGCTGGTGGGGCTGACCCCCCAGCAGGCATTGATTGACGCCGCCCAATGGTACCTGCAAATGGATGCATTTGAGCCGGACCAGATCCTGGAACAACGGCTTTTCGAAGTCTCGCGGGAAGCTCCTGCCGGGGAAGTGCCTGCCAAAACTGCCTTCCTGGACGAACTGGCAGCAGCCACACCCACCCCGGGTGGAGGTTCCGCCGCTGCATTTACGGGAGCAGCTGCCGCAGCCCTGGTGGCAATGGTGGCACGACTGACCGTCAACAAGAAGAAGTACGAATCCGTCAAAGACCGCATGTGGCAGATCATTGACCAGGCGGAGACATTGCGCACTGCATTGACCCGGGCTGTGGAACAGGATGCCGCCGCCTTTGATGCCATCCTGGCAGCGTTCAAACTACCCAAGGATACCCCCGAACAGGAAACTGCCCGCAACCTTGCCGTGGAACAGGCAACCTTCCATGCCGCCCAGGTTCCCCTGGAAGCTGCCCGCCTGGCGGTTTCGGTGATGGAGCTGGCTGTGGAAGCCGCCGCACTTGGCAACCTGAATGCCATTTCGGATGCTGGAAGCGCCGTGGCATTATCCCGGGCTGCGTTGACCGCCGCCGGGTACAATGTGCGCATCAACCTGAGTGGATTAAGCAACCCGGAGATGGGACAGCCCCTGCTGGATGAACTTGCCGGGCTGGAAATCCATGCTGCGGAATTGGAAACACAATTAAAACAGTCCATGAAGGAGCGCGCCAACCTGGTGCTGCCTTGATTTCATGATGCGAAACGCCATCAAAGCCCGGGTGCTTGCCATCCTGGTGACGCTGGGCTGGATCCTGACTGCCTGCACGACCACCGCCGCGCCCACCGCGGCGGTTTCTCCATCTGCAACACCTGCAACCGCACCGGCTGCCACCAGCACAATCACGCCATCCCCCAGCCCCACACCCCTGCCCGGGTTGTGGATTTCACCCGACCTGCCTGCCGGGTTTGTACTTGAGGTGAATCCACCTGCCGGTTTACAGGTGGTTGGACAAAAGGAAGAAGCTGCTTTCCTGTTGATGGTTTCCCCGGACCGCCCGGTCAGCCAGTGGATTTATGCCCTGGCAGCCCCTTTCCCCACCATCACTGACAACATCACAGGCAGTGACCTGGTGATGCTGTGGGAACTGGAGGAACCAACAGACACCCTGCCGTACATCACCAGCCTGCTGGTGGATGAAAACACCCGGGCAGTCTTCACCGCCCTGTGGGGTGAACCCGGTGCAATGGTTCAGACCCTGCCCGTTGAGGAACTGCTGAACACAGCCTGGGAGGAAAAAACCGCCTGGGCAATCCTGCCATTCCAGGAAATCCAGCCGGAATGGAAGGTGATCCGGGTGGATGGCATCTCCCCGCTGCACAAGGACTTTGCACCGGAGGGCTATGCCCTGACCGTTCCCGTCTCACTGCTTGGCAGCCGGGGGGAGACGGAAAGTCCATCCATCGGTGCGGTGGACTGGCTGCCTGCCACCAACCGGGATCAGAACAAGCTGACCACCGTGATGCTCACAGGCGTCACCGCACTGGTGCGCGCCACGGCTGCCTACATGGAAATTTACGGCTACACCTACCCGGCAGAGATCATTGCTCCCATTCTGCAGGATGGGGATATTTTACACGTCAGCAACGAAATCCCATTTGCCGAAAAATGCCCGCGTCCCGGACTGGGGGAGCAGAACGGGCTGGTGTTCTGTTCACGGGATGTGTATATTGAACTGCTGGAATTCATCGGTACGGATGTGGTTGAATTAACAGGCGACCACTTCCAGGATTGGGGAGCCGAAGCCATGCTGCACACGCTGGATCTCTATGACCAGCGCGGCTGGCAGACCTATGGCGGCGGAGCCAACCTGGAGGATGCCCGCCAGCCTGTCCTGGTGGAACAAAACGGCAACAAGATCGCTTTCCTGGGCTGCAACGGCAAACAGCCAGGCTATGCGCAAGCCAGCCCCACACAGCCAGGAGCCTATCACTGCGACCTGGACTGGATGGCATCCGAGGTGCAGAAGCTGGTTTCGGATGGCTACCTGCCCATCGTGACCTTCCAGCACGAGGAATATTACGAAACCATCGCCCGCCCGGCATTGCAGACGGATTTTCGCCGGATGGCGGAAGCCGGTGCCGTGGTTGTTAGCGGAAGCCAGGCGCATCAGCCGCACATTTTCGAGTTTGACAACGGTGCGTTGATCCATTATGGATTGGGCAACCTGTTTTTTGACCAGGTTAACTGGTGCGAAGCCTGCTCCAGCGCTTTTCTGGACCGGCATGTATTTTACGATGGACAGTACCTGGGCGTGGAATTGATCACCATCCGGTTCGAGGATTATGCCCGCTCCCGCCTGACCACCCCCGAAGAACGCCAGGCTCTGCTGGAAAGCGTATTTGCAGCAGGCGGATGGTAAAATCAACCATACTTATACACCAAAGGGAGAGTTCAAATATGGGTCTCAAGCCTGATCATTGGATTCGCAGGATGGCGCTGGAACACGGGATGATTGAACCCTTCGTGGAATCACAGGTGCGCGAAGGGGTCATTTCCTATGGATTATCGTCCTATGGCTACGATATCCGCGTGGCGGATGAGTTCAAGATTTTCACCAACGTCTATTCCGCAGTGGTGGACCCCAAGCACTTTGACCCCCGCTCGATGATCGATTACAAGGGGGATATCTGTGTTATCCCGCCCAATTCCTTTGCCCTGGCAAGAACCGTGGAATATTTCCGCATCCCGCGCTCCGTGCTCACCCTTTGCGTGGGGAAAAGCACCTATGCCCGCTGCGGCATTATTGTCAATGTAACCCCCTTTGAACCGGAATGGGAGGGGTATGTAACGCTGGAAATCTCCAATACCACCCCGCTGCCAGCCCGCATCTATGCCCATGAAGGGATTGCGCAGGTGATTTTCTTCGAGGGTGATGAGGTTTGCAAGGTTTCCTACGCCGATAAAAAAGGGAAATATCAGAAGCAGGGTGACATCGTCCTGCCGAAGATTTAGGCTCTGACCCGGCAGCCCAGCCCGGCAGCTGCTCCGCTGGAAAAAGCAAACTGAAGGTTAAACCCGCCGCAGGGTCCAATTACATCCAGGGTTTCCCCCGCCAGGTACAATCCGGGAACCATGTTCGATTCCATTGTCTCCGGGTTCACCTCCGCCAACGGCACCCCCCCGGTGGATACCTGGGCAAACTCAAACCCCCGCACCCCCTGCACACTGGCGGACAGGTGCATCAGCCGGTGAAGCACATCCTCCAGGACAGGCTCTGAGACGGACTGCATGGGCAGGTCCACAGGGAGATTGGCAGCTGCCAGGACCCAGGCAGGCACCTTGGGAGGCAGCACCGCCCCCAACAGCACCCGCAGCGGAATGGGTTCCCTGCGCTTTTGGGCAAGCAATTGCCGCAGGCGCAGTTCCATCTCACCGGGCAGCAGATTCAGCACCAGGGTGAGGTTCTTCCCCGCCCGGGTGCTGACAAGATGGCTTAAATCCATAACCGCCGGACCGTTGAAACCCCATTGGGTGAAAATCAGGTTGCCGGTGGTTTGCCCCAGCAGGGTTTTCGCCTGCCAGATTTGCGCAACCGCATCCAGCCGGACGCCCTGGAGTTTATGGAAGGATCGCACATCCGCCACCACGGGCGCAAGTGCTGGATGCACCGGGCGAAGGGTATGCCCCAACCTTTCCAACTGCGGGTACAGGTCGCCGCGGGAGCCCAACGTGGGGTATGCCTGTCCTCCGGCAGCAACCACAAGGGAATTACAGATCCACTCCGCCTCCCCCACCTGGAGTATGAATCCAGCCCGGCTGTGCTGCAAGCCAGTGACACGGCTTTCCATGCGCAATTCCACGCCTGCCTGCACCAACGCAGCGGCAAATGCATCCACAACCGTGGCAGCCGATTCGGAGCAGGGATAATACCAGCCATCCGGCGTGGGATGCACCAGTATGCCAATTTTCTCCAGGGTGTGGATCAAATCCTCCCTGCTGAAACGGGCAAACAACCGGGCAAGCAGCTCCGGCTGATCGCATACGTAGCGGTCCGGGGCAATTCCCTGGTTGGTCAGGTTGCAGCGCCCGCTGCCCGTAACCAGCAGCTTGCGCCCAAGACCCGGATTGGCATCAAACAAGGTCACCGGGACGCCCCGCCAGGCAGCCTGGAGGGCTGCCATCATGCCTGCCGGTCCGGCACCGATGATTCCGATCCTTATTGGTTTTGACATATCCCTATTATACGCACCGGATCGTTGCAGCGGGGGAATTGCACAGCATGGGTGTGGAATTTACTACCAGAGGTGACACCTGACCCGGAAAAACCGTGCCATCCGGCAGAAATGGGTCCGTTGGGAATATGATACAATAGCTTGAAATTGTATTCATTACAAGGAGCTATTATGACTCCGATTCTCCAGTTAACCAACATCACAAAACGTTTCCCCGGCGTGCTGGCAAATGATCACATCAACCTTGAACTGAATCAGGGTGAAATCCTGGCACTGCTGGGGGAAAATGGGGCGGGCAAAACCACCCTGATGAACATCCTTTACGGGCTGTACCAACCGGATGAAGGGGAAATCCTGGTACGGGGCGAGAAAATCACCGTTCACTCCCCCACCGATGCCATCAACGCGGGGATTGGCATGGTTCACCAGCATTTCATGCTCATCCCCGTCTTCACGGTGACTGAGAACGTGATGCTGGGACAGGAGGAAGCCAACAAGCTGGGCTTTCTCAATCGTCCCAAGGCTGCCGCCCGCATCCGGGAGGTATCGGAGCAATACGGGCTGGAAGTGGACCCGGACGCTTATGTCAAGGACCTGCCGGTTGGCGTCCAACAACGCGTGGAAATCATCAAGCTGTTGTACCGCAATGCAGAAATCCTGATCTTTGATGAACCCACCGCAGTGCTGACGCCCCAGGAAGCGGATGATTTGTTCAAGATCATGCGTTCGCTGGCAGAACAAGGCAAGTCCATCATCTTCATCACCCACAAGCTGCGCGAGGTGCTGGATGTGGCGGACCGGATCATGGTCATCCGCCGCGGCGCCGTGGTTGGGCAAACCCTGCCATCGGAGGCTGACAAGAACACACTGGCAGCCATGATGGTGGGACGCGCGGTGCAGCTGGAAGTGGAAAAGAAACCCTCCCAGCCCAGCGAGATAGTCCTGGAAGTGAAAAACCTGGTGGTTGCTGATGACACCCAGCAGGTGATGGTGGATGATATCAGCTTTGAGGTGCGCGCCGGGGAAATTATGGGAATTGCCGGTGTGCAGGGAAATGGACAAACCGAGCTGGTGGCTGCCGTCACCGGGTTGCGGCGTCCAACCAGCGGCTCCATCAAGCTGCTTGGCAAGGACATCACCCACTCCACGCCCAGGCGAATTACCGAGCTGGGCTGTGCTCACGTCCCGGAAGACCGCCAGAAGGATGGATTGGTGCTCTCCTTCCCGGTGAAGGACAACCTGGTCCTTTGCACCTATTACAAGCACCCGTTTGCCAGGGGTGTCAATTTAAATGAAGACCGCATCAACAAAAATGCAGTTGATTTAATCGAGCAGTACGATATCCGCACCCCCAATGCAGAGACATCGGTCGGCTCGCTTTCGGGCGGCAACCAGCAAAAAGTCATCGTCGCCCGCGAATTTTCCCGTCCCATCCGCTTCCTGGTGGCATCCCAACCCACCCGCGGGCTGGATGTCGGCTCGATCGAGTACATCCACAACCGAATCGTGGAAAAACGGGACCAGGGCACAGCCATCCTCTTGGTTTCACCGGAGCTGGATGAGGTCATGGAGCTTTCGGACCGGATTGCCGTCATGTACAGGGGTAAAATTGTCGCGATTGTGGACTCGGACGTGGCAACCAAGGAATATATTGGTCTCCTGATGGCTGGCATCAGCCCGGAGACACTCCCACCACCCACGGAAAAGCATGCCGTGGAAGCAACTTTATAAAAGGAGAGGGGTGAACCTGTGGCAAAGAAACAGAAAACTCCAATCGATGCCGGTAAGGCAATCCTGCAGGAAGTGACCGATGGACCTGCGCCCTCCAAAGGTGGGAATCAAAAACGCCGCCAGGTGCTGCTGATTCCCGCCCTGGCGGTTGTCACCGGTCTACTGATTGGCGCAATCATTATTCTCCTCACCACAGAGGAGGTATATGCCGGTTTTCGCACTTCGTTTGGTGCCGGGATGAGTGCCGTCTGGAACTCTGTTGCCAAGGCATATGGGGCATTGTTTGCCGGGGCATTTGGCAACCCGGTCCGGATGGTCCAGGCACTCTTCAGCGGAGATGCCCTGGAAATCCGCAGGGCATTCAATCCCTTCCTGGAAAGCCTGGTGGTCTCCACACCCTATATCTTTGCAGGGCTGGCAGTTGCACTTGGATTTCGTGCCGGTTTGTTCAATATTGGCGTTGAGGGACAGCTCTTCATGGGCGCCACGGCAGCGACTTTTGTGGGGTATGCCTTAAAGGGTCTCCCGGCAGTCATTCACATGCCACTGGCAATGCTTGCCGGTGCAATTGGCGGCGGACTGTGGGGCTTCATCCCCGGTTGGTTAAAAGCCAAGACCGGCGGGCACGAGGTGATCAATACCATCATGCTGAACTGGATTGCCTTCCGGCTGACGGACTGGCTGTTAAACGGTCCCATGCAGCGACCCAATTCCGGCGGCGTCCCCATCAGCCCGATCATTGAAAAATCCGCCCAGATTCCCCAGTTCTTTGGCAGCCCCATTCGTTTCCACCTGGGTTTTTTCATTGCCCTGGGGATTGCCTGGCTGGTCTACTGGTTCCTGTTTAAAACCACGTGGGGCTTCAACCTGCGCACCGTTGGCGCCAATCCCAACGCCGGAAAGTACGCCGGTATGAATATTGTCAAAAACACCATCCTTGCCATGACGCTCTCGGGAGCGCTTGCCGGGCTGGCAGGTGCAAACCAGGTGCTGGCAATTACTCGCAGCATGGCAATGGGGCTTTCCTCCGGGTATGGGTTTGACAGTATTGCCCTGGCACTGTTGGGCAACAGCTCCCCGCTGGGTGTTGTCCTGGCATCGCTGCTGTTCGGGTTCCTGCGCAACGGCGCAGCACAAATGATGGTGGTCTCAAAGATCCCCATTGATATTATTTCCATCATCCAGGCGCTCGTGCTGATCTTTATTGCAGCTCCCGCCATCATCCGGTCGCTCTGGCGCATCAAGGCAGCAAAGGTCGGTGAGGAAGGGGTGACTGTCACCACCACCTGGGGAGGAGGTCACTAATGGCTACCACCGTTATTCAACGTCGTAAACTGGAGGTTTCCTCCCCCGTACGCCAGCGCGTGATGGGGATCCTGTTCCTGGTGTTCGCTGCGTTGATCTATTTTGTGTTTATCCGAACGACCTCTCCGGATGCGAAAACCACGTTTGTAATGACTCCCGGCGGGTTAACCCAGGGCGTTATGGGAAATTGGGTTTTACCTGCCCAAACCACGCTGTATATCCTGGCAATCGTCTCCGCCATCCTGGGCGGCATCCAGGTTTCGCGCGGATTTGGGCGTGCCACAAATGTCATCCTGGGAATTGTTTCGCTGTTCTTCGTCTTCAGCTTCCTTACCTGGTCGGCGGAAGGGCAGTCCCTTAACCTGGGCGGCATGCTCAGCAGTGCAGTCCTGCGCGCCGTACCCATCACGCTGGGGGCATTCTCCGGTGTTTTGTGCGAACGGGCGGGCGTGGTTAACATTGCCATCGAGGGTATGATGCTGATGGGCGCCATGGTGGGAGTGTTTGTAGGCTCCATAACCAAATCGCCCTGGCTGGGGCTGCTGGCAGCCATTGCCAGCGGTGTTCTGCTTGCCTGGGTGCTGGCTGTTTTATCCATCAAATACAAGATTAACCAGATTATCTCCGGTACGGTCATCAACATTTTCGCCACCGGGTTCACGTCCTACATCTCGGCAAAGTTCCTGCAGACCTACCAGCATCTGAACAACACACCCATGTTCGGCAGGGTGCCCATCCCCGGTCTGGCGGATATTCCCTTGATTGGTCCCATCTTTTTCAATACCAACCTGTTTGTCTATGCCATGTTCATCTTCCTGATCATCCTGCAGGTGGCATTATTCTCCACCCGCTGGGGTCTGCGATTGCGGTCGGTGGGTGAGCATCCCAAGGCAGCCGATACACTGGGCATCAATGTATTCAAAACCCGCTACATGGCGGTTCTGCTGGGCGGTGCCATGGCGGGGTTTGCAGGCGGTTACTTCACATTGGGGTCGGTCGGTCGGTTTGATGAGATGATGACAGCCGGCCGCGGTTTTATTGGGCTGGCTGCAATGATCTTTGGCAACTGGACCCCGCTGGGATCCTTTGGCGCCGGTCTGCTGTTTGGGTTCGCAGATACCCTGGGTTCCAAGCTAACCATCCTTGGCAGTGCCATTCCGCCGGAGTTCATGGCAATGCTTCCCTACATTGTCACCATGGTGATCCTGGCAGGCGTGGTGGGTCGCAGCCAGGGTCCTGCTGCCGATGGTGTCCCTTACGAAAAAGAATAGGATTTCTGCCTGCCTTCCAAACCGGGGTGACAGAATCACCCCGGTTTTTTATTTATCAAATTCTCATTGATCATCTCCCACCACGCCGGGATGGATTATAATGCAACCGGCACATCAAGAATTTTTGAGAGGGAATTTTTATGAGCACAATTCAGGTTGAACACATTTCCAAAAACTTCGGTTCACAACGCGCCGTGGACGATGTCTCATTTGAAGTGGAGCGGGGAGAAATCTTCGGGCTACTGGGACCCAACGGGGCGGGCAAAACCACCACCATCCGCATCATCCTGGATTTATTCAAACCCGATTCCGGCAGGGTGAGCCTGTTGGGCGGTGCAATGACCGAAGACAAGAAGAACCGGATTGGCTACATGCCCGAGGAACGCGGCTTGTACCAGGATATCCAGCTGGAACGCACCCTGGTCTACCTGGCAACCCTCAAGGGTTTATCCAAGGCGGAAGCGAAGAAGCGAATTGACGAGTACCTCGTCCGGTTTGACCTGGCGGAGCATCGCAAGAAAAAGATCAAGGAATTGAGCAAGGGCATGCAGCAAAAAGCCCAGTTGATTATCACACTGGTGCACAAACCGGAGTTAATCGTCATCGACGAGCCGTTTGCCGCACTCGACCCGGTGAACACCCAGATGGTCAAAGATCTTCTCCGGGAGGAACGGAGCCGCGGCACCACCATTGTCATGTGCACCCACCAGATGCACCAGGTGGAGGAGTTATGTGACCGGCTGGTACTGATTAACAAGGGTAAATCAGTGCTGTATGGCGAATTAAACCAGATCCGCCGCCAGTATGCCGGTTCCGACCTGAACGTGCGCGTCATCGGCACCCTGCCCACCGACCTGCCGGGCGTGGAACAGATTACCGCCAACAATGGCGGTCACCGGCTGCATCTTCGCCAGTCCAGTTCCCCGCAGGCTGTCCTGCGGTCATTGGTGGAGCGCGGCTTGCAGGTGGAGCAGTTTGAAATTGCCGTTCCCACGCTGGATGAGATTTTCATCCAAGTGGTGACCAACCCGGAGACTGCAGGATGAGCAAGACCTGGCTGATTATTAAACACGAATATTTGCACCATGTCCTGAACAAGCGTTTCCTGCTTGCCCTGCTTGGCATGCCAGCGTTGTTGATCGTCAGCAGCTTGTTTGGGATCTTGGCGGTGGCAATCGGCTCCAATAACACACCCATCGGTTACGTGGACCAGGCAGGTTTCATTGTAGAACCAGCCCCCGTGGAAGAGGAAACCTTCCTGGAACCTCCCCTGCCGATCCTGAAATTTGGTGATGAACCTGCCGCCCGCGCAGCGCTGGATGCCGGTGAATTGCAGGCTTATTATGTTTTCCCAGCTGATTACATGGCGTCCGGAGTGGTGCGCCTGGTGGCGCCGGATCCGGTTACCAGCCGGGCGCAGTCTGATCTGATCAAGTTGATCCGTCACAACCTGCTGCTGCAGCAGCCCGCCAACGTGGCGGAGCGCGTCCTGGAAGGACCGCTGGTGGAGGTTCGATCCAGCGACCAGAAGCAGAAACTCTCCAGCGAGAACTGGATTGCCATTATTCTGCCAATCGTCGCGGCAGCCTTCCTGATGATTGCTGTTACCAGCAGTGGCGGCTACCTGCTGCAGGCGTTGGTGGACGAAAAAGAGAACCGCACCATTGAAATGATGTTAACCTCTGTATCTACAAACCAGTTGATGATCGGCAAGACCATCGGCAACCTGAGTGTGGGAATCACGCCGCTGCTGGCATGGCTGCTGGTTGGAGGGCTGATTGCCGGTTTCTTTATCGCCAACCTTCCGGCAGAATTTCAGCTGGAATTTAACTGGAACCTGGTCTGGATTATAGGATTGACATTCATCCCCGCCTTCCTGATGATCTCTGCAATGATGGCTGCTGTTGGGGCAATTGCAGCAGAGCCGCGTGAAGGTCAACAAATAGCCGGGCTGTTCACCCTGCCCGTGATGCTCCCGTTGATGGTGTTGCCTGCCCTGGTTGAGAATCCCAACGGTGCCATTGCGGTCACTCTCAGTTTAATCCCGTTCACTGCACCCATGGCACTGCCGGTCCGGGCGGCATTTACAACCGTCCCCACCTGGCAGTTGATACTCTCCATCGGGTTGGTCTGGCTGCTGGCTGTGGGAGCGCTATGGTTTGCCGGGCGGGCTTTCCGGCTGGGTATGCTGCGGATTGGCAAACGAGTCCGGCTGCGGGAAATCTTCCGCAAGGAGGCAGCCCAATGAACAAATCCATGCTGGTTTTTATCCGCGAATTCACCACCACGGTTTTCAGTAAATCTTACATTCTCACTCTGATCCTGGTTCCGTTGGTCCCCTTCCTGATCATCCTGGGAGTGGACAAGCTGAAGGAAAGCCAGGATATCCCCGAACTGACCGAAATTTTGGTGCCGGAAAGCGGACCGGAAATTCACGGATTTGTGGACCCCGGCAGCCTGGTACGGGAAGTCCCCGAATACTGGCAGGACCAGTTGATCCGCTATCCTGATGAAGCTTCAGCACAAACCGCCATGCAGGCGGATGAGATCCAGGCATATTACCTGATCCCGGCAGATTATTTGGACAGCGGCAAGATCATTGCCGTGCGCACGGACTACAATCCTCTGGCTGGGATGGAAAAAACAATTGCGCTGGAAGAAACACTGGTTTACAACCTGCTTGGGGAGGACGCCATATTGACGGAACGGGTCCTGTACCCCCTGCAACTGGAAAAAACCTATCTGAATGCCGCCCCCCAGCGGGAATCAGATGAGGAGCTGACCTTTTTCATCCCATACACCGTCACCATGTTGTTTTATATCATGATCTTTGGCTCCGCTTCCCTGTTGCTTTCCAGTGTTGCCACCGAGAAGCAGAACCGCACCCTGGAAATCCTGATGACTTCCCTGTCCCCGCTGCAAATGCTGGGCGGCAAAATCGTTGCCCTGGGGGTTGTGGGGTTGCTGCAAACCGTACTCTGGACCGCATGCGGCATCCTGCTGATGCAGCTGGGCGGCTCGACATTCAACCTGGATGCAGCCTTCCAGCTTCCGCCCAGCCTGATTGCCTGGGGCGCACTCTTCTTTCTGTTGGGCTATGCCATGTACGGTGCCCTGATGGCAGGGATTGGAGCCCTGGTTCCCAACCTGCGCGAATCGGGCTCAGCCACCGTGGTGGTGGTCATTCCGCTGGTTATCCCGCTGATGTTCATCACCAGCCTGGCGGAAGAACCCAATGGTTTGATCTCCATCATTTTGAGCATTTTCCCACTCACCGCCCCGGTGACCATGATGGCGCGGCTTTCCGCCGTGGTGGTGCCTGCCTGGCAGATCGCCGTATCCATTGTCCTGCAAATCCTGACTGCCTGGTTCCTGGTGCGCGCCGCGGCAGGATTGTTCCGCGGGCAGATTTTGCTCTCCGGGCAACCGCTGACCCTCAAGAAGTTCCTGCGCGCCCTGGTGGGGAAGGAATAACCCCATGCCACTGGAAGTACAGATCCAAAACCTGGCATACGGCGGAGACGCCATGGGACGCCTGCCGGATGGCAGGGCAGTATTTGTGCCATTCTGCCTTCCCGGGGAGCGCGTGCTGGTTGAAATTGTGGAAGAAAAACGCAATTTCGTGCGCGCCCGCCTGGTAAAAGTCCTGCAAGCCAGCCCGGAGCGCATTGAGCCCCGCTGTCCACATTTCACAGAATGCGGGGGCTGCCATTACCAGCACCTGCCCTACGAAGCCCAACTGGCTGCCAAGAGTGCCATCCTGCAGGAACAGTTGCAGCGGATTGCCGGGATTGCATCCCCGCCCATGAAACTTATTTGTCCGTCCCCCGGAGCGTGGAATTACCGCAACAATTTGCAATTTCACCCCGGCAGCGGCGGCAGGCTGGGTTTTGAGGCAGCCGGTTCCAACCGGGTGATTCCCATCCGTGAATGCCATTTGCCGGAGCCAGCCCTGGACGGGTTTTGGCAGCAACTGGACATTGAACCCATTCCCGGGCTGGAACGGGTGGGGTTGCGGTCAGGCTCGAACGGGGAAATTCTGCTGACACTCGAATCCAGCACACTGGACCTGCCGGAAATGGAATTGGACCTGCCGGTTTCGGTTGTTCAACTTTCCCCGGCGGGTGCGCTGGTGCTGGCGGGGGAACCGTTGCTCTGGATGCAGGTTTTGGACACAGAGTTCCAGGTGTCCGCTGGATCATTCTTCCAGGTGAATACACCCATGGCAGGAGAAATGGTCCGGCAGGCGTTGGAATGGCTGCAGCCCAACCGGCAGAGCATCCTGCTGGACGTGTACTGCGGCGTGGGATTGTTTTCGCGTTTCTTTGCCCCCCTGGTGAATACGGTGATCGGGGTGGAATCTTCCGAATCCGCCGTGGATGATTATACCGTCAACCTGGATGCGTTTGACAACGTCTCCGCCTACCTGGGAGCTGCGGAAGAGATCCTGCCGCACCTGGAACTCCAGCCCACCATGGTGATTGTGGACCCGCCCCGTGCCGGATTGGCTCTCCCAGCCCTGGACGCGCTGGTGCGGATGGCAGCACCGCAAATTTTATACGTCTCCTGTGATCCTGCCACGCTGGCGCGGGATGTGAAACGGCTGGCAGCCGCAGGCTATACGCTGGAAGCCATCCGACCTTTCGACCTGTTCCCGCAAACCTACCACGTTGAGAGCATCAGCCTGCTGACGCGGGGTTAAAAGCCAAGCGCCTTGAGGATATCCTCCTGGCTGTTGTTACGCTGATTCTTCAACAGTTCCTCCCAGAACCTGGCATCATAACGCCTTGAGCGGATGGGCAGCGGCATGGGGACACCCCAGCCCAGCAGGAGCACTTCCTCCTTGGGTTGAAGGCGCGCCAGCATACCCCGCAGGGAATCCCGCCCTGCCAGTCCGGAGAGGACCGCACTGATGTCAGCATCATCCCCCAGCCAGCCGGAAATGCGCGTACCAAGCTGCGACATCACCTCGTCATAAATCTGCGAGGGACGCTGGTCAATCACCAGCAGGGTGACGTAATACTTGCGCATTTCGCGGGCAATGGTGCTGAACGCCGTCTGGGATGCCATCTCCCGGTTGAGAAGCTTGTGCGCCTCCTCCAGCACAATCACCAGCGGGCGGGGTTCCTGCTCGCCATGGGTGCGGAAGGAATTGGTCCGCTTCTCCCACTCGGCGCGGATGCGGCGGGTAAGCAGGTTGGTCACCAGCAGGTAATCCAGGTCGGATTCATAATCGCCAAAGGAAAGGAAGACGTGCCTGCCTGCCGTCAGGGTTTCAATCACCTGCTTGATGGAATCGGCGGCAGGCGTTTCCACAATATAATCACAGTTGAAGAGCCGCCGCAGCTTATTGTGCAGTCCCTCGGCTGCCATCACGTTCACCCCCACCGAGTTTGCCCAGAATGCCACGCTTCCCGGCGCAGGCGTCTTTTTCCCATCCTCATTCTCAATGACAGTACCAACTTCCATGTTTTTAAATTCATGGTACCAGTTGCTGCCAAAGGTGTGTGTCAGCGCATCCAGCGTGGTGGGCGTGGTTTCCTTCAGATCCAGCTCACGGGTGAGCATTTCTATATCTTCCGGTCGGATGTCCCGTTCAGAAATTTCCAGGTGGAAATCGGGCTGCTGCCCGCGGATGGAGCTGCCCCTGCCCAATCCCACCACGCTCACCCGGCTGGCAAACTTGGTTTTCAAGCCAATCACGGATTCATGCGTATCGGAGGAGGTGTCGTTGAAGCCGTATTCATTGTGCATGTCAAACACCAGCACCGAGGCTTTGTTGTAATGAATCAGCCCGGCAAGGATCACGCGCGTCAGGAAGGATTTGCCCGTCCCGGTTGCGCCAAAAATACCCGAGGAGCGCTGGACAAACTTTGCCAGGTCAATGCAAACCGGCAGGCGCTGCTCGCGGGTGTAGCCCAGGATGAAGTTGCCCTCTTGCCCCGGTTCGCCAAAGACCTCCGCCACATGCTGTGCCTCTGCCAGGTAGACGGGGGCATGGTGGACAGGGACGGTCTTGACCGGCAGCGGGTGGGGGTTGGGCTCAGGATGTGCCTGTGCCCATTCCGGGTAATCCGGTGAAGCGGGATCAGGGCCGCGTTCCAGCATCAGGGCAGGCAGCACTTCCAGCGTGGTGTAGAGCGTTTGCCCGTGAAGAAGCTGCGCCACCCCGGCGGGCAGGCGTTCCTCGGTTTGCTCATCGGCAAAGCGCGGGTCGGTGGAGCCAAGCTGCAGATCGGTCACCAGTCCATAAAACAGCCAGCCGCCGGATTCAATCACCACAAAGCTGCCCTCCTGCACTTCCTGTGGGGAAATGGTCAGCCGGACGCGAAAGGAATCCTTCAGGGAACCGCCCACAATATAACCAATGGGTTGGGAGGAATGGGTATCAAGGGGATTGGTTGTCATCATGTGTCACCTGCCTTCAGGCGGAAATTTGCATATCAGAAATGCTGCCCAGGACTGCCATCAGGACGGGGTAATCATCCCTCAGCAGGATGATCAGTTCCCGGGTGGCGGCAGAGAGCCAGCCCGGGTCACCGCAATGGTTCTGGTCCGCCCCTGCCTGCTGGAGATGGGCTGCCAGCAGTTCCGGCACCGGCAGATCGGCTGCCCGCAGAATATGGCGGAAATAGCCAAACCTGCCAGCAGAGGTAAAACGGCAGCTTTCCTCCGGTGTGCAGGAGTAAATCCGGTCCAATGTGAGTGGAGGACGCGGCGGCACGAGGTGGGAAATTACCCCTCCATGCTCGTAGCCGATGAACAGCACCCCCACCTCCACCGGCACATTGCGGTTAAGGCGGTTGTCGAGAATCACCTCGTCGGTGATTTCAGCGGCGGTGACAAGCTGGCGCACCAGCCCATCATCGTCAATCCGGATGTCGTGTATCAAGCCGTAGATTTGCTGGTCCCCCTGCAGGGGAATGCGCACCATGCCGCCAAATACGGGGACATCCAGGTCTGTCACCCGGCAGCCGACCACGCATCCGGTGGTGTTGGAGCGCAGCAATCGTCCAATTTCAAGCACTGTCATGTGATACCTCCTGCATCATTCATCCTGTCAGGGAAGGAGCGGGGTCCTGCCCGGCAGGTCCTTTGCCGATTGCTTGTTGGAGCGTCCCTCCACGGAAATGCCCTGCCGCAGGTACTCCCCAACCATCATTTCCTCAATCCGTTCCTTTTCTGCAAAGGTAACCACCGCAGTTTCGTGCGCCCGATGCAGGGCATAAGGATACGGACGCGAACCCATCAGGCGGCACTGCGCCAGCAGGGCGGCATGGAGCAAATCCACCATGCCGCGGGCACGCGCCACCCAGGCGGGAATTTCCACCCGCGCAAGTGCCGGGCGTCCCGCGCGCCCAACGTTTAGATAAAAGAAGTGCAGCGCAAGATCCTCTGTGAATTTTGCAGTGGAGGGCGACTGGATGCCAAAAACCGCCGATCTCTGCCCGGGTTGGAGAATGGTATGAAAGAGATGGGCATCCAGGACGCGCTTGAGCGGTCTCACCCTGCCGGCTTCATTCCATCTGCCGTTTTCAATCAGCAGCAGTTCCAGCAACCGCACCAGCAGGTCCGCCCGGGGGCGGTCCACGTACCCGGCGGCGATCACATTCAATTCGCTGAGCCTGCGTAATTCCACCAGGTATTCTTCAAACGCCCGGTCGTATTCACCCGAGGAACGCGGCTCACGGAACAACTCCAACGGACCGTCCGTCAATGCCAGCACGGGGGGGTCCTCCCCCTGCGCCAGTTCCGCCAGCAGCCTGCGCTCGTTTAAATCCCGCCGCAGGGCAATCAGTTCCTCGCTCATATCAAAAGCTTCCAGCAGAATGGGATCGCTGCCTTCAGCAAACAATTCATCCCCCGCCAGGAGCTGGGTGGACGTGATTTCGGAAGGCGGTTCGGCGTTGCCAATTCGCATCCGGAACACACCGACATTAATCACACCAAACTGGACGGCATCGTGGCGGCTGGGATTGATCTGTGAGCCATCGGCTGCCAGCAGCACCAGGTTTCCGGCAGTGGACGGTGGGTTGACCGCCGCCGACAGGGCTTCATCACCCGGGATGGCGCAGCGCAGGTGATTGTTGACGGACGCGGCATCCTGCACCATCTGCTGCAGTAGATCCTGCTGATTGTTGTACTGGTCCAGCAGGCTGCGGGATTTTTCCAGTGCATCACGCCGTTCTGCATCCCGGCTGCGCGCCCTGCCGCCCATCTGGTGAATCAGTTGTTGTAACTGGGGAAGATTAACCGGCACTCGTCCCTCCTGGCTGGATTGGATGGAACATTTGTACACAATTATATCAGGATTGGGGTGGAAATGGAAACGTTGGAAAGAGTTGCTCCGATTATCCATGCTGCCCTGCCTTACAAAGCTGATAATTCGCCAGGTGTAAAAAACAGCTATACTCATTCAAAAGCTGTTTCAAACCAGGAGACCCATGAAACGCATCCTGCTCATCCTAGCCACGCTTACACTGGCAGCCGCGGCATGCGGCTTGCCCGCCCAGGCAACACCGCCCCCTGACTCTGCAATTGCCACCGCCAGCCCCACTATCCCGCCACCATTGCCCACTGCCACTACCCCGATCCAGCCAACCCCCACAACGGTGCAGCCCACTGCCACCGCTTCACCGGAACCCACTGCAACCGAACCCGCCCTCCCGCAGGCGGTGGGACCGGAGACCTTCCCGGAAGGAATCAACCCGCTGACCGGTCTGCCGGTGGAAAACCCGGACAACCTGCTCCTGCCCCCGGCACTGGTGTCCATCACCAACTTCCCCATTTCCGCACGCCCCCAGGCAGGGCTTTCCTTCAGCCCCTGGGTTTTTGAGCTCTATATCACCGAAGGTATGACGCGCCTCCTGGCTCTCTTTTATGGTGATTTTCCGGCAGCCAATCTTCCCGGGAATGGAACCGTGGAGGAAGCCTCCAGCGTGGGACCCATCCGCTCCGGGCGGATTTCCTACGAGAGCCTGCGCAAGCAGTACAGCGGCTTCCTGGTCATGGCATCCGCCTCGCAGGGAGTGGTGGAAAACCTGAGCGACTACGCCAACATCTTTGGCTCCGATTCCGACAGCATCAATTCCGCCATGATCCCGGTGGAAAGGTTGGCGGAGATTGCTGCTGCCAACCAGGACCGGCTGGGGGAATCCGCCCTGTCAGGATTGCGATTTGACACTGAAATCCCGGAGGGAGGTCTTTCCGGCAAAAAGCTCTGGCTTCCTTACAGCTTCATGAACCAGATCCTGTGGGTGCACAACCCCGATGCAGGCGGCTATCACCGCTGGCAGGATGAGGCGGACGGCGAGACTTTTACGATGGCAACCGACCGTTTGACAGGCGAACCGCTGGTTTTTGAAAACGTGGTGATCCTGTTTGTCAATCACCGGGTGATCAAGCCCACCATCATCGACCTGGACCTGTCCTTCATGGACCACCAGCCTGCCCTGCTGCTGCGGGATGGAAAACTGTATGAGGTGTTCTGGAGCACCAGGAACGAAGCCTATGAACTGAACACCGGGCGGATGCGCCCCATCCGCTTTTATGACGCGGATGGAAACCCCTTCCCCCTCAAGCCCGGGCAGACATGGGTGGAGATGGTTCCTCTGTACACCCCCTATTACGAGATCCCGGACAGCGAGGATTACTACCAGCGCACCCACCTGGAGGAGCCCGGTTCGGGGGTGTGGGCGGTGCGCTTCCGACCACCCGCCGGAGCAAAATAGAAACAAAGGATCCCCCGGAGGGGAAATCCGGGGGATCGCAGGAGAAATCCAGTAACCAGGGAGTTACTTGAGCGTGAGAATACCCCAGGTACTGGTATCGGTCAGCTTGCGGGTGGATGCACTGGACACCATGCTTTGCTGGACGTTGTTTGCCTTACTGTCATTATCGGAGGCAGAGACGACAAACCCGAGCCGTAATCCAGAACTGGGGGTGATGCCCAGGACCGTCCAGGGGATGGCAACCTCAATCCGGGTCACACCAGCACCGCGGGCGGAGGCAATCTGAATCTGGGTGCGGGGACCGGCAACCGAAGCAGGATACCAGACGTAAGCCTCGCGGGTGCCGTTCACATCCGGCTTGCCAGGAGAAATGCCAATCTGGTAATCATCGCTGTTGAGTTCTGTCACCGAGAAGTCGGCATTCAGGTTGGTGTCAATCAGGATTTCCAAACTGTCACCCTTGTAGAGGTCGGCGCCGGTGGCGTTCTGCACATATTCATCGTCAATCATCTTGAAGGCAACATAGAGATTGTTGTTATCCCAGCCAACCCGGAAAGAACCTTCCAGGTCATCGGCATCCTTCCAATCACCCCTGCCATAGACAACAGAACGGGCAGGATACTTGGTGGTGGTCCATTCATCCCAGACACCATCCATCTTGGGCGGAGTGCTGAGATAGGCGGCAGAGAATGCCCCGCCGGTGCGCTCATAGGCGGATGTGGGCGTGGCAGTGGGCTTGAGGGGCGTGGCGGTGACCGGCACGGATGTGGCGGTGGGCACAGCAGTCACGATGATGGGCGTATTGGTATTGACCGGCGCCGGTACGGGTGTATTGGTGGCACCGGTGATCGGGGTGAGCTGCGCCACAGCGGTATTGAACGCCGCCTGGGTTAATTCGGCAGCGACCGTTTGCATGACCATTGTACTGACTGCGTTGGGATCCGCGGTGGGTGTTCTCTGCAGCAGGTTGCAGCCTGCCAGCGAGAAAATTGCCGCGCCAATGACCAGGATCAAAATCATTTTCTTAAACATGGGTACTCCTTTCTTCCCTTTCCAACAAACCTGCAGTTTCATTGTATATAAAGTGAGTCAAAAATCAAGCGTATTCGCGGTTGATTTCAGGATTGAGACGATGCTGTGCCGGGGAAAGTTCCCAAATCATCAGAGGATTTTGTTCATTTTGTAAAAATAGTGTAAAATCCAACCCATGAGCGCCATTGCCGCCTTTATCTCCTCGCACGGGTTTGGTCATGCCGCCCGCGCGAGTGCCATTCTGACCGCACTGCACGAAAAGCGTCCCGATATCCGGGTGGAAATCTTCACTGGTGCGCCGCGCTGGTTCTTCCAGGCGTCTTTGGCATTCCCGTTTGGCTATCATCCCACGGTCAGTGACATCGGGTTGGTACAGAATGCCCCGCTGACGGAGGACCTGCCCGCCACGGTGGAACGGCTGGGGCAATTCATACCCTTCCCTGCCATGCAGTTAAATTCACTGGCTTACGCCCTGCAGCGGCTGGACTGCCGGATTGCCCTCTGCGACATTTCACCGGTTGGGATTGCTGCGGCAAAGATTGCTGGCATCCCCTCGGTATTGGTGGAAAACTTCACCTGGGACTGGATTTACCAGGGCTACCTGTCCGCTGAACCCGGATTGAAACCCTTCCTGGCTCCCATGCGGGAGGTGTTTTCCTCCGCCACACATCACCTGCAAGCCCGCCCGTTCTGCGAGCGCTGGGGAAATGCCGAAATCCTCGAGCCGGTAAGCAGAACGCCGCGTGCCAGCCGGGAGGAGACCCGCGCCCGGCTGGGCATCCCCGCTGATGCACCCACAATCCTGCTGACCATGGGCGGCATCCCGGCTCCCTTCCACTACCTGGATACCCTGACCCGCCTGGAGCACCTGACCTTCATTGTGCCCGGCGGCAGCGAGCAGCAGGAACAGCGCAAGAACCTGGTGCTGCTGCCCCACCGCTCCGGTTTTTATCACCCGGACCTGATGTTTGCAGTGGATGCAGTGGTTGCCAAGGTGGGTTACAGCACCCTGGCGGAAGCCTACCATGCCGGCATCCCGTTTGCCTTTGTCACCCGGCAGCGCTTCCGCGAATCCGGCGTGTTGGCGGACTTTATCCGGCAGGAGCTGGCGGGGTTTGAAATTCCGGAAACCCGGCTGGAAACAGGGGATTGGGTGGACCAGCTGCCCGCCCTGCTGGAGGCTCCGCGCCGCACCCGTCCCGCCGTCAATGGCGCAGGGCAGGCAGCCGATGCCATCATTGCCGTACCACACACCTGCTGATCACGGCAGGGCGGATATGTTATAATCGATTTGCGCTTCGGGGCCTGTAGCTCAGCGGCAGAGCGCGCGGCTCATAACCGCTTGGTCGAAGGTTCGAATCCTTCCAGGCCCACCTTCCAGTTCACCACAATTTGGTCGAACGTTCCATCGAGGGATGGTATTCCAATCCTTCCAGCACACCTAAATTTCATTGTATGGATAGTTGAAACGATAAATCCGACCTGTTCAACCAGCCGGGCGGCTACCAGCGCTTGATGGATAACAATGCAGTCAACCGCCCCTGTCCGTCATGTGGCGGCAAAGTGGAGAAAATCCAGTACCTCGGCGGGGCATGCTATTTTTGCCCGAGCTGCCAGCCATTGCCGGTCAACTAACCCGGTCCAACCGGACACACTTGCCATTCCTGCAAGGCAGGCAGGCATCGGCTGGATACAAGTCAAGCAAAAGTCCTGACATTCATCGCACCCCGCAAGGATTGACCCTGCCGGAGGGGACAGGTATAATGCCGTTGATTAACTTGTCTAGAGGACTTCATGCCCCCATCCAGCTTCAAAGACAATGAAGTGCACCGCTTCCTGGTTGCCCCGCGCGCTGCGGAAGATCCCCGTTCCGCCGGTTTTCTGCAGGATGCCCATGCACTCGGCATTTCCGCCGTGGAACACATCCGCTGCCTGGACCTTTACTTCATCCAGGGAACCCTGACCCCGCTGGAAATTCAAACCCTGGCAGACCGGCTCCTCCACGACCCGGTCACCCAGGAGGTACTGCATACCCATCCCGCCGCTGGCAATCCGTCAGCGGCGGATTGCATCTTAAACGGAATTTTCATTGTTGAAGTTGCTCTCCGCCCTGGCGTCACGGACCCGGTGGCAGAGCAGGTTGTCCGCGCCGCCCACGTGCTGGGCATCCCCGGCGTGCTGGCTGCCTCCACCGGCTTGCGGTTTGAACTGCAAGGCGCGCAGTTGACACCCCTGGAATGCAGCCTCCTGGCGGAGCGACTGCTTTCCAACCCGGTCATTCAGCATCATACGCTGGGGGAAATTGAACCATCCTTTCCCACACCAGCCCGCCCCAACAACACGGTGGAAAACATTCCCATCCGCAGCCTGGACAATGACAGCTTGCTGGCACTTTCCCGTCAACGGCGTGCCGCCCTGGACCTGGTGGAAATGCAAGCCATCCAGGCGTACTGCCGGGCTGAAAATCGTGACCTGACCGATGTGGAATTTGAAATGATCGCCCAGACATGGAGCGAGCATTGCAAGCATAAAACATTCAATGCCCGCATCCAGGTGGAACGGGCAAACCACCCGGAGCCGGAAATCATCCCCAACCTGTTCCGCCAAACCATCCGGGCTGCCACCGAAACCGTCCGGGCGCCCTGGGTGATTTCCGCTTTTGTGGATAACGCCGGATTGGTGGAATACGATGGCATCAATGCAGTTTCCTTCAAGGTGGAAACCCATAACCATCCTTCCGCGATTGAGCCATTTGGCGGAGCCAACACGGGTACAGGCGGAGTGATCCGGGACATCCTGGGAGTGTCCGCCAAACCTGTGGCTGCCACCGATGTCCTGTGCTTTGGACCACAGGATAGCCCCATCCAGGCGCTTCCGGCGGGTGTGCTGCACCCCCGCCGGATTCTTTCCGGCGTGGTGGCAGGCATCCAGGATTACGGCAATAAGATTGGCTTGCCAACAGTTTCGGGGGCGGTCTGGTTTGACCCTGGATATACCGCCAACCCGCTGGTGTTTTGCGGCTGCCTGGGAATTGCGCCCAGGGATGCACACCCGCGTCAGCCCCAGCCGGGTGACCTGATTGTTGTACTCGGCGGCAGAACCGGCAGGGATGGCTTGCGGGGTGCCACCTTTTCCTCCATGACCATGGATGCCCAGACCGGTGAAGTCTCCGGAGCCTCGGTGCAAATTGGTGCCCCAATCGTGGAAAAGGGCTTGATTGATGTCATCCTGCTGGCGCGCGACCAGCATCTTTACCATGCCATCACGGATTGCGGCGCCGGGGGACTTTCCTCTGCAGTGGGAGAAATGACCTCCACGCTGGGCGGATTCGTCCACCTGGAGCGCGTTCCGTTAAAGTATCCCGGGTTGGCACCGTGGGAAATCTGGCTTTCTGAAGCCCAGGAGCGAATGGTGCTGGCAGTCCCGCCCGAGGCACTCCCCGCCCTGCAAACGCTGTGCGACCGCTACCTGGTGGAATTGACCCAAATTGGTGTTTTTGAAGAATCCGGCAGGATGATTGTCTGGTATGAAAACAATCCTGTGGTCAACCTGGAAAACAACTTCCTGCATCATGGATTGCCGCAGCGCAACCTTGCTGCCCGGGTGGTACCGCCACCCTGCCCGGCAGGGCAGCAATCCCCGCAGCCTTTCAGCGAGCCAGACCCGGCAAGCTGCCTGCTGGCTTTGCTGGCTCATCCCAACATTGCTTCCCGTGAGCGCATCATCCGCCTGTACGATCACGAAATCCAGGGGGGCACCCTGCTCAAACCCCTGGCTGGCAGGGATGGAAATGCTCCTGCCGATGCGGTGGTCCTGCGCCCGGCAGTGACCATGGGATCCCATGCGCTGGTGATTGCCGCGGGAATGAACCCGGAGTATGGCAAACTGGACCCGTACCAGATGGCGGTCAATGCAATTGATGAAGCCATTCGCAATACCGTGGCATCCGGCGCTGACCCGGAGCGTATGGCGTTGCTGGATAATTTCTGCTGGGGTGACCCGCTGCGACCGGAAACCCTCGGCGACCTGGTGGAGGCTGCCCGCGGCTGCCTGGATGGAGCTGTGTATTACAATGCGCCGTTCATCTCCGGCAAGGATTCCTTTAATAACGAATTCCTCGGTTCGGATGGACAACGGCACGCCATTCCCCCCACCCTGCTAATCTCTGCACTGGGGCAGATGGAAGATGCCTGCCTGGCAGTCAGCATGAACTTGAAATCGCCGGGAAACGTACTCTACCTGGTGGGTGCTTTCTCGCCCGTTTTTGGTGGCAGCCATTATGCCCTGGTTTGTCCACCGGGCAGGCAACCCGTCATGGAAGGAGTTCCCTCTCTGCATCCCATCACCCGCGGGGTGTACCGGGCACTGCACACCGCCATCCTCAATCGGCTGGCGGCAGCCTGTCATGACCTCAGCGAAGGCGGTCTGGCAGTTGCCGCAGCAGAGATGTGCATCGGCGGGCAGCTGGGGCTTGAACTGGATATTTCCAGGTTCCAGCCTCTGGAAATCCACCGCATCCTGTTTGGGGAAACCACCGGCTGCCTGCTGGTCGAAGTTCCCCAGCCCAACGTGCCCGATTTTGAAGCCCTCTTCTCCAATCTGCCCTGCAGGCGGGTGGGGAAGGTAACCGATGATAATCATCTTTGCATCTTCGATAATGGAGATTGCATCGCAGATCTTGCCATCTCCTCCCTTCAACAGGCATTCCAGCATCCCCTCCAGGAGAACTCCCCCTCATGCCCCCCCGAGCCCTGATCCTCTTTGCCCCCGGCACCAACCGCGACCTGGACGCCGCCCAGGCGTTGGAAATGGCAGGCGCCATCCCCGAGGTGGTCCCGCTGACCCGCCTGCGCGCCGGGGAGCGCCGCTGGCAGGATTACCACATGCTGGTATTACCCGGTGGATTCTCATATGCCGATGCCCTGGGCGCTGGAAAATTACTGGCGCTGGAATTACAGCATGATTTTGCCGGACCCATCCGCGAGTTCATTGCCAGCGGCAAACCGGTGATTGGAATCTGCAACGGGTTCCAGGCACTGGTCAAGGCGGGGTTGCTGCCAGGCGCCATACACCCGACCGGTGCAATCCAGGCAACCCTGACGTTCAATCGGAGCGGTCATTTTGAATGCCGCTGGGTAACACTGCAGCCGGTATCGCAGACCTGCATCTGGACGCGCTGGCTGGAGCAGCCCATCGATTGCCCGGTGGCACACGGCGAGGGCAACTTCCAGCTGCAGGATCCGCAGATGGCGGAAGCACTGGCAGCCGCCGGACAGGTTGCCCTGGTATATGCCCGCCAGGACGGCAGCCCTGCAGGGTGTAATTATCCCCACAATCCCAATGGATCCATCGCCGATATTGCCGGGGTGTGCAACCCCGCCGGGAATGTGCTTGGCTTGATGCCCCACCCGGAAAATCACATCTTCGACATTCAACACCCCCGCTGGACACATGGGGAGGCGCGCCATACCGGGCTGGCACTCTTCCGCAACGGGGTTGCCTATGCCAGCCAGTTCTTGGGATAAGGAGGAAAACCTGTGATTTCTGAAGATCAACTTCTTGCCCTGCTGCAGCAGTCTTTTGACGGAACTGACCTGCCCCTGCCGGGAAAAACCACCGGCAAGGTTCGGGAAAGCTACGCATTGCCCGGTCAATGCCGCCTGCTGGTCACCACCGACCGGCTTTCCGCCTTTGACCGCGTCCTGGCTGCCGTTCCTTTCAAGGGACAGGTCCTTAATCAGCTTTCCGCCTGGTGGTTTTCGCAAACCAGGGAGATCATCGCCAACCATGCCCTCAGCCTGCCCGACCCCAATGCCCTGGTGGCAGTGGAGGCAAACCCCTTCCCGGTGGAAGTGATTGTCCGGGGATATATCACGGGGGTCACATCCACCGCTCTGTGGTACCGCTACGCGCTGGGGGAAAGGGAAATCTACGGGTACACCTTCCCGGAGGGATTGCAGAAAAACGAACCCCTGCCAGCCCCAATCATCACCCCCACAACCAAGGGAGGAGCAACCGGGCACGATGAACGCTTGACCTGCCGCCAGGTGGTGGAACAGAGGTACCTGGATCAAGCAACCTGGGATGAAGTGCAGGCAGCCGCCCTGGCACTCTTTCAATGCGGCCAGCAGGCGGCAGCCCAGGCAGGTTTGATCCTGGTGGACACAAAGTACGAATTCGGGCGTGCCCCGGATGGATCGGTTTTGTTAATTGACGAAGTCCACACACCGGATTCCTCACGTTTCTGGAAAGCGGGAAGTTATGCCGCCCGGTTGTCCGCCGGAGAGGAGCCGGAAAATTTTGACAAGGAATTCATCCGGCTTGCCTATGCGGAACGGGGCTACCGGGGGGATGGACCCATCCCCGCCATGCCGGATTCGTTGTGGGCGGCAGTCAGCCAGCGATACATCCGGTTGTATGAACTTCTCACCGGGGAAACTTTTCTCCCCGGCGCATATCCCGTGGATGAGCGCCTTCGCGCCAACCTGGAAAAGGCAGGCATTCCATGAACACACCCCTTCTTGTCATCCTGATGGGCTCCCGCGCCGATGAAGCCCATGCCCAAAAGGTTGCCGAAGCCGCCCATGAGCTGGGACTGGAAAGTGTCCTCCGGGTGGCATCCGCCCATAAGACCCCCCAACACGCCCTGCAAATCCTGGGGGAATATGAATCCGGCAGCCGACCGGTGGTATACATCACCATTGCAGGGCGCTCCAACGCCCTCTCCGGCTTTGTGGATGGATCTGTATCCGCCCCCGTGATTGCCTGCCCGCCTCCAACGGAGGCTTATGGCGGAGCGGATATTTTTTCCTCGCTGCGCATGCCCTCCGGTGTGGCTCCTGCAGTGGTACTGGAACCCGCCAATGCCGCCCTGCTGGCTGCCAAAATATTCGCCCTGTCCGATGCCAATCTGCGGGAACGAATCCGCATGTTCAAAAAACAGCAGGCGGAAAAGATCATCCGGGATGATGGAGACTTGCATGGTTAATCCTGCAGACCGGTCGGGCTGGCTGGCGAATGAGCATCCCCAGGAGGAATGCGGTGTGCTGGGGATTTATGCCCCCCGCGAGGATGTAGCGCGGATGGCATTCTTTGGGTTGTACGCGCTGCAACACCGCGGGCAGGAAGCTGCCGGAATTGCGGTTGCCGATGGCAGGGAAATCCGCATGCATAAAGATTCCGGGCTGGTATCCCAGGTCTTTTCCCCTGTCCGAATCAACGCGCTGGCGGGAGATTTTGCCATCGGGCATGTCCGTTACTCCACCACCGGCTCGTCCTCCCTGCGCAACGCCCAGCCCTACCTGATTGACACCCAGTACGGGCAGATTGCCGTGGCACACAATGGCAACCTTGTGAATGCCTCCAAATTGCGATCCTCCATGCTGCGCAATGGGGTGGGCTTTTCCTCCAGTTCGGACAGTGAAGTGCTGACCATGATGCTGGCTGGCGCGTCCGGTTCCGACTGGTTCGAGAGAATCCGGCAGACCATGCAGCACTGGCAGGGTGCATATTCGCTTGTCATCCTGACCCGGGATCAATTATTCGCTGTACGGGACCCGTGGGGCATCCGCCCGCTGACGGTGGGCATGCTCCCCAATGGCGGGCATGCTGTTGCCTCGGAATCGGGGGCACTGCGAACCCTGGGCTGCCAGGCAATCCGGGAAGTCAAACCCGGTGAGATCATCATGCTCACCGATACAGCCCTGCGCGTGGCACAGGCAATCCCGCCCGCCAGTGAAACCGCCCTTTGCACGTTTGAGCATATCTATTTTTCCCGTCCCGATTCCTTTTGGGATGGACAGTCGGTTCACCAGGTGCGCCAGCGGCTGGGCGAGCAGCTTGCCCGGGAGGCAGCCGTACCTGCCGATGTGGTGATTCCCGTGCCTGATTCCTCCATCCCGGCTGCCATCGGTTATGCCCGCCAATCCGGCATCCCCTACAACGATGGCTTTATCAAAAACCGCTACATTGGGCGGACGTTTATCGAACCGACCGATTCGCTGCGAAAAATGGGTGTCACATTGAAGTACAACGTGATCAATGAGAATATTCTCAATCAACGCGTGGTGGTGATTGATGATTCCATTGTCCGGGGAAACACAACCCGCCCGCTGGTGAAATTACTGCAGGATGCCGGGGCGCGGGAGATTCACCTGCGCATCACCTGCCCGCCCATCCGCCACCCCTGTTTCATGGGAGTGGACATGGGTACCTACGAGGAACTGGCTGCCCACCGCCACAGCCTGGAGGAAATCCGCCGGTTCAGCGGTGCGGATTCACTGGCTTATCTTTCCCTGGAGGGAATGATGAATGCCATTGGGCGAAGCAATGGATATTGCAACGCCTGTTTTACCGGGCAATACCCGTTTCCCGTGGATGCCCATGTTGCAAAAACAGGTTTTGAGAAACCTGAAGGAGAGCCTGCATGAAAACAGAGCGTTTGACTGTCCTGGTGGTTGGCTCGGGCGGACGGGAGCATGCCCTGGCATGGAAAATCTCCCAGAGCCCCAGGCTGGGCAGGCTCATCTGCGCGCCGGGCAACCCCGGCACCGCCCTTCATGCGGAAAACATTCCCATTCCGGCTATGGCAGTGGATGACCTGGTGGGTTATGCACAACGCGAACGGGTGGACCTGGTTGTCATCGGTCCCGAAGCCGCCCTGGAAGCCGGGTTGAGTGATGCCCTGCGGCAGGCAGGCATTGCCGTGTTTGGTCCATCCCGCGCAGCTGCGCAGATTGAAACATCCAAAAGTTTTGCCAAGGATTTCATGGCGCGGCATGCCATTCCCACCGCCAGGTACGCCATCTTCAATCAAGTTGCTGAAGCCCATGCCTATCTTGATCATGTTGCCCATCCTGTGGTCATCAAGGCTTCCGGGCTGGCGGCAGGCAAAGGTGTTTTCATCCCCGGCAGCATGGCGGAAGCTCATGCCGCGTTGAACCGCCTGATGGTGGAGGGTGTGATTGGAGAAGCGGGCAGGGAGATTGTCATCGAAGAACGGCTGGCAGGAGAGGAAATTTCCCTGCTGGCTTTTTGTGATGGTGCACACATTGTCCCCATGCCAGCCGCCCAGGATCACAAGCGCCTGTTGGACGGCGACCTCGGTCCAAACACGGGCGGGATGGGCGCAATTGCACCTGCACCTGGATCCACACCGGAACTGGAAGCGTGTATATTGGAAACCATCCTGCAGCCCGCGGTGAATGGTCTGCTTGCAGAAGGTCTGCCATTCCAGGGCGTTCTGTATGCCGGGCTGATTCTAACCCCCGAAGGACCCAGGGTTTTGGAATTCAATGCCCGGTTTGGTGACCCGGAGACCCAGGTGCTTCTGCCACTGCTGGAAACCGACCTGCTGGATGTACTGGAAGCCTGCACCCGGGGCAGTCTTGATGCTCTCCAGGTTTGTTGGAAGCCGGGAGCAGCCGCCTGTATTGTGCTGGCAGCCCCGGGCTACCCGGAGCACGCCCGGATTGGCAGCCCCATTCACGGACTGGATGTTCACATGGACAACAGCGTAATTTTTCATGCCGGGACATCCTGCGTGGACGGGGAAATCCGTACTGCGGGAGGGCGTGTGGTGGGTGTGACCTGCCTGGCGGATGACCTGCCTGCCGCAGTAAATACCGCCTACGAACTTGTGTCCAAAATCACTTTTGATGGCATGCAGTACCGGCACGATATTGCCCTCCATGCGCGCTCCCAACACACCGGATCGGCATATGCAGCTGCTGGTGTCAGCATTGATGCCGGAAACCGGGCAGTCTCACTGATGAGCCAGTCTGTACGCTCCACCTACACCCCCGCCGTGCTGGCGGGAATTGGCGCGTTTGGCGGGCTGCTGGACATCTCCGCACTGAAAAACAGCCGACATCCAGTGCTGGTTGCTTCCACGGATGGGGTGGGAACCAAAGTCAAGCTGGCGGCACAATTGGGACGGTATGACAGTATCGGCAAAGATTTGGTGAATCACTGCATCAACGACATCCTGGTGCAGGGTGCACGCCCGCTCTTTTTCCTGGATTACTTTGCCAGCGCCCGGATTGATCCGCAGGTGGTTGCCAGCGTGGTTGGCGGGTTGTCGGAAGCCTGCCGGGCTGCTGGCATTCCACTGCTGGGAGGAGAGACTGCCGAAATGCCCGGCGTTTACCTGCCGGGCGAGTTTGATCTTGCAGGTACCATCATTGGGGTGGTGGAACGGGAGCACATCCTGCCCCGAACCGATTTACAACCCGGGGATCTACTGCTAGGGATACGCTCCAGCGGACCTCACACCAACGGCTATTCCCTCATCCGCCGGATCATCTCCGGGGAAGACCTGGAAGCCTTTCGCCCCGAATTGGGACACAGCCTGGGGGATGCCCTGCTGGCACCCCATCGCAGCTACCTGGAATTGCTCATTGGATGGATTGAGAAGCCTGATTCTCCCATCCGGGCACTGGCGCACCTGACGGGCGGGGGATTTCTTGAGAACATTCCCCGCATCCTGCCGGAAGGATTGCAGGCACACATTCATACCAGCAGATGGCAGGTTCCTGCACTTTTCCAGTTCATTCAACGCCGGGGAAACATCCAGCAGGAGGAAATGTACCGGGTATTCAATATGGGGATTGGGATGGTGGTTGTCGTCCCACCCGACCGGATGGCGGAACTACAAGCCGGTCTGCCCGAGGAAACCTGGGTAATCGGCGAACTGGCTGCCGGTGAGCGAAAGGTGGTGCTGCAATGACCCTGCCCGCCCGCCTGGTGGTTCTCATCTCAGGGGAAGGCACCAACCTGCAAGCAATTTTGGATGCCTGCCGTGATGCAGTCCTGCCAGCCCGGGTGACTGCGGTATTTTCCAACCGGGGCAGCGCACCCGGGCTGGAACGCGCCCGCCAGGCTGGGGTGCCTGCCATTGCCTTTCCAAAACCCAGGGAAATGGATCGCCTTGCCTATGACCGGTCCCTGGCAGAGGCAGTCCTGGAATATGCACCCGATTGGGTGGTACTGGCGGGTTGGATGCGCCTCCTGTCCATGTCCTTTCTCAGCCAGTTTCCCGGGCGGGTCGTGAACATCCACCCGGCATTACCCGGCACTTTCCCCGGCGTGGAAGCAATCGAGCGAGCCTACCAAGCCTGGCAAGCCGGGAAAATTGACCACAGCGGTGTCATGGTTCACCTGGTGCCGGATGAGGGCATCGATTCCGGACCCGTTCTGGCACAGGAAACGGTTGCCTTCCAGCCGGGTGACACACTGGACCACTTTGCCAGCCGCATTCACGCAGTGGAACACCGCCTGTACGTGGAAACGCTATACAGGCTGATCACTTAAACCAATATCCAGGAAAGGTTCTCCCACCATGCCAAAAGCTATTCTCTCTGTTCACGATAAAACCGGTCTGGTTGAATTTGCCCGCGGGCTTTCCGCTCTCGGCTGGGACTTGCTCGCATCCGGCGGAACCGCCCGCATGTTGCGGGAAAGCCACATCCCAGTCCGCGATGTAGCTGATTACACCGGTTCCCCCGAAGTGCTTGGGGGACGCGTGAAAACGCTCCACCCTGCCATTCACAGTGGTTTGCTGGCGCGCCCCACTGCCGCCGACCAGGCAGACCTGGCAGACCATGGGTGGGATTACATCGACCTGGTGGCTGTCAATTTGTATCCCTTTGAAGCAACCATTGCCCGCCTGGATGTTACGTTGGCGGAAGCGATTGAGAACATTGATATTGGCGGCGTTACGCTGATCCGGGCTGCCGCCAAAAACCACGAACGCGTGGCACTCGTCTGCGACCCAACGGACTACCCGGCGGTTCTGCAGGCACTCCAGGCGGGCGGACTCTCCCCGGAAATGCGCCGAACCCTGGCGATCAAGGGTTTCCGCCAGACGGCACATTATGATGCGGCAATCTCTGCATATCTTTCTGAGGGCGCAGTAGAAACACTGGAATTATTTCCGGTGCAGCGCCTGCGGTATGGTGAAAACCCACATCAACGCGCAGAACTGCTGGCATACCAGCCCGGCGAAGGTCCGCTGGGAGGGCAGGTGCTGCAGGGCAAGGAATTATCCTATAACAATCTCCTGGACCTGGATGCTGCCTGGCGCGCCGCGGTCAGCTTTGAGCGTCCGTCGATTGCAATTGTCAAACACCTTTCCCCGTGCGGGATTGCCTCCGCAGACCGGCTTGCAGATGCCTACCAGGCAGCACTGGCAAGCGATCCGGTCTCAGCATTTGGGGGTGTCATTGCTGCCAACCAGCCGGTGGACGAAGCCACCGCCATTGCCATTGCAGAATTATTTGTGGAATGCGTCATCGCCCCCGGGTTCTCCGCCACCGCCCTGGAGATTTTCTCGCGGAAGAAAAACCTGCGGCTGGTCACCATGCCAGACCTGAAGGTGGAACCTGTGCATGAATTCCGGTCCATCAACCGGGGGCTGCTGCGTCAGGCTGTGGATATGGGGGATCCGGCTGACGCGGAATGGAAAAACGTCACCCGGCGGGAGACAACCCGCGCAGAATTGCGCGCCCTGAGATTTGCCTGGAAAGCCTGCCAGCATGTCAAGTCGAATGCCATTGTCTTTGCCATCAACGAGGCAACCGTGGGAATTGGAGGCGGTCAGCCAAACCGGGTGGATTGTGTGCGCATTGCTGCACAGCGGGCAGGTGAACGATCCATCGGGGCAGTGATGGCATCGGATGCCTTTTTCCCCTTCCCAGATTCGGTGGAAGAGGCAGCCAAAGCCGGAATCACCGCGATTGTCCAGCCCGGCGGATCGGTGCGGGATTCCGAGTCCATTGCGCTGGCGGATGAACATGGGATGGCGATGGTCTTCACCGGCACCCGTCACTTCCGTCATTAATCCACCCTGCCAGGAACCATCCTTGCAGGAAGGTGTATAATGCAATTCCCGGGTTCCA
>ERZ1649853.102-NODE-102-length-36148-cov-9.298811_pt1 | contig 36148 bp, 54 predicted proteins | sample MGYA00575353_ERZ1649853 | MGnify/ENA primary metagenome ERZ1649853 (study PRJEB40853, sample SAMN11349654) | freshwater sediment metagenome | isolation source: river sediment | host: Sediment | place: India: Okhla Barrage, New Delhi | collected 2017-02-21 ...
TATTCTTATTTTATTTATATGTTATAATGTATAAACAATCGGCGTGAGAACCGTATAAATAACTTGCGAACTAAAACCATTATATGAGTGGGCGCTTGCATCGCAAGGCAAGTTTCTCACATAGCCCGCTCTTATAATGGTTTTTTTATTGGAAAAATACTATGGCAATTAGACGTATGTTTAATAAAAATATTACAAATTCTGCTCGTTTTATGAAGATGCCAAAAACAACACAGCTTTTATATTTTCACTTAGCTCTTAACGCAGACGATGATGGAATAGTAGAGGCATATAATATTATGAGATTAGTTGGTGCATCTGATGATGATTTAAAAATTTTGATAGCAAAGCAATTTGTTAAAATTCTTAACGAGGATTTGGTTGCATTAATTTTAGACTGGAATTCACATAATCTTATACGACCCGATAGAAAAACAGAAAGTTTATATAAATCATTATTAATCAATGAAGTAGAGAAAATGCCAGGCAAATGCCAGGCAAATGCCGGACAAATGCCGGCACAGGTTAGTATAGGAGAGGTTAGTATAGGAGAGGTTAGTATAGGAAAGAAAACATCTTGTTCATCTGAAGATGAACGTGATAAAGGTTTTGATATTTTTTGGTCTATTTATCCTAGAAGGCAAGCTAAAGCTGCAGCTTTAAAGAAATGGAGGACAAAAGGTTGTTCAAAGATTATTGATGATATAGTTGATGATATTAAATATCGGCTAAAAAACCAACAACCTAATGGGTGGATAAGTAAAGAAACAGGTTGTTTATGTAGCGGAGAGTTTATACCGTTACCAGTGACGTATATTAACCAAGAACGCTGGAACGATGAAGAGTGTTTAGGGGGTGCTAAATGAAGAAAACATGTAAAGTATGCTTTAAAGGCTATATAAACAAGAATGGCAAGTGCGAGAGCTGTGGTGCTAATGATGTAGTGGTTGACTACAAAACACCGTTAAAACCGTTTTACGGGGCTTGTGAGGCATGTGGGCAGGAGGGAAGGTTAATAGAGCGTGGAGAAGGTCGTAATAAAGTTAGTTATTACCAATGCTATGATTGTAACGCTAAAGAGTTTGAGAAAGAACGTAGATGCAGAATAAATGATATTAGTGACCGCAATAAGAACCTAGGTGATATTAAATACGGGTGGACTAAAGCTGAGACTGTTTGGCAATATGCTATTAAAGAATATTATTTAAAGCCTTTGTATTATAAAAGGCAGCCTAATCATAGTAAATTGGGTGATGCTAGTTTAGAGTTATTAAAGGAGCAAACTAATGATGGGAAAATGAAAGAAATTTTGTCTAATTTACAACAGAAAGCGGAAGAGAAGATGTTGTTTGATTTTTAAATAAGAAAAGTAGCGCTATCCTAAGGAGGGGGGATAACGCTACCTTTCGCCACAACAACCAGCCCGAATATCCATACGGGTAAATAATACTATAATAATTATTTTTTGTCAATAATATTATAAAATCTCAATAATACAAATACTTACTAAAAACAAAAAAATAGTAAACAAAATAGCAGTATTAAATGGATTTCCTTTTATATTTTCAAATTTGTATATTAAGCGCATTTCTTCCTCCTTAAATTTATTTTTCTACGAAGCTCTAGTACTTCTGCTCTCATCTGCGAAAGATTGTAAGCTTTATCAAAGATATATGCTATTTGTGTTCCGTAATTATCACTTACGCATTTTAGTCCTTGATCGACAAGGCTATCAGATAATCTATGCAGAGGTACGTATTTACTTCTAACTAATCTATATTGTTCTAGTATATTCATATCATTTCTCCTTTCTATTTTTTCAAGATGAATTTCAACTAATCGCTCTAATATATGAGCATCATTTATTGTGTTTCTTACATGTCCAATATAAATATTGTCGTAATAAACTCCCATATATACAGCTCCTGGATAAAGACTCTCACAAAGTTCGAGGCATCTTTCATCTATTACATCTGTGATTTTTTCTTGTTTAAATGTTAAGTGATCTGTTATCATTTTTTATCTCATTTTAATTTTGTTTAAAATAATTGCTAAGTAATTTTTCTAAATCCTCAGAACTTTCACAGTTATTTAAATCGCCTAAATATATATTTTTATAACAAACACCCCAGATACTGTTGGCGCTTATACTATTATCACTGTTTTTTTCTAAAGCAATTCTCCGCCAACAATGCAAGTCTTTACCGTATTTTTCTAATAGTGGGTTATTCATGATTTTTTTCTTTTTGATTTTTAAGTAATTTAATAAATTTTTTAAACAAAACTTCAAGAATTTTAATATTTACATCAATCTCAGAAATCTCAGAATTTTTCCAAATCGCATGGGAAAGAGTTGATGCTATATTGTATAAACTGTTTTCTGTATTAGCTAAAAACTTTACAACTTCAAAATGACCATTGATTGCCGCCCACTCTAGAGCTTCTTTCTCATAAATTCCGCGGGATTTAAAAAACTTAACAACATTAAGATGACCATTGAAAGCTGCTGATCTGAGCGCAGATAAAGCGCGGCTAACTTCTATTGTTTTTGCATGACTACCATCTATTGTTTTTTCTCCAATCCCAACTCCATTTTTTATTAAATATTTTATTTCATCCAAATCCCCATTTTCTGCGGCAGTTATAAAATTTTTTAATGATATTATTTTGTTCATATATCATCTACATAAGTAATTGATTTTTATTTAAAATACATGGTGAGTTAATTATCTAAGTTGCTATTAGGTAGCTACTCCGCGCTCTGTGTGTCGTCGCGCTTTCTAACACGCTCCAAGTTTACGCTTGGGCTATTTACTGTATTAGTTATTTGTATCATAACATGTTTTATATATTTGTCAACATCTTTTTACTATTTAGCTTGATTGCCCGCAACTTGCCCTATAGAAACCCTATTGCCCGCAAATCATTTTGGCATGATCAAAAAGTTGGCAAACACCCAGGGTGGCTGCCAATGCCAAGAATATTAAATCGAGTTGGTTACTATTTGTCACCAGCTATAAAAATATTCTTTACAACTGATTTACAATTGTGTTTAATATTATCTCTTTCTTGTTTTTGCTTTCCTTCTCTTTTCTTACTTTTTTGGCTTTCCTGAATTAACAGGGTTACTTCTCTTTAAAGGGGGGTAAGGGGGGATTTGTCTTTTTTCCTTCTTTTCTCTTCCTTTCCTTTTTGTTCTTTCTTCCGTGATGCTTCTGGTTTGGGGTTAAGCGTAGCCGACCTCGCGACAGCGGTGGAGGCGTAGCGTAACATATGTAGCATAAGATAATAGGGGTTATGACTATAGGATTGGTTGCGGTTCCCATAAAACCAAATAAAACCAAAAGAAATAAAAAAAGTGCTCTAAATTTCTTTTGTAAGCAAAAATAGTTGACAAATGTTTTTTTGTGTATAATATCTAACCTGTTAGTTATTAAATGATTTTTAATAACTTTTACCTAATTAAACTATTTAGATGTTTACTTTAATAAAAATGTTATTATTGAATGTAATTTGTTGAAATGTAATGTTTTTTTATAGTAAAATAAAATCGTTCGGACTTTACGCGTGAATTATGACGTTATTTGACGGCTCTGATAAAAACTACGATAAAGAGATAGCAGATAAAATTATTGCTAGAATAGCTGCTGGTGAATACACCCACGATGCATGTTTAGCAGAGGGTATGCAACCAAGCACTGTTTACGGATGGAGAGACTATCAACCTGATTTTGCTATTGCATGGCAACTAGCTCATGAGCATAAAGCTCAATCCATGGTTAAAAAGGCTTTTGAAGTTTTAGCTGATCCGGAGGATGATGACGTAGTTAGTGCCGGGGAAAATAAAAGGATGTGCAATAACGCTCGTGTTAACCGTAAGAAACATTTAGCTGATAAATACATCTGGTGGGCGACTAAATGTGACAAGTCATTAGGTGAAAAAGATGTGGAGTTTGAGAACTTAAAGAAGGCGTTTCTTGAATTAGAAAAAAAGGTATCTGCAAATGAAAAGTAAGAAAACATTTAAAATAACTGCTAATGTTGTTAAACCAAAGAAGAAAGATAAAGATTACGACAAAGAGGAGTTAAAAGAAGGGGAAGAAGTAGAAAAGGAACATACTACTACAAAGAAACTTCAAAAGAACATTGCTAAGAACCATCTAGATGAAGATGATAATTATTATGAAAAGTTAGAGAAACTTGAGAAGATGAAAAAAGGGAAGAAAAAGAAATGAAAAAGAAATCCATTAAACCCAAGTCATTAGTTAACTCTTCTTTACCAACTGTTACTCCAACTACTCGAAGAAGCGGTATGGCTAATATAAATCCTAATATAGGAATTCCTCAAGCTCCTATTAACCAGATAGCCCCGGTTATAAATAACGACGGAGCAAGACGTAGGAGAATGTCTAGGGAGATGCAATCACTTATGTCAAGAAAAGGTAAATAATATGTCAAAAGCACATCCTGGTTTTAAAGCAGTGCAAAACAAAATAGCAAAGAAGCAAGGAATTAGTAAAGAAAAAGCTGGTGCTATTTTAGCTAATGCAACTCGCAAAGCCTCTGCTAAAGCTAAAAAAGCTAATCCTAATTTAAAGAAAGTAAAAGGCAAATAATATGCCGCTAAAGAAAGGCAAGTCTGAGAAGGTATTTAAAGCCAATGTAAAGGAGCTGGTTGATACTTTTAAGTCTACTGGTAAGATTGGTACTAGCAAACCAAAAAGCAAAGCTAAGGCAATTAAACAAGCTGTGGCTATTGCTTATTCCCAGAAGAGGAAAGCTAAATAATGGATGATATATTGATTAATATATGTACGAAGACTTAAAAATTCGTTTATCCAAGATGAATGAAAAGTTTTCTCAAACAGGGACGTCACGTCATATTATCATTAACGATGATAAATCTATAATATTCTGCTCTAACAATAAGCTTCCTGAAAAAAGATATATTCCTGAACCAACCCCTTTAAAGTTTCATAATGACAATAGTATTGTGCGCTTAATGATGGGATGTTATGGCAGCGGCAAGACAACGGCAATGATAGCTGAGATTATAATACGTGCTGCAGCTATGCCTAAGTGCATTGATGGAATAAGGAGAGCACGGTGTGTTATTATTAGAAATACTTATGGAGAATTAGAAACCACTACTATTAAGTCATGGGATACATGGACAAGAGACAGGTTTAATGTCATTTCAAGGAAAATGAAACCTCCTATTACTATGCAATACAATATTGCTGATGAACATGGAATGATAGATTTAGAAGTATTGTTTTTATCTTTGAATAGAGATGATGATGTTAATAAGGTAAAGTCATTAGAAACAACATTCGCATTTGTAAATGAAGCATGCGAAATTCCTTTTGGATTGATAACTCATTTAATAGCAAGAACAGGAAGATACCCAGAAGAAAATAGCTTACCTAAAAATACTAAATATTGGTCGGGAATTATAATGGACACAAACCCTCCTAGCACTAGACATTCCATATATGATGTTTTTGAAGTTAGACAAGAAGAAGGATATAAAATATTTAAACAGCCTCCTGCAGTGATAAAACAAGGGGATGGTGATTATATAGTAAATCCTGAGGCAGAAAACATAAATCATCATCCCAAGCGAGAACAATATTATTTAGATATGATAAAAGGAGCTACAGAAGAATATATAAAGGTTTATGCCATGGGGCAATACGGGGTGGTTAGAAGCGGAAAACTTGTATATCCTAATTACAATGATGATTTACACTCTGTTGATGATATTGAGCCAGTTAAATCACTGCAGGTTGTGATTGGGTGGGATTTTGGCACAATATCTAGTGGTGCTGTGATAGTGCAGGTAATAGACGGAAGGCTATGCGTTATAAAAGAGTTTGTTACGGATAGAGAGGGGTTTGAGAGCTTTGCTAAAAATATCGTACTACCCTATATTTACACAAACTTTCCTGGTAGTTCTTATATTTCAATAGCAGACCCAGCTGGAGTGGCTGAAAATTATACAAACATGAGCAGTGGTATTAAAGTATTAAATAATCTCGGTTTTCCTACGAAAGTAGCTAAAACGAATAGAATTAAAGATAGATTGGAAAGTGTACACATGTTCTTAAATAAGATGGTTCTTGGGAAGCCTGGATTAATTGTTTCAAGGAAAGGATGCCCTATTTTACGGGAAGGTTTCCTTGGTATGTATAAATACCGAACCATTAATGTTATAGGAGATATGGGGGAGAAGAAAACTGGGGAGGAGCCAGACAAAACGCATCCTCATTCAGAACCTCAGGATTGTTTGCAATATATATGTATGGATTATAATATCTTTTTAGCGGATAATACTAAAAGTCAAGTAAATGCTAATGATTTAATTTCTATAAACAAAACAATGTGGGTTTAATTATGGTAGACGTTACAGACAAAAAAGATATTGATATGGAAGTTTATCATCTTTCGGATGATTATGACGTTATAGAAAATATAGAAAGGAAAGCTAAAGCTTGGTTTAATTATTGGAATGAAAACAATAATCGTTATCGACAATGTTATGATTTTGTAATGGCTCAGGTTGAAGGTGGGAGCGGACAGTGGAATGGTCAAGAGGTAAAGGATTTTGAAGAAAGGAAAAGAGTTTATTTAACTGTAAACCGATTATATTCTGATATACAACAGATACTTGGAGAGCAACAACAAAATTCGGTTCAGCCTCATGTAACAGCATTAAGTCCTAATATAGACCAAAAACAGGTTAATATTAGAGAAGGTTTATTAAGGCATATTGCTTACTCTTCTCGTAGTGATATAGCATACCAATCTGCGTTTAAAAGTGCTTTATGTGGAGGATTTGGAGCAATTAGAATTATTGCTGATTATGAAAGTGAAAATAGTTTTAATCAGGAGTTAAAAGTAATTACAGTTAAAGAACCTACTGTTTGTTATTGGGATATTGCTGCTAATGAAATAGATAAAACTGATGGAGAATATTGCGGATGTTATACAACAATATCTTTACAGGAATTCAAAGAATTATACGGGGAGGCTGAAGCCATTAGTATGCTTCCTCCTCAAGAAAGCGGAGAAGGTTTTAAATGGTATGATGGGAAGCGAATAACTATTATTGAGCACTTTGAGAGAAATAAGAAAAAGACTAAGTTACATTTGTTAAGTAATGGAGAAAGCGTTTTGGATGATGATTTAAAGGAAAGACTATCTCAATTACGCAAAGAAAGGAGGGTGGTACAAAAGTTTGCGGAGAGTGTTAAGGATGACCCTCAATTAGGACAATTAGCTCAATTGCAGCAAGAGCAAATAACGGTTATAGATGAAAGAGAAACAGTAGTTGATGAAGTTTGGCATTATAAAATAACTGGTGGAGCATTTTTGGAAAAGACTTTGTTTCACGGAAAATATTTGCCTATAGTTTACGTGGATGGAGATAGTTATTGGAAAGCTGGAAGGCAAATAACTCGACCTTATACTTTATTTGCTGAAGATGTACAAAGACTTACAAATTATGCGTTTAGTGATATTGCGCAGAGATTAAAAACATCACATCATGGAAAAATGATGGGTACAATCGGGCAGGTTCCTGCTTCAATGATTAGTTTGTACAAAAACCCAGAATTACCGCAGGCTTATTTGGCTTGGCAACCTGATCCTATGTTTCCCAATACCCCTCCTCCTCAATTCATTCCTCCGCCTGAACTTCCCTCAAGTATATTAAATATTCCGGTATTGTTAGAGAACTTAACGCAGGCTATTCTAGGAAGATATGCTGTTAATAGAGGTGGTAATAGTGGGGAAGTGTCTGGAACAGCTATTCAATCTAGAATAAAACAGGGTAATATTGGTACGTATGTTTATTTTAACAATCTCAATAGAGCTGCTGAGAAAATAGGTTTGATATGCTTGAATATGCTGCCTTATATCTACAGTACAGATAGAAGCGTTATGATTACAAATAAAGATGGTACTGTTGACAACACACAATATGATTTCAGTCAAGAAGGAAAGGACTTGAGTTTTAATTTGACCGTAAGTGTTGGTTCTCCTTATGAAGTGCAAAAAACAGAAAATGCCCAACAGCTTGTAGCTACTATGCAAGCTTTGGCTGGCAATCCTTTAACCCCTGTTATGGGAGATTTAGTGGTAGAGAATTTAACCGTAGAGAATACCCCGCAGATTGTTAAGAGATTTAAAGATAATGTTGTTAATCCTGTTATTATAGCTAAAGAAGAAGGAAAACAACCTCCACCGCCTCCTCCGCCAGACCCGATGCAGCAGCAAATGGCTCAAATACAGCAAATGAAATTACAAGCTGAGCAAATGAAAGCTCAGGCAGACATGGCTGAGGCACAATTAAAGATGCAAAATGTTGGTAGTGACGCTCAAATACAGGGTATGAAAACTAATGCCGAGATAGGTAAGGCTCAACTTGATTATGCCGGGAAGGTTGTTGACCATCATTCCGGTGTTAAATTAACTAAATTATATAATGAAAATCAACAATTAAAGCAGAAACTTAGTCAACATCAGTCTGTTTTAAATTCATTATTGACTAATATTCCTAACAAAGATTAATGTTCCACGTGGAACATTTGATTTATAAGTATTTTATGTTATAATTATTCATAATGTTTAAAAACATTATCATCTAACATGTAGATGTAAAACACATGGTGATCTAATATGTAGATTGAAAATTCATGGCGGCTTTATACGGGCTATAAACGTATAGGAGATATATGGCTGAAGAACAAAGTATTGATAATGTGGTAAATAGTGAAAATATTGAGCAACCCTCTGTTAAAGAAGAAGTTAAAGCAGAAGAGGTAAAAGAAGAAGTTAGTAATACCGAAGAAGCCGGGAAAACTCCTGAAACAAATTCTGCCGAAGATAAAAAAGAAGAGATACCATCTTGGGCATTTGGTAAAATGTCTAAGAAAATAAAGTCAGAAGTTAAAAATGCTGTTACAGAAGCTATGCAGGTTATGTTGCAAATGCAATATAATCAACATCCTTCGCAGCAGCAATATACTCCTAATATTAACCAAGGGGTAAGTGATAGTAGTGTATCTCAAAATGCTGTTGACCCGAGTAATATTAATTCTCATATTGATAATTATTTTATTCAGAAAAGACAGCAAGAACTAGCGCTTAAAGAAGCAGAAAAAGTTAAATCGTTTAATGTTCAAGTAGAAGCTGCGCGTGAAAAGTTTGATGATTACGACGACTTTGTACAAGACGCCGGAAGTCATTTAACACAGCCGATGTTTGCATTAATGACTGAAGTTCCCAACAGTGTAGAAAATTTTAAACTAGCTTGGGATGAGGATAAATCTCGTATTATGAGTATTTCTAAACTATCTCCTGCCATGCAGATTGCAGAGTTAAAACGGGTTTTAGATGACGTTGATACTAGGCGCTCTGCTCAAAAATATAAACCTACCGCAAGTAAGCCTATTTCTCCAGTAAGCTCTACTTCTAACAATGTAACAAAAGAAAGTAATTCTTTTACTGACATTGTAAGAAATAGATATAGGCGTCTTAAATAGCAACTAGCAATATTTGCTATTTAAAATTTTAATTAAATCCTAAAAGCAAGGTTATTTCCTGCTTTTAATATTTTATTGGAGAATTTTCAATGGCAACTTCACAAGAGTTTAAAACGCTTACGTGGATTACACGTGAAGCATTAGCAATGTTAGCCGCAGACATGGCTTTTTTAAAGTGCGGTGACAACAGATACAATCCTCAGTTTGATAATCGTTCTTACCAAGTTGGTGATACTATTCAAGTACGTAGACGTAACCGCGCAAATAGTAGCGCTACAAATGGTACTTTGACTCCTCAAACAATTGTTGAAAAGACTTATCCTTTAACTCTAGACCAATGGTTTACCAATGGTTTTGAGAGCACATTGAAGGAAGCAACTTTATACATGGCGAGCAAGTCTGACCAAGAGACTTACAAATCTCGTTATATTCAGCCAATTGTTCAACAAATGGTAACTCAAGCTAACCAATATTTAGCTAAAAAAGCTGAAGAGCAATTGTATTTCTATTATGGTACTCCAGGTACTCCGTTAAATACGTTTGCTGCTGTAACTGCGTTACAAGCTCGTATGCGTGACCTTAAAATGCCAGTTGTTTCTAGCGATACTTATTTGCTAACTAATAACGCTGATGATGCAGCTATCAAAGCAGCTCTTTCCAACTTCTACAATCCAACATTTAATCGAAAGATTGGCGAAGATTATATTATGGATAGAATTGCTGATTTTTGGAAAGTATCTAGTGCTGAAGTAATACACCACGTAGCTGGTTCTGACGCTGGTAGCGCCACAATCAAAGTTTCTTCTATCACTGTTGATGGTAACTCTATAGTGCTGAAGGGTTTAACTCCTTCTACTGCTGGAGTTATTAAAAAAGGTGATATTTTGAAAGTTAAAGATACATCTGCTTACGGAAGTATTTTAGCTCCTATTTCTTTTAAAGATACTGGTATTAAGATGTCTTTTGTTGCTGCTGCTGATGTTACCTCTGATGTAGGTGGTATTGGAACTGTAACAGTTAATCCGGTAGGTGATGGTATTATTGTTGCGTCTGATAACCCTTGGCACAATCTTGCAGCTCAATTGCCTGTTGACACAGAAATTGAAGTTATTGGAACGCATAATGTTGGTGTAGCATTTACTGAAGGTGCTTTGGTATATGCAGCTCCTGAGTTAGCGCCATTAGCAACTCCATTATCATATACAATGCGAGATACTGATTTTGGTACAGGTTTATCTTTGCGTGTGTCTGAGGGTGCTGATATTACTTACGGTAAAAACATTTTACGTATAGAAATGTTATTTGGTGCATTTTTTGCTCCTGAATATTGTTTACGTTATATATCGTAAGTTAATAAAACTAGAATATATGAGACGGGCGGAGATTGATTTACTCCGCCTGTTACATATAGGAGAAATTAAATGGCTGGGATAACTTCAAATCAGTTAATTATTCGTTCTTTATATTTAATAAACGAATATTCACCAAATGAACTTCCTTCAGCGGAAGATATATCAGAGGGATTATTCTTTTTAAATAGTGTTCTAGCTAATTTAAGTGGTAATGGTATATATATTCCATATGTAACATCTATTAACTTTAACACCGAAGCTAATAAACAGATGTATAGGATGGGAACCGAAAGCACCGCTGACATTAATTCTAGCAAATTAGTACAGCCTTTTGATGCTTATATGATATATAATCTCGCTCAAATTCCTCTTGAGATAATCCCCCATGATAGGTTTTTCCAATTAGTAAGATACCCAACTACTACTACTCGTCCTACACAAATATTTTTCCAAAATGATATTACTGGCACTAATATTTATTTGTGGAGTACACCAGATACTGCTTACACAATTTATATTAGAGGTAAATTTGCTCTTGGAAGTCTTAAGTTACAACAGGATTTATCCATAGTTCCTGATTTTTATCATCATTTTTTAATATATGCGTTATCAAGAACATTAAATCATGTATTTGGAGCTGATAAATGGGACGAAACTAGAGAAACTGAGTATCAAAGAGCGTTAAATAATATTATTTCTCAAAATGATATTGATTTTAGTATTAATTCGAGTGCTATTTTGAAAAAGAGGTCGGTTGTTTGGACTAAAAACGAATTATTGGTTGGCAGGGGTTATTAATGGCTCAATTAGGTCTTATAGACGTTATAAATGACTATAGTGCAGACATCGAAAGCAAACTTGATGCGCAGCGTACGGTTAACATGTATATAAGGTCTACCCCAGAGGGGAAAACAAAAGCTTCTTTGGCTCCTATGGCTGGGACAACGTCGCCAATGATATTTACTGGTTTGTCTGAAGTAAGGCAGTTAATTGTGTATAAGGGTTTTAATTATGCGGTTGTTTCTAATAAAATATATAGGATAAGTTCTACTGGAATAAAAACTGAAATAGGAAGCATAGGTAGTTTAAGTGGATATGTGGGGGTAGCGTCTAATAATGCTCAAATTATCTGGGTAGATGGAGCGAATGGATATGTTTATGATACAAACACATCTACTTTTTCTACTGTAACTGCAGCTGGTTTCCCATCTTCTCCACAAGACGTGGCTTTTTTAGATGGTTATTTTATTGTTAATAAAGGTAATACTAATTTATTTTTTGTATCTGGTTTAAATGATGGTTTAGCTTGGGATGCTTTAAGTTTCGAGGGAATACAATCAAGACCAGATACTTTAATAGGAGTTAGAACATTACATAGAAGATTGTTTTTATTCGGTAGGGTTTCTACAGAGGTTTGGTATGATGCTGGGGCATCAGATTTTCCCTTTGCTAGAGATAATAACCTGCTATTAGAATATGGGTGCGCGGCGCCAGGAAGCATTGCCGTTGGTCACCAAAGAATGCTCTGGCTTTCTGGGGATGAAAATGGTTTAGGTTCTATCATGATGACAGACGGAACGGTTCCGTCTCCGGTAAGCATTCCTGCCGTTGATTATGCTATACAGAAATATAGTAGTGTGGCAGATGCAAAAGGAATAATTTACAAACTTGACGGGCATGTTTTTTATGAATTAAGTTTTACGACAGCTAATCATACTTGGGTATATGATGTAAGTTTAAATAAATGGTATGAAAAAGAAACTCTAAATAAAGGTAGGTCAAAAGCAAATTGTCATTCTTATTTTAATGGGAAGCATTATATAGGAGCTTATGATGAGCCTGTTATATATGAAATGTCACCTACTGTTTATACTGATTCAGATATAAATGGCACTCCTCATGCTATTAGGAGAGAAAGGGTGTGTGGTCATTTTTCTACTCCATATATGCAGCAGATAAGGATAACAAGATTTGTGTTAGATATTGTGGCTGGAGTTGGTCACGCTGGTATAAATGAGCATGAAGCAAAACCAGATCAAACTTTATATGATGACCCAACTATATTTCTTAGTTGGTCAAAAGACGGTGGTGTTTGGTATAGCGGTGGTAATAATCAAACATTTGGAAGGATAGGAGACAGAACACATAGAGCTATATGGAGAAGAATAGGAACGGCTAGAGATTGGGTATTTAAAATAGATGTTATGTCTAAGAATAAGGTTTTTATTCTTGGTGCTTCGATTGAATATGAAATAGCAGGTAGATAATGAAATTAATATCACCAGTACCACTAAAAGACGGAATGCTTAATGCAAACAAGCCTACGCAACCATGGCAGGCTTGGTTAAGTGATTTGGTGAATATAATAAACAATCATAGCGCATTAAATAATGAGCATGTTAATACTAATCCTGATTTTCATTGGTCAAGAACAAAAGGTAATACACCAACTACTGTTGACGGTGAGTTTGTAGAAAAGTGGTCGGTAAAGTCTAATGGCATGACCTTTTCTGTTACTCCTACTTTTTATTCTTCTACAACGTATAGTTCAGATAGTGGTTCTGATAGATACGTTAATGTAAATATCTCGGTTTTTAATGCAAATGAATTTGTTTTATATCAATCATTACCTAAAAAACTATCTAAATTGCAATCTAAGAATATAACTGTTAGTGGTAAAGTAAAAAATAATACTGCAAATAAAGTTAATTGTTATATTTATATAGGTTTTGATTTAACTGGTGGTGGAGTTGATAGTTATAGCGCAAGAAGCAAAGCAATTTTATTGGAAAGTGGGGACAATAATATAAATGTTACAATAGAATGCCCTTCTATAAGCGTGGATAATCAAACCAATGTAGTTACGGTTGCTTTAAAGCTTTATGGTATAACAAATGCTGTTAATTTAGATGTTTTATATATAAAACCAGAAATTTCCGGGGCTCAGACAGCTTTATATGTAGACCATTCTTTAGAAAAATACAAGATAGACAATCCATCATGATTTCAATTGAAAAATGCGAGGATAATTTAGATAAAGTAGCTGAAATTATAAATAAATCTGGCTATAAAGAATGGTTATCTAATAACAAATACATAGAAAATCCTGATATATTACGTAATGAATATATTGTGTTTTATCTATTAAAGAATGATAATGAAACTATAGGATTTTTAGCTTTTAATAATAAAATTAAGCAGGTTAGTATTATAGATTTGGCAATTTTAGATAGATTTAGAGGTAAAATAGGTAAAGACGCATCTATATTGGGTATTAATAATTATATAGAAAACAGTGATTGTAAAGTAATAATATCAAGAATTGATAAAGAAAACAAAAGAGCTATTGTTTTTTCTTCTTGGGTAGGTTTTAAAAAATACTCGGAAGATGATAAATTTATATATGTGAGGAAAATAATATGAGTGGCGCCGTAAGTAGTTTATTTGGTGGTGATGATGGTGGTGAGCAAGCAGCAAAGGATATGCAACGTGCTTTAGAGGCAGCACAAGGTAATATAAAAGATTATTATGGGCAAGCCATAGGGTACATGAACCCTTATTATAGCGCTGGTACTAATGCGTTAAATCAATACCAGAGTGCTTTAGCTGGAATGTCTGATCCACAAGCATTTTATCAGAAAATGATGAGTGGATATTCTATGTCCCCTCAAGCTCAATTTCAACAACAGCAAGCGTTAAAAGCTTCCAATCAGGCTGCTGCTGCTGGGGGAACTCTTGGTGGTGGTGCACAGCAAAAAGCTCTTGCAGACTGGACGCAACAATTAACCAACCGAGACCAGCAGCAATATCTTCAAAACATGCTTGGCATACATAATCAATATATGGGTGGGTTACAGGGACTTGAGGGGCAAGGTTATGGTGCCGCAAATACAATGGGAGGCTGGGGAATGGATGCTGGAAAAACATTAGCTGATTTATCTAGTCAAATAGGGCAAGCTCAAGCTTATGGTGATATATCCAAGGCTAATAGTAGAAATAGTTTGTTTGGCGGTATTTTAGGGATAGGAACCGGTTTGTTAAGTGGTATGACAGGGGGATTTGGTGGGATGGGTGGTTTAGGTATGGCTGGAGGGTTAAGTAACCTATTTGGAGGAGGAGGTGGAGGTGGTGGTGGTTATGGAATGAGTTGGGGAGATTTGCAGAATTATTTACCTGCATCTGATTTTTACGGTTAATACAAAGAGGATAATATTATGGTTGTGCCATTAAATTTTACATTGCCATCACCAAATGATTTGCTTACTCCTATGAAAGCATTTAACCAGGGTTTGTCTACATTGCAAAATCTATATCAAACCAGAATGATGCCGCAAATGTTGCAAGCTGAAATGCAGAAGAACATGCTATCTGGTCTTCCTCCTTTGGACGCTGCAACTATGGCATATACTAATGCATCAAGAATGTTAGGTGAAGATCACCCGACAACTCAAGCTTTAAAAAATAATTATCAAACAATGTTACAGAAAGAAACTGCATTAGCTAACTATCAAAATGTTTTAGCTGGAGCTAAAGATTTTTCCACTCTTCCAACTCCATATAAATTATCTGTATTAGCTGCTGGAGGAAGAGCTCCTGCTCTAGGCGAGGGTATTGGATTGGTGGGAGGAGGTGCTGCAAATTCACCTTTAAATGGGGTAGATACTATACAAAATATTTCTGCATCTAATTTGCCTCAATCTCCTGCTCAAGTAAATAGATTGCAACAAGTTCTTGGTGGTGGTTCTACTCTTTCTCCTGTTGATATTGGTAGATTGCAAAATGCTGGAATTGTAGAGCAAGGAGTACCAGCTGGAGTTAAACCACCTGTAAGTAATAAAACAGTACAGGATATTTACCAACAACAATATTCTCCTCAAGCTCAAGCTAATATTAAAACCCAGCAAGCGACACAAGAGCAACAATCTAAAACAAATATCGAGGGAATGAGTAAATTATTTCAAGGAGATGCTAATAGTGCTGGATATAATAAAGCATATGATACGGCTAATAGAAGTATGGCTGCGATTAATGAATTTCATGACGCTTATCAACAGGCTAAACTTAAAGGAGCTGTTAAGGGGTATTTAGCTAACTTAGACCCTGATGCACAAATTGCATTAAAAAATGCTGCTAATTTATTGGTTAGCAGTGTTGGTGCATTTAAGGGAATGGGTCGTTTAAATCTTAATGAATTTCAAACCTTAGGAAAAGGAAATTTAAATATAATGTTAGACCCGAAAGCAGAAGAGGAGTTATATAATCAATTTAAATCTTCATTCGCTACAATGCAAGCTCAATCTCAATTAGCTCAAAAATTAAGAAAATACACTAATGACCCAGTTACTTTGCAGAATATAGTTAATTACGCTGGAGATAATTACTCGGTTATTGATGAAAAAGGTAAAATTCATATGGAGAATATACCTAAGATGCTTAAATATGCTACTCCTGAAGCTGTTGCAGCAATATCTTCTGGAAAAGAATATTTACCAGAGGATATTAGCGATACTGGTCAAACTCTTGATGATTTTAAAAATGCATCATTGCAAAGCGGAATTCCAATGGGACAGTTAATAGCTAGATATAGAAAAGCTAGAGGTAAATAGTTATGTCGGCTGACGATATATTAAATGTAGTTAAAAATGAAGATGGTGGAGAAGATACCCCTAAAAATTCTATTTTAGATACTGTTGCCGCTTATGATGCACTGGAAAAAACAAAAGAGAAGAACACACCTTCAATACAAGAAAAATGGGTTGGTTCGGCTTTCCCGCTGGCTGGTCCTATAGTAAACTTTGGGAAAGGAGTATTACAAGGTCTTATTAACACACCGTCTGATATAGCTAAATTTACATCTGTAGCAGCACGACCTCTTGCTAGTGCTCAAGCTGCCTTGGCTCAGCCAGGTAGTTTAGGGGCTCAATATCCTTTATCGCAGTTTTTAGGAGATGTAACAAAAGCAATTCCTAGATCTGATTTTGCCTCACCTGGATTAGCTGGTTCTTTCGGTGATATTACAGGAGCCGCTATAACTCCTGTTGGTCTTACAGAAAAAGCTGGTTTAACATTAGGTAAAATTGCTCCTGGAGTTATGGAAACTGTTGCTAAAAAGTTTCCGGCAATTGCTGCTGGTTTAGAAACTGTAGCTCCATCTAGTATTGCTGCAGGAACATATGCTGCCGGTAGGGATAAAGATGTACCAAGTAATATGTTATTTGGAGGAGCTGGAAGTGCAGCTATTGGTGCTGCTGTAAATAAATTAGTTCCATTTATGTTAACTTCTCAAGTATCTCCTATTAATATTATTAATCAAGCAAAACCTGCCGTAGAAGAATTGGGCACGAAGATAAAACAAGAGTTAATTGGAGGAAATACTATTGCTCCTGAGAATATATCTAGTGAATTATTTAATAGAGCAAAGCGTGTTTACGATGAATTTAAAGGAAATATTCCTGATGATATAAATCATATATATGTGCCAAGAAATCAAAGTGCTCCAGCTCTATATAATCAGGCAAAAATTCAGGGACAACAATTAGGTACATTAGATAATTCACCTATAAAAGATACTATTCAGAATGAGATTAGCAAATACAAAACACACTTAGATGCAATGGATGCTAAAGACCCTATGTATAGTAAATATAAGTCATATATTCAAGAGTTAAATAGTTATTTACCAAGAGGAGAACAACCAGCTCAAACTCCTTATGGAATAAAGCCAGATGTTTTAGCAAAAGCATTTAAAGAACAATGGGGAGAGGTGCCTGCTGATTTAGCTGGACAACAAACAGGGAGGAGATTAAACGATTTTAATGATTTCGATTTATTTAAACGCAATCTAAATAATCGTATTAGAGGATTAGGGGATGAGGACGTTTCATTAAAACAATCATTGGGTAATATTAAGCAATCTATACATAAGTCATTAGATAATGTATTAAAACCAGTTGATACAAAATACAGAGATGTAATGTCGTTGTTTGAAAATAATAGACAAACAATGAATACAGATAGTCCTTTTATTAAACTATATCAACAAACATCTCCTCAATCAGAAGGTTTCTTATCATCATATTTACAGCCAAGCAAATCTGCAGATAAAGCAACTAATATTAAAAATCTTGTTGATATGCTTCCTAATGAAGATAGCAAAAAACTTGCTGGAGCTTGGTGGTTTAAAGATGCTAATAATGTTGGTGATTTGGTAAAAAGATATAATCAACTAGGAACAAACCAAAAGAATATTTTATTTGACCCTGATGTAAAAAAGGGTTTAGATGCATTAAATGTTTTATCAACTAAGCATCCTGCATTATTTAAAGAAAGTGGAGCTTATATAGACCAAATGGCTCCGTTAATTGGACAAGGTGCGCTAGGGGCATATGCTGCATTGCATGGTCATCCTCTTTACGCAGCTCATTTATTAGCGCATCCTATTGGACAGGCTTTTATGAACACTATACCTACTAGTAGATTAGTTAGTAAGTTTATTCAGGGCGGATTAGAACCATCTGCTCAACCAATGATTGCATCGCGTATTTTAGGAGCTACAATTCCTACTGCGTGGTCAAAATTAAGAGGTCAATAAAAATGCCAGTAAGTTATTTTTTATCACCAATACCAAGGTGGCAATTTACCACAAACGATGCTTTATATAATGTAAAAGGTAAGCTTTATACTTATAGGTCGGTAGCTCACGATGAAGAAAAACCAGTTTATCAGGATGCAGCTGGTTTAATCCCTTATACAAACCCAATAATATTGGATGGGGTTGGTTCTATTGGTCCTATATATTGGGCTGACGACGAACTTTATTATATAGAATTAAGAGACCAAAACGGTGCCATGATATGGTTTGTAGACCACTTCCCTGTAACATCGGGAGGCGGAGTTACTCCTATAAGCGTTGAAGTTGATTATGATAATCAATTATTAAATGGACAGTTTAGGTTTCATAATGCTGCTGAATTATCTAACTTTGCAGCCGCAACTGAATATAACGTAGCACAAGGATGGGTGTTTAAGAAAGATAATGCTACTGCTACTGATAAAGTATCTTTCAAAGAATTTTTACCTGGTTCCCCGTCTTCTTCTATTGAGGGAAATCCTAAATATTATTTCTCTTATGAATGTACTGTATCTGGTACCGGAGAGTCTAGTAAATACTTGGTTCAATATATAAATGATGTAAGGGTATATTCAGGGAAGGTCATAAGTATATCTTTAGTTGGAATGGCTAATGTAGATACTTCTATTTCAGTTGATGTAGTACAGCATTTTGGCACTGGAGGTTCACCAAGTATTGATAATGTGATGCCAGCTGGTTCTATTAATTTAACTACATCTTTTGATAAACATAGTTTGTTAAACATTTCTATAGATAATTTATCAGGTAAAACTATAGGAATTAATAAAGATGATAGACTTGAAATAAGATTTAATTTACCTCTTAATCAGACTGGAATAATAGACTTAACTAATGTTCAAATAAATATAGGTGATAAATCTTTAGAATATCAATATACTACTCCTGAGCATGATTTAGCTAAATCATTTCCAAATATCTTGGAAAGGAGAGTGTTTTATTGGGAAGCAGATAAGGGTTCATATCCACCGGAATTATTAGAATATACTGTACTTGGAAGAAATAGCAATCCTGAAAATTGGCTAAATACCCCAACAACAAGCGCGATTAATCTTACTTTAACCCCTCCGGCTGGGTCGATGATATTATGGGCAACTGAAATTGTCCCTGAGGGATGGTTGATGTGCAATGCGCAATATATCCAAAAATGGAAATATCCTAGGTTGTATACAGCAATAGGTGATAGATATACATACTCCCTATCAGTTACAACAGCAACTGCTACTTTAAGCGGGGCTGATGTAGTTGTAACTATGGGGGCAGCTGGAGTTGTTACACATGCTGCCGATGTAAATACAGGTTTTACTTTTACTGTAGTTCAGGCTGGAACAGCAACTTTACATGAAATATTTAAAATAACTTGTACGTCCGGAGCGGCATTAAACGGTGGAGAATATTTTACATTTAGACATGTGGATAATACTCCTTGTATATGTTGGTTATGTGTTGATGGAAATTACCTAAAGAAACCTACAATCCCTCCAGGAACTGTAGAATATAGAGTTTATGTTAGAAGGACAAATAGCGCTAATGAGATAGCCTCTCAAGTACAATATGTTTTTAACAGGACTAATTTTGCTGTACCAGATGCTAGGGGATATTTTTTAAGATTTAACGACTTGGGAGTTGGTAGAGACCCAAATAGAGACGCTAGAACTCCTAGAATAGATGGGGCAGTAGGAGGTAATGCTGGAACCACTCAGCCAGATGGAATTCGAAGCCATATCCATAACTCTATTTTATATACTGGTACCTGTGGAAGCGGAGGGACTTCTCCGCCTGCAGCCGTGAAGTCTTCACTTAATCCTGGAGAGTATGGTTATTATAATACAACTTCCAACGTCGGAGACGCTCCTGAAACAAGAGCATTAAACATATACTTTAATCTTATTATAAAATACTAGAGGTGAAATATGACTGCTGATAAATTTAATAGTGCAACCCCGAACAATGAAGTTGGTTTATTTTTTACAAGGTCAAGAAGGGTTGTTATTAACCAATCTTTTGGTGAATTAGCAACTGTAATAAAATGTTCTTCTGCTGGTTATGTAGTTTGGCAAAACAGTCAATTAGGAGAGGTTGGAGTATGGTACTTGGAAAGTGGGGAAATAGCACCTATAGCATGTGATAAGATTTTAACATCAGCTACAATTGACGGTAATATTGAAACTACAACTGCTACTGGTTTGTTTTGGGCTACTTCGGCAGCTAAAATAGGTAAAGATAGTAGTGGAGGTTAAACATGAAAACACATGGTCTTTTTAAAAAATACGTAAATATTAGATGTAAATTTATAGTTTATATGGCTAATCAATTTCAGCATGTTGTTCAGGAGTTAATTAGAATAACAGCAGCTGGAGATGATAGGATTACTTCTAACGGAGACGATAGAATTACCGCTGACTCAGAATATTAAAGAGGAAAAATAAAATGGCTAAGAAGAAAATTAATGATTTGACACCAGTAGTTTCGGTTGTTGGAACGATGCAATTTGAGACTGATATTGGTGGTAGTACTGCAAACAAAGTAACTGCAGATCAAATAGTAACATATGTTACTAATGATATTGACTTATCAAATGTTCCTACGGCAGACCAGAAAGATGCTTTGGATGCTTCTAATTCTCCATCATCTACAAACGCTTATTCAACCGCTTTAGATTTATCTACTAAAGCTAATGACGCTGATGTTGTGCATTTAGCTGGATTAGAGAATATAACCGGTGCTAAATCATTTTCAGATAAGACTGTTTTTAATGCGGCGGTTAATTTCAACACTCTTACTGCTAGCCAATTGCTTTTATTAGATGGAACTAAAAACGCAACATCAACAGCAAATACACTACCAACATCAGACCAAAAAGACGCTCTTGCTGGTAATAGCCCTAGTTCATCTAATAAATATGCAACAATGAATGATGTTCCATCTTTGCCTGCTAATGGAGTTACTGGGACATTTTCAGCAAATGACCAAATACCATATAGTTCAGGTACGCATGCCCTTACAAGTTCAACTCAATACGTAGTTGATAATAGCGATGCTAATGTTTCTAAAATAAAGGCAATATCTCCTAATGGGTTGAAAAACATTTCTATAGAAACAAATCAACTTGGTGATGTAGCTAAAATAAATACCAATGATGCTTCTTTGGAAATATATAGCAATGGAATTAAAGCAATTAATATTAATTCAGACCAAGATGTAGATGTAACTGGAGATTTAACAGCTGCTAATTTATCTGGAACAAACACAGGAGATGAAACAAAATCATCTATAGAGACGAAACTTGGTATAACAGATGATGATGTTAATGCCATAACCGGAGCAAGCACCCCTAGCGCAGGAAATCCTTTTGCCACATTAGATGATATAGCATCGTCTATGTTTCCCAATAAATATTATATAGATTTTACATTAGGGAGTGACTTAGACGGGAATGGTAGCGCTTCTTCTCCATGGAAAACTTTAGCTAATGCATATACTGTTGTTAGTACTGTAACCGTTCCAACTGTATTTTATCTTTCTGGCGGTTTATCTACTGATAGTTCTCCTATAACTGGTAACTGTAATATTTCTTTAATTGCTGACAATGCAGTGCATGTAACTCAAAATATTACATTATCTGGTACATATTTAAATTTATATGGTGGAGCAACAATATTATCTAATATATTTATTGAAGGTGATTTTACCTGGGCTGCAAATGATACTACAATTATTTCTTTAGTAGCAAATAACTGCGCTTGTTCTGGTACATTCTCTGTAACCCAGGCAAATTCATCTGGTGGAGCTACTGTTTATATATCTGGCGGTTTAGGAAGTTTTAATTATTATAATGTAACTTTGACCAGAGGAACTTATGGTAGCTCAAGGTTGGTTAATTGTTATATTAATGGAGCTCTTGCAATTACTAATCCTAATATATATTTTTATAACTCAATATTAAATAATGTTACATCTACTAATGCTGGTACCATATATTCTGTTGCTAGTATTATAAGAGGAACTTTAACTTATAGCTTTAGTAGTGGAGCTTTAAATGTAAGCACGGATAATGGTACTTTTGCTACTTATGCTGGTTCTACACCTACAGCTATCAGTTATACTCAAAAATCAAGTAGTACAACTGACGGAATTTTAACTAGAACTGACTGGAATACTTTTAATAATAAATCTGGGTTTAATCCAACTATTACTAATCCAACTGCAGGGCAAGTTATAGAATATAATGGAAATGTGTGGCTAAATTCTGATAAAGGAGCTTTAGTTGGAAATGGAATAAGTTTTTATTTAACCGATAATATTGTGTTGAACTCAGGAACACAAAACTCTATTGTGGTTAAAGAATTATCTAAGGCAACCTCTTTATCCTCGCCTACAACTGAGAGTATATCTGTAACTAATGAAACTAAACCTATAATAGCTTTTATATACAATACCCCACTAAATGTTTCTACTATACCTGGTTCATCATGGCAAGAGACAATATGGAGAGCTGTTAGTTCATTAAGTGGAGCAAATTATATTAAAACTGGTGGGTATATATCTCAATATCAATCTACTGCTACTATTACAGTTACTGGTTCAGGAACTACAAGAACTGTTACAGCAACCAACACTCCTTTTGTTGCTGGTGATGCTAATGCTAATATAACTTTATGTGCTTATATCCAAACTCCAACAGGTATTTTCCCTGTGGTTGGATACACTAGTAGTAGCGTAGTAACTATAACGGTTCCTTCTACATATGTTAATGAAAGCGCTGTATCTTTTAGTAGATGGTATTATTTATATTTATTTACAACTTTAGATATTCTGCAAACAACCTTAACTTCAGAATGGGTTGACCCCAGGTCAACTTCAACTTTAAATATTAATATTAATGATAAGTTTGGAGTTATATTTTTTGCGCAAACTACCAGTTTAACTCCGGTAACTATTTCATTTACACATGGGAATAGCGATACAGATACTTATTTTATTAGTCCTTTAGTTACTGGTCATAATGACCTTCCGCAATTACAAGGAGGTGCTCCAGGAGATTATCAGCATTTAACTACTGCTCAAGTTGCATTATTACCTACGACATTACAGAAACAGGCTCTTACTGCTTCCAATAATCCTTCAACATCTAATCCTTATGCTACAATTACAGATTTAAATAGCTTAGATGTAGCGCAAAGCAAAGTTATTTTCCGTTCTCAGACTGGAAATGATAGTTATAATGGTACTACTATTAATAAATCTATTTTGACATTACAAGTAGGTGTTTCATTAGCTTCAGCTCAATCACCATCATATTCTAACCAATGGTGTGTAACCTCATTTGATGCGGGAGCTGATAGTAATATTTACGATGAACCTTATATCCATGTATATGCTCCAATGATGAAGATTAGTGGTGTAAATAAATTCAAAGATAATTGTGTTATAAGAGTTAAGGAATTTAATGGAGCCGGAAGTCAATCAATATGGTGTACTGCTGGAGCTGGAGTTGATGCAAGTTATTTCTATGCGGATAGATTTTGGAATGGACATATCACTATAGATGCAAATCAAGGGCACCGATATTTTATGATCCCACTGATGGATAGGACGTCATCTTCTTTGCAATTAATGACTATATACAGCGGAAGTACAGCTCATTTCTTCTCATTAAAGATGGTTGGTAATATAATTCTTGATGGGGCAACTTCTTATGTTTATTTAAGAAATGTAGACGATATTAGTGGACTAACATTTACATATCAAAATGGAGCCACAAGTGCTCAAGTTTATTTGCCAATTATAGGTTCTGGAACAAGTGGTCAGGTGGCTGAGTTTAATGCTTCTAATTCTTTAACTAGCACCAAGGCATCTACTGCAGTGTCTACTGCTTCTACGTATATATTAAGAGATAGCAATATAAATACTAATGCAAATTCTTTTATTGAGGGATGGGCAACAACTAGTGGAGCTGGAACTACTAATTTAACTGCCTCTAGTGCTCCATGGCAGGAGTTTACAGGAGGTAGTGTAAGAACAATATATGCTCCTGTAGGAACTACTATGTATGTTAATCAGTATTATATAATAGTAAATAGAGAAACTACTAATATTCCCATCTTATTACAAGATGGCTCTACTTTGTGGACTGTTTCATCTGGGTCTATAGTAAAAATAACTTGCACAAATAATAGCACTAATAATGGAACGTGGGTTGTAACGATATTATCTAAACAACCTACGGTTCAAGTATTTACCAGTTCAGGTACATATACCCCTACCTCTGGAATGAATTATTGCATTGTTGAATTATTAGGAGCTGGTGGTGGTGGAGGTGGAGCTGGAAGTGCAGCAAACAGTCAGGCAGTTGGTGGAGGAGGTGGTGCTGGAGGATTTTGTAAAAGTTTATTAACCGCTGCTTTGATAGGAGCTAGTAAGACTGTAACCATTGGAACTGGAGGAGGGGGTGGCTCTACCTCTGGGGGGAATGGCTCAAGTGGTGGGCAGTCTTCTTTGGGTACCTTGATGGTAGCAGGAGGAGGTAGCGGTGGAACCGGATTAACTCCTCAAACTCGTTTTTATTGCGCAGGAGGAGGTAGCGGGGGTGCCATATCTGGAAGTAATGTCAATATTGCATCAGTAGCAGGACAAAACGGAGGTATTGGAACTAGTGTTTTTGAAACTGGTTTTATAACCACATATTATTCTATAGCAGGAGGCGCTGGTGGCTCCACCACATATGGAGGTGGTGGAATTGGTGGTATAACTGCTAATGGTTCTGGAGGAACAGGATATGGAGCTGGTGGTGGTGGCGGTGGAGCTACTGGGACAGGTGGTCATAGCGGTGGAGATGGTGCTGGTGGAATATGTATTGTTACTGAATTCTTTTATTAAAAATATGGCAAATTTCCATCAAGCATTAGATATAGTCCTTAAACATGAATGTGGTGATAATTTATTATATGGAGCATATACCAACAATCCAAATGACCCAGGAGGGGAAACGTACATGGGTATATCGCGTAAATATAATAAAGATTGGAGAGGATGGGATATTATAGATAAATATAAGAAGTCAGATTGTTTCCCTTTTAATTTACTGGGAATTGATGACTTAAACAATCTAGTGTCTAGTTGCTATAAAGATAAATACTGGGATGCAATAAAGGGTGATTATATAGAAATACAACCTTTAGCAAATAAGTTTTTTGACGCAATTGTACAGCCAGGATTTATTTCTATAAAACTTATGCAAAGGTCTATATTAGATTTAACAAAGGACAAAAAATTTGTTGCAGATGGTATTGTTGGAAGCAAAACTCTTAATTATTTAAATTCTCTTAATTGCGATGAATTATTAGACTTATTTAGGAAAAGATTGGTAATATATTATGAGGAAGGTAATAATAATCCTAGATTTATAAATGGTTGGATAAAGAGGGCTATGTCATGACGGGTTTTGGTTTTTTAAGAGATATTAACGGCGATAAATGCCCAAGAACACTATTAGGGCTAGTGGTAGGTATGGTATGGGTTGTATTGAGCTGTATAGTGATTATATACGGTTTAAAACATACTATACAGGCATCTAGCACTATTGTTGATTTACTTTGGGCTATGGCTTTTGTATCTGGAGTTTTATTAGGTGTTACAGCATTTCAAAAACTAAGAGGTATGAAAGATGATAAGTAGTATATTGGGTATTATTTTTGGCGCCATAATGGCATTAGTTGGTGCTTTTTTATATGGTTCTAAGAAAGGGAGAGACCAATTAGAAAATGATACTAACAAGAAAGTAATTAAAGAGGCTTACAATGCTAAAAAAACTAGCGATGATGTTAATTCTTTGTCCAATGATGATGTGCGTGACAAGCTGCGCGAATTTACACGCGACTGATACTTATTGTTTAAAATCATTTGTTATACTTCCTACAGAAAAAGATAGGCAGATGATGAGTGATAGTCTTGCTAGGCAAATATTATTAAACAACCTTATGTATAAGCAATCTTGCTATAATGAACAGGTAGAAAAACATGGCAATTAACTTTAATTTAGATGAAATAAAAGCTCAGTTAAGACAATATCATGATAGCGGGGAATATGAGTTTGAGATAGGGCAAAAGATTGCTGAGGCTAAAAAGATAATTGAGCCTTATATAGGAAAACTTGGGGTGGGAATTGTTATTGATAAGGATGAAACTATGGTTAGTGAATGGAGAATAATGAGCAAATATGATTTTGGCTGGTCGGATGATGCAATAGAAGAGGGACAAAATGCAACTGATTTACCTGCTTTTGAAGAGGTTAGAGAATTTATGCAATGGTGTTGGAATAATGGAATATCTGTTTATATACTAACTAGTACAAGGGAAAGGCATCGCGAAACAGTTGTTAACTTACTTGATAATGCTGGTTATAAAAATTATTATTCAGGACTAATCCTCAGACCTAATGATGATACAGGAACTATACAAGAGTTTAAGATAAGGATGAGAAAATCACTGGTAGACAATGGATTGCAGATAGCTCTAAATATAGGTGACCAAATGAGTGATTTAGTTGGCGGGTATAGTAATGCAGTTATAAAATTACCCAATCCTTTTTATCTAATAAGCTCAATAATGGTAGAGAAACATGGATAATGAAAAGAATATTACAGAAAGTTTGTATTTTATTTTTGATATTTTTTTTCATTATTATTTATGTGTGTAATTTCGTCTCTGAAGGAACAAGGGGAAAGTTTGCTAGCACCACTGGTATAGCTGCTGGACTTATAAACTTATTAGCTGTTTTTTATTTCATATTTGCCAATGGTAAATATATAAAAAAGGATACAAGAACTCTTTGTATTATATCTTATTTTTTCATGTTCATGGGATATGCTCTCATAATATTCTTTGACATAAGACCTTCTAATCTCACGGTATATGGACACGCTGTTTATAGCATGCTTTTCGATATAGCAAGTCTTGCCGCTCCATTATGTACTATAATGATGTATTTAGATAAGACGAATAAGGAGGATTGACATGATAGATATAGTCGACCCTCACAGCATAATAGCAGGTATAGGAGAAGTTACAATTGGAGGTATATTATACTATGTTTATAAATGCATTGAGAAAAAAGTTGAAAGCATAGAGCATAGATTTGAAAAATATAAGGAGAAACATGCCATAGAACACAAGGATATTTATTGCGCTATAGAAAAGTTACAAGATAAAATGGACAGAAAGCTTGATGACATATCTGATAAGCAAACAAAAATATTTGAGTCGCTTGGTGATGTTAAAAGTAGCGTTAGTGGTATCGACTCTGTTTTTAAATATATAAAAAATAATAGTAAATCCTAATTTTATCTTTATTTATAACCATCAAAAGCCACTGTCTCAATCCAGTCCTCTGCTCGCATAGTTACTAACCATTTACCTCTGTTTTTTTTATGAACTACAACAGGTATTGCTTTACTAAAACCACAGTCATTAATAGCCTGCTCCATTGCTTTATCAATGTTTAGTTTTTCCACTCTCTTTACTTCAAAGTGTATGCCATCTAATCCTACGCAGTCTGCGCTATCTTTGCTACTTCCGCAGTATTGTTGAGAGCGTCTGATGTTTATTCCATATTTTTTACAGAACTTGCACCATTCAAGCTCGCCTCGCTTGCCTTTTTGTTTGCTATTTATTTTTTTCATAAAGTTTTCTCATTATTATTTTCATATTTTCTTCTAAAGTATTCTCTTCAAGTTCATTTGATGGCATCTTCATTATAATTTTTGCAATGTTATCCGCTTCTTTTCTAGCTTGTTTTAACTTTATCATTTCTTCTCTGCGTTCATTTATCTTTATAAGCTCCCCTTCCCAAAAACTTCCTATTAAATTTCTTTGCGCCTTAATTAATTCCCTTTCAAGTTTTTCTATTTGTTTTTCATAATATTCAAAGTCATGTTTAGGTTCTGCAGGTAAGGGTAATTCGTATTTATTATCTTCTAAGTTATCTTGCAAATTAACCGCATCTATTATTTGATTTATTTTCTCAAAAATATCATTAAACATTCTTCATCCTCTCTTCATCTTGTGAATTACATGATAAATTAACTATATCTATTATTTCATTTATCTTTTTAATAATATCTATCTCATTTATCCTGGCGCGCCTGGTATATTCTGTTATAGGGCAACCATATATATCTACAAGTTTTTCTATCTTATCTATTACGCGTGGCAGGTCAAACATTTTCACTCTCCTCAAATAAGTCTTTAATGACTAACGAGTATTGTTCTTTTCTTCTTTCTAGTATTGAAATTTCATCAAGAGTGTCTAGTAATTTATCGAAATCCATAGGATATTCTAAACATATATCTTGTATCTTGCTCTCTTTATCAAGTATTTGTTCGTCTATACCAAGCATTTCCGCTTCAGCTTTTTTACGCATTCTTAAAGTTCGCACAGGAGCCATTAGTTCATCTACTTTTTCTTTTGATTTTGAAATAATATCTTTGTATTTTAATAGTTTCATTTTTTTAATCCTCGTGGTTTAATTGTTAATAGTAATCTGTTTTTTATTTTCTTAATGTTTTGATTATTTTTTTTGGTATCATTAACCTTATCCATTTCAAGGTAGCACCAAAGCATTCCGTTATAATTTTGTTGATTTTTCATTAAAAAAGTCGTATTTCTTGATAAGAGATCAGCCATAGTAATCATTCGCTATTTATTCCCCCTTGTAAATTATGTTGTTTAGTTCTAACCAAGTTAATCCACTCTGCTACGGTTAGTTTCTCAGGTATTTTGCTATATGGATTATTTATAAATTTTTCATTGTCTGGTATATTATTAACAGAACAATATTGATATAAAAATTTTCTTGCATCAGATAAATCATCTTTCATCATCCAGTTATCATACATCATATCTTTACCTCTTGTTTTTTATTCGTGAATATTTTTAATATTTCTTCTTTAGCCATATATTTATACTCACCATTTTTTTCTATATCTACATAAAAAATAGTTCTATCACTTTGTGATTTTTTTATCTCTTCAAGTGTTACATATGGTGTGTTACTCATAATAATCTCCTATTTGATATTTATAAGGTATATGTTATCCAGTCTCCAGCATGCCCAGCTTGATAATTTGCTGGAGGAAACCATCCGCCATTTACTAGAGTCCATCCTGATTGTTCCGGAGGTAGTGCTTCTTGTTCTTCAGGGGTTGTATTTATAGATGGTGCAATTTCTGTTGTTTGATTAAAAAAAGAACTTCTATTTGTTGATACTTCTGGCTCTCTATTTGGAAACATCTTTATTTTCTCCTCTTTTGTAAAATTGTTTAAATGAATTTAATACGAAATCTTTTGTAAAGGTTCTTTCATCTGGGTCTACTATTCTGGTGCAATATTTACATTTTAACCTATTCCCTTTACATGATTTTATTTTTGTAAAAAATCTTCCTTCGCAATAAGGGCATATTGGTGTTTTTTCTATTTGCATATTATGAAATATTATTTTTTTTCTTTTCAGTCATTTTTTCAATAATCTTTTCAAATAAATATTTAACAATTTCAATACGTCCTGTGTTAATAGCTGTATTTAATGCAAGGTAATTATTTACGCTTATATCTACTCCTTTTTCTACTAATAATTTTACTATATCTAAGTTATTTGATGCACAAGACTTCAATAAATGTTCACCATGTATCTTATTAATATTAGCCCCACCTGTTATCAATAATGAAAGAGCCTCTATCCAATTATTTTCACAACAAGATAAAATTGCGTATGAATTATTAGCGTCAATTCCATAGCTTAATAGGAAATTTACTACACTTAAATATTTATATCGTAAAGCATGTTCTATCCCATGTCTTAAATTTTCTTTATCTCTATGAAGAGAAAAAAACCCATCTATAGCCCTTACTAATGCGTAGTCATTTCTGGCATGAACATCAACTCCAAGTTTTAATAAATATTCAACTATTTCTAAACGACCATGCCAGGAAGCTGAAATTAAACCAATGTTATTATCTATACTTTTATCAGCTCCGTTCTCTATCAAGTAAATAAGTATCTCTAATTTACTGTAAGAGCACACAACATCCATAACTCCATCAGCATTAAGATTAGCTCCTTTTTCTGTTAGATATTTAACTATATCTAAATGATTACCTTTGCAGGCGCTTGTTAATACAAATTCATCTGCAAAGTGAAAATCAACTCCTTGTGATACTAATTCTATTACTCTTTTTAAATCTCCATCATATGCTGCTTTGAGTAAATATCTTTCATCATCGGTTAAAAAATGTTTATTACAATATCTCATTTCTTTATGCCTAATTTTTTTATATAATCTTTTATCTTATCTAGAAAGGTTTTTTTAGTGCATCTATCCAGTCTTTGCCAACTTATTAATATATTAGTCATATAGTTTTTATTCTTCATATTTATTATGCGGCAAAAGACTGGTAAATGCGCGTCACCACCTATATTCACCATAGTATATTTAGGCAATATGGCTACTAGGTCATTTCTTAACTCAATATCTATAAATTCACCTAACCTTGGTTTTAAGGACTTAACTATATTTTTTGTTATATCAACCACTATTCTTTCATTATCTATAACGTTTTGATATGTCTGTATTTCAGTGTCATAAGATTTTACAACTATTGATTTAGCTTCTATTGTCATTTTGACCTCTGTATGGATATGCTTCATTATTATTATCTCTTAAAACAACCTCTTCTCGCATAATAGGAATGCTTATGTCAGCATCAAATCCTAACCTAATCACACCATGTTCATTCCATCCTAATACTGTCAAAACAACTTCTTTGTTATCTCCTATATATATTTTTTGACCTGTTTTTCTAGTTAGTATTAACATTATCTTTGCTCCTTTAAATATTCAACTACAAGTTTTTCATCATTTGCATTCATTGGTATACTCCTGTTTTATATTGTTAAAATGGTATTTCGCTATCGTCTACATTTTCATCTAATGTCATTTGTGTGTTTTCTGATACTTTGCTAATCTCATTCAAATGTAGTTGAGTAGTAATTCTTTCGTTATTATTTTTATCAAACCATTTCCTGCTAGATATTGTAAAAGAAATTGATGCCTTATACCCTATTTTAAAGTTATTGCAAAAGTTTGTAGCCATATCTCTAAAAACTATAAATTCTTGCTGATCACACGTATTTAAATTAATTACAAAGCTTCTATATGGCAAATTAGATTGGCTGGTTTTTAACTCACCTATTCTGGTTATAATTCCTATATCTCTTATTAATTGCTTATCTTTATTCTTCATCGTTATCTCCTATTGTGGTATGTCTTCTTGTTCTATTAAATTAGATATTTCCTCTCGCTTTGATTTAACAAGAGTATGTAGCATTGTTGAATATTCTTTGTCATGAAAACCTTTTACTGTATCTTTTATTCGCATACAATAATCTTGAAGTTTATTAATATCATCGAATGATTTTATATTTTCTACAATTTCATTTTTTTCAGCTTCTATTTTTACAAGATTATATGTTTTAGGAGGTGAATTTTCTTTTTGTTTTTCTGTGGCTTCAAATACTTCACCTGTTGTTATATCTATTTTTTTATACTCTCCTATTGTATCTGTTTCGCTATCATCTAATAATCCCAAACCACATATACTTAAGGTTACCCTTCTTTTTGCCTTGCTTTCAGCTTTCATAATAGCGTTTGCCAAAGCATCTCCTTTCAATCCTCCTATAAAAACCACCCCTGTAGCAGCGTCTTGTCTCCCTGTTCTATCTTGAGCTGATGCGGTAACTATATAAACGTCATCTTTTAATAACTTATCTAATGCGCATATAGAAACACCATGTATTTTGCGTAGTTGTTCTGTGCAGTCTTTCGTGGCATATAATATTTCTCTGCCTTGAAATCTTATTATTTGAAACGGTTTAGTTAATGGGTTTAAACCTATATCACTGCAAACTTTATTATAATATTGTACTTTTTGAACTGGATTTAATTGCGATAAATCTCCCCCAAGTACCAATCTTTCTATAATTTCAGCTGTTTGTAATGATGCTTCTTTTGCTTCTGTTGCCATTGTTTTATCTCCTGTTGTATTTTTATATTTAATTTATATAGCCATCGCCAGAGCCATCGCCATCGCCATAGCCAGAGCCAGAGCCATAGACGTATTGATGGTGCATTAATCTAATCTTCAATAAATTTAACATAAGTTTTCTCCGCAATTTCAGTTGTTGGTATGAATTCAATTACGTTTGTTAAGTACACCTCTCCTGTTTTATTTAATCTACCACTTTTTATTCCATTATTTGCTACAGCAGATAAAGATAGTCCTCCTCTTTCCCATTTCCACAATCTAAGCGCATTCTCAAGTTTAACCTCGCAGCTATTATTTGGATTTATATACACCACATCTCCAATGTGAACTCCTGCGCTATAAGTGCGCAATATACATCTCTTTCCTATCATTGGATGGACGACATCTGTGTGCATGGAATTGTTACTATTATCATCTTGTGCTATTAATTTCTTAATTAACAATTCTAATATTTCTTTATTCATAAGTTCCCCTATTTTTAATTTAAAAATTTAATTATATTTCATTTTCGTATAGCTCTAATTCATATTCACTTTTAGATAAATCACAATTTCTATTTCTTTCATGAAATTCATTTCTAACATCATCTGCTATTACATCTGCCATTGCTTTTTGGAACTCATCTATTAGGTCGGGAAGCGTTATCTCTTCTAAAATAGCATCTTCCCCTATAGGTGGCTCACATCTTTTTTGTACAAATGCTTTGTAAAGCATATTAAGAAAAGGTATTAATACTTCTGTATCTATTCCCTTATAAATATAATCTGTAAAGTTATAATCGTACTGGCTACAATCGTTGGGAGTAATTACAGCTGCAATTAGATTGGATTGGTCTAAATAATCAAGATTACGAATGTCGCTTTTTTCGCATAATTCGGACTGCTTGTGCATTTTATCGATACATTCCTCTAAAAATGCAGCCCTAAAATTATCATTCTTTAGATTTTCGTATAAGCTTTTCATGATTTACTCCTTTTGTTTTATTAAATATCATATACACATGTTACAAAAGCTTTTTGCATCGATTTTTTTATTAATATTCCCGCTAGCTTTTCGCCATTTAAACCTCTTTCTTTCATTTTATCTCTGCAAGCAACAAACTCTTCTGCCTGCTTTTCTGTTAACTCTCCTCTAAACAACTTATGATGAAATTTATAAAATATCTTGTAATCTTTTAACATAAATCCTCCTTTTGTTTTATAATGTTAGTAATTAAACATAATGTTTAAAACATCTTCTTTAGCAAAAATAGCTGTTAAGTTTGAATTTGTAGTATTAATGAAATCTTGGAAAATCATAATCCAGCTACAGTCTTCTTGTGTTTCAAACCTTAGGTTAAAATCATTGTGAGAATAAAGAGTAATACCATTTGGGTTTGATTTAGTTTTAATCAGTATAGATTTTAAGTTTGAAGATGTTGTATGATGTTCTTTAGTCATTATTTCCGCTCCTATTAATGTTTTGTTTATTAACTTTTAATGATATATAAATAATATATCAATAAAATACCGTTTTTTACCTCTAGTTGCCGCCCGGCTCGGCTGCTATCCAGCTACACGGGAGAAGAAAAAGCATATATTCTTAGTGCTTAATTATACACAAAGGAAACATATTGTCAACTATTTTTTACTATAAATTAAAATAAATATATCGTTGCATTTTTACCATGCATGTTTTATTATAATAATACAAGATAATAAAAGAGGTTTATTAATGAAAACAAACAAAAAAAAACACAAATTGCTGACGATATATAGAAATAATTTGCAACAAGATATAAGAACTTTTGCAAAAGGTTGTGGTATAGGTGAGAATTTATTAGGTAAGTATGAGAATGGTTACTGTATTCCTTCACTTATGAACTTTTGTAAGATAATGAGATATTTACATAAAAACAAAATTGAAGTAGACACTCTTGAGTTTATGTATAATCTAGTTGAAACTAAAAAATAAAATATATTATTTAGGGGCGCAAGATATAAATAGAGAGGATTGTGTTGATAGGCATTCCCTCTCGTGGTAATCACATTGCGGAAATAATACCTCTAACTCTGGAGGTCTTCTTTCTCCTGCCGTTGAAAAAGAAGGTGCTATAATAGAAAAAACTTCGTCTTTATGAACAAGAGAGGTAAAAGGCTCTGTGCAACTTCCGTCTTGTTTTAGCTGACAAGCTTTTACTGGGTGTTCAAAAGTAAAGTCTACTCCTTCTTTACCGGTGTAGTCGGTAGAAATTTTGCATAATATTTGTGCCGTGGTAAAGTTTTGCTCTGGGATAAAACCAAGTACATATAAGTTATCTTGCGGTGCAAGTGGATTTATTACTGGCTGACTGCATGAGAATGGTATTTGCATATGAGTTTGGCATTGTGCAGCTGAAACTCCTGTTATAGTAGATGCAGCTGAAGATATAGCGAGTAATTTAACTATATTGGTAAGAGATACATAGCTAGCAATATTTTTTGTATATTCCCAGATTACTCCTATAATACTTTGTTGCTTAGCTTCTGTTTTGTGGTGTTTATGATGTTTCTTGGTATGCGGCATTGTTCGGCTCCTATGTTTGGTTTTGTAATAATTATTATCTTGGCGGATATTTTTATTATATCATTTTTACATTAACCAAATATTAAGCCGGGCAGTGTTTTTATCTATTTTGTAAAATAAAATCAGGAGGGTAAATTATGTTTGGTCATAGTTCAGCTATAAAAGATGAAAAAGTAATTTTAAGTAAATGTTTAGATGGAAATTCTTGGATAATAGTAAATAGTGGAGAATTTTGTTCTTGTACTATAAGTTTTAAATATAACCCAGAAGTTACCCATAATTTTATTCACTTTATCAGTTCTTTGCTTTATTCAACAAACCCTGTTTCTTCTGGTTATTCAGTAAAAGATGGTTTTTTAATATTTGATTTAAAATACGAGAGAGAAGCTGTCTTTAGAAGTGTGCTAGAGAGACTAAAATCAAATATTCTTCTTGTATCTTCTTTAATGCAGCTTGGCGAAGTGTCAGAAACAGTTGCTAGTACTAGAAAAACCAATATTGAAGGATTACGCATTCCGGGGCATGATTATTTTTAGTTAGTATAGTATAATAAATAAAACGGGTATGGTAGCCCTATAAACAGCACATAAAGCCCTATTCGGGGGAGGCGGTTGCTCGTGCTGGCAATCTACCATTGATGCCTTTCCCGAATAGGGTTTTTTATTTGGAGGAAATTTATGAATAATTCTAAAAAAAACGATATAACAATAAAACCCTTGCCTGTTGCTCATGAAATACTTACGAATAAAGGGAAAACTATACGTGTTTTTATGGGTAGAAAGCTTGCAATCAAAGCCAAGTGTACGGAATGTATGGGGTGGGAGGAGCACCCTAAAAACTGCACATGTAATACCTGTCCCCTGTTCCATTTTAGAGGTAAAACTCTTATTTCTTACGACAAGAATGTGGGGGAAATTTATGAATAATATCAATGTTAAATCCGGAATTTTCAATT
>ERZ1649853.105-NODE-105-length-35206-cov-9.981679_pt1 | contig 35206 bp, 51 predicted proteins | sample MGYA00575353_ERZ1649853 | MGnify/ENA primary metagenome ERZ1649853 (study PRJEB40853, sample SAMN11349654) | freshwater sediment metagenome | isolation source: river sediment | host: Sediment | place: India: Okhla Barrage, New Delhi | collected 2017-02-21 ...
AACACACCCAACCATTTTTTCGAGAACCCACCCAACTGTTCCATCTGTTGTTGAAAACCGAAATCGGTTATTAGAAAACCGAATTCGGTAATCTTATTATTTTATATCTTGATTTTGTTATTATTTTCAATAAACGTTTTTGCTTTAAAAAAAGATTTAATTATGCTTTTGTTCTTAAAAGTTAATGTTTTGGAATTTAATAAATTCTGAGTTTTTCTTGATATATAAATTTTTATAATTCCATAATTAATGTCATCTAGTGATATATCCCAAATTAATGGTATAGTTGTAATTACATCATCATACTTATTGAGAAGACGTAAAGATTCGGTTCCTAAGATTAGATCACGAATTTGATTTAATTGTTCAAGTGCAAATACTTTTCTTTTGTCTTTTTCAAAGAGAAGCCAATTTTTATTAACTTCTTTATTATTTCTGGCCTTCACTTTTGGGTTGCCAGTATGTAAAAATTTTTTATCGATTCGCTCTCCAGTTTTTAGTGATTTATAGATATAATTACAAAATTCATCGACATTTAATTCGATTAATAAATAGTCATTAGTTATAGTTATATTTGTAATAGAATATTTTGATATTTTTGAATAAAGAAAAAATAATGTTTCAATATTGTTAATTGTTAATGAATTTTTGTTTTTAAATATAGCATTTATTAAAGTATTAGATAGTTTTATAGACATATGAAATCCTATTATTATGGTTAATATATTGATATAATATTATAATTAAATATTAATCGTAATATATAGTCAAATACTATAATATTATTTTGGATTACAAACTATTTTTTTTAAATTAGGAAAAATTATTATGATAATAGACGTTATGATGCTCGAACAAGTAGAATTTGCTACCGGATTATCTCGTTTTGATATTTATAATTATATCGTACAAGAAAAATTTCCTAAACCTATTTCTTTAAAAGGAAGATTCTTGGGATGGGATAAAAACGAAATAGAACCTTGGGCTTTAGAAAAATAATTTATAGATATCTATTATTTTTAAGATTGGTCATTTTATTTAACAATAATAGCATGATGCCATTTGTTAATTCATAAAGTCTTTCGGTCTCTTTTAGAGACATAGATCCTTTTAAATATGGCGGAATTTGTTTGATAATATTTTCTATCTGCAATGAAGAAGCAGAAGGAAAATTATCTTGAACTTTAAAAGATGATATAGATGTATTAAATTCATTCATGGAGCCATATAATACAATATATTGAAGTATTTGTAAATTAATTTATTATTTTCTCTTGTGGATAACTCTGTGGATAACTTGTTAATATCTTGTGGATAATTTGTGGATAAAAAAAGAAAAGAAAAAAGAAAAAGAGAGAAAAAGAAAGAAAGTATACAAAGAAAGAAAAAGAGAGAAAAAAGAAAAAAGAAAAGAAATCATAGTAATTATTACAAAACAAATATTAGCAAATGTTTGCTTCAGCGCTTTTTGGTATAAGCGCGCTTCACATTTGCTACAACAAGTTAATTTAAACGGTCAATAAGGTATCAAATTTAAACGATCTCAAAGTTTTAATAAAAGTATACCAGAAAGAAAATCAGAACAGCTCTACGGCTTTGGAATTAAATCTTAATCAGGAACCAGAATATGTTGGTGTACATGGGTGTACGATTGGTGTATGTAAACAAAAATTACATACACCATCAGAATTGTCGGAATTATCTGCTTTTTCGCATTCTGGTGTATGTGGTGTATGTGAATTCTCAATAATTTTTATTTCTAAAATATTTTTTCCCATGCATCAATTGGGAAAATTAATAAATTGCTACTCCTAAATAATGACATAGAATGGCTATATATCGCTCTTTTTTGTAAATTCACCATGTTAAAAATTTCGCTACTTTGTAGATAGCAAAACATCAGAAACCAGAAAAAGAGAAAATTGTGAAACTTCTCTGTACAAATAAAGAACAAATTTCACAATTTTCACAATTTCTTGTTGGAGGAGAAATTAAAAATATTCATTTCTGATCAAAAAATGATCGAACTTACGCAAAATGACTGCGTAACAAAAATTTGTGATATTTATTAAAATAAAGTATATTATAGTATGTATTGTTATTTAATATCATAATTTATTAGGCGTAGAAATGAGTGGTAATTGTATCTCAATATCAAATTTGCTTCAAATCAGATGGGGGGCTTATAGATTTGATTTAAACGACATTCAGAAACTTGCAGAGAAATATTGTTTTGGTTTATATGTTAAACCATTAGATCTTATGCTTGATTGTAAAGTAACTCTTCCTTTCAATCCTGTAACAACTAATTTTTGGCCACAGGATTATCTCTCAATAATTAATGCTTTTTATGATTCGTTTCCTGATGTAAAAAAAGATAATTATAAAATAGAAATTCATCTTGTTGATAGCGGGTTCTATACTATGGATGAATTTTTTAAAGATTTAAAGAAACATCCTTTTCTTTTTGACATTAAAGGAGATGGAGAATTTGCGCGTCTTGCTGCTATTAAAGAAGCTACTTGTGTTTATAATATTCCTTCTCTTTTCAAGGGAACAATTGATAATTTTTTTTCACACAACAAGATATCTGGAAATATTACTTTTGGTATTCAAAGAATGATTAAGTGGAATATTAAGACAGTTCATTCTTTTCCTTCTCCTGATCAATACTTTGCTGTTATGTCTTTTAATTTTCCAAAACCATTTGATACTAAACAAATATATGTTTTTGAAGATCAGATAATAGATTTCGAAAAATCGCAAGAATTTTCTAAATTAATATCTCGTCAAAACAAGAAATATAAATCTACATATCTAATAGTAGATGGTAAAAATATTTTTCCTATTTTTGAAAGAAATAAACTTACGTGAGAACAAAAATGATCATGATACCCAAAAGGAGAAAAGCTTAAATGACTAAAAAAAATACATTACCCATTACTGAAAATATAGTATCTGTTACTGATAGTAGATTGACCAATAAAGTTGAAATACTAAAGTTAACTACTAGAGCTCTTAATTGCTTAAGATCTCAGAATATTCAGTATATTGGAGATCTTATACAATATTCTATAAAGGAGTTATGTCAAATTAAAAATCTTGGCGGATCTACAGCATGGAAAATTAATCAAGCTTTGTCTTCTGTTAATTTAACATTCGAAATGAAAGTGAAATTTTAAAACTATGCTGCCCACGTCGAGGAAGTGTATTTATCTATCAGGACCTTAGCTTGATACCGCTATGTAACATGGGCATTGAATGTATTGTAATTTAATTTTTGATTAAGTAAATCTAAATCTATTTATAAAAGAAGTAATGGCAATAATATATCAGATAACCCAATAATTGTCACGAGGACAATATTTCCGTAGTATATTACTACACATTAATATTTTGAGAAGATCTTTATCTGGATTACGTATTTTCTCTATTACTTTTAATAAATATTCTGATAGTTCAACTTTTCTAGTTTCTACAAGATATTTTCCAAGTTGCTCTTTTGTACCAATAAATATACATGACTCATTTGTTTTTTTAAAACGTTTTAAGCAAGCCCATATAAAATTTAACAATAATCCTTTTCTTGAATCTTTGTCATAATAATAGACTCCTACTTTTTTAATATTATATTCAACGTCATTTGCTGATTTAAGACATGGACAAAAACTGTCTTTATATAACTCTCTTACTTCTGAGATAAATTTTATTACTCTATCACTATATTCTTTTTTAACCATTCATTTTTCTCTTTTCATCGAAAATTAATAATTCTTCTATAGACTTAAATGTATGAAGAGTTGCTTCAGGTGGAATATTTATTCTTTCTTTACTATAAGCAATAAAATCTCTACTTGGGTTATTAAATTCAACATAATAATATGACATCGTAATATCTTCCTCTTTTTAGGTAATTAAAAGATCGTAGATTATAGATTGACTTTGTGTGTATGTGAGAAAAGTCAGTGGATTGGTATTTGATATAACCTACGATCCTACATATAGTGAAATAGCACAATATATATTAATGTCAAGTTATATATTATACTTTACATTTATATATATAACATGATAATATTTTATATATCGTTTTTGAACAAGAGCAATTTTTGCTCAATTTTAAGGAGAATTTCTATGTATAAAAAAGATATAATAGCCGAATTAAAACGAAATTTCTACATTTCAAATGTCGTTTCTGCTGAAATAGTTAATTCCATTATAGATTTTATAAAAGATCAGGTTCGCTGCAATAATAAAGTCGTATTAAGAGGATTTGGAACTTTTAAATTATCTTTGAGAAAAGCTCGTGTTGGAATGAATCCGCAAACTAAGAAACCGATGAAAATCGAACAGAAATATGTTCCAGTTTTTAAAGCATCCAAAAATTTCAAGAAGGAATTGCAATTAAAAGTTGGCAGGTTTAATCCGAAAAAATTTATTCTGTAAAAATAACGCGGTGGATAATTAAATGATAAAAAATGAAGATACATATTCTGTAAAAGAACTTGCTTGGAAGTTAAGAGAGTTTTGTCCAGACCTTACTCAATCGAGGGCTTCAAAAGTAATTAGTGGAATCTTTAAATTTATCAAAGATTCTATGATTTGTGATAAAAAAGTTAAAGTAAAAGGATTTTGTACATTTCAAGTCTCTCGCAGAAAAGCGTGTAAAAAATATGATTTTTATCGAAAAAAGAGATTTATGTTTCCAGCTCGAAGAATGCCTAAAGCTATTTTCAGCAGAGACTTTAAAATGACTGATTTACCTGGAAGACAAAGAAAAGAACGTAATAAAAATAAATTAAATTTATCTATAAGATATAATTAAGAGAAAATTATGATGTCTGATGAGTTATTTTCTGTAGATCCAAAAGAAAAAGTTATAGAAAAAGGTATGAAGTTAAGAAAAGAACTTCTGGAAAGATTAAAAGAGAGAATTGAAAAAGAAAAGAATAACCCTCAAAGGGAATTTGATCTTGAAAAAGGTATTGATCTTTTTGTTTTATTCTCGTCCATTATTTCCTATGCAGATTCAAAACATTTGGGATGGCCTTTTAATAAAGATATAACTAATTGGGATAGGCTTTTTAGGAAAAAATTATGACATCATTAAATGATACACTGTTATATTCAGTAAGTTTACTACAAGAAATCCTCAGAAGAGCCAAAAAGAAAAAAGAAAGAGTTCTGGAAAAGTTAAAAGAGGAAAGTGAAAATGGAAACAAAAGTGTTCAAAAAGATTTTGAATTTATAAAAGACATTGATTTAACTTGTCCTTTAAGAGGAGGTTTTTTATTTTGGGTATTCGCTTTCCACGATATATTAGTTGATGTTCTTTTGGATGACATATATAACACTTTTAAAAAGAAAACTTTTAAAAAAAAATAGGAGAAGATTGTGAAAAAGCTAAAAATGTGGGAAAGGGCGAAAACTAAAAAAGAATTAATGCTCCTTGCTACGGAAAGAAAAGAAGAAGTTTTGGAAAAACTAAAAGAGAGAATTAAAGATGGTAATAAAGACTCTCAACGTCTTTTTGATTTTGTGAAACGTCTTAATTTTTCTAAATCTGAAAAAAAGGGGGCAATTTATTGGATGCTTTTTTTCCTTTATAACATATTAAATTATAATGATCCTTGGCCTGCGATGACAGCCGTTATTAAAAAACAAATGGAAAAAGAAAAGGCTGAAAAAATTTTAAAGAATAAAAATGATAATGAAAAAATTGTATGACCGAATTTATAGGAAATTTCCCGTTGTAAATTGTCAGCCGGAAGGCGCGCCTCCATCTCAATAATAATGCAAAAAACACTTGACAAGTCACTTATATCACGTACTATGGTCCCATAGATTGATCAGTGGGATTAATCATTAATTAATATAGAGGTGGATTATGAAAGACAATTGGTACGTACTTGATATTATCGATGATACTGGCAATAAAAAAGAGGGCAAGATCCTGTGCCAGGCTAAGCTACTGTACTTGGACGGGCACGTCGACGCTACTTGGAAGGAGTTCTGGGTGCCCGGGATCCTGGTTGTAAACGGACAGGCCCCGGGATGGTATATCCGACAGATACGCGCGGACATATCCGAGTTTCCCGAAGGCCTAGAGCAGCACTGCATTAAGGCGATCATAATGGGCAAGGAGAGAGAGCAATTACTGTTAACGGAGGCACAGATGCGGGAGCAGGAGAGGCAATACCGCCTACTGGTCAGTGACGATGAGGTTGGTCAGGACGGATCCGGGTCATGACGGATCCGTCTGAAGAAATTTTAAAAGATAAAAAGAATAATGAAAAAACTATATGACCGATATTCTTCAACTAATAGATCTTATAATAATATGTTATGTATTATTACCATTAGATATATAAATAGGATTTTTATTTATGATAGATTTTAATCAGATTAAAGAAAAAATCTCATACGATAAAGATGCGCAAGAAGTGCTTAATTGGTGTAAACAACACACTGAATATTGTAGCGCTGTATATGGTAATTCAAACGCTCCATGTTATCTTGGTTATCTTGGTTTTCTATATGAACATGGAATTGGAGTTAATCAGAATTTTGATATGGCTATTCTTTATTATGAATTAGCGGCTGACAAAGGAAATTCAGATGCTGAATTTCAGCTATCCCTATGTTATAACAAAGGGATAGGAGTTAAAGTTGATAATATAGAAAGTATGAAATGGCTTAAATTAGCTGCAGATCATGGAAATAGTGATGCTCAATTTCACCTTGCCATTTCCTATGAATATGGCACTAGAGGATTAGAAAAAAATATGGAAAAGGCAATAGAATTATGTAAATTAGCTGTGGATAATGGAAATAAAGAAGCCTGTTATTATTTTGGAGAGTATTATCAACCAATTATTAATCAAAAAGAAAAATCAGAAATGGCATCTAAATTTAAATTTAGATTGAAAAGCCCAAGTTATGAAACGATATGTAACACATCGATTATAATATTGTTAATAAGTTTATGCATAAAAATAATATTTTTTTAATTAACTTGAGGGGTTTCCAATATGGTAAATTTTGGGCGAGATTATATTATAGATCTTATGGTTCAAGGAATTGAACAAGGAATTGAACCTAAGGTATTATTAGAGGAATATACGAAAGCTAGGGAAAAGACAGAAAAGCTAGAGTTATTACTATATCAAAGAGAAAGTTTTTGGAAAACATTATCTGGTTTGTTTAGAGATATATTTTGTCACTAAACTTAGTTATCACTCTGAGATGAAGATCTTCCAACAAGTTCCAATAATTTAGTTATATCTTCATTTGCTCGGTCTTGCTCTTCTAATTCTCGCTTTAGTTCTTTATCTTGTATTTCAGATAATAATTTAATCTTTTCTAGATTGACTTTTTCTTGATCAATTTCTGTTTTTGCTGAATCAATAACTCGTTTTGCCGCTGAATTCTGAGCTTCTATTTGAACCCTTGCTCTATCATTTTGAACGGCTATGTTTGCTGGATCATTTTGCATGGCTAATTGTTGTTGTTGTGCAGCTTGTTGTGAGGCCATTAATTGTTGTTGTTTCCATTGTTTGAATTTGTCTTTTATTTGATCAATTCTATTGATATCAAGATTATCCAAGATAATTTCTGCTCCAGCTGAGTTTATGAATTGCGCAAACTCTGAATTGGCGGCGCCATTAAGCAATTCAATAAGGATGCGTAACGAGTTTTCTTTTTGGATCGCGAAATTAACTCCTGCCTCAACTTTAACTCGAAAGTCAAACGGATTGTATTCTAAAAGATATCTGCCATTGTCGAAAATTAATTCTTTAGAAGATTCTCCATCTCTATTGAGCACTGGTATTGATTGACGTTCCAAATAGTGAAACGGAAGTAGCTGAAGAACCACATTAAAAGCCTGTGTCAGACCTTCTAGATATCCTGTTACGTAAGGTTGAAATGTTGCATTAGATTGTATCGCCCCTAATGCGATAGCCCTCCCACTAACGTTAGAATTACCAATTCCTAGGGCTGCATCATAGCTTCCCATCACGTTTTGCATCATTTGGTCGGTTGAAACAAAGGTGTTGGATACTTCTGGCAAAATTGGTTGGGGAGGTATAATTTCAGGAGGATTGAGTGGCATCGCTGGATTATTGTCCATATATTGATTGTACATATAGACACTAGCTTTCTGGACATCTTTGTAGACATCTTTATAAGCTTCCGGGATCCCTTGTACTGGCACTTTGAATTTGCCCATTATCATGTTTTCTAATTGTGCTCCTAAGCACTGGCCTGCGAAATTCTTAAGGCGCTGTAAATCTCTTGCATCATGTATAAGCGCTCTTGTATTCTGCTTTACTGCCCCGGTTGTTTGCTCTTTTGTCGTAGTTGACAGACCGTCGAAAAAAATATAAGGCAAACTATAATAACTTGTTTTCTCGTGGCTTATAATTTGGTCTTGGATTAATCGATATTTGTGGATTTGATCGAATTCCGTGGATCTTTCATTAACTATAAATGGCTTAGGCATATAGATTTGCGATCTATTAAATTGAGACATAAATTGAGACATATATATTTCAAGAGCATCAGATGGTATACGGTGCCCATCGGACATTAGTAATAATTTTATTTTTTTCTTCTTTTTTTCATAAAAATCTACAACTAATAAAGTTTCTGTTTTTTGATTTTTGTATGCCCAAGAAAGATTGTGCCCTCCAGAAAAATTTCTTTGAAAGTTTATATTGCTAATGTCAATATCCGGAAATTCGTTTTTGAATTCATCTTTGGTGTAATGAAAAATTTCTCCACAAAAATCTGCATCAGATTTAGTTCTTTTTTGAGCTTTTGGATCAAAAAAGCATAATGTCGGATTTCGCCTCTCAATATATAACTTGTGCGCGAAACTTGTTGGGGTTTCATAATTCATATCAACTTTAGCAACTCCAAAACCTCCAGCGATCTGATCTTTAAAGATTTCAGTTGCGAATCCGTCACGTCTACATTCATATTCCATATGTCTTATATGCCCCTCTATAAGGTCGAGTACTTGAGGGTTTTGGTCAGATTCGCCGAAATATGAAACTTTGGCAGAAGGCTCCTGTTTGGAAAATTCTCCAAGAAGTCTTGCGATGAAAGGAAGCACTACGTTAAATTCAATTGCTGGTTTGCCTTGTTGAGCGAGAATTTGGCGATCGGTGTCCGTCATTGTTGAGACGAATGCAAAATTTATGTAATCGTTCCATTTTTTGTAGTTTTCCGAAAAAAAATCGCATGCTTCTTCAATATTTTTTTTTATCGTTGGGAATTCATCTTGCCATTTCTTGGAAATTTCAGCCATAACTTTATAACCTACATAGATAATTTAAGGAGAACATTTTAAAAACGGCTTTTAACGATGTTTTAAAAAAAAATCAACAAAAATTATTGACATTCTAAAAAATGTTTCATAAGTTTCGGGCAATTTTTAAGCATTACACAGTGCACAAGTGTAATGCTATGTATACCGTGACTGGTCTAAAAGTCGCTATATATGCCGTGATTGGCCTACAGATCAAAGAAGAAGGGTTTAATTATGAGTGAAAATATTGGTGATAAAGTTGTCCAAGAGATAGTTGCTGAGCCTGTTTCGATGGTTCCCTCCGTGGAACCCGCAGAACCAAAACCTAAAATGTATACTAAAGATGAAGTAGCAAAAATTGCAAATGCTGAAAAACTTAAGGCATATGAAAAAGCCAAAACCGAATTTGATGAAAAAGTCGCAAAAATGGCGGCCTTTAACGAAGAAAATTTGGATAAGGCTGTTAAAAAGCGTTTCGATGAATTCGAGACTGAAAAAGGTGTGCAAGGTATGCTTATGTCGTTTGGTAACAAGGTTAAAACGGCTGAACAAAATCACCCGGATTTTGTGGAAAAGGTCCAAAAACTGACGCTCTCGGAAGACCAAAAGGCTCGATTGATCTTATTAGCTGAAACGGCAGGTATAGATAATGCTGGCGAAGTGCTCTATGAGCTCGCCTCTAATCCTGATGCTTTTAGCAAGCTCAATGGCAATTGGATTAATCAAGTCGAACTTGCTAAGGATCAACTTCATAAGATGTCTAAAGAGATAAAAGAGAGAGAAAAACTTTCTAACTCTAGGAAATCTGATCCAATACCAACTCATACGAAACCCGCTAAAGGACATATAGATAGCGGCTTTTCATCTGTGAGTGATTTTCGGTTATTATTTAAAGCATAATATAAGATCAAAGTCGCTATCTTTTATTTTTTTATTAATTAAAAAATTAGGAGATAGCTATGCCAATAGGTGTAACGCCTCAACAACAGCTAGTTGCTGTCCAGACTTATCAACGCGCTGGATTAGCATACTTGCAAAACTATTATGCTTTTATCGCTCTTTGCAATAAAAAATATCAAAACTTTCAGACTCTTCCAGGTCAACAAGGACAAACCGTGTTGATCCAAAAACCTCAAAGAGTATCAGTTGTAAATTCGCCGTATGCATCTTTCGAAGGCATTGCGATGGAATATCAATCATTGACTGCTGATCAATGGGCAACAGCTTCAAAAGCGTTTACTTCTGATCAGTTCTTGTACACGATTGAACATTTCATGGAAGATATCGGTAAATCCGCTGTCATCCACATGGGAGCTGAAGTTGAAAAAAATGTTGCTCAAAATTGTATTAATAATACATTTAGATTTTATGGTGACGGTGTCACTCCTATCAACTCAAGTGGTCAATTAGCTTCTGCATTAGCCATTTTCCATAACTTTGGTTCTGGAAAAGATAATGTAGTGGGAATATTACCAGACGTTGAAGTTGCAAGTATTGTATCGTCAATGTTAACTCAATTTGTCCCTGTTTCTAACGAAAATTTACGACAGAGTTATATGTTAGGACGGTTTGCCAATTGCGATTGGTATAGATCTAACATGTTACAGACACAACTTGCAGGTACAGTTGGCGATTCTAACTTGCCTGGAGGAACTCCTATAACTTTAACTGTTACTGGTACTAATGATCCAACTGGTGCAAATGTTACTCAAATCTATTGTCATAGTTCTGGTGCTATTAATGATGCTGAGGCTATACATCTTAATGATTCATTATATTTTGTTGACGGCGTCTCAGGACAGCCAAATTTACGGTATCTTACTTACGTTGGGCAAAATACAAGCGCTACTAGAGTACAGATGCGCGCAACTGCTGCAGCTGGGACAGATGGTAGTGGAAATATTACGTTAAGTATATATCCTAAATTACAATCTACTGCCGGGATGAGTCGTAACTTGTCAACTGCTATTCAAGCTGGTATGCAGATTAAAGCTATTCCAAGTCACAAAGCTGCTATCATTTGGAGTTCAGAGGCTATGTATTTGGCTATGCCGCAACTACCTAATCAAGATCCTTATACATCAACCAATGAGATTGATGATGACAGTAAATTGTCAATGTTGATGTACTATGGTTCTATCTTTGGTACGCCAGAGAGAGGGTTGGTATGGCAAGCATTATACGGTACGACATTGGTGCCTGAATATGCCATTAAACTCTGTTTCCCGCTCACATCATCATTAATGTAATATAGGAGTAATTAATATGACTACTAAATATATATCTCCTGTTGTCTCTAACATATATCCAAATATTAATGGTCTTGAACTTATGATTGCAGGATTAGGATCTCCTACTTTAGTTAGATTAGATCCTGGAACTGCTAGGGCTAATCTAGCTTATACTAGTACTGGAACTAATGTGCTCGATATTACATTAAATTCTCCTACCATTCTTAATGGGGCGATTAATGGAATTAATGGCTTAGATACAGGAACATTGGCTGCTAATAAAATATATTCTGTTCACCTAATTGGAGATTGGACCGGGAAAAATAGTCCAGCTGGATTGTTGTCCTTAAGTGTAAATACTCCTTATTTACCATCTGGATACAATTGTTTCCGTAGAGTTGGGCAAGTAGTAACTGATGGTAGTATCCATTTTAGGAAGTTCCAGCAAGCAGGTAGATGGAATGAAAGAATATACGTTTTTGACGAAGCTATTCATGTTGTTACAAATAGTCATGCAGTAGTCCCTACTGCATTGGATCTTTCAGAATATATGCCTTCTTCTGAAACTAATAATCAAGCTTGGATTAGTACTACATTAGTAACAGCCGTTGCTGGTAGATCTGCCTTTGTTCGGACTTATGGAGCAACTGGTTCTTTAACTTCTGATGCTAACGTAGTTGGAGTTGGACAAGTAGCGTCTATTCCGGTCTATGGAAATAGATGGGTACTTACTTCTATATTCGATCAATTGGAATATCAATTAACTGATGCTGCAGATACTTTAGAAATATTCCTTCTTGGGTATCGTTACGAACTTTAATTTTTAAAGGTGGAGACTATTTATTTAGTCTCCTCCTAAAAGAGGTGCATATGCCAATAACCGCACGAGAAGTGGTAACAGAAGCATTATATCTATCTGGTTGGGTATCTAGGCAATTTCAAACTCCGACAGGGCAACAAATACACGACGGATTAAGGCTGCTCAATGAAGAATTAATGATGAAAGCTGTAGAGCTTGATCTCAAGCCATATTTTACTGCTACAAATTTTACCGGAATCATTGGACAGGAAAAATATTTCATCGAAAATTTAGTGGAAATTGAAACACTAACTTTTGTATGGGCAAATGTAAGGTATCCAATTTTTCCAAAAACACGTGAACAGTATTTTGGAAGTCCGCGTGTCAATACTGTTTTGACTCTTCCTAATACGCGATTTGTTGAACGTTGTTATGGTGGATCTAATGTATATTTATATCCCTTTCCTGATCGAACATATGTTTTTGAATTAGTAGGTAAATTCTCTTTTCAAAATGTAGGATTAGATACAGATCTAACTGCACAATTTGATCAGTATTATTTAACATACTTACGATATGCTACAGCCAAGCGCGTTTGTGATTTTCTCAATGTTGATTTGTCTCCGTCGTCCCGACAACAACTTGAAGCTTGTGAGAGAAAAATAACTGATGTTTCTCCAACGGATTTTTCTATCCGCAAAACTTCAGTTTTCAAGACAAGCCCAGCTGTAGTAAATCTGGCCTATATGAACCTTGGTAATGGATGGACTCCATGAGTAAACCTGTAGCACAAATAGCTAGAGAAATACCGTTAAAGGTAGGTGGATCCTCTATTTTTGGTCGATACCCAAAAATATCTATAGAGAAGACCTATAATATGATCTTGTCTGATGGGTGGTTAGTTCCATATGCTGGGTACAAAAAAGTTTCTAATATTTCAGAAACTGGATGGGGAAGAGGAGTATTCTCAAGTCCATCATATAATCATTTAATTGTTGTCATAAGTAATAATGTATATCAAATTGATAATAATTTGATCGCCACAAAAATCGGGGAATTAAATACTTCGTTTGGTGACGTTTTTATTGACGAAAATGGTGCTAAACAGATTGCAATTTGTGATGAAAAAGATATCTGGATATTTAATTATGAAGCTAGTACTTTTACAAAAGCTAATATTGATTTTAATCCGATGCATATTAGTTTTCATAATGGCCGTTTTATGGCTGCTGTTAGAGATTACCCAGTATTTAGGCTTTCAAACTCTAATAATGGATTAATTTGGCCAAATGATGCTCAACATGTTGGAGCATTTAATTCCAAGGCAGATTTGCCTAAAGCTTGTATTAGAATACCCGGTAAAGGTAATAACATTCTTGTTATGGGCGAAATTGTAACTGAATTATGGGTTGATGTGGGATATTCATTATTTCCATATCAAAGAACTTCAGCTTTTAATATAGATTATGGTTGTGCTAATAATGCAACTGTGGCCAGTGGAGATAATTTTGTTGTTTGGCTTGGTATAAATGAAAAATCTACTCCCGCAATTATGTATACAAATGGTTCAGAAGTTAGACAAATATCTACTGACGGAATTAACTACAGATTGGCTGCTTTAAAGCATCCAGAGAATTCTTGTGCGTTTTTATTTAAACAAGATGGTCATTTGTTATATCACATAACTTTCTATGATGTAGAAGATAATCTCTCTCTTGTATATGATTTCAATACAGATAAATTTTATCATTTATGTGATAAAAACGGGGATTATCATATAGCTAGAAAAGTAGCATATTTTAATAATACATACTTTTTTGTTAGCCTAAATGATGGAAATTTTTACGAATTTGATACCCAATTTTTTACAGCTGATGACGAAGAAATAAATAGAATTAGAATTTGTAATAATGTCAGATTGCCTGATTCTTCGGGCTTTGTAGTGAACAGAATGGCTTTTACCTTAGAACAGGGGAATATTCCAACTTCTACTCTAAATTCAAATGATCCAGAACTCCCAAGAATTGATACTTCCATCTCAATAAATGGTGGGGAAAGTTTTAGCAATTTTGTTGGCACAAAAATGAATATGATTGGTAACAGAAAAAACATTTTTTGTTTATATCAATTAGGGTTTTGTAATGATTTTGTTTCTCAATTTAGATTTCACGGTTTTGGTCGTTTTGTTGCAACAGACGGAGTAGTGAATATAACACAATGAATATACCTAATTTTATTGACATGCGTTTTACTGATAAAGAAGGAAAATTAACTTCTGAATGGAAAACTCTATTCATGGAATTATTCTCTTCTTTGCAAAAGAATTTATCAGATCAAACAGGAATTGTTGTTCCAAAACAATCAACAGAAAATACTAATTTGATTGGACAAGATGCTCTTCCTGGAACATTAATTTATGACGAAACCACTCATCAATTGAAGGTTAAAATTAACAATGTTTTGAAAACAATTCAAACGACTTAATAGGAGAAATATATGGATCCAGCGACAATGGCATTAATGAAAACCCTTATAGGAGGGTCAATTGGTGGGGCATTGGGTGGCCTGTTTGGTGGGTCACCTACAGCTGCTGCACAAAAATATTTAAAGGGAATTCCTGGACAAGTCCTACCATATCTTTCGCCATATATTCAGACAGGGAAAACTTCATTGCCCATTTTAGAACAACAATACGGAATGATGGTAGGAGATCCAGGAGCTTTATTAGCTAAATTGAGTTCTGGATATAAACAGTCCCCGGGATATCAAAATAGATTACAACAATCTTTACAAGCCGCAACAAATGCCGCTGCTGCGGGCGGAATGCTCGGAAGTCCCCAATCTATGCAACAAGCTGCAGGTGTAGCCGAACAAGCAGCGTCTGAAGATTGGGAAAATTATTTGAATAGGGTTATGGGCCTTTATCAGGGAGGAATAGGAGGATATGGAGATTTAACCCATTTGGGTTATGGTGCTGCAACTAATTATGCTGATTTACTATCTCAATTGAGTCAAGCGCAAGCCCAATTAGCTGCCGGTGGAGCTCAACAACAGAGTGGTTTATTTGGAAAGTTAGGGTCGGCAATTGGATCATTATTTATGATGTAATTAGGAGATAATTTATGCCTTTTACGGTTAGAGATTTTTCATACTTAGCTGGATTACCTCATCCAGCAGTGCAAGGAATGGAAGAAGGGCAAAATTTATTACAAACTTTGTTGGGTCTTAGAAAAATGCAAGGAGAAATGGCATTACAGCCATTACAACAGCAATTAGTACAAGCGCAAATAGCCCAAGCATTACAAGAAACTAAATTTTCTGGAGAATTACAGCCTTTGCAATTAAAAAAAGCGATTGCAGAACTTCAACAATTAACTTCTCCTGATGCTCAAAAATTTGCAGCATTAAAACGGCAACTTGAATTAGAAAAAATATTAACTGAAATTGGAGCAAAAAAAGCGGAAATTACAGAGAAAGGAACAGACGAAGAACGCAAGCAGAGAGAAGAATTAACTAATTTATTTAAAATATATTCAGATTTAAAGGCTAAAGGAAAAGAATCTGTAGGTACACAAATTTTGCAGAAATTTGGAATTAGCGAAAAAGAACCTGATGTAGCCGAAGCTTTTAGAAAGAAATATTTATCTGACTATCTTCCTTCTCCTTCTGAAACTCCTTCTAAAGCAAAGGGCTCTACATCTAATAAAACAGGAACAGAACAAGGGAAAAGAGGAGTCTCAGAAAAGGGAGAAGAATACTATCAATATAAAGATCCTAAAACCGGTAGGATGGCTAGATATTATTATACTTCCGAAGAAGATCTTGCTGAACATTTAAAAGAAGTTGGATTAACAGAACAAACTTCTCAACCTAAAAATTTAGCAGAACGTGTTGTAAATCTTTTACAAAGAGGTTTTTATGGGTAGACTTGAATATCTAGATGAAATTCCTCAACAAAAAAATAAGACTAATAAAGGTAGAGTTGAATTTGAACCTACTCTTGTAGAAAAATTAGCCAACAGTCCGTTAATAAATGCTATTTTAGGCGCAGGAGAGGGATTTAAAAAGGTTTTTACTGCAGGATATGAGCCTGAAGCTCTTTTCCCTAAAGAAATAGCTGCAGAACCAGGTATTTCTAAAACGGTTGGAGAAATAGGTGGTACTGCAATTGGATCTTTATTGCCTTTTGGTATGTTGGGTTCTGGATTAAGAGTTGCAAGAGGAGCAACTGCTATTCCTGAAGTAGCAAAAATTGCAGAATTTTTATTAAAATCAGAACAACTTCCATCATCTGTTAAAAATATAATGCAGGCTTCTGCGCTAGGGGGATTAATATCTCCAGAAGACAGATTAAAAGGTGCTGTTAGTGGTGCTGCTATGGGAGGTCTTGGAGAACTTGCTGGGTTACCTTCAGCAGGATATTCGTCTTTAAAAACAGGAATTATTAGAAAACCTGTTAAAGAAGGGGCAAAAATCTTTGACGAAATGATTGGTGAAGGACAATCATACGGAGAAAATGTTACAGAAACTGTTTCTCAAATTAGAAACACTAGAAAGAAAACTTTTGCAAAATCTGCAGAAAAATATAAAACAAATTTATTTGATACGTATGGTAAAGATAAACTTTCATCACAGGCAATAAAAGTACCAGATTCTACAATTAACGCTTTTGGAACAGAATTAAATGATCAATATACTAAGCTTTTAGCTGATCCAACTGTAGAGAATGCTCATTTTTTACAAAGCGCTATTGGAGATGAAATTGCTTCAATAGAACAAGTTCCTAAAAGCATGAGAGTAAATCCTAGAGAAACTAGAGAGGAATTGATTGCTTTAAGAAATGGTGAAAAGATAATCACTAAAGCAGTAGAAAATCATTTTCAGAATGTATCTCCTGAAGTTTTTAATCGTTATCAAGAAGCTACTGATTTTTATAAAAAATACGCACGTCCTTGGAAAATTAATCAGACAATTGAAAAAGTAACACATAAAAACCCAAAAATTAGAGAAACTGTTACTCCAACTAAAATGTTAGCGGCTTTTAAAAATCCTGAAATTAAAGGAGAAAGCATTGCAGAAATTAGAAATCAAATAAATCAAGAATATCCAAATTTCGATAAGAATATCTTACATCTTGCTATTGGACCAAAAGAAACATTAACGCCAGATAAACTTATTAATGAAATAAGAGGAATGGAAAAGAAAGGTTTAAAAAGCTATGTTCCTCAAGAACTGATAGAAAAAATGGAAGGATTAGAAACAAGTTCTTTAACCTCTGAAAAACGATTAGATGCTTTAAGAAAAGTAATGCATGCTTCTGTCGGCGGATTATTGGGCAAGGGATTAGGAATTCCTGGAGCTGGATATGTTGGAATGGGATTGGGTGCTCTTGTTCCGCAAATATTGAGACCATCTGCTATGAAATACTTTAGACCGGTTCCAAAGGCAGATTTGAGTATGGCAAATCTTTTAAAAAGATTATTAGTTTCTACTGGGTTGGTTTATAACCCAACGGAGGAAAGTTAAATATGGGTATTAATCCTAAATACATACCATTAAATTATTTACAACAATATTTTGTTGATAAAGATACTGGCTTCCCTCTTTCTGGAGGTATTGTAACATTTTATAAAGATAATCAACGAACAGTTTTAAAACCTGTATATGAATTACGCAATAATTCTGGCGAATATGAATACGTTGAATTAACAAATCCATTGATTTTAAGTTCTGTTGGTACTTTTGCAGATATAGATAGTAATGATATAACAGTTTATGCTTATCCATATGATGAAAATGGAGATATAGATTTATATTATATAACTGTAGAAAGTTTTGATTCTGTTGCTCAATTTACTAGAGAAGGAGTTCCTAATGTTGCAGCCGAAATTCAACCAGAAGAGAAGGAATTGTTAAATTATGTTTCGAATGGGCAATTTCTTATTCACAATGATATTTCTGCTACTGATTCAACTGCTTTGGGTCAAATTAATCAAGGGATAACTAACATAGCTCCAGGAGGATGGACGTTTGAGCGTCCTCCTGCAAGTACAGCTTTGGATTATGTGATCTTTGAACAAGAAGCTCCCTATACAACTAATCCTACTGGAAACCCTAGATATTTATGTAGAATTAAATGTACAAGTCCTAATTTAGGGGATTCCTATAAAAATTTATGTATAAAATTTGATGATGTAAATAAGTTTGCTTCTGCTACACAAGAATTTACTTTTTCTTTTACAGCACAAGCAAATTTAGTTGGAACTTCTGTATCTGTTAAATTGATTAAAAATTATGGAACAGGAGGAAGTCCAGAAGATGTTATTACTATAGATACAATTCCTATTACTACAAGTAGCGCTATTTATAACGAATCATTTATAGTAGGAGAAAATACTGGGAAAATTATAGGAGATCAAAATGATGATTTTCTGAAAATCGTTATTTCTCTTCCTCCTACAATATCTTTTGATATTACTTTTACCGACATAATATTTACTTTGGGAAATGTTAATATTAATTCATTTCCAATAGAACCAAATTCAGAATTTATTTATAAATCAATTGCTGGCGGAATGCCTGTTCCTGCTTATGATGGAAGTGATTTGTATTGCAATCTTAGATTAACTAAAACTGGTTTAGAATTTGATCATTCTGATATAGGAAGTTTATTATTCAGACCAGACATGACTGTTCCTGTGGGATATTTAGCTGCTGATGGATCAAATTATTCAACAAATGCTTATTCTTCAGATGGTATCCCATATAAAAGATTGCAACAAATTTATTGGTTAGATTCTTTAGGAGTTCCTAAATATGGAACAGGAGCTAATTATCTTACTGGTCTATTGCATGCAACTGCAGATGAGTTCAATATCATTAATAATTCAAAAGGGTCAGTTACTGCAATAGCTGATGGAACTGTTTCTACAGGATTTACTTTTTCTACTATCCATACTGGGCATAATGGTTTTTATGTAAAAGCATATGTTATTTCCAATAATACTTTTATGGTCGAAGATGATTATCCTTGGACGCATACTGTAACTGATGCCATAGATCCAGGATCTCCAGAAATAGCTAATTCAGGATTTGCTTTTATCTTAATGCAGCGAGGAAGTTCTCCAACTATACCTTTTGATGATAGAGCTGGAAATGTTAATGGAATGAAGTATAGAAGAGCTTTTGTTGTTAATCCTGGTTCTGGAATTACAGCAGGACATTATATAAGAATATATTCTGCTACCGGTACAGCCGCGGTAAATTATTATATTTGGTTTAGAATTAATGGTGCTGGAACAGATCCAGCTGTTCCTGGCACAAATGGAAGCACAAGAGTTGATCTATTATCAACCGATACTACAAAAGAAGTATGCGAAAAAATACAGCAAGCTATAATGGGATGGAATGTATCAAGAATTCAAACAATTCCAGCAGCTTCTATTACAACAGGCTCTTATTTTACAGTTCATTCAACCATTAAAAATATATATGTTTGGTACAGAATAGATGGAATAGGGACTGATCCAGCTGTTGCATTTTATGAATCAGTTAGGGTTGATTTATTATCAACTGATGATGCTAGAACTGTTGCACAAAAGACTCAAAAAGCCATCAATTCTAAATATTTTGCAGTTCTTGACGCTAGAGGACTGTTTTTTAGAGGATATGATGATACAGGAATAATAGATACTGATGCTTCTACAAGATGGTCTCTTGTCCCTGGATTAGTTGGCAATCAAATCGGAACAATGCAATTAGATGCTTTAAAAGAGCATATTCATTATATGTCTAGTGGATCAACTCAAGCTTCTCCTGCTAATCTGGATAATTGTAATACTATGGCTGGATGGACAAATGGTTGGCTTAGATATACTAGAGGAGCAAGTGATCAATTAATGGAATTTGCTGGATCAAGTTTACAGAATATACCAGTAAACACTAATGTTCGAGTTTTAATTAAATATTAAATTTTTTAGGAGATAAAGATGGCGATGACATTAAATATGGGAAGAGATGTTGCTGGACGTACAACATATGCTTTGGATTTAGAAGTTCAGGAAATTTTTCAAATAACGACCGCTCTTGCGGATTCAACTGCTCTAAAAGTTTATGTTCCAGCAGTTTTTGGAAATGTAATATATCATGTTACATTCTCAATTGAGCCTGGTTATTCTATTTGGGTTGCTGGTAATAAAACGGCTGTTATTCCTCCTGCTGGTGGAATAGTTTATGGACAAGAACTTAATCCTACTGCTAGATATATTAGATATAAGGAAGGAGCGTATTTATCTATAATTACTGCACAACCTCCTTTACAGATTGGAGTGAGATTCGATGTACTTTAATAGTCCTTTTGGCAGAACTCATTATACAGTTTTTAATTCTGGAGATTTGTTTTTTCAGGTCGAAAATCCAAGCAGAGTTCCTCATCCTCCGGAATTTACAAAATATCTTGTTGATAATTTAACTGATGTTGATGGTAATTACAGATATTTTCTAAATGATAATTCTGGTAAGAGATTTATTACATATTAATTTATTAGGGGAAATAATATGCCTGATATTGACATAAAATTTGGGGAACTAGATGTTACCACAAATATAAATGGATTAGTTGGAGCTGCTGAGCCAGTGAACCCTTCAACTGTAGAAAAGGGTAGAAAATTTGGATATTCAAATGATGGAACATTAACATCAAATTCTGATGCTATAGTTTCTACGCAAAAAGCCATTAAAACATATGTAGATACTGGTTTGGGAACAAAAGAACCGACTATTACAGCCGGAACTACTTCTCAGTATTGGAGAGGAGATAAAACTTGGCAGGAATTTCCTAGTTTTGTTGTATCAGTAATAAGTGGGAAAAATACTGTATATGTTAGAGGAGATAGAACTGATTCTTATACTCCAAATGGAAGCTTTAATTTTCCATATAAAACATTAGCAACTGGTCTTGCTAAAGTTGCAACATTAACATTATTAAGCGGAGAATATGCAACATTAGATATAGGAACCGGTATAACTTATAGCGAAAATTTAACGTTAAACAATGCTGGATTTTCAAGAATAATTATTACTGGTGTGAATTGCACTATAGATACATTAGTAAGCAATAGTAATAATACTAATCTAACAGATATAATTTTATATGGCTCTATTAAAATAAATACAGATATTGATATTCTTGGTACAAATATAAGTAATTTGGTGTTTCATGGAACTGTTTTAAATATAGCAACTGGGAATATAAATAATGTTCATAATTTGTCTTTTTATGATGTAAAAGGTGTATTAACTTCTAGTTTTAATTCTTCGCCTATTTTAACAAATGTTCATCTTGATATATTAAATAGCAATTTAGATTTTGCATTAATAAATGTGCATCATTGTATAACTACTGCTAATGCTAGAATTGCTAGTGGAACTTTTAAAGATGATGTAAATTCTACAACAACTTTCAAAGGTGGAAATTGCAATATAGCGGCTTGTGAAATATCTGGTATCTTAAATGCCATTACAACACATATAAATAATTTAACTTTAAATGCTACGGCAACATTAAATTGCACTAATTTAACAATTGGATCTTTATTTAAAGATCCTGCTGCTACAATTGTTAATACTACTGATTTATTGAATAATACAACTGGCACTACTCAATTAGTCAGCGATAGTTCTACGAAATTAGCAACTACTGCATTTGTTAAAAATGTTCTTGGATCATCTTATCCTGAATTAAGATTTTATGCTTCAATTAGCAATTTCCCCGTAACTGGTACTTCTAATGTAATCTATCTTGCAGAAGATACAAATATACTTTATTGGTGGAATGGTAGCGTTTATGTTCCAATAGCTACTTCTCCGGAAGCTGGAGGATTAATAACATATCCTTTAACTATTACATCTAATGGACAAACAGTTTTTACTTTACCAGATACAAATGATCAATTTCTATTGTATCTAAATGGTCAATTAAGATTAAGAACTTTAGATTATACTCAAGTTGGAACGACCTTAACTTGGTTAAATCCTGAAAGCATTACATTAAAAACGACAGATTCTTTAGTACTTGTTTACGTGGGAACAGCGGCTTCTGCTGTAACGTCTATATTTGGGCAAACTGGAGATGTTGAAGCTGCCGCAGGAGATTATGCTGCATCCCAAATAACAAACGATAGTGGAGTTACTGGATCGTATGTTAAAGATGCGCTTAATACGCTAAATTCAAGTAAAGAACCGACTATCACTGCTGGAACTACTGGACAATATTGGAGAGGAGATAAGAGTTGGCAAACATTAAATAATGCAGCTGTTGGATTGGGAAATGTTACCAATGACGCCCAAACAAAAGCAAGTATTGTTCCTAATACTTTACCAACTGCTGGACAAATATTAGTAGGAAATGCAGGTGGAACAGCTTATGCTGCTGTTACAATGAGTTCAGATGCTTCATTAGCTTCAACTGGAGCTATTACTGTAGCAAATAGTGCAGTGACAAATGCAAAAATGGCAAATATGGCTGCAAATACTTATAAAGGAAATGCAACTGGAAGTCCTGCTGCTCCGTCTGATGTATCTACAAATACGGCATTTAATCAATCATTTGAAACTTCAACATCAAATATAAAGATGGATGGAATTGTTAATGTTGGATCTTTATCAAGTATAGCTAGAGCTGATCATATTCACCCGTCTGATACAAGTAAACAAGATTCATCTAGCAATTTAACATCTGTATCTGGATTAACATATGCTTCAACGTCATTTGTAAAGATGACTGGAGCTAATACTTTTTCTCTTGATACAAATACTTATTTAACTTCTTCGAGTGGACTTTTGTTAGCAACTGGAGCGACAACTGGAGCAACTTCACAAGTACAAATATTTACTAATGGTGTTCAATTAACAAATTTGACAGCCAGCAAAGTTACATTTACTGATGCTTCTAAAAATTTAACAAGTACTGGAATTGGTACATCTAGTCAGTTTATAAAAGGAGATGGATCATTAGATAGCACAACTTATCAAGCACAAAATTTTGAAACAAGCGCTACTAATATAAAAATGGATGGGACAGCTAATGTTGGTTCTCTTTCTACAATCCCGAGGGCAGATCATATTCATCCTCGTTCTATTTTTACTTATTATGCGACAAATACAGGAACTCAGACTAGCGGTTTAACTGATGGTAGTACAGTTGTATATAATAGCTTAACTAGTGATTCAAGCGCAAACGCTCCTGCTATAAGTCTTGCAAGTAATAACTTTACTTTGCCTACTGGATTCAAATATGAATTTTTGGGGTCTACCAGTGCCCAATATGATTCTACTTCTGGATCATACTGTAGGATTCGATTATATAACAATACTTCTTCGGCATATTTTGGATTTGGATCTTCAAATCATATGGGAACTAGTCTTGATGATTACGATACAACTGCAATTTTTGTAGGAGAAATTTCTAATACCTCAGGATCTAATATTGTTATCTCGGTAAGAATTGCTACAGAATCCAATTTATCAGCTTTAAACCCAAATCCTTCTTTTGGATTTTTCCTTAAAATAACCGCAACTAGATTGTAATTTTGGAGATATAAATATGGCAAAGATTAGAACTATACAAACTTCTGTAGATAGTGAAAATCATGATTTTACCGGAACTCTTACATTGAGTACTTTAACTGCAGAACAGTTATTGGTTACTGATGGTGATAAAAATATTGCTACAACCAAATATTTACCTGCTGGCGCTGCAGAATTATATTTTGCGGTTTCTGTTGGTAATTTTCCGTTAACTGGAGATGTGTCTAAAATATATGTAGCCAATGATACAAATCTATTATATCGCTGGGATGGGGCAGATTATATAGAAGTTTCTGGAGGTGGTGGAGGAAGTCTTCCAAATAATACAAATGTAGTATTTGTTGCTGCAACTGGCAATGATTCAAATAGCGGTTTGGCATTAAATGTTCCTAAGAAAACTGTTGAAGGAGCAATGACTTATATTAATTTCTTGTCTCCGGCTCCTTCAGAAACAAATAGATGGAGTATAACCGCATTGGATGATTCTTTATTTTCTGTTGGAAATGGAGAGACGTTAAAAGATTATGTTGATTTTAATGTTTCGAATTTTTCTGGAGCTGCATTTGTTTTTTGGAATCATAATATTGTTAATATGCAAACATATACAGGATTAGGACTAGGATATGATCTGAGTATATATAATTATCCTGCTTCAGCATCTACAAGATATATTAATTGTAAATATATTTATAATGCTGGAGTTACTGTTGATGGAAATCAAGGTACTTCTTATTTAAATTTTGATTTATTTGATCCTGGAACATCTTCTATAGCTATTAAATGTTTAACTAATAGCAAATTAGTTTGTAAAGGTTCTAAAATAGTTTCTGGGTCTATTACAGCAGACGGTGCTAATGCAATTATAGATTTATCTTATGTTAGAGATTTGGGCAGTTGCACATTTTCGGCTATTAACGGTGGAACTATAATATATCCATTAATACCAAATGTGTTGTTTTATGCAACTCAATCTGGTTTTCCAATTACTGGAAGTGATAATATAATTTATGCGGCTAAAGATACTAATAGAATATATAGATGGTCGGGTAGCGCTTATGTTGAATTATCTGGAGAAATTCCATACGTTTTATTTTATGCGTCTCAAGCAAATTTTCCAGTAACTGGAAACGATGGAATAATTTATCTTGCTAAAGATACTAACAAAATATATAGATGGTCGGGTAGCGCTTATGTTGAAGTTTCTCCTACAGTAGCAAGTAGTCCGGTTAGTAGAGTATATACAATTTCTCATGGTGGAACTTATACCCCACCATTTCAATTAAAAGATGGCAGCAATAGATTAATTTTACTCGGAATAGGAATAACTAATACTAGCGCGCCAGTAATTTCGTGGGTTAAATATGCTGGTATATATATGCGTCATGTTTCTCCTGTGTCTCAACAATGGGGTAATAATACGTTAGATATGTGGTATTTACTTGAACAAGATGTTATTGGTCTTGGAGTAGATACTACTCATGATATAGCTATTAATTTTTCAGCAAATCCTCCGTCATCTGCTAATGATTTGGGTTGGTCTTGGGCTATTTATGAAAATGTTAGTCAAGTTGCTCCATTTAAATCTACAGCTCAAGCGCACTCTACTTCATATTCTGCGACTTGCGTAATTTATGATGGAATAGTTGGGGATTATATGGTTACATACGGATATGCGCAATATGTTGCTGGAGGAGGAGCTCCTACATTAGCTGTTGACCCAACATCATATACAATAAGATCTTACGTGGACTCAAATTTTAATGGACAATTAGCAGTAGCAGATCATGTTGCTGCTTCAGCCTCTGAAACCGTTACTTGGTATATGGATGCTGGGCACCCTAATGTTGCTGGTATTGGTATTGCCTTAAGAAGAGGATAAAGTTTTAAGCTATAAATCCTTTAATAATATTATTTGGTGCGGAAGATAATGTTATTAAAGGTATGCTTATTTTTTCTTTTTCCAGGTTCCTGTTTTCCCTTTAGAATATTTAGTTTTAACTGCTGCCCATGCTATTTTAGCTGCTCGTTCATCTCCGTAATTTTTTAAACTAGCATTAAAAGATTTACGATAAATTTCTTTTGCATGAGCTGGAAGAGAACTTTTTACACCTTTTGGAAGAGATTGAATTGATTTATAAGGCATATGTAATCTCCTATTTTTTAGATTTGGCTAATCTTTTTTTCATCTTAGTTAATTCAGTATAATAAGTTGGAAATTCAGATAGATGATCTATTGCTATTTTTTTAGCAATTTTATTACTTTTAGTATGTTCTTTTTCTTCTTTAATTCCCATGTTTAATTCTCTTTTAGATATTGGTTTTTCTATCTTTTTCATAGTAAAATTCCATTAAAATGAGTAATATTCACGCCCATATGGTAATCTAATTAATATATTTTACAACAAACTTAGAATTTGAGGATGTTATGAATTTTGGAAGGAAATTTGATGTAGCTTTTGCAAAATTGATTGAACTTGAAGGATCTAAATATGTAGATGATCCTTATGATCATGGGGGAGCTACAAAATTCGGGTTGTCTAAAAAATTTTTAGATGCTCATTTCAAAAAAGATGTTTCTAAAGAAACAATAGAATCATTTACTATTGAGCAAGCAAAAGAGATTTATTATGATGCTTTTTGGAAAGCAAATAATCTTGAATCGATAAATAATCCTAAAATTGTAACGTTAATTTTCATTTGCGAAGTTCATTTAGGAAGTTTTGTTGCTAATGTATTATTGCAACATGCAATCAATGATTTAGCTGAATATTTCGATTTAAAAAAAGTTGAAGTAGATGGAATCATAGGGAAAAATACATTAGATTGTTTAAATGATTTTTGCGTGAAAAATGATAGACAATTATTGATTGATAAAATATATATATATCATATTGTTAATCGCTACCGTAAATTAGCGTCTAATTTCGGACAAAGCGAATATTTATTGGGTTGGATAAATAGGTTGTATAAGATTGATAGTAGGACATAAAACATGTTAGGTATTTTTAATATAATAGGTTTGATTTTTGAGAAATTGTTAACAGGGTCTTTAATAGGAAAAAACGATAGTTTAAGTAATTCAAATATAATTTCTTCGATTTTTGATAATAACGAAGAAACATTAAAGAAAACAGAAATCTTAGAAAGATTGTCGGAAAAACAAATAGATTTGGCCAAAAGTTTTTTAAGTTGTCAAAATGTTTTTATGGCAGGATGGTGGGCATTAATAGGGTGGACATGCAGCATAGCATTGTTATATAATTTCATTGTAATCCCTATAATTAATGAGATATTCTCATTAAACATAAACACTTTTGAAATGGATAATATACAAGATATAATATATTTATTATTAGGGATGGGAACGTTGAGGACTACAAAAACTATAACAGAAATTATTTCACAATTTTTAGTTAAAAGGGGAAAATGATTGATGAAAATCAATGCAGAAAACATATGTGATTATACTATAGTTGGAGGCACAGGAGGAGGCCATCATCCTAAAGATGATAAAACAATAGAAATTAATAAGTTAATTGATTCTGCTTTAGACGAATATAAAAACTATATGTCTTCTACATATAAAATTGATTTAATTGCTCTTGGGAAAGAACTTAAAAAAGATGTGAAGAAAATAAAGATGGATTGTATTTCTGTTATACACAATCAACTATGGATAATTATAGGAGCAGTATCTATTGCTTTAACAGCTATTTTTGTTGTGTTTCTGATAATTCATTCCTTGGTATTTTAGGTTAATTGTTCGATAGTAATTTTTAATTTTGGTTCATCTCCATAAACTTTAAAAATATGGGATTCACAAATGTCCATATCATCTCTATAGCAAGCGCCTTTTAAAGCATCTTCTACAAGTTTTAGCACATTAGAACTATCTGGTTTTCTGCAAGGATAAAAATTTTTAGCAGGCAAATCTTTTTTATCTTTTTTTAAAAGATTTTTAATAATTATTTTAGCGCGGCGCAAAGTGATTTCTAATGTAAATTTAATTGGTCCATTAAATGGAGTTATATTATTAGATTGCATATAACTTAATGCTTTTAAATTTATGTATTCTTGATAATTTCGTGTTTTAAAGGCTTTATATGCAATACCTAATTTTCTATTAAACTGAACTTCTTGTTTGCCAACTACTTCACCTAGAACTTCGAATACAATTGTTTTGTTCATGATTTTTTGTATTTTAGTACATCAAAGAGCAAATATAATCATCTAACAAAAATCTTCTTACCCTAAAAATAGAAGTTATTTCATCATAAATTTCCTTTTTTGTACAAGAAAAAAACCTCTCTCTTCCTTCAACTCCAGAACCCCACATATATTTTCCATAATATTCTTCTCCGCTTAAAGTATATTTTCCATCAGTTATCCATTTATTTTGTTTAACTCTATTAAGCACTTGCATTCCTTGTAATACAGTAATGCTTTCTGGAATATCAAACTCTACATAGTCATTGGCCTTTTCTAATTCGGTTAAAAATCCATCAAAATTATTAACATCACAAATAATCAATCGCATAACAACCTCTCAATCAAGAACTTAAATAAAATAAAAAAGCGTCTTTATTCTTAGACTAGGAATTTCTAGTCACGTACACCATCGGAGCCGATTTCAGAATAAAGACTGTGTAAATGGATAATAAATTAATTATGTAAAAATTCAATATTATTTTTCTAAGTTTAAAGTTGGCATTGAACCAGGTTCAGTGCCATTGCCATTGATATTAGATTTTCCGGAACTTTTTTAAAGCTAAATAGTTCCTGGTAATTTGATAAAATCTCTTACGCATCGTATCGATAAAATCCTACATGATTTTTTGTTAAATGATTTCTTAAAAACACAGAAATGGGTTACGCAATATTCATGAAATGTCCTATTTTTTTTTTTTTATAATTAAGGCATTATGAGGCTATATGATGCTATATCATATATTGTATTAATTAATTATAGGAGAAGGATTATGAAAGAGTTATTTTCAATCGAATCAGGAGAAAGAATAAAAAATATTATGGATATTGTTTTGCAAAAATTATTCTTAGAAGAGGAAGCTAGATCATTACGGGATCAAATAAGTCAATGCTCAGTTGACGAGTTAAAGTCTTTTTATAAAAAATATGACGAGAATTCAAAAAAAAGAAGCAATTTGCATGAACAATATGTGAATAAATATTTTAAATATTATTGTAATTAAAAGGAGATTGTTATATGAACATATTTAATTTTAAAAGATCTTTATTGCAAGAAATGCAATCTTTAAGAACTCAAGTTTCTAATTTAGAAAGAACATTGAATCCAGATTTTGTAAAAGAGATGAATTCTTTTCTTAAATATCAAAAACAGAAACAAATGAGAGAAAATCCATTATACTATAAATAGTTAAGGAGGCTTTTATGTTACACGGTAAAAATCCAGAGGCAGTTCAAAAAAAGATTAAACTTTTTATGTATGGTTCAGCAAAAGTTGGAAAAACTACTGCAGCAATCCAATTTCCAAAGCCATATCTTATTGATACTGAAAAAGGGGCCGAAAATAAAAGATATACTGATCTTTTAAGTCAGAATGGTGGGGCAATTTTTCAATCATCAAATTATGATGAAATTTTAGCAGAAATTAGAGCGTTATTAACAGAACAACATGATTTTAAAACATTAATAATAGACCCACTAACAACTATATATTCTGCTTTGATCGACTTAGAAATGCAGAAAGCAGAAAAATCAAAAAATTCATCTGCATTGGCTTATGGAAGACCATATATCGAAGTAAATAAAAAGATAAAACGTCTTGCCAATCTATTATTACAGTTAGATATGAACGTAGTCATAACATCACATTCTAAAATCGAATATGACGAAAACATGGTGAAGATTGGAGAAACTTTCGACTGTTATAAAAAGATGGATTATTTATTTGATTTGATAATTCATATAGCAAAAGACGCTAAATCGAAAGCAAGAATTGCTACAGTTAAAGGAAGCAGATTAGAGGGCTTTTCTGAAGATGAAAATTTTGAATTTTCATATAATGAAATTAAAAAGAGATATAATTCAGAATTTATAGAACAGAAAGCAATTCCTAAAACTTTAATTTCTGATGAACAATTGAGATTATTAAGCGATTTGATCGCAACTTTAAAGATCGATCAAATTACACAACAAAAGTGGTTAGATAAAGCAGGAATAACAGATTTTGAAGATTTAGATTCCGAAATTGCAGATAAAATAATAAATAATTTAAATGAGAGAGCAAAATATATTGCAAAAAGCAAAATGTAATAATATTATTATATATATAATTACATATAGATATATCATATAGTATGCCCTTTCAAACAAATAAATTACCTGAGGAAGCTTTAACACTTCCTCAGTTTTGTTCTAAATATAAAGTGCCGAGAAAAGATTTCGACAAAGAATCTTTAATAGATTCTTTACCAAAAACAACTATTTCTTCGATGAAAGGGAGACCAATAAGAATTATCTTAAAAGAAAATTTAGAGATATGGCTTAAAAAAACAAATAGTTTTCTAAAATTAGAAACAGAATCTTTTTTCAAAAAAGAAGAAACCAAAAAAATCACTAAAATTTGTCCTAGATGTAGAGGAATTGGTAAAACTTTATCTTATTCAATGATGGACGAAATTTGTCCTAGATGTAATGGCAGGAGATTTGTTGAAGATGAGCAGAACTAAGAAAATAAAGAAAACTAGAGCTGAACTTTTAAAAGAATTTTATGATTCCCCAGCTGAAGCATTATTTTCAACGAATGTAATTGCAGCAGTATTGGATTGGAGTCCTAATACTGTCATTGCCAATAGATATGTAAAAAAAACAATTCCTTTTATTAAGATTGACAAAGCTATTCGTTACAGAAAACAAGATATAATTAATTTTTTGAATAATTTTTCGATAGAATGACATTATCTATAAAAGATTTGCTTGATGAAGATCAATTTCTTCCGGAAGAAAAAGTTGCTAAGTTAACAGGATATAGCCCTATTACGCTTAAATTAAATAGATATCGCAATTCAGAAAATTTTAATGTTCCTTTTGTTAAAATAGGTAAAAAAATTTATTATCCCACGTATTTTGTAGAAAAATGGATGCAAGAAAGATTTACATCTTCCTGTGATTTCTCAAAGTTAAAGGAAATTTTGAGTAATGAAAAACAAATATGAACTTGATCATGTTGAAAAGAATATTTTAAATTCTTATATAGATGCCGGTCGTAATAAAATAGATACTTCTAAAAACACTGGGTATTCTGTTAGAAAAATTTCATCTCTAATAAATTCTGATCTTGGAAAACGTTATTTAGACGAACGCTCTAAATTAACTGTAAAAGCCATAGATATCAATAAACCTTGGAAAATTCAGGCATTGGGTGAAATTGTTTTGGATCTAAAAATGAGTTGTCTAAAAGATGATTCTCAAAAAGTCCAAAAATATAATTGTATTATTTCGGCAATAAGTGAATTAAATAAAATGCAAGGAGATCATGCTGCAACTAAATCGACAAATTTTAATGTTAATACTTCAAAAGAAGGATTAAGAGAAACTGTTAATGAACTTTCGGCATTAATGGAAGAATTTAAAATTAAAAATAAACAGGAGTGTTAAGTTATGTCTATGGTAGGTTATCTATTTAAAATAGATTGTATTGGATTGCTATTTATAGCTTTTATGTTTATAGCTTTTTATATTATATTAACAATTAAGTTTATGATAAAAAAATTAAAAGATTATGCAGAATCAAAGAAAAAATGATGATGTAGAAGAAGTTATGTTTATAGCTTTTGTAGCTACATTAATTGTTATTATTGTAATGTTTTGTGTTTGGTTAATTACCTAGTAATAATATGAGTCCTAATTTATTACGTCCTGATTTGATATATGAATCTTTGTCTTTGAAAGAAGATGAGTTTCTCATAAAAGATATTTATGAGCTTAAATCTAAGATGTGGGGTTCTTTACTTTCGTTTACTAGAGTTTTTTATTGGTTGCGTACACATAAAAAATTTGAAATACCCCTTCCTGACGGAAGGGAATCTCATTATATTACTATTTGCAAAGAACTCTCTAAAGTATTTGATTTAAAGACTTCTAAATTAAATATTAATATCGCTCCGCGATATGGAAAAACAGAGTTATTGGCACATTTTGTTGCTTGGGCTTTTTCTCAATTTCCAGATTGTAATTTTATCTATGCATCTTATGCTCTGCATATAGCTCAGAGAGCTGTTGGAATAATTAGAGATATTATTAGACTGCCAAAATATAAACAATTATTTAATGTAGAATTATTAGTAGATAAAGAATATTACTTTAAAACTTCTTCTGGGGGGGAAATGTTGGCTTCTGGAGTAACTGGAAGCATAACTGGATTTGGATGTGGTATTACAGGCGTTTTTGATAGATTCAATGGATGTTTAATCATTGATGATTCTTTAAAGCCCCATGAAGCCCCAAGTGATTCGCAAAGAGAAGAAGTTTTCAGATGGTTTGAGTGGACCGCAAAACCTAGACGTAACAATGGTGAAGATACTCCTATTATTCATATAGGACAAAGATTACACGAAGACGATCTATCTTCGATGTTTATAAATTCGCCTAAATGGACAAATTTAGTTCTTGAAACGCTTGATAAAAATAATAATGCATTAGACCCATCAAAACATTCTGTTGAAGAATTATTAGAAATAAAGAAAACCGATGAATATCTCTTTTCTGCAGAATATCAACAAAATCCGCAACCGACAGGAGGAGGAATCTTTAAAGAAGAGGATTTCTTAGTTGTTAATGTTACTCCAGATATTTTAGCAACTTTTATTACAGCAGATACTGCAGAAACCGATAAAACTTATAACGATAAAACTGTATTTAGTTTTTGGGGATTACATTATATTGTTAATCATAATATTAAAACAGATATTTTGGGATTGTTTTGGATTGATTGTTTAGAAATAAATATAGAAATAAAAGATCTTGAGAATGAATTTTGGTCGTTTTATGGGTTATGTATGGCTTATAAAATAAAGCCTTCTCATGTAGCAATTGAAAACGAATCTAGTGGTAAAGGTTTAATTTCGAAGATAGAAGGTGAATTACAAGGCAGTAGATTACATAAAATTGAAAGACCAAGAGGAATTTCTAAAGCAACTAGATTCTTATTATGCCAACCTTATATCTCAAAACGATTGATTTCATTGCCGTTTGGAGCAAAACATACACAAAACTGTATTAAACATATGGGAAAGATAACGATTAATATGACACATAGATTTGATGATATAGCTGATACAGCAGAAATGGCAATAAAACTTGCATTAGTTGATAAGGTAATTTATAATAAAAAGGATAATAATAATATTATATGCAATGATATATATAATTTTAATAGTGCTAAAATGAATAGAATTGATCAATTGAAAAAAGAAAGAGGATGGTAGATTAATTTATGAATACTAATATGGTTTTTAATGCTCCTTTTATTTCTTCAATTCAAGCCGCTTCTTTTTTAACTTCGAATTGTTCTGAACAATTATCACCTGAGATAACTGGAAAGGCAAAAATAAAAACATATTATTATCCTGAAAATTTTTTTAAAACTAACGATGCTAAATATGTGTCTCCTTCAACGATTAACCCATTACCAGCTTTATGTATGTATCCTGGATCATCTTTGATCTATAAACCAATATCACTTAATGGAGATAAAATAACAATTAGATTTAATATGGTTTTTGATCAAATTTGTGGTTTGCCAAATAATCATTTTGGTATTGATTTTTTATGTGAAGAATTTAAAAATAGTTTTTTTATTAAAATAAATTCTGACGGTTTTATTACAATAGATGTTCATGATAAAGATGGTGTTTGTTTAGGGCGAGAAATTAATTTAGGTTTTCTGCCAATTAGATTTTTCCCAAATGTAACTAAAAATGCATGTACGTTGATATTTACGATAGATTTTTCTAAAAAAAAAGTGTGTTTATATGCTCATGGATATTTAAGTGTTCCTTTTGTTGGTTTGGGGTTATTAGAAGTAAACAATATTGGTAAAGAATTTGCCATTAAAAGCGAAGATAATGAGTTATTTGAAAAAGGACATAGAAGTAAAAAAGATGTACAAGGATCGTTAATTATAAGTAATTCTTTTTCTGGAAACGAGAAAATTTATTTATATAATTTTTCTATTTATAACAGAATTTATAAAGAATATTTTGATAATTTTTATAAAGATATTTGTCTAGAAGCAGATAAATTATCTTTAGATCAACATGCATTTGAAACGCTTTATCACAGACTTCCGTAATAAAATGATATGAGGTATTTTATGTCAAAAGGTGTTAATAAGGTTATTTTGGTTGGTAATGTTGGAGAAGATCCTAGAGTTAATTATACAAAGAATGGAAAAGCTGTTGCGTCTTTATCTCTTGCTACTTCATTGTCTTGGAAAAATAAAGAAACAGGAACAGAAGAAGAACATACAGAATGGCACAAAATTGTTTTTTTCGGTAGATTGGCTGAAATTATTAGTGAATTTGTTAAGAAAGGAATTAAAATATACGTAGAAGGCTCAATCAAGACAAGAGAATATACAGATTCTTCTGGAATAACACATAAAATTACTGAAATAATTGGAAATGATTTGCAAATCTTTTCAGGATTTCCTAATAAAAATTCTCCACAAATAAAATCATCAGAAAAACCTGAAGATACTTTTTATGATGATAATATACCTTTTTAAATGAAATGAGATATTTAAATGTCGCTAATTTTTACCTACGGAACTATGGATTGTGGAAAGAGCGCTAATCTTATTCAATTAGCATATAATTATGAACAAAAGGGTCTTTTTACTTTAGCTTTTTGTCCTATTATTGATGATCGATATGAAATCGGGACAATATGCTCAAGAATTGGTTTAACTAGAAAAGCTATACCTTTTGATAATGAATATAATTTTCATTATTTTTATAAGTTTGTTCCAAAAGATACAATTGTGTCCTGTATCTTTATTGATGAATCCCAATTTTTAACAGAACGACAAGTGTTACAATTAAAAGAAATTTCTAATGACTTAACTGTACGATTGTATGGATTAAGAACAAATTTTCTTGGGAATTTATTCTTGGGAAGTAAAATCATTCTCTCTGTTGCAGACGAATTAATAGAATTGCCAAGTGTTTGTTGGTGTGGAGCTAAAGCTTCAATGAACTTGAGAATAAATAAAGATGGTAGTATTTGTTCTGCCGG
>ERZ1649853.106-NODE-106-length-35165-cov-15.116719_pt1 | contig 35165 bp, 26 predicted proteins | sample MGYA00575353_ERZ1649853 | MGnify/ENA primary metagenome ERZ1649853 (study PRJEB40853, sample SAMN11349654) | freshwater sediment metagenome | isolation source: river sediment | host: Sediment | place: India: Okhla Barrage, New Delhi | collected 2017-02-21 ...
ACGACGAGCGCCCCCGCCTCCCGGTACCGCCGCGCCAGCTCGTAGGCTTCGTCGATCTGGGCGCTGTAGCTCGAGATCGCGACGAGATCGAACCCGGGCAACGGGCCGGAGCAGGCCCGGAGGTCCGGAACCTCGAGGTACTCCGCGACGTGCCTCGGGGGCGTCATGCCCGCGAGCGTGAGCAGCCCGAGGCTCGGGAGCGAGGCGATCGTCTTGCTCCTCTCGACGAAGCCCGGCAAGGTCAGCCCGAGGCGGAGCAGCTCGGCATCGCACGCCCGGATCCCACTCATGGCGACGAGCCCGATTCTCACGTTGCGAGGACCCTCGCGAGGAAGAGCACCACGGCGATCCCGACCGCAAGGGCCGGGACGAAGAAGAGGTGTCGGAACGCCGCCCGATAGGCGCTCAGGTAGCAGACGAGCGGCATCGTCGCGGCACCCAGGATCAAGAGCGCCGACGGCAGGCCGAGCCCCGACGAGATCCCGAGGGCTCGCGAGGTCAGAGCGAACGCGAGGTTCAGGATCCCGATCCCGAAGAACGCGACGTGGCCGAGCCGCACCATGCGGCGCCTCCACGACGCGTAGCCCCCGAGCCATTGCTCTTCGTGGAAGAACAGCCCGGTGACGGCCCCCGCCGCGGTCCCCAAGAGGAAACCGACCCACGCCGCGTGGAGGTTGATCGTCACGGCAGCGTCCCGAGCGCGCGGCGAATCCTTCGCACGCACGCCTCCCGGCCGAGCGTCTCCATCAGCGCGAAGAGCCCAGGCCCGGCGCCCATGCCCGTGCACGCGAGGCGGAGGGGATGGACGAGGTCCGAGACCGCGACCCCCTCCCGCTCGGCGAGCCCGCGCACCTCGGACTCGAGGGACCCGGCGTCGAACGGCGAGCGCTCCAGGACCGCGAGCGCTCTCGAGAGGAGGCCCCGGCTCTCCGGCTTCCATCGCTTCGCGACCGTCTCCGCGTCGTGCTCTGCCGGGTCCGCGAAGAACCATCCCGCCTTCTCCGGGACCTCCCGCACGAACGCGATCCGCTCGATCATGAGGTCGAGGACCCGGTCGAGCCACGCGTCCCCGGGCCACGTCCACCCGCGCGCTTCGAGAAGCGGCTTCAGCTCCTCGCGCAGGACCTCCCGCGGCAACGACCGCAGGTAGCTCGCCTGGAGCCACCGGAGCTTCTCGAGGTCGAAGATCGCGCCGGACTTTCCCACCCGCTCCAGGGAGAACTCCCGCATCAGGTCGTCCATCGAGAACACGTCGCGGTCGTACCCGGGGTTCCAGCCGAGGAGGGCGACGAAGTTGACGAGAGCCTCCGGCCGGTAGCCCTGCGCCCGGTAGTCCGACACCGCCACGTCGGCCTGCCGCTTGCTCAGCTTCGAGCGGTCCTTCCCGAGCAGGAGCGGCAGGTGGGCGAACCGCGGAGGTGCCCATCCGAGGAACCGGTACAGCAGCACGTGCTTCGGCGTGCTGGAGAGCCACTCCTCGCCGCGGATGACGTGGGTCACCTCCATGAGGTGGTCGTCCACGACGTTCGCGAGGTGGTAGGTGGGGAATCCGTCCGACTTCAGGAGCACCTGGTCGTCGAGGACGTCCGTCGAGAACTCCACGGTCCCCCGAACCAGGTCCTCGACGACGACGGATCTCTCGTCGGGGATCCTCATCCGCACGACGTGGGGCTCTCCCGACGCCCTCCTCCGCTCGATCCCGGCCGCGCCGAGCCCGAGACAGCGCCGGTCGTACTTCGTGGACTGCCGGGCCTTCTCCCGCTCCCGGCGCATCGCGTCGAGCCTCTCCGCCGTGCAGAAGCAGGGATACGCGTCGCCCGACGCGATCAGCCGGTCGGCGGCCTCCCGGTAGCGATCGAGCCGTTCCGACTGGAAGTAGGGGCCGTGCGGGCCCCCCACGCCGGGCCCCTCGTCGTAGTCGAGCCCCGCCCATCGCAGCGATTCCACGATCATCTCGACAGCGCCGGGAACGTAGCGGCTCCGGTCGGTGTCCTCGATGCGGAGCAGGAACGCGCCGCCGTGCCGGCGCGCGAACAGGTAGTTGTAGAGCGCGGTCCGGAGCCCCCCGACGTGGAGCAGCCCCGTCGGGCTCGGCGCGAACCGCACGCGAACGGCCTCGGCCATCGGACCCTCCGGCCGAAGTATAGATCGGGGACGGCAACCGTTTTGAATCGGTTGCCGTCCCCGATTCGATGGGAGCGATTTGAACTTTCGGGCGCGGCCGACTAGAATCCCCGTCGTCCCGGAGCCTGCTGGGGAGTCGTCCAATGGTAGGACATGCGGCTCTGGACCGTAGAATCGGGGTTCGAATCCCTGCTCCCCAGCCACTCGCTCTCGACCGATCCCGCTGACTCGCGCGCTCCGGAGGGCGCATGGAAACCCTCTGGTTCGTCCTCGTGGCGATGGCGCTGTCGCTGTACGCGATCCTGGCCGGAATGGGCCTCGGGGCGGGCCTCCTCCACCCGATCGTCGGTCGCACGGATCGGGCCCGCGACGATTGGATCCGCTCGATCCGGTCCCCTGCGCGCGGCGACGAGATCTGGCTCCTCGCAGCGGCCGCGGCCCTGTACCTCGCCTTCCCCGCCGTGCTCGCCGCCGGGGGGCGCGGACTCCCGCGGGCGGCGGGGCTCCTCGCGGCGCTCTGGGGAGTCCGGTGGGTTGCGGCCGCGGCTCGCCCCCGGATCTCGAGGCCGGCCTCCAGGAGACTCGGCGACGCGGTCCTGTCGTTCGCGAGCCTCGCGCTCGTCCTTCTGTTCGGCCTCGCGCTCGGGAACGTCGTCCGGGGAGTGCCGATCGATGCCGGAGGGCGGTTCCGTCTCCCGCTCTGGCGCGGCCCGTGGCCCGGATCCGACCCGGCCTGGATCGACCCGTACACGATCTCCGTCGCGCTCTCCGCGGTGGCGGCCCTGGCCCTGCACGGCGCGCTCCGCACGGTGCGGAAGACCACGGGCGCGCTCCAGGCGCGCGCGCGCCGGGCCGCGGACCTCGCCTGGTGGGCGGCCGCGGCCGCCACCGTGCTCCTGACCCTCCTGACGATGCGGGTCCAGCCGCAGATCGCCCAGAGCCTCCACGAGCGGCCCTGGGGGTACGCGTTCCCTTTCGCGAGCCTCGCGGGACTGGTGCTCGTGCTGTGGTTCTCCTCGCGGGAGCAAGACGGCCCCGCGTCGTTCGCCTCGGGCGTCTACCTTGCGGGGATGATCGCGAGCGCCGCCTTCGGCATCTACCCTTTCCTGGTGCCCGCGACGACCGACCCCTCCCGAGGCCTCACCGTCTTCAGCGCGGCCGCCCCCGCCGGCGATCTTCGGATCGGTCTCGCCTGGTGGATTCCCGGCGCGCTGGTCGCCGGCGCCTGCATGATCCTCCTGCGCCGGCGCAACGAGGACCGATGATCGCGCCCGCGATCCCGGAGACCGATCGATGAGAGCGATGCTCCTCCGCAGGAACGCCCCGATCGCCGAGCGGCCGCTCGACCTCGTCGAGATCCCCGACCCCGAGCCCGGCCCGGGAGAAGTCCGCGTGCGCGTTCGCGCCTGCGCGATCTGCCGGACCGACCTCCACGTGATCGAGGGCGATCTCCCCCCGCGCAGGCTCCCTCTCGTGCCGGGGCACCAGATCGTGGGGGTCGTCGATCGCCTCGGCCCGGACGCGCGCACGCTCGCGGTCGGGGACCGCATCGGCATCGCATGGCTACGCGGAACCTGCGGATCCTGCGAGTTCTGCCGCTCGGGCTCCGAGAACCTCTGCGAGCGCTCCCGGTACACCGGCTGGCACGAGGACGGAGGCTACGCGGAGATGGCGGTCGTCCCGGAGGACTTCGCCTACAAGATCCCGGACGCCTTCGCGGACCACCGCGCCGCTCCCCTTCTTTGCGCCGGGATCATCGGCTACCGGGCGCTCCGGCGGAGCGGGCTGCCCGCCGGCGGCCGCCTCGGCCTCTTCGGGTTCGGCTCGTCGGCGCACGTCGTGCTCCAGATCGCCCGCCACCGGAGGAGCGAGGTCTACGTCGCGACGCGAGGGGAGAGCCACCGCGAGCTCGCCCGCTCGATGGGGGCCTCCTGGGTCGGCGGCGCATTCGATGTCCCGCCCGTACCGCTCGACGCGGCGATCGTGTTCGCTCCGGCCGGGGAGATCGTCCCGCCCGCCCTCCGCTCGCTGCGCAAGGGGGGGACGGTCGCGCTGGCGGGGATCTACATGACGCCCGTGCCCCCCCTCGACTACGAGGAATGCCTCTTCCACGAGAAGAGCCTGCGAAGCGTCGAGGCGAACACTCGCGCCGACGGGGAGGAGCTGCTGCGCGAGGCGGCGGAGATCCCGCTCCGCCCCGAGGTGACGACCTTCCCGCTCGAGGATGCGAACGAGGCCCTCTGCCGCCTGAAGGAGGACCGGATCGACGGCACGGGAGTGCTGGTCGTCAGCGGCTCGGCGTCCGCCTCCGGCGGCGCGCCGGAGGCCTCCCCGCGCTGCGGACCTCCCGGACCTCGGGGCTGACGTCGTCGAGGAGCTTCCCGTAGTACGCCGCCTCCTCGAGCTCGACCGCCGCCCGGCTCGGGTCTCCCGCACGCTCGTGCGCCTTCCAGAGGTGATAGTGCGCGTAGAACCGCGCCACGTCGTCGCCGATCCGGATCGCTCCCGAGAGCGCCTCTCGGAAGAGATCGATCGCGGCTTCGGTATCGCCCGACCCCGCCACGGCCCGTCCCTCGTCCAGGAGCCGCAGGACCCTCACGCGCCGGAAGCCGTGCCGCTCCGCGTGGGCCCGGCCCCTGCGCGCGACCCGGAGGGCCTCCGCCCACTGCCCCGCGGCCAGGCGGATCTCCGCGCGCACGCCCATGGCCCGGCATTCTCCGTACGCATCCTTCGCCCTGCGGTAGCATCGCAACGCCGCCCGGAGCGCGCCTTCCGCCCCCTTCAGGTCTGAGAGGTCCAGGAGGGCCTGGGCCTTCTCGTGGAGCACGAACGCGCGCTCCTGGCTGCCGGCCGGACCCTCCGTCCTCTCTTCCGCCCGGAGCAGGAACGCGAGGCACGCCTCCGCCGACCCGAGGTGCCTCCAGCAAACCGCGGCCTGGACCAGGCACCTCGAGATCAGATCCGGCTCCGGCGGCTCGCGCAGCAGCCCCTCCACGATGTGCCGCGACAGCTCGTAGCGCCCCAACCCTCCGGCCGCGACCGCCATCGCCAGCAGCGCCTTCTGACGAGCCGACCGGTCCGCCTTCGACTGCTCCTCGCCGGTCCGCAGCGCGAACAGATGCGCCAGTCCCTTCCTGAGATCCCCGGCCTTGATGTACTCGACACCGCGCCGGCCGAGCACCTCTGGCGGAGCCGGCGCGGGCCGCTCGTCCGCCATCGCCTCCAGATCGAGCACGTCCGCCGCGAACTCGACGGGCAGGCCGTACATGCGGAGCAGCGAGTGAAGCCGCCGCACGCCGGGGTCGACCTTCCCCTGCTCGACCCGGGCCAGCGTGGAGAACGGAATCGGGTCTCCCAGCGACGCCGAGCGGGTCTCCGCCTCGCGAAGACTCAAGCCCAGACGATTCCTCTGCCTCCGGAGCAGGTCGGCGATCGCGGCCGATGGATGTATGGCGACGCGCGGCATCGCCGAATACATACACCGGATTCGGACAACGGGCAACATGCAGCCGCGCCGCCCTCCGGTGGTCCGCCGGGATCGCCCGCTTCTTGTGTTGTTGTAGTTTTATAGCTACGCTTCGAGCCGCAGAACCCGCGAGAGCCGCGGTCGGCCGCCCCGGCGCGAGCGCGAGCATCCGGCGGGAACGGCTATCGAACTTGACCGGTCCCGCCCCGCACCTCACGCCGCCGCCGTGCGGGTCGAGCACGCGGAGGGCCGCGTGCGGAGCGCCCCCGGCCTCCGGGAGCGCTCTCGTCCCGAGACGGCCCCGTCCCGAGGCGAGCCGCCGCCGGATGCGGGCGTTCCGGCGGCGGCGCTCGTCCGCTCCTCCATCCCGCGCGCCCCCCCGACCGCCGTGTCGGATCGTCACCACCGTCTCTCACCAACTCCGAAGGAGGATTCCCATGAGCAAGCTTTCGCGATCCTTCGTCCCCGTCCTCGCCGTCGCAGCCTGTTCCGCGGTCCTGGCGCCGCTCTCCCACGCGCTCTACTCCGACCTCGTCGCGAGCGTCGTCTCGGTGGAAGCCTCGAGCATCACGGTGGCCGTCCACAACCCGCTGCCCGCGCCGGAGACGGCGCGGGCGCACATCTGCGTCGCTCTCGACGACGGGACCGAGCTCGACCTGACCAGCACGGGCTTCACGGTCGCCGCCGGCGACACGGTCCTCGTCACCCTTTCCGCCTCCGGCACGATCCTCTCGCCGAGCGACGATCCGGAGCCGTTCCCTCCGTACTAGGCGATCGCCGAGCCGCGGGGGCGCCCCCTCTCCGGCGACGCCCCCGCGGCTCCTCCCGTGCGCATCGCGCCGCGACGATGCCCCCGAAATATCATGTGGCTATTTCGACACCGACAGGTTATCCTCGATCGCGAGGTGGGTCCTGGAGAGGGGCATGCGGGCGTGCTCCGCGCCGCGATCCCGGACCGGGGAAGCGCCCGCCGACCGGCGCACGCCGCGCCCGCCGGAGGGGAGAGCCGAACGGAGAGTCCGCGGGGCCCTCGTCGCCCTCCTCGCCCTCGAGTGCTCGGCGATCCCCGCTCTGCGCGCCCGGGAGCGAGCGCTGTCCCCCGCCCGCCCCCCCGCTTTGCGCGTCCTCCCGGCCGCCGCCTCGACGCCGCGTCTGGATGCCGTGACGCGCGTCTCCCCCGAGGGCCGCGCGCTCCCGGGAACGACGCTGACCTACACGGTCGTCGTCACGAACGTCGGCTTCGGCGAGGCACGCGGCGTCGTGATGACCGGGCGGGTCCCGGCGCACACCACCTTCGTGCCAGGCTCGATCACCTTCGACGGCTCGGGGCGCACCGACGAGGCGGATGGGGACAATGCCGACTTCGACGGGACCGGCGCGGGAGCGATTGCCGTCCGGGTCGGGACGATGGCCCCAGGGGCAGCGGTGACGGTCGCCTTCCGCGTGACGATCGACTAGTCGCCCCTCCCGCCCGCCTCTCCCCCGTCCTCCCCCCGCCTCGCGCGCCGGGGAGGAGGACCGGTACAATCCGCCCCGGGGAGGTTCCCATGCTGCGAGCACGGGTCGCGTTCGTCGTGGCGCTCCTCGCCGTGGCGCCAGCCTTGGGGCAGGCCGTGCCAGGTCCGACGGCTCCCGCGCCGACGCTCGAGGAGGTGCGGGAGGCCATGGGGATCCCGAGCGCGGGCGAGGTGCGCGGCCAGCTCGACACGGTCGGATTCGCCTCGCGACCCGGCCAGATGGCGAAGGTCTGGGATCTCTCCGAGATGCCGCCCGCGCCGGAGGCGCTCGGTCCCGATCCTCCGCCCGGCGTGCTCGCCCTCATCGCGCCGCACGACGACTACCTGTACGCGGGCCGCGTGTACCGCCGGGTCCTGCCGCTCGTCACGGCGCGCACCGTCGTCGTCGTCGGGGTGTTCCACAAGTACCGGCGCTTCGGCGCCCGGGACCGCGCCGTCTTCGATTCCTACCGGGCGTGGCGGGCGCCCGACGGCGAGGTCCCGGTGTCGGGGCTCCGCGGGGAGATCCTCGAGGCCCTTTCCATCGAGGATTATGTCCAGGACACCGCGATGCAGGACTCGGAGCACTCCGTCGAGGCCCTCGTGTACTGGCTCCGGCATGCGCGTCCGGACCTCGAGATCGTCCCCGTTCTCGTGCCGGGGGCGCGCTTCGACCGGCTTCGGGAGATCGCGGAGCGGGCGGGATCCGCCCTGGCCTCGGCCATGAAGCGCCGAGGCCTCGCGCTGGGAAAGGACGTCGCGGTCGTGATCTCGACCGACGGCGTGCACTACGGCCCCGATTTCGGCCACGTCCCCTTCGGCGACGGAGGGATCGAAGCGTACGCCGCCGCCACGGCGAGGGACCGCGAGATCCTGACGCAGCGCCTGTCGGGAACCGTGACGGTCGAGGGCGCGCGGTCCCTCCAGGCGACGCTCGTCGACCCCGACGATCCCGACCGCTACCGCATCCCGTGGTGCGGCCGATTCTCGATCCCTTTCGGGCTCCTCCTGGTACGGCGCGCGGCGCTCGATCTCGGTCTGGGAGAGCCCCGGCTCCTCCCGCTGGCGTACGCGACGTCGGTGGGCTCGCCCGAGATCCCGGTCCGCGACGTGGGCCTCGGAGAGACCGCCCCGGCGAACCTCTACCACTTCGTCGGGTACCCCGCGGCCGCCGTCGTCGCGGGGCCGTGAGGCCAGGAACGCGGGGCACGGCGGTCGCTCGAGATCGGCGCCCCCCGCGGGGGGGAGAGGCGCCGGCGAGACGCCCGCCACATCGAGGATGCAGGCGGCGGGAGCTCGACCCCTAGCCGCCGAAGAAGGAGCGCCGGGGAAGGGAACCGGAGCAGAGACTTCGCTTATGATGCTCGCGGCGGCTTCGTGAGCGCGGCACGCAGGGACCGGGGGAGCCTATCGTCGCGCGCCGAGAAGAGGCCATGGGAGAGAGGGGAGCGGACGGCGCGGGCCTCGGGGAAGCGGTAGTTCGCTTCTTCGATTCGGCGATCGCAGCGCTGTGGATCGCCGACGAAGACGGGCGGCTGCTCCACGTCAACGCGGAGTGGGAGCGCGTCCTGGGGCACCGGGCCGAGGACGTCCGGGGGCGCGGGCTGCTCGATCTCGTGCACCCGGACGACCTCCTGGACGCCGCAGAGGCGATCGGCGAGCTCGCCCGGCGGAGCGAGGTGCGGAACCTCGTCCACCGCTTCCGCTGCGCCGACGGCTGTTACCGCTCGCTCCAGTGGCGCGCGACCGTGCGGGACGGCCTGGCGTTCGCGAGCGGCTGCGACGTCACGGAGGAGGTTCGCGCCCAGTCGGCGCTCCGCGAGAGCGAGGACCTGCTGCGCCAGATCATCGATCTCGTCCCGCAGTACATCTTCGCGAAGGACGAGAACAGCCGGTATCTCCTCGTCAACCAGCGGGTCGCGGACATCTTCGGGACGACGGTTTCCGAGGTGATCGGCAAGTCGGACCGCGACCTCTCGGCGACGGAGGACGAGGCGAGCAAATTCCACGAGAACGACCGCGACGTCATCCGGAGCGGCAGGCCCAAAATCATCCCCGACGAGCGGCTCACGGACTCGCAGGGCCGGGTGCATCGCCTCGAGGCGATCAAGATCCCCTTCCGCTACGGCCCGGCCCGGGTCCCGGCGATCCTCGGCGTGGCGACCGACGTCACGGAGATCCGGGATGCTCAGGACCGGCTCGCGAGGAGCGAGGCCCAGTACCGGCAGCTCGCCGAGACCACCCAGGACATCATCCTCCTGTACGACCTCTCGGGCGGGATCGCCTACGCCAACCCCGCCCTCTGCCGGCTCAGCGGATACTCGGAGGAGGAGATCCGGTCGCTCGACATCATGCAAGCGATCCTCCCGGAATACCGCGACCTCGAGCGCGAGCAGATCGCCCGCCGGATCGCGGGCGACACCGGCCCCCACCGGTACGAGATCGTCGTGGCGACGAAGGACGGCCGGAAGGTCGTCCTGGAGATCGACAGCACGGCGATCGTCGAGGAGGGGCGCGTCACGCAGGTGCTCGCGGTCGCCCGGGACATCACCGAGTACAAGGCGGCCGCGGAGAAGCTCGCCGAGTCGCAGGCCTTCTTCGCGGCGGCCATCGAGCAGTCGCCGTCCGGCATCCTCGTGGTCGATGCTCCAGGCATCCGGGTCCGCTACGCGAACTCCGAAGCGCTCGCGCTCCACGCAGAGATGGGCGGCTGGCTGACGGCGCTCTCCGAGGATGCGCGCCCCTCGAGATGGAAGGCGTTTCGGGGCGACGGTTCCGGGCCGTACGCTCCGGAGGACCTGCCGCTGTCCCGCGCGGTCCTTAGGGGCGAGGTCGTCCGGAACGAGGAGATGCTCCTCCGGCAGGAAGGCGAGGACGAACGCTGGCTCTCGACGAGCGCCGGGCCGATCCGCAACCCGAAGGGGGAGATCGTGGCCGGCATCGTCGTGTTCCACGACATCACCGCCCAGAGGGAGACGGAGGCGGCGCTCCTGGAATCCGAGCGGCGCTTCCGGGAGATGCTGGAGAACGTTCGCCTGGCGGCGGTCATGCTCGACCGGGACGGGCGCATCGCGTTCGCCAACGACGAACTCGCCGAGCTGACCGGCTGGTCGAAGGAAGAGCTGGTGGGCCGCGACTGGGTCGACACGGTCGTCCCGGAGGCGGAACGATCCCGCACCCGGGAGGAGATCTCCTGCCTCCGGGCGACGTTCGAGCCTCACGTCGAGCGTTCCATCGTCACGAAGCAGGGGAGGAGCCGCGAGGTCGCCTGGGACACGACGTTCCTCCGCGGCCCCGACGGGACGGTCATCGGCCTCGCGAGCCTGGGGCGGGACGTGACGGAGATCCGGAGGCTCGAGGAGCAGGTCCGGCAGTCCCAGAAGATGGAGGCGATCGGACAGCTCGCGGGCGGCGTCGCGCACGACTTCAACAACTTGCTGCAGGTGATCACCGGCTACGTCCGGCTCGCCATGGACGACGTCCCGGCCGTCGGCCAGGCCAGGAGCGAGCTGGAGCAGGTGGCCGACGCCGCTTCCCGCGCGACGGCGCTCGTCCGGCAGCTCCTCACCTTCAGCCGGCGCGAGACGGTGCGGCGGAAGAGCCTCGACCTCGGACGGGTCATCGCCGACACGGCGAAGATGCTGCGCCGCGTGATCGGGGAGACGATCCGTCTCGAGACCGCCGGCGACCCATCGCTCCCGAGGGTCTACGCCGACCCCGGCCACGTCGAGCAGATCCTGTTCAACCTCTGCGTGAACGCCCGGGACGCGATGCCCGAAGGGGGAACGCTGCGCATCGAGACGAGCGCCGCTCTCGGCGATCCTTGGCTCGCGGAGAGGCTCCCAGGAGCCGGCGAGGAGGAGTACGTCCTGCTCGTCGTCTCGGACACCGGCACCGGCATGCCGCCCGAGGTGCTCGACCACGTGTTCGAGCCGTTCTTCACGACCAAGGAGGTCGGCAAGGGAACGGGGCTCGGCCTCGCGACCGTCTACGGGATCGTCCGGCAGCACGACGGGCTCATCCGCGTCGAGAGCGATGTAGGGCGCGGGACGACGGTCCGGATCTATTTCCCGGTCGCGCGGGGCCCCGAGATCCCGATCGAGGAGGCCCCCGCGGCGGTGCCGTCGACGGCCGGATGCGGCGAGACGATCCTGATCGCCGAGGACGAGGACGAGGTGAGGGACCTCGTCGCCGAGATCCTGCGGGGCGCCGGGTATCGCGTCCTGACGGCGCGCGACGGAGAGGAGGCGGTGGAGATCTTCGACCGCGCGTGGCGGGAGATCGATCTCGTCGTCATGGACGCGATCATGCCCCGCCGCAGCGGGCGCGCCGCCTACGACGCGATGAAGGCGACCGACCCGACGACGCGCGTGCTGTTCTGCAGCGGCTACAGCTTCGACTCGCTCGAGGCCGAGTCCTTTCCCGAGGGAAGCCCCGACGTGCTCGCGAAGCCGTTCACCCCCGACGCGCTCCTCGAGAAGGTGCGCCAGGTTCTGGACCGGCGGCCGTAGGCGGTCCTGGGCGCAGGAGCGGTTCGTGACGGCCGACGCCCCGCCCCGGGGCGCCGGCCTCGCACCGCGACCGGCTCCTGCCTGCTCTGCCGGATCGCCCGAAGGCTTGATCCGCTTTATCCCGCCCTATTTCCGAGTCGTATCGGCCGGCTCCTCTGCCGGGGCCTCCCTGGGCACCGAGATCCCGGCGAGCTGCTGGTAGATCGCGAAGCGCTGCTCGGCGAACCGCTGCCCCTCCTCGAGAAGCCTCTTGAAGCGCTCCGGGTCGAGCTTCTCCACCATGCGGAACCGGGTCTCGCTCCTCATGTAGTCGGTCACGGAGCCCTTGGGGGGTCCGGAGTCGAGAACGAGCGGCGGGAGGCCCTGCGCGATCCGCCGCGGGTCGAAGCGGTAGAGCGGCCAGAGCCCCGAGTCCACCGCCGCCTTCTGGTGCTCGGGTCCTTGGGCCAGGTCGTACCCGTGCGCGATGCAGTGGCAGTAGGCGATGATCAGCGAGACCCCGGGGTACGCCTCGGCCTCCTGGAACGCCCGGACCGTCTGCGTGTCCTTGGCGCCGAACGCGACCCGGGCCACGTAGGCGTGGCCGTAGGCCATCGCCATCATGCCGAGGTCCTTCTTGCCGACCTCCCGGCCCGCCGTCGCGAACTTGGCCGCGGCGCCGAGGGGGGTCGCCTTCGACTGCTGCCCCCCCGTGTTGGAGTACACCTCGGTGTCGAGCACCAGGATGTTCACGTCCCGGTTCATGGCGAGGACGTGGTCCAGCCCCCCGTAACCGATGTCGTACGCCCAGCCGTCGCCCCCGACGAGCCAGACGCTCTTCTTCACGAGGTAGTCCGCGAGCGTCTCGAGGCGCCGGGCCTCGGTGGCGTCGATCCGGCGCAGCTCGGCCCGGAGCGCCGCGACCCGCTCCCGCTGCCCGGCGATGCCCGCCTCGCTCCCCTGGTCGGCATCGAGAAGACCGGCGACGAGCGCGCCGGGGAGCCGGGATCCGAGGCCGGCCAGCAGGCCGCGAGCCTGGCGGATGTGCGTGTCGATCGCCAGGCGGAATCCGAAGCCGAACTCCGCGTTGTCCTCGAACAGGGAGTTCGACCAGGCCGGACCGCGGCCGTCACGATTCACGGCGTACGGCGTCGTCGGCAGGTTGCCCCCGTAGATGGACGAGCACCCGGTCGCGTTCGAGATCAGCGCCCGGTCCCCGAACATCTGCGTGAGCAGCTTGACGTACGGAGTCTCTCCGCACCCTCCGCAGGCTCCCGAGTACTCGAACAGCGGCTGGAAGAACTGCGTCCCCTTGTTGTCGAGCTTGACCTTGGTCCGGTCGGGATCCGGCAGGTCGAGGAAGAAAGCGTAGTTCTCCCGCTCCGCTTCCCGGAGCGGCATCTGCGGCGCCATGTCGATCGCCTTGTGCTTCGGATTCGACTTGTCCTTCACCGGGCAGACCATGACGCACAGCGTGCAGCCGGTGCAGTCCTCCGGGGCGACCTGGAGGGCGTACTTGGCCCCCTGGAAATCCTTCGCCTTGTAGTCCGCCGACCGGAACGTCTTGGGCGCCCGATCGAGGTGCCTCGCCTCGAAGACCTTGGCCCGGATGGCCGCATGCGGGCAGACCAGGACGCACTTGTTGCACTGGGTGCAGATCGAAGGATCCCACACGGGGATCTCGAGCGCGATGTTCCGCTTCTCCCACTGGCTCGTCGCGACCGGCCAGGTGCCGTCGGGCGGGAAGGCGCTCACGGGGAGCAGGTCCCCCCGGTTGGCGATCATGACGGCCGACACACTCTTCACGAAGTCGGGCGCCCCCTCGGCGACGATCGGCGGCCTGGACGCCGTCGCCGTCGCGGCGGCGGGGACCTTCACCTCGTGGAGGTGGGCGAGTGTGTCGTCCACGGCCTCGAAGTTCCGGCGGACGACCTCCGCGCCCTTCTTCCCGTACGTCTTCTCGATCGCTTCCTTGATCTTCCCGATCGCCTCGTCGCGCGGCAGCACTCCGGAAATCGCGAAGAAGCAGGTCTGCATGATCGTGTTGATGCGCCCCCCCATCCCGGTGTCCTTCGCGACCTTGTACGCGTCGATCACGAAGAACCGCAGCTTCTTTCCGAGGATGGACTCCTGCACCTCCCGCGGCAGGCGATCCCAGACCTCGTCGGGCCCGAACGGCGCGTTGAGGAGGAACGTCGCCCCGGGCCTCGCGATCTCGAGCATGTCGTACCGGTCGAGGAACACGAACTGATGGCAGGCGACGAAGCTCGCCCTGCCGATCAGGTAGCTCGATCGGATCGGCCGCGGTCCGAACCGGAGGTGCGAGATCGTGACGGCCCCGGCCTTCTTGGAGTCGTAGACGAAGTACCCCTGGGCGAAGTTCTCGGTCTCCTCGCCGATGATCTTGATCGAGTTCTTGTTGGCGCCGACCGTGCCGTCGGCGCCGAGACCGAAGAACACCGCCCGGACGACGTCGTCCGGCTCGATGTCGAACTCGGGGTCGACCGGGAGGGACATGCGCGTGACGTCGTCCACGATCCCGACGGTGAAGTGGCTCCTGGGATTCGCCCCGGCGATCTCGTCCAGAACCGCCCTGACCATGGCGGGCGTGAACTCCTTGGACGAGAGGCCGTACCGACCCGCGACGACGGCGGGCTCGGACCGGAACGTCGAGAATCCGCCTTCCCGCGCCTCGCGGAGCGCCGCGACGACGTCGAGGTACAGCGGATCCCCGACCGCTCCCGGCTCCTTGGTCCGGTCGAGGACGGCCAGAGCGCGGACCGACGACGGGAGCGCCGCCACGAAGCGCCGGACGGAGAACGGCCGGTAGAGCCGCACCTTGAGCAGCCCCACCTTCTCCCCCCGCGCGACCATCCACTCGACCGTCTCGTGCGCGGTCTCCGCGCCCGAGCCCATCATCACGACGACGCGCTCCGCCTCGGGGTGCCCGACGTAGTCGAACAGGTGGTATGCGCGCCCGGTGACCTCCGCGAACCGATCCATCGTCGCCTGGACGCCGTCCGGGCAAGCGAGGTAGAACCCGTTGCAGGCCTCGCGGGCCTGGAAGAACGTGTCGGGATTCTGCGCCGTCCCGCGCAGGGCCGGACGGTCGGGGGTCAGGGCGCGCAGCCGGTGCGCCCGGATCAGGTCGTCGTCCATCATGGCGCGGAGGTCGTCGTCGCGCAGCTCCTCGATCTTGTCCACCTCGTGCGACGTCCGGAAGCCGTCGAAGAAGTGCAGGAACGGCACCCGGGAGCGGAGCGTCGCTGCCTGGCCGATGCAGGCGAAGTCGTGCGCCTCCTGCACGGAGCCCGAGGCAAGGAGGGCGAAGCCGGTCTGGCGGCAGGCCATCACGTCCGAGTGGTCGCCGAAGATCGAGAGCGCGTGCGTGGCGACGGTCCGGGCCGAGACGTGCATGCAGTACGAGTTCAGCTCGCCCGCGATCTTGTACATGTTGGGGATCATCAGCAGGAGGCCCTGCGACGCGGTGAACGTCGTCGTGAGCGCCCCGGCCTGGAGCGCTCCGTGGACTGCCCCGGACGCGCCCCCTTCGGACTGCATCTCGATCACGTCGGGAACGGTTCCCCAGATGTTCTTCCGCCCCTGGGCGGACCACTCGTCGGCCCACTCGCCCATGTTCGAGGACGGCGTGATCGGATAGATCGCGATCACCTCGTTCGTGCGGTGGGCCACCGAGGCGGTCGCCTCGTTCCCGTCCACCGTGATCTTGCGCCTTGCCGACATGAAGTGCCTCCTTCGGCCCGTGGGAGTGCCCCGCGCGTCCGGTCCCGGACGCCGTCGCCGCCCCGCGCATGAATTCCGGCCGAGCGAATGAATCCGAGTATGGGGATCACCATAGCACGTCCTACCCGGACCCGGCACGGCGCCCCGCGCGCCTCCCCGGACGGGCCGTCCCGGGCCGGGTGCTGCTATCCTGTTCGGCCGATTCGACCCAGGAGGAACCATGAGCAAGCCGGTTGCGTTCGTGACCGGGGCGGGCGGCGAGATGGGGCACCTGCTCCTGCCCGCCCTGAAGTCGCGCGGCTACGACGTCGTCGCGCTCGACCTCGTGCCTCTTCCGCCCGAGATCGGCTCCTCGTGCAAGGCGGCCATCGAGGCCAGCATCCTCGACGCGCCGGCTCTCGAGGAGGTCTTCAGGCGGCACCATCCGCAGATCCTCCTGCACCTGGCCGCGGTGCTCTCGACGAAGGCGGAGAAGGATCCCGACCTGGCCCACGACGTCAACACCAACGGCACGGTGGCGCTCTTCCGCCTCGCACGCGAGGAGGCCCTCGCCGCGGGGCGGAACGTCGTCGTGATGTTCCCGAGCAGCATCGCGGTCTACGGCCTGCCCGACGCCCGAGCGAAGGAGGCTGCGGGAGCGGTCCGGGAGGAGGACTGGGTCCGCCCGGCAGGGATGTACGGCATCAACAAGGTCTACGGCGAGATGCTCGGATCCTACCTCACGGCCCGGGCAAGGAAGGCCGGCGAGCCGGGCCTCGACTTCCGGGCGATCCGGTTCCCGGGACTCGTGAGCGCGGAGACGCTGCCGAGCGGCGGCACGAGCGACTACGCCCCGGAGATGATCCACGCGGCCGCCCAGGGAAGGCCGTACTCGTGCTTCGTGAGGCCCGACACGCGCCTCCCGTTCATGACGATGCCCGACGCCGTCGAGTCCTTCCTCTCGCTCGCCTCCGCGCCGGCGGAGAGCCTGACCCGCCGCGTGTACAACATCGGGGCGTTCAGCCCCTCGGCGGCGGAGATCCGGGAGGCCGCGCTCGAGCACTTCCCCGGCGCCGAGATCGGATTCGACCCGGTTCCGGCGCGGCAGGCGATCGTCGACTCCTGGCCCGCGGACGTGGACGATCGAAGCGCGAGGGCCGATTGGGGCCACGCCCCTCGCCACGGCCTCCGCGAGGCGGTGCGGGACTATCTCGTTCCCGCCCTGCGACGCCGCTATGCGGCGGGAGCGGCGCCCGCGCGGTGAGCTCCGGGCGGTGCGCCTCGAGGGCGCGCGCCGGAACGGCCTCGGGTCGCCAGGCCCCAACTTACTGACAAGAAAGAGCTTGCCTCGGCTACGCGCACGGGCGAGCCGCCGGCTCCCCGCGCCGCCGCTTTGAACTGCGCCGCACCCATTTCGGGAACGCGTTGGAAACTCGGAGGGTTATAATCCGGCGCGGTCGGGTATGGCGCCCGCGCCGGTGAAGGAGGTCGTCCGATGGCGAAGGCAGCAAGAAGGAAGGCCGCCCCCAAGAAGAAGGTCGCAAAGAAAAAGGTCGCCAAGAAGAAGACGACGAGGAAAGCGCCCAAGAGGAAGGTCGCGAAGAAAAAGCTCGCCAAGAAGAAGGTCGCAAAGAAAAAGGTCGCGAAGAGAAAGGCTGCGCCCAGGAAGAAGGTCGCCAAGAAGAAGGTTGCGAAGAAGAAGACCTCGCCCAAGAAGATGAGCGCGAGGAAGCCCCTCCCGCCGGCTCCGCCGGCCAAGGAGAGGATCGCGCCGCTGGAGAGAGCGGGCATCGGGATGCCGTTCCCCGTTCCGACGGAGGAGCCGATCCGTCCCGAGGAGATGCGGCCGGGGCCTGCGCTCGACAAGCCGCTCCCGACGACGGGCGAGGAGTTCTAGGAGCACGGACGGGGCGCGAAGCAGACCTCGCCGCCCCGTCCGCGCGCGGCTCCCGCCCTCCTCGCGCATGCCATCCCTCGCCCACCGCTGCGCGCTGCGCGCGAGCCGCGCTCTGTTCCGCCCCGTCGGAGCGCTCGCGTGGGGCCTTCGCTCGAGCGGCGGGGAGAACGTCCCCGCATCGGGCGGCGCGATTCTCTGCGCGAATCACGTCTCCCTGCTCGATCCGATCGTCCTGCAGGCGGTCGTCCGGCGGCCGGTCTGCTACCTCATGACCTCGGAGTTCTACTACTGGAGGCCGATCCGCTGGGCGTCGCGGCTCTTCGAGGCGATCCCCGTCGAGCCGTCCGGCGGAGGGCTGGCCTCGCTGCTCCGGGCCGGAAGGCTCCTCGAGCAAGGCGATCTCCTGGGGATCTTCCCCGAGGGCAGGGTCTCCCGCGGCGCGGGACTTCAAGCCTTCCGGCCGGGCGCCGCGCTCCTGGCGCTCCGGCACGGCGTGCCGCTCGTGCCGGTCTGGATCCACGGAACGCAGGAGGCGCTGCCGCGCGACGCGAGGCTTCCGAGACCGTCGCGCATCTCGGTCGCGATCGGAGACGCGATCCCGGTGCCGAGAATCGGGAACGACTCCGTGGGGAACGGCGACGTCGCCGTCCTCACGGACCGGCTCCGGGCCGCCGTCGCCTCGCTCGAGCCGCCCGCCGCCGGGGGCGGCGGCGGCGCTTCCGCCGCGGGCTGAGGAGGCCGATCAGGCGGAGGTCCCCGCGAGAGCCTGCACGACCACCCTTCGGATGTCCTCGACGTCCAGCGGCTTGGTCAGGACGCGGTTCGGCACGCTCGCGAGGAAGCGCTGCGTCTCCTGGCGGACGAGGTCGCCCGTCGCGAAGATGAATCGCCGGATCATGTCGGGCCGCTCCGAGGCGACCTTCTCGTAGAGCTCCTGCCCGTCCAGGTTCGGCATGCGCATGTCGGCCAGCACGAGGTCGTAGTCCGTCGCCGTCAGGCACTCCCAGGCCTCGAGGCCGTCTCGTGCCGACACGACCTCGGCCCCCTCCTGCCGGAGCACGCGCGAGACCAGGTCGAGCACCGCGGGCTCGTCCTCGGCGACGAGGATCCGGCGGCCCCGGAGGAGATCCGAGAGCCGGCCGGGCTCGCGGGCTTCCCCGGCCGGATCGGCGTCTCCGTCGCGGGCGACGGGGAGGCTGAGCACGAAGCGGGCTCCGGGATCCTCGGTCGAGGAGGCGAGGCACAGGTCGCCGCCGTGCTCGCGGGCGATCCCGTACGACACGGAAAGCCCGAGGCCCGTTCCCTGACCGGGCTCCTTGGTCGTGAAGAAGGGGTCGAAGACACGGTCGCGGATCGCGGCCGGCACGCCGGGGCCGTCGTCCTCCACCTCGAGGCGCACGACGCCGTCGTCGCGCCGCGTCCGGAGCGCGATCTTGCCCGGCGCGCCCGTCTGGGCGATCGCCTGCTCGGCGTTGTTCAGGAGGTTGAGAACGACCTGCTCGACCTGGTGGCCGTCGAACCGGGCCGGCGGGAGATCGGGCGCGAGATCGAGGAGGACTTCGATCCTCGACGAGCGGAGATGGTACGCCTTGAGGTCCAGCACCCGCTCGACGCACGCGTTGAGATCCTGCGTCCGCTTCTCGGGCGGGTGCTGGCGGGCGAAGGAGAGCAGGTTCAGCACGATCCGCTGGCAGCGGCGCGCGGACTCCACGATCCTCTGGAGATCGCGGCATTGCGGCGAGTCCCGGAGCTGCCCCTCCAGCAGCTGGGCGAACCCCAGCACGCCGGACAGGGGGTTGTTCAGCTCGTGCGCCACGCCCGCCACGACCTCGCCGATGCTCGACAGCCGCTCCGTCCGGGCCAGGGCCTTCTCGGCGCGCCGGAACTGCGTGACGTCGCGGCCGATCCACACTCTTCCCACCGGCTCGCCCGCGGTGCCGACGAGGGGCGCGTCGACGAGGCTGACGCAGACCTCCGTCCCGTCGGGGCGCCTCAGAGCGACGTCGCGCGGCTCCCGCGGCTCGGAACCGGCCTGCGGCGGCGCGGCGTCCCCGAGCACCTCCGCCACCGGCCGGCCGACGGCGTGCGTCGGGGTCCGTCCGGTGATCTTCTCGGCGCCGCGGTTGAACTCGGTGACGATCCCCTGGGAGTCGGACCCGAGGATCATGTCGGGCGTGCAGTCCAGGACGCGCCGGAGCGTCTCGCTCGTCGTGCGGTGCCGGGCGGCCTCCATCGCCACCTCGCGGTACAGGAGCGCGTTCTTCAGCGCATTGGCCGAGGCGCCGGCCGCCACGCGGCAGAAGCGGATCTCTCCGGCCGTGAACGGGCGCTGGCGGCTCGCGCGGAGGAACAGCGTGCCGAGGACCTCCTTGCCGAAGACCAGGGGGAGGACGACCACGGAGCGGTATCCGAGGCGCAGGAGCTGCTCCCGGACCGGCGCCACGAGCGGATCGCTGGCGACGTCGCGGACGACGACCGGCTCGCGCGTCTCGATCGCGTGGCGGATCTCCGGGTACTTGTCGAGATCCACCTCGAGCATGTCCACGTCGGGGTCGTCGTTGGCGGCGACGACGAAGCAGTTCCTCACCTCCTCGTCCACGAGCAGGATCGAGCAGCGCTGCGCGCGGACGACGTCCCCGACGCGCTCGACGATCAGCCGCATGACGTGCCGGACGTCGAGGGAGCCGGTGACGGCGTCGGTGATCTCGAGAAGGGTCCGGAGCTCGTCGCTCTCGCGGCGAGCGCTCTCCAGCGCCCAGAGGCTCCGGGAGGCCTCGGAGGCGAGCGCGAGCGCCCAGAGCGAGGCGGCGACGACGAGCGGATATCGGAGAAGGAAGGCGGCGCTGTGGAGCAGCGCGGCGTCCGGGAACGCGGGGAGGGACGCAACCGCGACCGACAGCCCGAGGACCCAGGCGGCCGAGGAGCGTCTCCCCTTCCGCAGCGCCACGGCCGCGACCGCCGCCGTGAGGAGAGCGACGAGGACGCTCGGCCCGGCCGCCGGGGCCCACCCCAGGGCGAGCGACGGCAGCACGGCGTCGGCCGCGATCAGACAGGCGACGTGCCGTGGGCGCACGAGCTCGCGGGTCGGGAACGCGTGGGCGGCGAGACCGCTCGCGAGAAGCGTCCCGACGGCGACGATCGCGAGGGGTGGCGGGGCTCCCGCGGAGACCGTCGCAAGGGCCGCCGTGAAAAGGAACGCCCATCGCAGGCCGAGGAACGCGGAGGGACGGAGCGACTCGGTTTGCGTGTCCATGACCTCCCCGCAGCGCGTCCGCCTGAACACAGATGCGCTTTGTCATGAAGACATAGTCGAACGTCGCCAAATATATATAAGGAAGGAGGGGGAGCAAGCCCGGGCCGCCGGGCCCTTGACGGTGGTCCAGCGGTCCCTATAATGTGGCCGGCGCTATCGTCTAGGGGTTAGGACGGGTGGTTCTCAGCCATCAAACCGGGGTTCGAATCCCCGTAGCGCTACCAGTTCCCCCGCACTCGCAGGAAACCCTTTCCGCTCAGTCGCCTGGGGGGGCCGCTCGCTCCGTTCCCCGGCATGCGAAGATCTCGAGGTTGGCGGGCAGGCGGGTGTCCGGGCACAGCCGCTGCAGGATGCTCAGGACATTCCGGCGGACGTCGTCCACCCTTTCCGTGGTCAACCGCTCGGAAACCACCTTCCCGACGTACTCGTGCTCCCCGAGCCGGCAGATCGTCAGGAAGGCCGTGTCCTCGGTGGAAACATAGGCCCTATCGGGACCGGTCAGGCCGTGGAGCTGCCGCCGGAGCTGGCTGTCGAGCCGCAGCCCGACGAAGATCGATTGGCCATCGCTCAGGTCCAAGGCCCGCGGCCCCCACCGAAAGAACGCCCGGCGCATCCTGGCGTCCCGATTGCATAGGAAAGAATGCAGGATGCGGCGAGAAAGTCAAGTCGCGGGAACGGCCTCGCGGGCCCCGAGCCGGCCTCGCCCTCGCCTCAGGCGCCCTCGAGCGCGGCCAGGATCTCCCGGGCCTTCTCCTGCACGAGCGCGGCGTCGCCCCGCGACTCGACGTTCAGACGGATCAGGGGCTCGGTGTTCGAGGCGCGCAGGTTGAACCTCCACCGCTCGAACTCGATCCCCACGCCGTCGGTCTCGTCGATCCTGAGGGCCTTCGGGCCGTAGGACTCCTTGAGCCTCCGGATCGCGCCGGCGGCGTCGGACACCCGCCGGTTGATCTCTCCGCTCGCCGGGAACCGGCGCATGCGCTCCCCGACGAGCTGCGACAGCGGCTTCCCCGCGGCGCGCAGGATGTCGAGGACGATCAGCCACGGGATCATCCCGCTGTCGCAGTAGGAGAACTCGCGAAAGAAGTGGTGCGCGGACATCTCGCCGCCGTAGACGGCGTCCTCCCGCCGCATCACCTCCTTCATGAACGCGTGGCCGGACTTGCTCTGGACGGGAACGCCGCCGCATTCCCGGACGACCTCGATCGTGTTCCAGGTCAGGCGCGGGTCGTGGACGATCCGGGCCCCCGCGTGGCGCTGCAGGGCGTGGCAGGCGAGCAGGCCGACGATGTAGTAGCCCTCGATGAACTCCCCCCTCTCGTCGAACAGGAAGCACCGGTCGAAGTCGCCGTCCCAGGCGATCCCAACGTCCGCCCGCTCGCGGAGCACGGCCTCCGCGGTGACCTTCCGGTTCTCCGGGAGGAGGGGGTTCGGGACGCCGTTCGGGAACCGCCCGTCCGGCTCGTGGAGGAGCTTGACGAACCGGAGCGGCAGGCGCCCCTCCAGGCGGTCCACGATCGCGCCGGCCCCGCCGTTGCCCGCGTTGGCGACGACGCGCAGCGGCGGGAGATTCGCCGCGTCCACGTACGCGAGAAGGTGATCCACGTACGCGGGCACGACATCCACCGGTTCGGTCCTCCCGCGCCCCGCGCTCGCCCCGAGCTCGCCCGCCAGGACCCTGCGCTCGATCTCGAGGAGCCCGGTGTCCGCGCTGATCGGCCGCCCCCCCTCCCGGACGAGCTTGAGCCCGTTGTAGTCCACCGGGTTGTGGCTCGCGGTCACCATGACGCCGCCGTCGAGGCCGAGGTGGAACGTCGCGAAGTAGACCATCTCCGTCCCGCATTCGCCGATGTCCACGACGTCCACGCCCGACGCCTCGAGCCCGTCCCGGACCGCCCCTGAGATCTCCGGGCTCGTCAGGCGGATGTCGTGGCCCACGGCGACGCGCTTCGGCCGGACGAACGCCGCGTACGCGCGGGCGATCCGGAAGGCGAGGTCGGAGTCGAGCTCGTCGGGAACCCGTCCGCGGATGTCGTAGGCCTTGAAGCAGGCGAGGCGGTCGCGGGGCTCGGTCATGATCCGGTCCTCCTCGAGGGGTAGGGCCGAGCATAGCAGATCGCAAATCGGGGACAGCGACCGATTCAAATCGTCAGCTGTCCCCGGTTTTCGAACAGCACCCCCGGCGCCATCCTCCACGAAGGGTCGAGCGCCGACTTGATCGCGCGCATCTCGCGGATGGCGGCGTCGCCGAGGAAGCCGCGCATCGTCTCCTGCTTGATCGGGCGCTTTCGGAGACCTTGCTAACGCCCCAGCCCATTGGGCGACACCGTCGTACGGGAGGGAAGTGTGGTGACCGGCGCGATCGCTGGATTCGGGCCTGGAGCCATTCGGGGTTACAATCCCGCCATCCGGTGGAGGGACATCATCAACCGCGCGAGGACGCCAGCGACGCGATCGACCGAAGATGCAAGCTGGGCGAACGCCGACTGGGGGCCGGCATTGGCGCGGCGATTCGTCGAAGGAGACGACCGCGCGGTTCGAGCGGTCGAGCGCTTCGTCGCGATGATCGTGAGCTGCCAGCAGGGCCACGCCATACCCCACACTCATCGCGACGACGTCGTCCAGGAGACCCTCCTGAGCCTGCTCCGGGCGATCCCTTCCACGGGGTACGAGTTCCGTACAGGATTCCAGGCGTTCGTGCGCCACGTGGCTCACGCCCGCTGCGTGGATTGGATCCGGCGGCAGCGAGATGCCGTGTCGATGGACGAGGCGCTGCCTGCCCCTGCAGGGGATCCGGCGGATCCCCTCATCGAGGCCGACCGCCGGAGGCTCATGGCGGAAGTGCTGCGCCGGATCGGTCCCGCGAACGTGGAGCTGATTCGACTCCACGCCATCGAGCGCGTTCCGTGGTCCGTCATCGCCGAGCGCCTCGGGCGTAGCGAAAAGGGGTTGCGTGTGCGGATGTGCCGATGCCTCAAGCAGGCGCGGACCATCAGCCTCGAGCTGTCGGCGCTTCTTCCGAGAACCGAACGGAAGTCCGGGGTGGCGCGATGAGACACTCCAAGGCCATCCTTCTCCTGCCGGACCTCGCGCAAGGCCGGGTGACGAACCGGCAGCGCCGCGCGCTCCTGGCGCACCTTCCCAGATGCCCGGAGTGCCGCGATCTGCTGCGAACCTACGGCGACCTCGGCTCGGCGCTCGCGCTCAGCGGCCCGGCCGCACCACACCACGTGGACAGCGTCGAACTGGTTTCTTTCGTCCTGGAGCCCGATGCGCTTGAGCCGGCGGACAAGCTTCGTGTCGGGGCCCATCTCGAGGTTTGCTCGGCGTGCCGGGCGGATGCGGACGCAGTGCGCAGGACCGAGGCGTCGCTTCGGCGCGAGTCTTCGTCGGGGCGTGTGGGATGGGTTGCACGTATCGCGTCGTGCCTCGAGGCACCATGGATCCCGGCGCTCGCCTCCGCCACGATCGTTGCCGCGTTGGCCGTCTACCCGGCATGGATCGGACTCGTGAAGGCCCCGGCCCTGCGGCAGGACCTGGATCGCGCGCTGAGTGAAGAACAGGCGCTGTCGAGTCGCGTCGCCGCGCTGCGCTCCGAGATAGAGCAGCTCCGCTCGCGACCTCCGGACGTTCCTGAAGGCGCGTACGCCCCGGCGATGCTTCGCCCCGGCTTGCGGGGAGCCGGCGCGACGGCGGTCGTGGAGCTTTCCGAGGACGATCGGCTCGCGGAGCTCGTCGTCGAACTCGCGACGGAGGGGCTCACAAAGACCGGCGTGCGCCACCGGATCGAGGCGGTGCGAAGCGATGGGACAGTGGCCTGGTCGGAGGACATCGAAGGTGCCAGCCTCGTCGATCTCCTCAGAACCTCCGACGGGGTCCTGTACCTCCGAATTTCCGCGAAAAAGCTGCCGCCCGGACGGTACGAGCTCCGCCACTCTCTCGTTTCGGGAGAGGCCGTCGAGGCGATCCCCTTCGAGGTGGTGAAGAAGGCGCGCTAGCGCCAGTCACCTACCGCGACGAAACCTCCCCAAAAGAAGGGATGGGTGTCCCTTCCCGCCGCTCTCCTGGCCCTCAGGATCTCCATGGAAGCTTCACGGACGGCCGCGGCCGTCGAGCGACCTGCGAGTCGCTTCCCGTAAAGCGCTCGCGTCCACTCCGCGCTCGCGCTATCGCTCGCGGCCCACAGACTCGTGATGACGGTCCTCGCCCCGGCGACCACGAACGCTCGCCGCAGCCCGACGAGCCCCTCGACGCCGCGGATCTCGCCCGCGCCGGTATCGCAGGCGGACAAAACCGCCCACTGCGTGCGCGAGAGATCAAGAGACGCGATCTCCTCCGCGGTGAGGATCCCGTCATCCCGATCCTCCGTGCCCTTCCCCTCCACCCGGACATTGGCGCCAGCGAACGCGAGCCCGGCCCGGAGCAGCGGATTCTCGGCGGATGGAGCGATCGTCGCGCTGGACGCCGTCGTGTTCTTCAAGGGCGGCGAAGGCGGGGACTCGAGTGCGCATTGATCGCCGAGGAAAAAACCGTGCGTCGCGAGATGAATGACGCCGTGACCGGGAGCGGAAGCCTTGAATTCCGTCTCGCTCGCGTCCCGGCCGAGGAGCACGCGAACGTCGGAACGATCGCCCCGCTTCGAAGCGGCGTCGGACCAGGAACGCGCCACCTCCTGCGCCTCCACCGCAGAGCCGGGCAGCGGGCCGAAGCGCAAGGATCGCAAGTCCGAGCAGCGGGAGGAGATTCCCCGCAACTTCGCCGCTTTCACGACCGCCTGCGCGCCGCGCGGGGCGGTCCGGTACGCCGGGGCTTCGTCGTAGGCCGGCCCCCCGGCTGCGATGAGGCCACCGACCGTCGCTCCTTGCGTGCCAAGCGTCAGAAGGTCTCGCTCGGCCGAGAGGTAATGGAACTCGAGGCCGCTCTCGAGGAGATACCCGCCGCCGGGATCCGGCAGCGCGGCGAAGCTCAATTGATGGAGCTCGCCCTCCGGAACCACGAACACCAGGCCGGCGCCTTCGATCGCCTGACGCAGAGGTTCCAGGACCGCGCGACGCAATGACGAGCCGGTTTTCCGGAGATCGTTCTCCTCCAGCTTCGCGGCACGGACTCGCGCGGGAGGAAGAGTCCCTGCTTTCAGGCGCCAGCGCGAAACGAGGTCGTCGATTTCGCGGGCTGTGCCGAGATCGACCCAAGCGGGCTTCCCCTCGTCCGCTCGCACGACGAAGGCGCCGTAGCGCTGAGGGTCACCGTAGCGCACGTAGGCAACAAGGGCGGAGCCTGCCGGCAGCGCAGGCAGAATGTCCGAGAACCCTTCCCTCCGAAACGAATGCGCGCTCCCGGCATTCCCGACAACGGCGGCGAGCTCCCGTTCGGCGCTCTCCTTGGCATCCCGTGCGGCGAGGACTCTGCCGCTGTAGCCAGCCGGGTCTTCCTCCCCAGGCCCGACCAAGATAAGCCTCGCCAGTCTGCGCCGAGCCGCGTCGAGAGACTCGCCGAGCTCGGAAACCCTTGCATCCCGACTAGCGGCGAGAGAGCGGTTCCGCTGCGCCAGCTCATCCAGGATTGCCCCACGGGACCGGATCCATGCGTCCCACACGTCAGCCACCGGGAACCCGTCGGCGAGGTCCGTCGCCGCGCTGGTCACCTCGAGGAGTCCCCCCCGCGCACGCTCGCCGAAGTTGAGAGCCTGCCGTTCCGGAAGGGAACGAGCCACCTCTCGAAGACTGTCGTTCCGAATCTCCCATGCTCGCCGCGCGAGGAAATACGCGTCGCGGAATTCTCTTTCCGCCGTCGCGATTCTTGAAAGATCCGAAAGTGTCTCCGCAACCGAGGGGTGCCGCTGTCCGAGGACTTGCTCCTTGATCCCCAAAGCCCTCTGCGAGTGGGCGCGTGCCGATTCCCAAAGAGACTCGATCTGGTCGACCCGCGAGAGAAGGTCCTCGATCTCAGCCACCTCGGGGTGTGCCGGCGCGAATCGTTCCCGTGCCAGATCCAGCGCGCGAACGAGCAGAGGTCTCGCCTTCTCCCCATCGCCTTCCTCGATGAAGAGGGCGCCGAGTCCCTTCAGGGCAAGGAAGTAGTACGGATAGGGGCGTTGCCCTCCCGCCGCTTCCAGATCGCGGATCGCCTCCTCGTAGGCTCGGCGGGCGCCTTCCCGGTCGCCGGACGCCGCCAGCGACTCACCGAGCGCTGCCAGGGGAAGCGTGTACTCCAGATCGGGCGGCACACGCTGCCTCCAGATCTCGACCGTCCTGCGAAAGCGTTCCTGAGCGAGCTCCGGCTCCCCCATCTCGAGAGCGAGGGAACCGAGGTTATGAAGGGTCTGTCCGATTTCCGTGTGGCCGGGCGGGAACAGGCGTTCGCGCATCGCGAGCGCCGTCTCGAAGGCGGCAGACGCCTCGGGATAGTCGCCTTCCTGCATCGCGATGAGCCCGCGGAACTGGGTTGCCGCGGCTACCTCTCGGCTCTCGCGGCCGAAGCTCTTTTCCAGGAGCGGCCAAACCTCTTCCAGAGAACATCGCGCCCGCGAGAAGTCTCCGGAGTAGTAGGAAAGTCGCGCGATCTGGTAGGCGGACCATACGGTACCAGGATGATCGGGCCCCAGGTATCTCGACTGAATGTCGAGAACCCGTTCCTGCAGCGCGAGAGCCTCGGCGAATCTTCCAAAGACCTGATGGAAATCGTTCAAGTCCTCCAACGGCTGGACCAGGCGCAGATCATCCGGGGGCATCTGCGCCTCGGCGATGGAAAGCGCACGCCGCGCATAACCGAGCACTTCCAGCTCGCGCTTCTGTCCCGTTGCCACCCTGCACAAGACGTGCAGGGCCGGGAGCAGCTCGATCGCTTCTTGCCCGAGAAGGCTCTCCCGTATTCGGAGCGCCCGATCGGCCAGGAAACGGTCGGAATCCGTTTCGAGACGTAAACGAAGTTCCTTGGCCTCGAGCGAGATCTCGATGGTCGAGGCCGCATCGAGCGAATCCTCCCCGCCAGCGGCGTCCAAACGCTCTATCTCGGCCTGCGCCCAGGACTCCAGTGCCGAGAGCCCCTCCAAGTCCCGATCTTCCCTGCGGACGATCGCGGCCTGCCGGGCGAGGAAATCGGAGGCCGCCGCGGCGGTGAATGGCCGATGCCAGGACGTCGGGACGGGAGCGTCGGTTCCCGCCACGGCGGGTAGGGCCGGGAATCGAGTGAGCAGGAGCGCCAAGAAACCGCAGCGCAGCGCCTTCCTCATGGGGAGCCCACCCGCCGCGAGGCCCGAGCGAGCGACGGCCTCGAGGGCGTCACGCGCGCTATGTACTCGCCGCGAGCGCCCCCGTCAAGCGGACAGGCTCGAGCCGTCCTCGGCATCGCACACTCGCCGTTCCGACCCGCAGGGCGCGTGCGAAGGAGCACGAGCCGTCATACCAAGCATAAGCGATGCGATATCAAGCGTTTACGGGAAGCGAGCGCTCCCTAGGCGACCCCCGCCAGCCACTCCGGATGATCCAGGCAGCGGAAGTTCTTCTTGGCGAATGCAAGCGAACCCTCCCCTGCGGTCCGACGCTTGAACGCAGGCGTCCGGTAGACCCACAACCCTTCCGCACGCCCCCGACCGTCTCGGCATGATCGCCACCTCGGAGAGGTGGCGGATGGCGAAGTCAGCGGCAGAAACCAGTTCTCGAACCCCGGGCGGCTTAGCACGTCATGCTTCACCGCCTAGGGCTGGTGGCTTTATGAGAAAGCCAGTCAGTGTCAGGGCCGTGGCGGCCCAGTCGAGTAGCCTTGGGAGCAAGAGATAACGGACTTGATCGTTTGAGTTCGAGCTAAAGACGTCCAACAGTAAGAAGAACGCTGCCAAGCTTGAGCCGGCAAGAAAGATCCACCTCTTTGGATACTTGAGAGCCAGCACAATGAATACGATGTTGCTTGCGAAAACCAGCACCAAGAACATGGCCAAGCCAGGGCTGCCTTGGGAAACCATGCGAGCAAAGGAGAACATGCTCAGAAGCTCTTCCTTTCCACCGAAACCGAAGAAGCCTCCGACGCGCGCCTTCACTGCTGGTACGAACCACAGAACGATGTTCATTGCGTAGCCGAGGAGAAAGAATCGCCTCAGCGTCTCGTAGTGTGCGATCGCCGGAACGCGGTCAACATCCTGGCCTGTGTTCATGTGGCCCTCCTTTCTGTCCATAGCCTGCTGTATGACGCTTGCAATCAGCGGCGGGCGGCGTAGCCGACCGTCTGCTGCGTGGTTAGGCGATGCTGCGCCAGGACTCATTTTGCTTTTTTGTACCTCGAAACCTCTCCATCTGGCATTATCCAAGTCAATTCGTCACCCGAAATGGAGACCCTTACCACGAGCGGCCCGACTAGTTCTCCCAAACCATCGAAGTCAACCCTGATTCGGTCCTGATCAACCAGGGTGTAATGCCCACCCATATACATGCGCCCGTCCGCTACCGTGATGGTGCCATCTTCGAAAAACTCCATCTTCTCAGTGCCACCAATTTCGCTCCACTTACCTAGAATTGCGTCTTCCACGTTCGTCGAACAAAACACCAATGGGAGCAGAATGAACGCAGCGGCAAGGAAGCCAAGCAGTTTCGTGAGGTCAACTCGTCCGGTTTTCATAATCCCTCCTTTGAGCAACTAGCACGCAGACGGCGGACCGCTTCCGCTTCACGGGCCACTTGCAGGTCGTTCGCGCTTTCGATGGTGAGGGGGCGGTCATTGTCCACAATCCAACCCGGGCCCGTGGTGGCGCCGCCGAACCCGGGACTTCGAAGAGCAACTTTCTGTGACCCTCATTGTTCGGAACCTTCCCCTGCTCACTGGACGAGTCGGAGCAGATCTCGCGACGTTAGCGAGCGCACATCACGGTTCCGGCCTTGGTTCTTGGGATCCCTGCTCCGTGGCGTCCCGAGCATCACCGCAGCGATGTTCCCGCGCTCACAGTCGACTCTGTCGGCAGCCTGCTAACGTCGCGAGTTTTGCTCCGACTCGGTCACCGAGCGGCAAGAGTTTCCGAACGATGGCAATCGTACAAAGTCGCGTTTCGAAGTCTGGGACCCAGCACAGACATCGCGGGCCGAGGCTGAGTTGAGAATGGTCGGGGAAGAAAACGACCGCCGCCTGTAGAAGAACGGACCAAGGCCCCGACTGACAGTTGCTCCAGGAGGAGGATCTCAAGATGCGATGTGACAGAACCACAGCCACCGTGCTGGCGGCCATTTTCTCCGCCGTGATTCTCGCCGCGCCGGCGTCTCTCACTCTCGCCGCCAAGGAGAAGGAGCCACCCTTCCAGCCGCCGGCCGGATGGGGGGCCTACTTCAAGGACGAGAAGGGCAAGTGTTCGCCGCTCCTCGAGCCGGTGGAGTTGAACAAGGACAAGGACTGGCTCGGCCTCCAGTTCACGCCCTACGACGGACCGAAGATCCGGCTCGCCGTCCAGAAGGTCGAAAACAAGACGGCCACCATGGAGCAGGCTGCCGCGACGGAGACCTTCGTGGTGACCAACCGGATCGTAGAGGTTCCGGTGGCGGGGATCGAGGAGTTGCTCACGACCGCGCTTCACGCCACCAACCGGTTCACGCTCGTGGAACGAAAGGCGCTCGACGGGGTGATGCAGGAGCAGGATCTCGGCGCGTCCGGCCGCGTGGCGCAGCCCAGTGCCGCAAGGACGGGAGTGATTCTCGGTGCGCAGCACCAGATCTTCGCCGCCGTCAACGAGTGGACGCCGGTGAAGAAAAAGACCCGGGGCGGGCTGGCCGGAATCGCCCCAGGCGCCCTTGGCGGCGTCACGGCGGGGAAGAGCGAGGCCGAGGTGGCCATGTCCTTCCGCATCGTGGACGCCACGACCAGCGAGGTGCTTCAATCCATCACCGTTCGAGCCACGGCCAAGGACTGGAATCTCGGGTTCGGCGGGGCCGGTTTCGGCGGCTCGGGCGCGGTCGGCGGTGCCATGGGAATCGAGCAAAACTCCCCCATCAGCTACGCCGTCCAGGCCGCGATCAACAAGGCGGCCTACCAGATCGCGCTGGCCCTGGCCGACTTACCTTGGTCCGGATCGGTCATGAAGATCGTCAACGACAAGATCTATGTGAACGCCGGGTCGAACGCGGGAATTCCGAACGGCGCCAAGCTGACGGTGCTCTCCAAGGGCGAGGATCTCATCGATCCCGAGACGGGCGTAACGCTCGGATCGGACACGACAAGAATCGGGTCGCTCGAGATCGTGGAGGTTTCGGAGAAGTACTCCGTCGCGAGGATCACGGAAGGCTGCGAGGGCATCAAAGCAGGCGACCGTGTGAAGGTTCAGAAGTAGCAAACGAGGACCTTCAACCGATATCAGAACCGGGGTCGGAGCTGGATCCCTGGCGGATCACCGAAGATCGGGGATCGTCACCGGATCGGAGACACACCGTCAATCATCGAGCTCCGACCCCTGAAACACTCCCCCTGCCCGCCCTCTCACCTCCCGAACAGCACCCCCGGCGCCATCCTCCACGAAGGGTCGAGCGCCGACTTGATCGCGCGCATCTCGCGGATGGCGGCGTCGCCGAGGAAGCGGCGCATCATCTCCTGCTTCACCGGGCTCTTCCCCACCCCGTGCTCCGAGAGCGGGCAGCCGCCCCGGCGGGCGGCCTCGCCGGCGAACTCGAGGAGCGCCTCCGCGGCGAGCCTCGCCTCCGCCGACGTCCTCGGGATCGCGTTGGGGTGGAGGTTCCCGTCCGATGCGTGCCCCCAGATCGCGAAGTCGAGCCCGCGGCGGGAGAAGCCGTCCTCGTAGATCCGGAGCATCTCGCCGAGCCGCTCGAACGGGACGATCAGGTCGCCGCCGACCTTCCTCGCCCCAGGATCGTCGAGGCGGCACGACGCCAGGATCTCGTTGACGCGCTTCGGGACCGCCTCGCGGAACTCGCGGAGCGCCTCGCGGCGGCGATCGTCCTCCGGGAACGCCAGCTCCAGAGTGTCGAGCGCCCCCCGCCGCGCGAGGATCCGGTAGAGGCGAGGCAGCGGGCCCTCCTCGGCGTCTTCTCCCGCGATCGTCGCCGCGAGGAGGTCCTGCGCCCTCTCGTTCCCGGTCGCCTCGGGGAGCTCCAGCTCGAACAGGAGCGCCGCGCCCGCCCCGGACGGGATCTCGACGCGCAGCCTCCGCGCGTCCCCGTGCTCGCGCAGGAGCGCGAGCGATCGGCCGTCCATCATCTCGATCGCGCGAACGTCCGGCCCGCGCGGGTCGCCCTCCCGCCGCGCCGCGAGCGCGGCGTCCCGGAGGTCTCCCGCGAGCGCCAGGAGGTCTCCCGAGTCCCGGACGAACGCGAGGCCGGTCACGACCGCCGCGGGAAGCGGGACGAGCCCGATCTCCACCTCCGTGATCAGGCCGAGCGTCCCCTCCGCCCCGACGAAGAGGTCCACGAGATCCATCGGGTCCGACGCGTGGTACCCGGCCGACACCTTCTTGAGGTCCGGGAACCGGTAGGTCGGGACCGGCACTCGAGCTTCGCTCCCGTCGGAGAGGAGAATCCGGAACTCCCCTCCCCTCCTCTCGACCCGCTGCCCGCGCTCGAGGTCGAGCGCGTCCCCGTTCCACAGCAGCACGCGGAGGGCTCGCACCCATTGCCGGGTCACGCCGTACTTGAACGTCGCAGCGCCCCCCGCATTCGTGGAGACGGTCCCGCCGATCATCGCCTCCTGGAACGTCGGCACCGGCGGGTAGTAAAGGCCGCGCTCAGCGAGGTGCCTCTGCAACTCGTCGAGCCGGACGCCGGCGCCGACGCGGACCCGCGCTTCCGTGCCCGAGGCCGAGACGGCCCCGATCCAGCCGAGCTTCTCGACCGAGACGACGACCTCGCCCGACGGGACGGCCCCGCCGGTCAGGGAGGACCTCGCGGCCTGCGGCAGCACGGGGGTCCCCGCCTCTGCCGTCGCCCGGAGCCACGCGGCCGCCTCATCCGCCGAGGACGGCCGCAGGAGCCCCGCGGCGCGCCCCGGAGGGTTGCCCGACGCGTCGTCGAGATAGGCCTCGAGGATGGCGGGATCCGTCACCGGCTCCGGGACGGGAACGGACGGCGCGCGGCGCGCGCGGGCGGCGGGATCGCTCAAGGGTCACCTCGCCCCGCGCGAGCGCTCTTCACGGTCGCGGCGCGCGGGACGAGGGAATCGTCGGGTGTCGCCGGTCCCCCGTCAAGCCCGGACCGGACCTCGGGCGAGCCGGACCAGCCCCCAGACCGCGGCCGCGGCGAGCCCCAGGAGCGCGAGGGGAACGGCCAGCAACGCGAACAGGGCGACCGCGGGAACGACCAGCACCAGCAGCACGAGGACGGCGAGAGCCACCGCGATCCCGAGCGCCCCCAGCACGAGCCCGAACGCTGCCCCGACGATCTTGAGCGGAAGGATCAGGATCTTGAACGCGAGGTGGAGACCGAGCCCGACCAGGAGCAGCGGGAGCAAGACGAGCAACGCCCCGACCAAGAACACACCCAGCAGAAAGCTCACCATCGCACACTCCCCAGCCCTTTCCGGCTGCCGCATCATGATACGGCCGGACCGCGGGCGGGTTCCCTCCGGTTGACAGCCGCGGGTCTTCGCGGTACAGGCCATACCGTACCGGAGCGCGAAGACCAAGGCGCCGGGGAGGGGGAAGTGGTCCGAACGAAGGGTCTCGACGTTGCGGGCGCCGCCCTGCTCGCGGCCGCGTTCCTCTGGATTCCGGCGGCGGCCGAGGCCGGATCGCCGCCGGCGCCGGGGAACAAGATCGATCCCGGGCTCGCGGCCCGTCTCGCCGGAGGAGGGAGCGAGCCGTTCCTGGTGCTCTTCGACCGTCCGGAATCGCTCCGGGCCGCCCTGGCGGGCATCCGCGGATCCGAGCGGCCCGGCCGCGTCGTGTACGACACGCTGCGCGGGCGCGCTCGCGCGTCGCAGGCCGCGGCCCGAGCCTGGCTCGACGCCCGCGGGATCCCGTATCGGAAGCTGTACATCGTCAACGGCCTCGCGGTGTCGGGATCGGCCGATCTCGCGCGGGCGCTCGCCGCCCGCTCCGACGTCGCGAGGATCGTCGGCGATCCCCCGGTCCGCGGCATCGAGAGATCCGCGACGGCGGAGAAGGCGGTCTGCGGCCTGCCTTGGGGCGTGCAGACCGTCGAGGCCGACGACGTCTGGTCGCAGGACGGCGTCCGCGGCGAAGGGATCGTGATCGCCTCGGCCGACACCGGCGTGCAGTGGGACCATCCCGCCCTGATCGCCGCGTACCGGGGCTGGGACGGGGTCGCGGCGAGCCACGACTACAACTGGCACGACGCGATCGACGACGTCGCCTCGCCGATCGACGACCACAGCCACGGCACGCACACCGTGGGGACGATGGTCGGGGAGGACGCCGCCGCGCGGGAGCAGATCGGCGTCGCTCCCGGCGCGAAGTGGATCGCCTGCCGGAACATGGACCTCGGCGTCGGGAGCCCCTCGACCTACATCGAGTGCAACCAGTTCTTCCTCGCGCCGTGGCCGCAGGGCGGCGACCCGGAGACCGACGGCGACCCGTCGAAGGCCCCGGACATCGTCAACAACTCGTGGGGATGCCCGACGTCCGAGGGGTGCGATCCGTGGACGCTCGAGAGCAGCTTCGCTGCCCTCCGGGCCGCCGGGATCCTCGCCGTCGCCGCCGCCGGCAACGCCGGGCCCAACTGCTCGACGGTCACCGACCCCCCCGCCATCTACGAGGAGGCCTTCGTCGCCGGCGCCACCGATTCCTCGAACGCCCTCGCGTACTTTTCCTCCGCCGGCCCGGTCACGGTGGACGGGAGCGGGAGGCTACGCCCCGACGTCGCCGCCCCCGGCGTGAGCGTCTGCTCCTCCGTTCCCGTCAACGGCTACGCGTCCTTCTCGGGGACGAGCATGGCGAGCCCGCACACGTCGGGGGTCGCCGCGCTCCTCTGGTCGGCAAGGCCCCAGGTCAAGAATTTGGTCGACATCAGCCGCTGCATCCTCAGCCGCTCGGCCAATCCCTCGGTCGCCTCTCCCTACGTGACGGAGTGCGGCGGAACGACGTCGGCGACCCGGCCGAACAACTTCTTCGGCTGGGGGCTCGTCAACGCCCCGGACGCGATCCACCTCCTCCCCGACGCGGACGCCGACGCCGTCCCCGACTCGTGCGACTGCGCTCCGGGGGACGGCGGCGCGTACGACTTCCCGGGCGAGATCGGAGGGGTCCGATTCGACGCGGGCCCGACGACGATCTCCTGGAATTCCCTGGCGCTCGAGGCCGGCGCCGGCACCGTGTACGACCTCCTTCGCGGAGACCTCGCGGACCTGCGCGACCAGGAAATGATCGAGAATGCGGTCTGCTTGGCCGGCGGAACGCCCACGGCCTCTTTCGACGACTTCGACTCGCCCCTCCTCGACGCAGGCTTCTACTATCTCGTGCAGGCGCGAAACGGATGCGGGACCGGCGGATGGGGCGCGGACTCCTCGGGTACGGAGAGGGTGCACGCGAGCTGCCCCTAACGGACCTCACGAAAGAGTCCGCCGTCGTGACCGCGCGGAGGATGGGTCGGTCTCCCGACCCTTCCGTAGCGCGGTTGCCGGGGGGCCCGGAGAGCGGGTGCCCCCCGTCAATTCGGGAATCGGCCGGGCTCCCCTCGACCCCTGACCGTCACGGGCAGTGTCCTACGGCCGCCTCGATCTCGGCGTCCCGGCTCCCGATCTGCCCCGGCGCGCCGGAATCGTACGTCCCCGACTCGCA
>ERZ1649853.108-NODE-108-length-34332-cov-6.840009_pt1 | contig 34332 bp, 28 predicted proteins | sample MGYA00575353_ERZ1649853 | MGnify/ENA primary metagenome ERZ1649853 (study PRJEB40853, sample SAMN11349654) | freshwater sediment metagenome | isolation source: river sediment | host: Sediment | place: India: Okhla Barrage, New Delhi | collected 2017-02-21 ...
GTTATGGCGTTCATTGAGAAGTTCGAATGGATGACGGGCGTGCTGGTGGATTATGATGCCTGCCGAAGGGCAGCGTATGAGAACGTTGAAGATGCTGCCAAAGAAGGGCTGGATTATATCGAATTACGTTACAGCCCGTGGTTCATGGCTGAAGCGCATCACCTCAATCCCGTGGGAGTGATCGAAGCAGTCACGGACGGCGTCAAGCACGGTGAGATCGATTTCAAAATCCGCGCCAACCAGGTAGGGATAATTTCCCGCCATTACGGACCTGAAATTGCCCGCAAGGAGTTGAACGCCCTGCTGGCGCATAAACATTATATTTGCGGGCTTGACCTGGCTGGAGACGAGGCACATTTCCCCGGTGGATTGTTCGAGGAGCATTTTAAGGCAGCCCGGGAGGCGGGGTGGCACATCACCGTGCATGCCGGCGAGGCGGATGGGGCATCTTCGGTCTGGCAGGCAATTCTGAATCTGGGTGCCGAGCGCATCGGTCACGCTGTGCATGCCCCTGAAGACCCTGAACTAATCGATTACATATGCGAGCATCAGATCGGGATCGAATGCAATTTAACCAGCAATGTGCAAACCAGCACGGTTAGGGATTATGCGTCTCATCCGCTGAAATTCTTTCTGGAGCAGGGTTTATTGGCAACGATCAATACGGATGACCCGGGAATTAGCGCCATTGACCTGCATTATGAATATAATATCGCGGCACCACAGGCAGGTTTGTCGGTCGAGCAGTGCCGGCAGGCACAGGAGAATGCGCTTGAGACGGCTTTCTTGACAGAAGATGAAAAGCAGGCAATCCGCGAAAAGAAAAGCCATTCAAAGGACTGCTTTTAACCAGCATGCTATAATCTAGGCACATTTCTTTAAAGGTGGTTTGATGAGATTTCTAATTACCGGGGCGGCTGGGTTCCTGGGATCTGCATTATCCAACCGACTGGCAGCAGAAGGGCACACCGTTCTGGGGGTGGATGACCTATCCACCGGCGACCCTAAGGTGCTTTCAGCGGGAGTGCAATTTACACGCGGAGATGTGAACGATCGTCCCAAGTTGTGGACGCTACTCCAGGGGGTTGATTGTGTCTATCACCTGGCTGCCCGAGTCATTGTGCCCGAATCAGTGCTTTACCCGCGCGAATATAACCAGGTGAATGTAGGCGGCACAGTAACATTAATGGAAGCCATGCGTGATGTCGGTGTGGGGCGGGTTGTCTTGATCTCCTCAGGCACGGTCTATGGTAACCAGGCAATCCAACCCGTTGCAGAATCGGCGATCCCCAACCCGCGCTCTCCCTATGCAGTCTCCAAGCTGGCAGCAGAATACTATACAAAATCAATCGGCGCTTTGTGGGGCATCGAGACAGTTTGTTTGCGGGTTTTTAACGCTTATGGACCTGGTCAGCATCATCCGCCAGTGCACACTCCGGTCATTCCCAACTTCCTGCGCCAGGCCTGGGAAAATGGTACGATCGTGATCCACGGGAACGGTGAGCAATCCCGTGATTATGTGTATGTGGATGACGTCGTCAACGCCATGTCAGCGGCAGCTACTGCCGAAGGGGTAGATGCGCTGACCATCAACGTGGGCAGCGGCACAGAAGTGAGCGTTAAAGAACTGGCGCGCCTGGCTGTTGAGGTTACCGGCGGGCATCCTGAGATTGTCTATAACCGACGCAACGAGGGCGGATTGAGCCGTTTATGTGCCGATCTCTCCCTTGCGCGCGAAAAACTGGGTTATGAACCCAAAACCAACCTGGTAGACGGATTAAAAGCCACTCTCGAACGAGAGATCATGCCAACCCAGAATCAGTAAATCATAAACCCTCAAGGTCCGTACCGGCCAATCTCAGCTTTTGATTGGGTATAATACTGCTATGCCCTGTTTGCCGCGATCCTTTTACCAACGGGAAGTCACTCTTGTGGCGCGGGATCTGCTGGGAATGCAGCTGGTACGGCAAATTGGAAAGGAACGAGTCTCGGGGATCATTACAGAGACCGAGGCTTACCGGGGCGAAGATGACCTGGCGTGTCATGCCCGCCATGGCAAAACACCCAGGACTGAAGTGATGTATGGAGAAGCAGGTCGGGCATACATTTACTTCACTTATGGTATGCACTGGTTGTTGAATGTGGTCACAGGAGATGAAGGATTCCCGGCTGCCGTGCTTATCAGGATTATTAAACCAGTTGAAGGCACCAGACTGATCGCTTCCAACCGCGGAGGACGCCCTGCACAAGAGTGGTGCAACGGACCTGCAAAGATCTGCCAGGCGCTTATGATCACCGGGACAATGAACGGGGTGGATCTGACCCGCAAGGATGCAGGTCTGTGGATCGAAGAGGCACAAGCAATCCCCGATTCCTTCGTCAGCACAGGGAAGAGGGTTGGAATCGAATCGGTCCCTGAACCCTGGAAGAGTATCCCATGGCGCTTTAATGCCATATTGAATGTGAGCAATCGTGACTGATTCAGAGTTAACCTACTACCGAAACATGTTGCGCATCCGGAGATTTGAGGAGACCATCCTTGAGCAGTTCAAGCGTGGTGTGTTTGCAGGTACCACGCATACCTCGCTGGGACAGGAAGCGAACGCAGTGGGGGTCATTTCACAGATGTTGCCTGAGAATGTGATTGTCACCAATCACCGCTGCCATGGTCACTTTCTAGCGTACGGCGGAGATATGCGGTCGTTGTTTGCCGAGTTGATGGGGCGGAGCACTGGCATCTGTGCAGGACGCGGCGGTTCGCAGCATATTCATTGGCGGAATCTGTATTCCAATGGCGTGCAGGGCGGAATCGTTCCCATTGCGGCTGGAATGGCACTGGCTGAAAAACGCAAAGGCAAGGACACTTCGGTGACGGTGTTCATCGGAGACGGCACTTTTGGCCAGGGTGTAATCTATGAGGCTTTTAACATGTCCAGTCTCTGGCAACTGCCGCTGCTGATTGTGGTGGAAAACAATCATATTGCTCAAACGACTCCTGAGGAATCGGCAATTGCCGGGGATCTGGCAGGACGTTTTGAAGCGTTCAAAATCCCTGCGGTGGAGCTGGATACCAGTGATGTGGTGGAAATTGCCGGAGAAGCCTCCCAGCTTTATGCTGAGGTGCACGAAGAGAAATCCCCGCGTGCGTTAATCCTGAATACAGTGCGTTTTGGACCTCACTCCAAAGGCGATGACACCCGCTCTGAGGAGGAGATTGAAGCGCTCAGGAGCCAGAGAGACCCTTTGAAGATCTCAGAAGCGCGTTTGCCAGCCCATGCGGTCAGGCAGATCACGCAAGAGGTTGAGGGAGAGGTCGGGCAGGCATTCGAACTGGCGCTTGCCGATGCTCCGGCAAGTTTCGAGGAAAAAACCGCATGAGCCGCACGGTGCTGGATTCACTGAATACCGGGCTGTTGACCGCGCTTGGTACCAACGCTGATGTGCTTCTGCTGGGAGAGGATATCCTGGATCCCTATGGCGGAGCATTCAAAGTCACAAAAGGCTGTTCCACGAAATATCCGGAGCAGGTGATCACCACACCGATTTCTGAAGCCGCGTTGGCGGGTGTTGCAGCAGGGCTGGCATTGCGCGGAATGCGCCCAGTGGTTGAAGTGATGTTCGGGGATTTCCTTACCCTGATGACCGACCAGCTGGTGAACCACATTTCCAAGTTCCGCTGGATGTATAACAACACAGTCAGCGTTCCCCTCGTCATCCGCACGCCGATGGGGGGTAGGCGCGGGTACGGACCGACCCATTCGCAAACACTGGAAAAACTTTTCCTGGGAGTACCCGGCTTAAAGGTTGTGGCAGCGAACCATTTCCTCGCGAAAGAGTCAGAAGAGCCTGGGGACATGCTGTCGCGGCTCATCCTGGAGACGGAAGAACCAGTGCTCTTTATTGAGAACAAGCTGCAGTACCTTCTTCCTTTGAAGGGTGAAATGCAGTTGCAGGATTTTGAAGTTCAGGAGACTTTCGACAAAGGGGATAATGGCCGGAGATTTCCGGTGAGAATGCTGGGGGTGAAAGGTGCACCAAAGCCTGTTTGCACACTTACAGCGTATGGGTATATGGGGGAACTTTGTATGCAGGCAATGTCGAAACTGGCATTCGAGTACGAAATTTTTTGCCGACTGGTGATGCCAACCCTGTTATCTCCTTTTGAGGTGGATGGGTTAATTGCATCCGTTAAAGAGACTGGTAACCTGGTAATTATTGAAGAGGGGACCGGCACGCTTGGCTGGGGAGCAGAAGTGGCAGCCCGGTGTGCTGAGCATCATATGCACCCTATCAAAGGGTTGATCCGGGTGGCAGCTAAAGACACTCCTGTTCCGGCGGCTGCAAACCTGGAAACCGCCACTTTGCCGCAAGTGGATGATATTGTTGATGCGGTAAGAAAGTTGACAGGTAGCCATGACTAAAATGACACATGTTTTTGTCCCGCTGGTTAACCCCAATGAAAGCGACTGTCTCCTGGCGCAGTTGTTCGTTAAGGATCGGCAGGAAGTGAAAAAGGGAGATGTATTGGCTGTATTTGAAACGACCAAATCAACCCTGGAACTGGTAGCTGAAACCGATGGCTTTGTTATAGGACTAACTGTTCATGAAGGTGATACCCTGACCGCTGGAAACCTAATGTGTGCCATTGCAGAGGATGCTAACGCGGAGATCCCTGCCGGCAAAAAGCCTGTCTCCGCGGTTGAACCGCAAGCTGGTGGACTCCCTGATGGGCTGCGAATCACACAGCCGGCGCTCAGACTCGCGCAACAACATAAGATGGATTTGGCAAGCTTACCCCGGGAACAGCTTATTACCGAAGCGTTCATTCAGGCGCGAATTGCGCCTGTGAAGGTTGCGGGTGACCCTAATGCCCTCATTATTTATGGCGGCGGGGGGCATGCGAAATCACTGATTGATCTGATCCGCGCGGAAGGAAAATACACCATTGCCGGTATCCTGGATGATGGGATTGCGCCCGGCTCAAAAGTGATGGACGTGCCGGTTCTGGGTGGTGGTTTCCTGCTGAACGAGATTAGAATGAAAGGAATCACCAAGGCGATCAATGCAGTTGGCGGGATCGGCAACATTGCCCCAAGGCTGGCGGTCTACCGGAAACTGAAAGACGCCGGTTTTTCCTGCCCGACGGTCATTCATCCGCGCGCATATCTTGAGCCTGACACAATTGTGGGTGAAGGCGGACAGATCTTTTTTAACGCCTACATTGGCAGCGAAGTCCAGGTCGGATTCGGCTGCATTATCAATACCGGTGCCATCATCTCTCATGATTGTGTGCTGGGAGATTATGTGAATATCTCCCCGGGTGCAATCCTGGCTGGCGCTGTGACCGTGAATGAACGCTCGTTGGTGGGCATGGGTGTGACGATCAACCTGCATGTAACCGTTGGGGCAGGTTCCCGCATCGGGAATAGCGCTGTGGTCAAAGCAGATGTCCCGGATAACGGGATCGTTCGAGCCGGGGCTATCTGGCCGGCTGAAGCCGCATGATATTATTTACTGCTTAGTTATCTGGAGGGCTGATGTTTAAAAAAACACCTGCAGTAGATCCGGTATCTCAACCCGTCGTGGAACGGGTTACCTCAGTTTTGGGTCCAGGTATAAACTGGACAGGCAACCTTGGGGGAAAGGGTGGGATTCGCATTGAAGGCACATTTGAGGGTGAAATTTCCATCCGGGGCTTGGTGGTGATCGGAGAGACCGGGCGGTTAAGCTGCAAGAACCTGCGCGCCAACAACGTGGTCGTGGCGGGGGCGGTAAAAGGGAATATCACCGCAGAAAAACTGGAAATCCGCTCAACCGGGAGAGTGTGGGGGGATGTGGTGGTTGTGGCATTTTCCACTGAAGAGGGTGCGTTCTTACGCGGACAGGTGCGAATGGAAGAAACGGTGGATCTTCAGTTGGAGGAGAAACCTCTTGAGGTGCCAGCCGGGGTTGAGGAAACGCCGCTGGTGCCCGCTGCCGAAAAGAAAATCCGAAAAATTGCGAAAGGCGGATAGTAACGATTGGATATTAAATTCTGGCTGGGTTATGCAAGTGAATGGCTGGGAGCGATTGCGGTGACCATGATCGCAGGCGTGAGTCCGTTATTGAAAAAGGTTAGGCAGATTGAATATCGTTTCCCTCAGCGGGAAGCAACTTTTGCTCTCTCCCTTTTTGCCTTGATCTACCTGATTGCCTTTCAATACTTCTCCAACCCGGCACTGGCTTTTGCCAGAAAAGCAGCAGCCGTATTCGCGGGCGGTGATTTGGCCGAGAAGATGCTGTTGGCGGTAGTATGCCTGGTGCCCTTTCTGCTAGCATTATTGCTGCGAGGGCAGCCTTTTAAGAGCATTGGCTGGGGACGGGAAAACCTGAAGGCCGGTGCCACGCTTGGGATTCTACTGGCGCTGGTTACCCTCTTCCTGCGCGGGAAATTCACAGCGCTGCTGGGCGGTATTTCAGGCGAGCAGGGAAGCCTGCTGCTGGTCTGGCTGTTATATGCCGCAGCTGAAGAAACCATCTTCCGCGGGTATATCCAGTCCCGGCTTGTTTCGCTACTGGGAACGACATGGGGATGGCTGGCAACAGCGGGATTGTTCGTGCTCTGGCAGTTACCGGGCAGGTTGTGGGTCAGCCCGTTTGCTGATTACTGGCACCTGGTGGCGATCGCAGCAATCCAGGGGCTGCTGCTGGGATGGGTAATGCGCAAGGGAGGTCACGTGCTTGCCCCCTTGCTATTCCGGGCGACAGCCGGATGGCTGCTGCTGGTCTAGTTTTTCAGGATAAATTTTCATGCGTCTCTCTCGTTTTTTCTCCCAAACCCTGCGGGAAATCCCGGCTGATTGTGAGACAACCAGTCACCAGCTGCTCGTCCGTGCCGGGTACATCCGCCAACTGGGAGCAGGCATCTTCACTTACCTGCCGCTGGCGCAGCGCAGCTTGGCAAAGATCATGGCGATCATGTGCGAAGAAATGAATGCGATTGGCGGACAGGAGATAAGCATGCCGGTGGTTCATCCGGCGGATGTGTGGAAGGAAACCGGGCGCTATTTTCAGATCGGCAGTGAGATGGGAAGGTTCAAGGATAAGAGCGGACATGAGATGGTACTGGCGATGACCCACGAAGAAGTGGTATCAGACCTGGTACGCGGACTCATCCGGTCTTACCGGCAGTTACCTGCTCTTGTTTATCATTTACAGACCAAATGGCGCGATGATCCCCGACCCCGGGCAGGGTTGATCCGGGTACGGGAATTCACCATGCTGGATTCCTACAGCCTCGATGCAGATTGGGAGGGATTGGACGCACAATACCAGGCGCATTATGAGGCATATTTCCGTATTTTCAACCGCTGCGGTGTGCCCACGTTGGCGGTAAGTTCTGACACCGGGATGATGGGCGGGAAGATGGCGCATGAGTACATGTACCTGTCACCCATCGGTGAAGATTCGCTCTTATTCTGCGATGGCTGCGGAACCTCCGCGAACCGACAGGTTGCCAGGGCTCGAAAGCTGGCCCCGATTGTGGAACCTCAAATGCCATTGGAGAAGATTGCGACCCCCGGGACTTCTTCCATCGCGGAGCTGGCTGCTTACCTGGGTATTCCTGCTTCAAAAACAGCCAAAGCCGTGTTTTTCGTGGCTGAAGTTGCCGATGAATTTGGCGGCACCAGTGAGGAGTTTGTTTTTACGGTGGTCCGCGGAGATTATGAAGTTAACGAAACCAAGGTTGCCAACCTGGTTGGGGCAAAAGAGTTGAGAGCAGCCACCGATGAGGAAATCCGCAAGACGGGTGCAGTTCCAGGATACGCTTCACCATTGGGGCTGAAAAATGTTTTGGTTGTGGTGGACGAGTTGATCCCGCAATCGGCAAACCTGGTGGCAGGTGCCAACGAGGCTGGATTTCACTTGCGCAACGTAAATTACGGTCGTGACTTTACGGCGGATATCGTGGCGGATATTACTGCGGTTTCTGCCAGTGAACCCTGCGAAAAGTGTGGAACCCCCTTACGACTCGAACGCGGCGTGGAGGTAGGGAATATCTTCAAACTTGGAACCCGGTACAGTGACGCGCTCGGATGTAACTTTACCGATCAAAACGGGGACCTGCACCCGGTGATCATGGGATCCTATGGGATCGGTGTTGGTAGATTGCTGGCATGCGCTATTGAGGAACATCACGATGATAAGGGATTAACCCTTCCGTTGAGCATTGCTCCATTCGCCGTTCATATGGTAGTGCTGCCGGGAAAACAACTGGATGTTACACCCGTTTTTGAAGATCTGGAGAGATCCCTGACACTTGCTGGTCTGGAACCCCTTGTGGATGACCGCAATGAATCGGCAGGCATCAAGTTCAATGATGCTGACCTCATTGGATGCCCATTAAGGGTAACTGTGAGTGAACGCGCTTTGAAGAATGGCGGCATCGAACTAAAAAAACGTTCAGGTGGAGAATCGTGGATCGTACCGGTTGAAAATGCCCTGGATGAGATCCGGAAAACCCTGCAGGAATGAAATGCCTGGAAGAGAGTAGAATTGACCCCATGAAAAGCCCAATCCTTGTTCCTATGTCCTACCCTGATATCACCGAGGAAGAACGCCAGGCAGTACGGGCGGTCCTTGAAACCCCAAATTTGAGCATGGGACCGCAAATTGACGCATTTGAAGCAAGTATTGCTGAATATGTCGGCGCAAAACACGCCATTGCGGTGAATTCCGGAACGGCTGGGTTGCACCTGTGTGTACGGGCTGCCGGAATAGAGCAAAATGACCTGGTAATCACAACCCCATTCTCCTTCGTGGCTTCCACCAATGTCCTCCTGTTTGAAAAAGCCATCCCGGTGTTCGTGGATGTGGATCCCGCGACCGGCAACTTGCGCCCGGAACTGGTTGAACAGGCGATCCTTGACCTCGAAAAAGGCGGGGAAGCCGCGCGCCGATGGCTGCCGCGTAAGGGAGCTGAAACCCCCGGCAAGGTGAAAGCCATCCTGGCTGTTGACGTTTTTGGGCAACCGGCGGATTATGATGCCTTGAGGAATATCGCCGAAAAATATCATCTCAAACTCATTGAAGATTCCTGTGAATCCCTCGGGGCTGAATACAAGGGTGTTAAGACTGGTCTATTTGGAGATTACGGGGTTTTCGCTTTTTACCCGAACAAGCAGATCACCACGGGTGAAGGCGGAATGATCGTAACCAACGATGATAAGGCTGCCAATTATATGCGCGCGCTGCGAAGCCAGGGACGGGCTCCCGGCGATACTTGGCTGCAGCACACATACCTTGGCTACAACTATCGCCTGGATGATATGAGTGCCGCGCTCGGGCGTGTTCAGATGAGCCGTATAGAAGAATTATTGCGCAACCGCCAGCAGGTTGCTGACTGGTACGCTGAACGCATCGCAGAAATCCGTGGCGTGGAGGTTCCAGGATTGGTGCCGGATACCACCCGGATTTCGTGGTTTGTATATGTGGTCCGCTTTGACACGTCCCTGAACCGGGATGCCATTGCTGCACAATTAAATGATTCTGGAATCCCGGTTCGTCCGTATTTCCTGCCTATCCATTTGCAGCCGTACCTGGTTAACCAATTTGGCTTCAAGCCGGGAGATTACCCTGTTACCGAGAACCTGGGTAACCGCGGACTGGCACTGCCTTTTTCAGGCAGGATGACCGAAATCCAGGTTGACCTGGTATGTAGAAAATTGCAGGATATCCTCCGCCAGTAAAAATGACCGGATCGCAGATCTTCCTCCCCAAACGAACACCCGGCCTGGTCTTTCACAGCGTTATCACGATACTTGTCTTGGGCGGGGCGAGTTTCCTTTTATTTTTGGCGTTTCAACAATCCGGCGGCATCAACCTGATTTTGTTCCTCACTGGAGCCCTGATCCTGCTGGCTTCGCTTCCTTTCCTTGTCTATCGCGGATATGCGTTATTTCACGCTGGCTATACCCTGGAGCGCGATGGGTTACGCATCCGTTGGGGATTGCGATTATTGGACATCCCACTTTCTGAAGTGGAGTGGGTCAGACCAGCAGAAGATCTGCAAATTCCCGTGAAATTGCCGGTTTTCTCCTGGCCGGGGGCAATTTTGGGCGAAAGTGAACATGAAGACCTGGGGGTGGTTGAATTCATTGCCTCTGCCTCCGACAACCTGGTGATCGTAGCAGCTATGGACCGGGTGGTCATCCTGTCACCTGAAGCACGGGAAGATTTCATCCTGAAATTCAACCGGACGCTGGAAATGGGCACATTAGCACCCATCCAACCCCTGAGCGCAAAACCAGCGGTATTCCTGCAAAGCATCTTTAAAAATAAAGCAGCACGGATCACGATCCCGCTGGGGTTTATCCTATGGTTCCTGTTGTTAATCCTCGTCAGCCTGCTGATCCCCGGGCACGATCAGCTTTCAATGGGTTATGATGCGGCAGGCTATCCAATCGAAACTGTGCCGGCATCCCGTTTATTGATGCTGCCTGTGATCGGCATTTTCCTCTACGCGATCAGCCTGATCGGCGGAGCGTATTTCTTTAGAAAAACTGAAAACAAACCAGTGTCCCAGTTGTTATGGGCAGGAGGAGTAATGACGCCCATACTTCTGCTTGCGGCTGCACTCATCTTCTTAGTGTAGGTAACCATGGATTTTCAACTGTTCCAGTTATTGTTGGGTTTACTCGGGGCAGGGGGGATCTCCCTATTGGCGTACCGATTTTCCCTGCTAACCAGGAGTGGTGCTCTTGCTGCTGCATCTCTGGGCACGGTTGTCTTCGGTTTGGGGGGGCTGCGCTGGGCGATCGTGCTGCTCGTGTTCTTCCTGACCTCCAGCGGATTGTCTTTCTTTTTCCGCAAACGCAAGGAGGCAGCCGAAGAGAAGTATGCCAAGGGTGCAACGCGGGATGCCGGACAGGTGATTGCGAATGGCGGCGTGGCAGGTTTGGCAGTAATCCTTCATTTCTTTTTTCCCCTGAGTCCGTTGCCCTGGATTGCCTTCTGCGCTGCTTTTGCAGCCGCCACTGCGGATACCTGGGCAACTGAACTGGGGGCTCTCTCGAACACACCACCGCGCCTGATCACGACCATGAAACAGGTGGAAGCTGGAACTTCGGGGGCAGTCTCATGGCTGGGGATGTCCGCGGCGATCCTGGGAGCCATGGCAATTGGATTGGCGGGAGCACTCTTTGACCCGTATGCCGCGGTGCAATCCGCCAGATACGTGTTGACCGTGATCACCATCGGGGGAATTGCCGGCAGCCTGGTGGATTCGTGGCTGGGGGCGACGCTGCAGGGAATCTACTTCTGCCCTGAATGCCAGAAGGAAACCGAAAAAACCCCGAAACACTGGTGCGGAGCTGCCACCGAACTACTGAGGGGAAAGCACTGGCTGAATAATGACCTGGTAAATTTATTCTGCACACTTTCCGGAACGCTTACATCCCTGCTGGTAATTCTGTTTACAGGGGCTTGAATTGATCAGAAAACACCCACCGCTGACTGTGTATTACCTAAGCAGTTTCACCAGTTCAGCGCTGTATTCGCTTATCTTCACAGTAAATGTTCTCTACTATATATTCACCGCCAGGTTGGACCCGCTGCAGTTAGTGCTGGTAGGTACCGCCCTGGAAGCTTCGATTTTTATATTTGAAGTACCTACCGGTGTGGTGGCAGATACCGTGAGCCGGCGACTGTCAATTATCCTTGGAGTGTTTCTCATCGGCATTGCTTTCCTGATCAACGGCAGTTGGCCGATATTTTGGGTGATCATGCTTGCACAGGTGCTCTGGGCGCTCGGGTACACTTTCACCAGCGGTGCCACCCAGGCGTGGATCAGCGATGAAGTGGGCGAGGAACATGCCGGACTTGCATTTGTGAGAGCTGCCCGATGGGAGCAGTGGGGCAGCGTTGCGGGGACACTTCTGGCTATCCTGGTTGCCACTGTTTCCATCCGCGCTCCGATTCTCATGGGGGGAATCTTCTTTATCTTATTGGCCGCGTATCTTGCTCTCTTCATGCCGGAAGTGAATTACCACGGGAAACCGATTGATCCATCTGCGGGATGGCGGGAGTTTGTCAGTACCTTTCGGGGCGGCATTACAGTTATCAGGATCAGGCCAGCGTTAATCGGGATCCTGGCTGCGGGATTCATTTATGGTTTTTATAGTGAAGGATACGACCGGTTATGGCAGGCGCATCTGCTTGAAAAATTCACTTTACCGGATGCCGGCTGGTTTTCTGCGGTTTACAGCGGAGCAGAAATGAGCGCGGTTTTCTGGTATGCGTTGTTCAAGATCACCCTGTCACTGCTGGCATCTGCCGGCACAAAACAGGTGGAAAGGCACCTTCATCACATTGAAATACCAAAACTGGCCAGGATGATGATCCTACTCAGCACAATATTGTTTCTGGCCCTTTTGGGTTTTGCGATCACCGGCAACCTTATCGTTTCCCTGGCGTTGGGGTTGATCATCGGCGTCGTTCGTGAGGTCATCTATCCCATTTACACTACCTGGGTAAATCACCGCCTGCCTTCGAATGTGCGGGCAACCGTGCTTTCCTTCAGCAGCCAGGTGGATGCAGTGGGTCAGACCATCGGGGGTCCCTTGGTGGGAGTAGTGGCAAAACAGATTACGATCACGGTTGGTTTATTGACCTCCACTGCAATGCTGGCTCCGGTCCTTCCAATTTTATGGGGACAACGAAAAAAGGATGAAGAGCACCTTGCAGTGGATTAACAAAAATGCAATGAGGGAATGAAAATAAAGAGCGGCGCTGTATAATCTATGCAGAGGTAATAGCAAAAATTTAGCTATAATAGGGAGTATTCCATTTAATTGATGGGCAGGAATATGGTGTGGTGGGCATGAATCGATTTTTCTTTACCAAAAATCGCAAGATGAAAGGTCAGAGCCTAGTGGAAATGGCGCTGATCCTGATCATTTTGCTGGTGATGCTCGCCGGTGCTGTGGAGTTTGGCAACCTGCTCAACCAGTACACGACCGTGGTGGATGCTGCCCGGGCCGGAGCGCGATTTGCCAGTAATGACGAACCCTTTGTGCGCATCGCTTCTCCATCCTGCCCGGTGCCATTCTGTATTTCATTGAGTTTCTTTAAAAACATCGACATTATCATCGAAGGCGCTGAGTTAGGACGCAACCCGCCACCCCCGGCAGTGGACCGCGATAAAGGTGCGCTTTCACCCATCCGCCTAGACCCTACCGTCGGAGACGATGTGGTGATTTCGGTGTTCAGCATCCATAATGGCGCGGTGACCCGTTTCCCTGCAAGCGAAGGCGGGTGGAGTTATTACCGTTCTCTCGGCCTGGGGTACCCGGGCGCGTATTCGGAATTTACCAATGCTGAGATGCAAGCCCGGCTGGATAGCACTGCCCCGGACACGGGCATGGTTCTGGTTGAAATTTTCTATCATTACAATCAGATCCTTGGCTTCTGGCGCATTATCGGGCTGCCGGATCCAATTCCTGTGTACGCCTATGCGATCATGCCGGTATCCGCGGCTGAGCCGACACCAACGGATTAGGGGCAGCAATGATCAAGAAAAGTCTTCAAAAATTGGGTTCGCGGAAAGAAAAAGGACAGATTCTCGTTCTGTTCGTTTTGCTTTTTGTGGTGCTTATCGGCATCATTGGATTGGCGGTTGACCTCGGTGATATTTTTGTGGCTTATTCGCGCCTTGGCAGAGCGGTGGATGCAGCCGCTCTATCTGCCACCAGCCAATTCCGCGAAGGGTACTCGATCGTCAACATTGTCAAGGAAGCTCAGCAATTCCTTGAACTCAACGGGATCCATGACGTTGTAAGCATTCAAATTGAAGCTTGTGAAAACGCTATTGTTGCCGGCGATCCTGAATTGTGCACCACCCCGCCAAAAAAAGTGGTGCGGGTTACGGTGGTACAAAATGTGCGGCTATATTTCCTCCCGATTATCGGTTATGAAAGTGTGCCCATCAGGGTGGATGCAATTTCAGAAGCAGCCTCAATCGACCTGGTTTTGTTGATCGACACATCCAGTTCAATGGCACAAACTCCTACTGGTGGTGAAGCGGATCCTTATGAATGCAATAATACGGATATCACCGGCGTGGATGGATTCCCCGGGGAGTGCCACCCGATGGAAGAGATCAAGGAAGCTGCCCTCCTTTTGGTAGATCACCTGTTCCTTTCGGATGGCGTGACCAATGGTTTCGACCGGGTTGCCATTGTCACGTACGACCGGTTTCCCAAGGTACAGTTGGAAATGACGGATGACCAGGCTTTAGTAGAAAGCACCCTACGAGGCTTGATGGTTTACCCAGGGGAAAGATCCTGCCAGTTCCAACCCGGCGATTGGATAGCAGCGGAAGTTGCGGACGAAGGTCCCTGCCGGTCTTATAACCTGGATGGCACCTACTGGGGTTTGTGGTCACCCTTGATGGAAATTGACCCAACAGACCCGACCGATATCCCTGATCCCAGGGGGTGGATGGTGACTAACAGTGGTGGCGGATTGAAAGTGACCGCGAACTTACTTGGCGGGCAGTACCCGGCGAATTTCCCGCGCGCTACTCCTCCAAGCCGGCAGGATGCCCTGTGGGTTGTGGTGTGGCTGACCGATGGGTTTACGAATGCAGGATTTGTCAGCGATGGTGGTGAGTACAACCAGACCATCCTTAACTCCGGGGCTCCTTTCTGCCCGGCTTACACCTGGGATCCTCCCGGTGCTTACCCTGGTGGCGGCTACTCCACCCGCTACTGTGTTGACCAGGATGCGCGTGATCCCCTGGGAAGGCACCCGGCTTCAAACCCGGCTACTTATGACCCCGATGACTATGCCCGTGACATGGTTGACTTCCTAACCGGCACCACCGGTGGACAGGGCGCACTGCTCTATACCATCGGTCAGGGTACCAACATCACCAATCGAACTGCGTATGAGGTGGCCAATAATTACCCACCTCCCGGCGAAAGCCTTCTGCAATATGCGGCTGAAAAAGGCGGCGGCATTTATTATGCTGCTCCCAATGTAAACCAATTGAATAAGGTATTCCTGGCGATCGCGAACAACATCGCGACCAGGTTATCACGTTAGGCGCGGAGATGAGACTATGTTGATCAGACAGAAACCACCATGGATGTATCCCAATCGACAGAGGAAAAAAGGGCAGGGGCTGCTTGAATTTGCCCTGACACTTCCCCTTTTCCTCATTTTGGTTTTTCTGGTCATTGATGCCTCCCTACTCTTCTCTGCCTGGTTGATGGTGCAAAACGTGGCACGCCGCGCCGTCCGTTATGCCGCAACCGGGCAGTACAACCCCGCTTATTGTGCCGCAGCCAACCTTCCTGCCAATGGCGGTGATGGCGGTGCAGATGCTGGCTGCGATGGTGCTAACCGCATTGCCGAGATCGACTATGCCCGTTTGAATTCGATCTATGATGTGGCATTTGGCTCAACCCTGGCATTATTCGATGATCCCAGCAAGTTCCCAACATATCTTGGAGATATGACCCATTTCACCGAGACCGGGTTCCTGAAGATCGTCATCTGCTCCAGCCGGGATTCGGATAACAGCGGGTCACCGGATTACGTCTTTTATCCCTCCACAATGGGGGGCAAAGCGCTGGATGATTATTCCAAATGCACCTGGTTGAGCAGCGGCGTTGTGGCAGAGGATGCCGGCGGACCGAACGATCGTGTTATCGTTTCCGTTGACTTCAACCATCCACTTTTAACGCCCTATATCAAGGCAGATTGGAATTTGTACCACCTGACCTCCTACCGTGAAGCCATTGTTGAGCGTTTCCGCGTTTCCCGTGTGATCAACGTGCCGCCCTCGATTGCTTTACCGACCGAGCCGGCTACTGCCACACCTACTGCAAGCGATACCCCCACGCCTACACTGACACCGACGGAGACCGAGACCCCCACGCCTACCGAGACGGTTACCCGAACCCCAACGCGAACATTGACACCGACGCGGACATTAACTGTCACGAGGACTCAAACTTCTACCAGAACATCAACAGCCACGCGGACGCTGACATTGACACCCAGCATCACCCTTACGCCCTCGATCACCCTTACCCCGTCGGTGACGCGCACGCCCACCATCACCCGGACGCCCACGCGCACCCGCACGCCGACCCGGACGCGAACGCCGACACAGACAAATACGGTTACACTGACCCCCAGCATCACACTGACGCCATCGCGGACCTTTACACCCTCGAGGACACCAACCCGGACGCCGACCTTCACACCTACCATTACGTTGACGCCGTCGATCACGTTGACACCCTCGCAGACGCCCACGCGTACGCTAACCGCAACCCGCACTTTAACACCATCGCGCACGAATACTGCCACGCAAACAGTGACGCGCACACCGACGCAAACGCGGACACCGACTCTGACACCCTCGATCACGCCAACCCCGAGCCGGACCTTCACTCCTACCAAGACGGTGACACCAACGGCATCGCGTACCGCCACCATCACTCTCACGCCGAGCGGCACCTCAACAAGGACGCTGACGCCGTCGATCACATTGACGCCTTCACGGACTCCAACACGCACGCCAACCCGCACACCGACCTATTCACCGCCGACCGACACGCGCACACCGACCGCAACGAAGACCTTCACACCAAGACCTACAGGTGGCGGATAGCAAACAGATAAAAAAAGAGCCCCGTATTTTACGGGGTTCTTTTGTATTACGATTTGATTATTTTGTTGAAGTTGATTTTTATCGGCGGGCGCGTGGACGGAGTTCGCCATCCACGTCCAGACGGTAACCCAGACCCCTGACTGTCTTAATGAAACGGGGGTGCCGCGGATTCTCCTCAAGCATCTGCCGGAGCCAGCTCATGTGTACATCCAGTGAGCGGGTATCCCCCGTGTATTCAGTCTCCCAGGCTTCCTTGAAGAGAATCTCACGATTGATCACCTCGCCCGGATGTTCCATGAGAATCTTAAAGATTGCCCCTAATCGCGGGGTCAGCTGGATCTGTTTGTCCTCGAGGATGACCCGGCGCTGTTCCACATCCAGGGTGAATGGTCCGGCGTGCAAGCCACCATTATTCAACACCGGAAGTAAATGTTTCACCCGGTTGAGCAGTTTTTGCATCGTGAAGGGAAGCACCAGGACCGCGTCTGCACCATACTGGTCATTGGGATCGGCGTTACTATCGATCACCAGGATCACCGGCAGGGTGGGCTGGATGCCATGAAGCGACTGGCAGATGCGTTTGCCGCTGGTGCGCATTGAGGATGCATCAACGATCACCAGATCAGGGATGATGTGATCCAATCGGTCAACTGCAGCAGACCCACTTAAAACACTTTCCACCAGGTAACCTTTTTTGGTCAACCCGGCGGCAAAGGAAGGATGATCAGTGCGTTTTCCTTCAACGAGCAGAACCCTTGGCTTCATATTAGATAATCATACCCCAATTTTTAAGATATCCATTTCACCTTGACTGCTGACTGAGCGAAGCTGGTACGGAATTATATTTACTAATTGTGATTCCAGTCCCATTTGGATTTGTTTCCCCGGAGTTGTGAATGGGCTCTGGACGTTACCCTGAATTTACCAATATTTTTTCTGGTTGCCCTATTATACACGAATCTTAAAAAACGCAAGGTTTCTCCCGGTGATTCTTAAAAAATCTAAAACCCTATCAGAAAAGAATTGCCCCGGACAAAGCCTGCGTGTTAGAATATTATCAGGGAAGAAATCGCGGAGAACCAATGTCTGAATTAGTGGAAGTCATTATTGATAGTGTGCGCATCAGCCTGACCAATCAACAGCGGATCGTTCTGTTACGCCAGGTGAGCCAGGAGCGTTATCTGCCCATCTGGATCGGCCCCTATGAAGCTGAATCCATTACCATCGCGTTGCAGGAGATCGAGATTGCCCGACCGCAAACTCATGACCTGCTCATGCGGACGATCAACCAGTTAAAAGGGCGGCTGCTTCGGGTGGAGATCGTGGCATTAAAAGGTGACGTTTTTTACGGCAACCTGGTCGTGCAATCCGGAGAGGATATCCTGTTCATTGACTCCCGCCCTTCAGACTCGCTGGCATTGGCAGTACGGGCGCATGTTCCCATCCTCGTTTCTCAGGGAGTGCTTGACCTTGCCGGGATTGTCCCTGAGCGGGATTTGCAATCTCTTGCGGAGGAAGAATCTGCCGAAGAGCCAACAGAGCTTGAAAGCGGTGATGCCAAAAAACGGCTTAGTGTCTTTGAGGATTTTCTGCAAAATGTAACGCTGGAAAATAACGATGAGGCTCAGGCGGGACCAGAAGAAAAAACACCACCGGAGCCTGATAAGTAGAATCTAACGGAAAAAACGATCACGACCAAGAAAGCCGAGAGTGGAATGAGCGATCTTATTTCTCCGCAACAGACGACCACCACAGAGATCCAGTCACAGCCCTATAACCGCGAAGCAGAAGAGGCGGTACTGGGGTCGGTTTTGATCAACCCCGAATCCTTTTTTGAGATCTCGGAAATCCTCAAGGCAGATGATTTTTACATTATCCGCAACCAGTGGATCTGGGCTTCCTTTGTGCGGTTGTTCGAGAAGCGCACCCCTATCGACATCCTTACCGTAAGCGAGGACCTGGAGAACCACAACCAACTCGCCGAGATTGGCGGACAGGCGTATCTTATTTCACTGGTGAACCAGACACCGACCTCGCTGCACGCGCAGTCCTATTCCCAAAGCGTTGAAAAGACTGCCATCCGCAGACGCATGCTTGTGGCAGCCAATGAAATGGCGAAACTGGCTTATGACCAGACCAAGGAAGTGGATGCCATCATCGAGAAAGCCGAGATGCAGGTATTTGGTCTCAGTGAGAGGCGTATCCGCCATGACCTTGAGCCGATCGATAAGGTACTGAGCGAATACTACAGCCATGTGGACGAGTTATCCGAGAGGGATGAAGAGATTTTTGGCGTTCCCACCGGGCTAACAGACCTTGATCGCCTGTTGGGTGGTTTGCAAAAATCCGATCTGCTCATCGTGGCTGGCCGGCCGGGATCCGGCAAAACCGGCTTTCTGCTATCGGTTGCCAAGAATGCGGCACAAAAGCACAACAAGCATGTGGCGTTATTCTCACTTGAAATGTCCAATGAGCAATTGGTTCAGCGTTTGATTGCCCAGGAGACCGCCATAGATACCCAGCGCCTGCGCACGGGAAAACTGCAGGGCGAGGAGTGGGATGTTTTTACCCGCGCCATTGACAGCATGACCACCACTCCCATCTGGCTGGATGATACCCCTGCCCTCACCCCATTACAGTTACGGTCAAAATGCCGCCGGCTGCACGCAGAAAAACGGCTTGATCTGATCATTGTGGACTACCTGCAATTAATGGGCAGTGATTCCCGGTCTGAGAATCGCGTGCAGGAAGTCTCTTTAATCTCTCGCAGCCTTAAAGTGTTGGCACGCGAACTGCAGGTGCCGGTGCTGGCGGCTGCCCAGCTCAACCGCGCAGTTGAGCAGCGCACCGACAAAAAGCCGCAACTCTCGGATTTGCGTGAATCCGGCAGCCTTGAGCAGGATTCGGATATCGTCATGTTCATTCATCGTCCGGATATGCTGGACAAGGAATCCACCAGCAAGAATATTGCCGAGCTCATCGTGGCAAAGCACCGTAATGGTCCCACCCATCCGGGCATCAAACTGGTCTTTCTCGAAAACCTGGCAAAATTCGAGAACGCCGCCACCTTCACCGGTGAATTTGACCGGAAGAAAAAATAACCCCCATGCCGGCGTTTAAGGGATTTTCGAGCAAGACGCAAACGAATATCCAGATTCCTCCTGAGTTCTTTACGGAGGTTCTCCCGAATATTTCGGACACGGACGAACTCAGGCTGATTCTGTTCGTATTCTGGTACCTGCAGAAACGGGATGAAAACACGGGGTATGTCACACTGGAGGAATTGTCACAAGAGCCGGTCATCTCCACGATTTTTAGCCTTGATGGAAAACTATCTATCGGCATGTTGAACTCCGCAGTGAATGGCGCTGTAAAAGATGGAATATTATTACGCGGTGAGAAAGAGGGAGTGGAATATCTATTTATCAATTCCCCGCGCGGTGCCGCGTTACAAAAGGGTCTTGAATCCGGAGAATGGATTCCGGGGACAGGGGGCACAGCAGTTTTGCCGGTCGGTGAACCCCGACCCAACATCTTCACCCTTTATGAACAGAATATTGGGCTGCTGACCCCCTTGATGGCTGAAACCCTGGTGGATGCTGAGAAAATTTACCCGGCAGAATGGATCGAAGAGGCAGTGAAGATCGCAGTGGAACGGAACGCCCGCAACTGGCGTTTTGTTGAAGCCATTCTGCGCTCGTGGAAAGAGAAAGGGCGAAATGAAAAAAATCAACGAACCCCTGCGGAAGGTCGCAAACGGGATAGCGAAGGAGAATTCAGTGACTTCATCCGCCACTAAGAAACAATCCAAGGATTCTCGAATCTGCCCGATTTGCGGCGGGGTTGGCTGGTTGCGCCGCGACCTGCCGGTGAGCGACCCTGATTTCGGGCAACTGGTCCGTTGTGTTTGTAAAGAAAATGAGCTTAACCGCAGCGAGCAGGAACACCTGTATAGTGCCAGCAATCTTGATAGTTTCAAGGAGATGACCTTTAACTCCTTCTCGGTGCAGGGCAGGTTGGGATTGGGGGATGAGCAAATCCATTCCCTGCAATACGCGCTCAGCCAGGCGCAAAAATTCGCTGCCAGTCCGCGTGGATGGCTGGTGCTGATGGGCACCTATGGCTGCGGGAAGACCCACCTGGCAGCCGCTGTTGCCAATGCCTGCGTGGAATTTGGCATGCGGACCTTCTTCCTCACAGTCCCTGACCTGATGGATTGGCTGCGCAATTCCTTTGATTCCGCGGGCGCCAGTTTTGAGGAGCGCTTTGAGGAGATCCGTAATATCGGGCTGCTGGTACTGGATGACCTGGGTGCGCAAAACACAACCAAGTGGGCAAACGAAAAATTATTCCAGATCATAGATTACCGATATGTGCGTAAGCTGCCAACGGTAATTACCACCAACCTAACCCTTGAGGATATGGATGATCGCATCCGGTCACGCCTGCAGGACCCTGACCTGTGCACGCGCGTGCGAATTTCCGCCCCCGATTACCGCGCCCCGATCAAGGACAGCAAAGACCCCCTGGTCTATCAACTGCTACTCCTGTCTGACCGTTCATTTGGTAATTTCAGTTTACGCGAACCTGAACGCCTTGAAACAGAAGTGCAATCCAATCTCGAAAATGTTTTCCGAACAGCGCAGCAATATGCCGAGAACCCGCAGGGATGGCTTGTGCTCACCGGCAATTATGGCTGCGGGAAGACCCACCTGGCAGCGGCTATTGGTAATTACCGCAAGGGTATGGGAGACGACCCGATCTTCGTAGTTGTGCCGGATTTGCTGGATCACCTGCGGGCAACCTTCAGCCCATCCAGTAACATCTCTTATGACAACATGTTCAACCGGGTGAAATCCGCACCGGTCCTGATTCTGGATGACCTGGGCACCCAGAGTGCCACTCCCTGGGCAAGGGAGAAGCTGTACCAGATATTTAATGAAAGGTACAACGCCAAGCTTCCGACGATCATCACCATGTCGGGCAACCTGGCAGACCTGGACGCCCGCATCCGCAGCCGCATGCTGGATACCCGGCTTTGTACCATCTATGAGATCATCGCGCCTTCATATAGGGGCGGGAGCGGCACCAGCGTAAAACCCCGCAAACCCAAATCACGGATATAACAAACAACTCCCTTGAAAAAGGGAGTTGTCTTATGAAAAAAACCTTATTGGGGGGTCACTTCAGAAGTGCAGTTCGGGCAGCGGCTGGCTTTTTTGCTGATGGCCGTCTGGCAATATGGACAATCACGCGTGGTCACTTCAGCCGGCTTTTCTTCCTTTTTGGTCAGTTTTGTGAGCGCGCGGATGAGCAGAAAAATGACAATGGCTACGATCAGGAAATCGATGACATTGTTGACGAATATCCCGTAATTAAGGGTTGGAGCCCCAGCTGCCTGGGCGTCTGCCAGGCTGGCGTATTTCTGTCCGTTCAGACTCACAAACAGGTTCGAAAAATCTACTTTTCCCAGTAGAAGTCCAAGGGGGGGCATGAGGATGTCGCTGACGAACGATGAAATGATCTTGCCGAAGGCAGCCCCGATGATCACCCCAACTGCCAGGTCCATTACATTCCCGCGCATGACAAAAGCCTTGAAATCTTTAAGCATTATTTCCTCCTCTATTTTTGATGTTATTACTGTAACGGAATCCGGGAGGTTAGTCAACTGCCGGCATGATAGAATTATCCCCGTGATTTCCCGGATTACTGCTGTTTATCGATCATTCTCGCGCCAATTCTGGCTGGTCTCCCTGGTGATGATGCTTGCCTGGACTTTTCACAGCCTGATTTGGCCATTTCTGACCGTCTATGCCAGCGAACGGCTAAACCAGCCATTAACGGCTGTCACAATGCTTCTAACCATTAATTCGCTGGTAGGATTGGTTTCCACTTTCATTGGCGGAGCAATCGCCGACCGTTTCGGGCGAAAATGGGTAATCGTGTTTTCATTCGTTTTCAGCGCCCTCTCGTGGTACCTTTTCCGACTGGCAGGCACCCTGCCGGTATTTGCGCTGCTGATGGCAATCAGCGGAGCGTTTACCCCGCTTTACCGGGTGGCTTCGGATGCCATGATCACAGATGTGGTTCCGGTGGATGAACGCATCGAGGCTTATTCCATTCTGAGAATGGGCAACAATATCGGTGTTGCAGTCGGACCTGCCATCGGTGGATTCCTGGCTGCCCGATCCTACAATATTTCGTTTACTGTCACCGGGTTGGGCTTGTTGTTGTGCGCTGTTCTCATTCTGGTTTTCTCATTCGAGACTATGCCGCGCCGATTACAAAATGTGGACCAGGTGCAGACCAAGCCGAAAGGTTCCGGTTATGGTGACGCTTTTCAAGACCGCGGGCTGCTTGGTTTTCTGGCAGCGATGGCCTTCAACCGCATGGGCTCTGCCACCTTATGGATGCTGCTGGCGATCCATGCAAAATCGAATTATGGTATTCCGGAAGATATTTTCGGTTTTATCCCGACAACAAACGCTGTGATGGTGATTCTTTTCCAGATCCTCATCACCCGTAAAGTAAAGAGATTCCCTGCATCCGGGGTGATGACTATTGGGGCACTTTTTTATGCCGTTGCTGTATTTGGGGTTGCTTTTGGCCGGGGTTTTTGGGGATTCTGGTTGTGTATGGTGATTGCCACCATCGGAGAAATGGTCCTGCTGCCGACATCCACCAATCATGTATCGAGGCTAGCCCCGGAAGATAAACGGGCACGCTATATGAGCCTATATACGATCACCTGGAGTATTGGAACCGCGCTGGGTCCACTGGTAGGCGGCTTATTGAATGATATTATTTCGCCATCTGCCACCTGGATCGGAACCGGAATCCTCGGTTTGATCGGCACTGGAATGTTTGCATTGTTCAGCAAGCGCCGAAAAAATACACGCTATTGCGAATAGCCGAATATTTTTGTATAATGATAAAGATGAAAACGATCCGAATCCTGACTATTATTTTATTAATTTCCATCATCGTTTTCGGTGTCTCAAAAGCTGCCACAGCGCAATCTTCGGATTCGATCTATGTCACTGAAACCGGGCACTGGATTTGGGGTGATTTTCTGCATCTTTATAACAGTTCCACAGACCCCCTGCTCATTTTTGGATATCCGATCACAGATGATTTCTCAGATGCGCTTGCCGGCAGGCGGGTTCAATATTTTCAAAAAATGCGCTTTGATGTGGTCGATACCTCCCAGGGGCAGCAGGTCCAGATCGCTCCGTTGGGCAGGATGCTGTATGTGCCGGGTGCTCCCGTGGCGGACATCGCACAGGAGGGTCCGACCTGCCGTTTATTCGACAATGGCTATTCGGTCTGCTATGCTTTCCTTCAGTTTTTCGATGCCAATAACGGCAGCGTATTCTTTGGATCTCCCATCTCGAATGTGGAAGTCATTGACAACCGTTACATGCAATATTTCGAAAATGTAAGAATGGAATGGTGGCCGGATCGCCCCAGTGGGCAGCGGGTGGTATTAACCGACCTCGGCAGGTTATATTTCGACAAGTATGTGAACGACCCGGAGTTGCTTAAGGCTGACCCCGCTGCCAATAGCGCGGGTGACCTGGTAAGACCCATAACCCGTGTATTTGTCCTTCATTCGCTTATCGGAGCCGGGGAGAGCCAGACGGTCTATGTGGTTGCCCAGGATAAATTCCTGCGTCCGCTGGACGGTGCCCAGGTAGGAGTCACGCTTTCCTTCCCGGATGGCACAAGTGAGTTCTACAGGCTGAATGAGACCAATGAATTTGGGATCAGCCAGTTCACGTTCAATGTGGCTAACCTTCCGGTACGGTCAGTGGTTAACGTGCAGGCAGAAATCAACCTTCGCGGGGAGATCTCAAACGGGACCTCCTGGTTCCGCCTGTGGTGGTAAACCGATAAGTGTCACATAAAAATACCCCCGCAATCAGCGGGGATTTTTTTATTTCGGTTGTTTGTTCCTCAAGTCCTGGAGTAATTTTTGATAATCAGCCAGGTTGCCTGGTTGTAAGGAAATGATGTGTTCCAGGGTGGCTATAGTGGCCTGGGTATTCCCTTCGGCCAGGCTTTTTTCGGCTAGTGCATCCAACTTTTCAATGGCATACGGTAATTCGTTTTGCGCGTTGTAATAGGATACGAGTCGTTTCTGGATATCAACATTATCCGGGCGTTCCTTAAGCAGGTCATCCAAAAACTGGGCAGCCTTGGCAGGGTTGCTGGAAGTCGCGAGAATTTTTAAATATCCGTCGAGCTCATTCATGGCGGCTGCGGGAATTCCAATGCGGATGTAAAGGTCCACCAGCATGGCGCGCGGGGCGGGGTCAAGCCCATCCAGTGAGCGGATCTGCTCGAAGTACTTGATCGCCTGCTTCCAATCCAGGCTCTGCAATTCAATATCTGCCAGTTTGTTAAGAATCTTTAATGACCAGTCGCGCACATTGGATGACTTTTGCGCCAACGAGAGGGCTGATAAGTAGGTCTGCCTGGTAATATCCATTTCTGCCAGGAGGTAATAGACGTTGGCAAGATCCATGTATTGCTGGATGGCGTCATCTACGCGGCCGATGCTCTTGAGTAATTCGATAAGGCTGCTGCGAACCGCCAGATCCATCGGAGCGAGTTTTGTCACTCTGCTAAGCAGCCGGATGGCTTGCGAGGTCTCACCGCGCAGCGAGTACAACCGGCTGACCACCAGGAATTTTTCTACTGCTTCACTGATAAACCCGCCATTGATGAGCATTTCTCCCATTTGAATATGCAGGGGTAAGTATGTCGGGGCATAGGCGAGAACACGGAATGCTTCTTCCATGGCGGTGCGGACCTTGCCTTGTGCTGCCAGCTGCTTGATCATCGCCAGGGCTTCCACAACCTGGCTGCTGCTGGTTTCCAACAGCATTTCTGCCAGTGGCAGCGGCGGGTTGCCTTCTCCCTGTGGCGGTAATTGATTGCGCGCGGCTTTGAGAAACTCGCGCCAATCAGCCCGCAACAGTTGACCGCTAATAACGGTACATAAATTGCGGAGGTCTTTCTCTTCATCAACCCGTAATTGGGATTCAAAGATTGGTTCGTAAAGCTGCGCCAGCTCCTCGGTTTGGGATTCCGGAACGGTTTCCAAATCAGCAAGTTTCAAGGCTTGCAGGTAATTCAGAGACGCTTCTTTGAACTGCGAGGAGCGTTCATAGATCTCAGCGATGAGAAGGTAAGAAGCTAACGCATAGGTCGGGTTTTTCACAGACCGTTGCAGATACTTCAATGCTTTTTGAGGCGCATTGGCGCGAATGAGCAAGGCAAGCACATAATTCGAAGCATTTTGGCTCAACCCGAGATCAATGGCACGCTCAAGTTCCACTGCCGCCTGATCATCCTGTCCGGCAGTCTGCAGATCGATCGCCTGCCCGAGATGCAGTTGAATGCGCGCACGTTCAGCAGTTTCGGCGTTCAGCACCCCTGTTCCACGGGACATTGAGAGAAGGTTGCGGCGGGCTGCCTGCGGCTCTGCTGGTTTTTCCTCGCTGCTGTCAAAGAGCAAAGCTGCCATCTGTTTCAAGGCGGTCAACCGGGCTTCGGTGAGTGGATCGTAATTGGGGGTGGTTTCAACCGGAGTTTCCGGTTCAGTCATTGTCTTAACCTGCGCCATCCTGAAGGGCGCGGTTTGACCCTTCTGGGATTCCGGCATATCCAGTTGGGTTCCATTATTCAACAATGCGAGTGCTTCTTTGGCGACCCCACTGTCTGGAGATTGCTGCAGAACGTATTGGATGACTTGCTGGGCTTTTTTTTGATCGCCGGCGTACTGCATAATGGCTGCAGTATACAGATATTCCTTGATCGACTCATCTTTCTTTCCAAGACGGTCGTAGATCATTGCCAACCGCGTATGAGCCGTCTGGTCTTTGGGGTTCAATCGTACGGCTTCGTTAAAGCTGCTGATCGCCCGCTCGGCAGCATGTACTTTGAGATTGACTTCGCCCGCCTGTAGAAACGCCTGGACTGCCTCATTGAGCATGCCGGTGCGTTCGTAGATACGGCCGATCTTCTCAAATGGCATCGGGTCGTCAGGGGTTAACGCAGAGCAGCGCTTGTAGCTGAGCATGGCATCATCGTACTGTTTGAGCTGGAAATAGGCCAATCCTAGGCTGGCAAGAGCGGCTGGATGGTCAGGCATGTCATTCAATGCCTGCCTGTACTTCTCAGCCGCCAGTTCCCAATCCTGATCCCAGGCGGCAGTGTGACCCTGGTTCATTAACGTCTGGAATTGTGCAGATTCATTGCTCATACCTGACCACCTGGCAGATTAATTGTTTTGTGAAACGGGTTTCATATTACCCCAGTTTACCCCACATTTGGCATCTGTGACGAGCGGAATGGAAAGTTCAACTGCTTCTGACATGATCTTTTGAACCAGTGCAGCAGTATCCGGGATTTCTTCCTGCGGGGCTTCTAGAACGAGTTCGTCATGTACCTGAAGCAAAAGGCGTGCTTTTAACCCTGAAGCTTTCAATGCCGGGATCAAGCAAATCATGGCGATCTTCAATATATCTGCCGCTGTACCCTGGATGGGAGCATTGATCGCCTCCCTTTCTTCCCGGTTGCGCATGTTGATATTGACTGGATTAGCCAGGTTGGGGAAGTAGCGACGCCTTCCCAGCAGCGTTTCAACATATCCCTGGCGGGCAGCCAGCACGCGGATGCCATCGAGGTATTGCTTGACCCCGGGGAAATCGTTGAAATACTCACGTACGAAATTCTCGGCTTCGCCAAGCGTCAAACCGGTGCCCCGGCTTAATCCGAAAGCGCTCATACCGTAGATCAGTCCAAAATTGATCGCCTTGGCGTGCCGCCGCTGTTCAGGGGTTACCTGTTCTAGGGTGATATTGTTAATGGCTGCAGCGGTTGCTGCATGGATATCCTGCCCGGCCCGGAAAGCATCCAGCATACGCTGGTCTTTCGACATGTGGGCAACCACGCGCAACTCGATCTGCGAGTAATCCACTGAAAGTAGCAGATGCCCCGGCGCAGCGACGAAACCATTCCGCACCTTGCGGCCGGTTTCTGTACGGGTTGGGATATTCTGAAGATTGGGGTCGGAGGATGCCAGGCGCCCAGTTACCGATCCGGTCTGGTTAAAACTGGTATGTACGCGCCGGGTCCTGGGGTTGATTTGCAACGGCAGCGCTTCAAGGTACGTGGATTTGAGCTTGGAGAGCTCACGGAATTCCAACAGCAGGTCAACCACCGGGTGTTCTCCGCGCAATTCATCCAACACGGCTGCAGAAGTGGAATAATGACCACTGGCAGTTTTTTTGTTCCGGTCCGGGGGCTCAAGCCGAAGAGTTTCGAAAAGCACCTTGGAGAGTTGTTGGGTGGAGTTCAAATTGAAGGAGTACCCAACCGACTGGTAAACCTGGTCCTCGATCTCCAGCAATCGGGTTCCCATTTCACTGCCAAATTGCTTGAGGTAATCGCCATCCAGGGTTATCCCGTTCTTTTCCATTTCCATCAATACCGGGATCAAAGGCATTTCGATGTCGTGGAATATCCGCAGGGATTTTCTTTCTTCCAATTTCTTCTGAAGGATGGGCATCATCCTCAGGCAGACTTCCGCATCGGCGGCGGCGTATGGTGCGGCGGTATCCACGGGAACCTGTTCCATGCTGATCTGGTTCTTTCCAGAGCCGATCAATTCCTCAATATGGGTCATGGTGGCATTCAGATAAACGCCGGCAATTTCCTTCAAGCCAACCCGCGAGGCCGGGTCGATGATCCACTGTGCGATCATCGTGTCAAATGACAACGGAGATATCTCGATCCCGTTGTTGGATAACATCAGGGCATCAAACTTGAGATTATGTCCCACTTTTTGGATGGTTTCGCTGGTTAGCGATGGAGATAAAGCTTGAATAACTTCATCAATGGGCAACTGGGTCACCAGACCGGTATGACCGACTGGAATGTAATACCCTTCCCCCTCTTTAACTGCCAGGGAGATGCCAACCAGCCTGGCTTGCATCGGGTCAGTGCCGGAAGTTTCAGTATCCAGTGAAATGGTCTTCGCCGAATATAGGGTTTGCTTGAGTTGCTGGAGTTTTTCACTGGAATCGACGACAATTGTTGTAAGTTGATAAGTCTCCGGAACCGAAATCTCGCTGACCTCTGCAGAGAACAGGTTCATCTGCCCACCCTGGGCTTGTTTCACCAGTGGAGCCACAACATTGTGCATCCGGGGGATTAACGTACGAAATTCCAGTTCCCGGAACAGGCTCTCGACCGCGGCAGCATTAATGTGATCGGTTCTGGCTTCTTCCAGCACCAACCTGACGGGTACATCCGTTTTGATCTGAGCCAGTTTTTTGCTGAGCAGCCCCGATTCTTTTCCCTCCTTTAGCTTGGTGGCAAAGCGGGCAGGGATCTCATCCAGGTGGTTGTAAACCTCTTCGAAGGTCTGGTATTTTTCAAGCAGACCGGTAGCAGTTTTTTCTCCGATACCGGGAACGCCTTTGTAGTTATCCGAAGAATCTCCCACCAGAGCCTTGTAATCCACTACCTGGTCAGGGCGGACACCCAGGTACTCGATCACATCCCTGGGAGTGTAACTTTTAGCTTCCGAAAGCTTTGATCCAGCCAGGTTGACCACAACACGGTCATTAACAAGCTGCAGCAGGTCGCGGTCCCCGGTGATGATCTTCACCCCCAGCCCCATTTCTACTGCCTGGCGGGCAATTGTGCCCAATACATCGTCTGCTTCCACGCCCTCCTGCTCCAACCTTGGCAGGTGGAAAGCATCAACCAATTGACGGATACGTTCAATTTGCGGACGCAAGTCATCCGGCATCTTGGCGCGGGTGGCTTTGTACTCTGATGACAATTCGTTGCGGAAAGTCCTACCGGTATCGAAGGCTACTGCCAGGTATTCCGGTTTTTCCTGTTCCAGCAAACGCATTAGCACGTTGGCGAAACCGAAAATCCCGGCGGTTGGTTCTCCTTTGCTGGTTTGCAGACGTTCATTTTGAATTCCGGCGGTGAGGGCAAAGTAAGTACGGTACGCAAGGGCGTGTCCGTCAATCAAGTAAAGGATAGGGGGCATAAGGTTATTCCAATTTTATCTTGCAGGGTTTAATCACCGGGCTTTTGGTTCTTGCGTATTTGAGCTATGAAATCGTAGATCATCCCGCTTGATGGTCTTGAAGAGCCGCTTAAAGCCAGGAAACCGGGTGCCCAGAAATCATGGATTGCATTGCCCGGGTTGAGCTCCGGGAAATTTGAGAATAGATGAGCGCTGGTTCTCCTGCGGATTTCCTGGATGACCTTGATCGGGCTTGTTTCTATCGGGACTGAAATTGACCAGGTGATATACTGTGGCCGAATAGCGATACCGGTGAGGTGCCATCCATATTCCAGATGCAGCTGTGGAAGCAGAAAACTCAGTCGTTCGTTTAGGTCACGTGTCAGGAATTGTGCCGGATTGCGTGGAGCCAGCACGCAAGAGTACTGGAAACGGAAATTACGGATTCCCAGAGGCTCAGTACCGGGTTCAGCTGTCGAGTGAGAAGAAAAATGTTCCACCGGCAATGGAGGTGGTAATTGCATCTCGGAATTTCCAGCTATAGGAATTTCCGGTACGGTGACATCCGTCGGAGTCTCAACATAAATATGCTCTGTAAACGAGCCAAACTCCTCTACTGCTCGAACTGCCGGTTCTTTTTCACTTTCCAGTGCTATAGCCTCAACTTCAGGTGCTTGTGGCTCTTCGTTGATCAGTGGTTCTTCTGAGAATACAGGTTCTTCGCTCGCGGGGATTTCATCGATTTCAGGGGGTGTCTCTAGTGTCTCCTCCTCAGAAGATTGCCATTCAATTGGCAGGGGAGGAAGGGTTTCGCTTTCAAAGGGTCCTGAAACGATTTGATCAGCCGGGGGTGGGTTTTCTGAGTCTTTCAATTGATCCAGCCAGGTATTAAAGGCTTCTGCGTAGCTCTGCTCCCCGGCAGATGCAGCTGGCGATTCTTCTTCGCTTTTAATTTCCTCAAGGAATCCTAATTCGTCCATACCAGTATCAACGACTTCATTGCCAGCATTTTCTTCTATTTTTAGTGAATTATCTGTAACAATGATGTCTTCCTGTTCGTTTTCCCAGGGGAAACTGATTACGGCCTCCTGAGGTTCGGAAGTCGCCGTTGGTGATTCCTCTTCCTGTGCGGCGTCTGGAGCTGTTTCCGGTTCACTACTGACATTAGCAGTTGCGTCTGCCGGTATTTCATTAGCAGATTCGACCGGCTGCCAGTTGATGGGGGCAAATTCGTTCAGGTAATCTGGCGGCAGTGGCGGGTGAGGTTCCTGTTCATCTTCGGATATGGGTTCTGAAAACCCCTCAGGGAAAATACTTTCATCCAGAACTTGATTACTCTCTATCTCATTGTTTGACACAGAAACGGGGGTGTCGCTTTCCAAAGGCAGCCAACCAGATAGATTTATTTCTTCGATTGGCTGAGGAGTTTCTGATACCGGATCCGGGGACGGCATTTCTGAGAGCATTGCATCCAAATTATTTAATTCTGCCTCACTGAGAATAGTGTCCGGTTCTTGTTCTTCCATATCTTCATCTTGCAGGTCAGCTGTATCTTCCGTAGTTTGCTCAATTATTATCAGTTCTTCGGGCACAGGAATTTCCTCAACCCGGACTGGTACAACAGATTTTTCAGCCGTTATTCCAGCCAGGTCCTGGCGAAGTTGACCGGTGGTTGGATAGACTTCCTTGAACTCCTGTTTGACCTGGAAGACTTCCTGGCGCGCAAGTAGGATCGATGTGGTTGAGGGATAGAACAGCACAAGGGTAACGCCGGATATAAGCCGAGAAGCATACATGAGGATCTTCTCATCTCCAGTCTCCGGGTTAATAAAACGCATGAGGTCAAGGGATTGGGCGCTCAGCGGATGTTCGTCCAATAGGCTGAGCACCTTGCGGATGACATTGTCCTCTGCTGCTCCTGATGCCGCAATCACTCGACCTTGAGCGATCAGCAGTCCAGTTTTTGCGGTTGTGGATCCCAAAAGCTGTTCCACCCGGCTGATTCCTACTTCGGGTTTGTTTATCCAGAGGTCTGCAAGCTCGTCGGTTGATTCAGGCTCGTGGATCACTTCAGGGACAACCTCTTTAAATAGGTCGGTTAATGCCCGGCTGACCTCGGGGGTAAAGAATGGTTTTTTCAGGAATCCATTGGCTACCAGACCGGTCAGAGCCGGATGGTGGGGATTGTTTTGCGGGGGGAAGACCAGAAGTTTTAATCCCGGTTGGATCTCAACCAGGTCACGGGTGAAAGGCACAAAGGGCACATCGCTGGATTCGGCATCCAGGATCGCCAAATCGAAGTTGGAATTCCTGACGAGGGTAAGGGCATCACCACCTGTCGTGACCCCCTTCACCCTGTATCGCCCGCCTTCTTCAAGGTGTGAGCGGATCTGCTCGAGGAACTGCAGATTGGGTGAAACAGCAAGGATTGCTCTTTGCATAATAAAAAGTGTATCACGTAGGCTGCATCGGTGCAAGCACAAAATAATTAACCTCCTCAAGCATTCCATCCTATGGGATAATCACTTCTGTCAAAATACGTTGAGGTGTTCAATGAAATTTCAATCGATTTGCGTTATTGGTCTCGGGTATATCGGCTTGCCAACCGCCAGCATGTTTGCAACACGGGGTATCCGGGTAACGGGAGTTGACAACAATACCGATGTAGTCAGAAGCCTGAAAGCCGGAAGAGTTCATATTTACGAACCAGGGTTGAAACAGGTTGTTGAAGAAGCCATCAACCAGGGCAATCTTACCGTTTCAGAAAAGCCGGTAAAAGCCGACGCTTTTATCATTGCGGTTCCCACTCCGTTTTATGGGGACAAGAAAGCGGACCTGAGCTATGTTCACGCGGCCGCTGAATCCATCGTCCCTGTACTGGAAAAGGGAAACCTCGTAGTGCTGGAATCGACTTCCCCTCCATTAACCACCCGCGACCATGTCCTCCCGATCCTTGAAAAATCCGGGCTGAAGGCAGGAAAGGACTTCCTGCTGGCTTATTCGCCTGAACGCGTACTCCCAGGTCAGATCCTGAAGGAACTGGTGGAAAATGCCCGGGTCATTGGCGGCATCGACAAGGAATCTGCAGAAGCTGGCAGAGACCTGTACCAGACGATCGTAAAAGGCGAGATCATCCTCACGGATGCGACCACCTCTGAGATGGTCAAACTGATGGAGAACACCTATCGCGATATTAATATCGCCATTGCCAATGAATTCTCCCGTCTTGCTGATCGCTTTGGGGTGGATGTCTGGGAAGCTATCCAGATTGCCAACCGTCATCCGCGCGTGAAGATACTTAATCCCGGTCCTGGAGTTGGCGGGCATTGCATCAGTGTTGATCCCTGGTTTTTCGTGGAAGCAGCCCCGGATATTTCTCCATTGATCCATACTGCCAGGAACGTGAATGACAGCCAGCCTGAATTTGTTATTGCCCTGGTCCGCAACCTGATCGGTGACCTGGTGGGCAAAAAAGTGACTGTCTTTGGGCTTGCTTTCAAGCCTGATGTTGATGACCTGCGCGAAAGCCCGGCGACCGAAGTGGCACATAAGCTTCACCTGGCTGGTGCTGCGGTAACCGCATTCGAACCCTTTAAACCAGATTTCAAACATGAGGGTATCACTATGGCAGCATCTTTAGACCAGGCAGTGGCATCTGCAGATGTGATCCTGCTGTTGGTTAATCACACTCAATTCCGCGAACTGGATGCCGCAGAATTAAGGACTAAAACGAATGCGAAGATTGTTATGGATACTGTCAACGGGTGGAACCGGCAGGCTTTTGAATCCGCGGGGTTCCGCTTTGTGCGGTTGGGAGACCGGAAGAATATCTAAATGAAGCCGAAACTAAAGGTCATGGTTATCTTTGGCACGCGGCCTGAAGCTGTAAAAATGGCGCCGGTCATCCAAGCGTTGAGATCGGCTGACCAGGTCGAAACCCGCGTTTGTGTCACCGCCCAACATCGCGAGATGCTGGATCAGGTTCTCAAGCTCTTTTCTATCATTCCGGATGTTGATCTTAACCTCATGAAGCCCAGCCAGGCACTTGCCCCCCTGACAGCGCAGATCTTAACCCACCTGGATCCCGTGCTTGAATCCGAAAAACCGGACTGGATCCTTGTTCAGGGGGATACCACCACGGTGATGACTGCCTCACTGGCAGCGTTTTATCGCGGCATCAAGGTGGGGCATGTTGAGGCTGGCTTACGCACAGGTGATAAACGACAGCCCTTTCCTGAAGAGGTTAACCGCTGCATTACCAGTATTCTGGCTGACCTGCATTTTGCACCTACACTGTGGAGCCGGCAGAATCTCCTCAGGGAAGGGATACCCGCTGAGCGGATCCTGGTGACTGGGAACACGGTAATTGATGCGTTGAACCAGATTTCCAAAAAACCCGCACCTCCACAGGTCTCACAGTGGTTGAGAGAATGGGGTGTTGAACCAGGCAAAAAGAAACTCGTCCTGGTGACAGCTCACCGGCGTGAGAATTTTGGGTCTCCAATTGAATCAATTTGCACCGCCTTAAAAACTCTGGCTGAGGAATTTCAGCAAACGATCCATATTGTCTATCCGGTGCATTTGAACCCGAATATTCAGCAGCCGGTGAAAA
>ERZ1649853.109-NODE-109-length-34254-cov-6.238545_pt1 | contig 34254 bp, 33 predicted proteins | sample MGYA00575353_ERZ1649853 | MGnify/ENA primary metagenome ERZ1649853 (study PRJEB40853, sample SAMN11349654) | freshwater sediment metagenome | isolation source: river sediment | host: Sediment | place: India: Okhla Barrage, New Delhi | collected 2017-02-21 ...
GATGGGCTTGATGATGTAGTCGTACGCCCCTAACTTCATGGCGGAGACCACGGTGTGCACGTCCTCGTAGGCGGTGATCATGATCACGAGCACCTCGGGGTGCGTCTCCCTGATCCTGCGCAGGGCCTCTATGCCGTTCATTCCCGGCAGGCCGATGTCCAGGAGGACCAGGTCGGGGGGCTTTTCGTCCAGGGAAGCGAGGCCTTCCTCGGCCGTGCCGAAGGCACGGATGTCGTAAAGCGGGCCCAGTGCGATGGCAACCCCGTCGCGGATGGATTCCTCGTCGTCGACGAGCAGGATGGAAAATCTCATGGCGCACCCCCGGTCTTTTTGTGGGCAGGGATGCGGATGATGAACTCCGCCCCGCCCAGACTGCCCGTGATGACGCTCAGGCTCCCGCCGTGGTCCTGGATGATCCGGTGCGAGAGGCTCAGCCCTATGCCTGTCGAGCCGCTCTTGGTCGTGAAAAAGGGATCGAAGACCTTCTGCCGCAGGGACTGCGGGACACCGGGCCCCGAATCGGCCACGGCGATGGTGACCAGGCCCCCGGCGTGCGAACAGCTGATCACCATCTTTTTGCCCCGCTCCATCTTTTCCATGGCCTGGACCGCGTTGGTGATGAGGTTCAGGATGACCTGCTCCAGGAGCTGGTGGTCGGCACAGCAGGGAGGCACGTCCCCGGAGAGCCTTTTCTCCACCTCGACGCCGGACTTCCTCAGCAGGACGGCGCTCAAGCCCAGGGCCTCCTCCAGGGGAACGCGGACGTCGATGAGGGCCCGCCTCGGCTCGGAGGGTTTCGTGAAATCCATGACCCGCTTGATGACCGCCTCGATCTTCGAGGAGGTGGAGGCCATCTTCGAAAGGATCTCCTTCATGGGCTCGAGCTCGCCCTGCTCGTGGAGCTTTTCGAGGGTGTGCAGGTAGATGTTGATCCCGGACAGGGGGCTGCGGATCTCGTGGGCGATCCCTGCGGCGACGCGGCCCAGGGAGGCCATCCGGTCCTGGATGGTCAGCATGAGCTCCATCTCCCGGGCCTTGGTGACGTCCACCATGTTGAAGAGCACGGCCTTCTTCCCCTGGAATTCCATGGGGCTGACCGTGAAGTGGATCCACCGCATGTCGCGGGCGTCGCTGATGTCGCCCGAGGGGTAGTGGCGGAACTCCATGCCCGCCGTCTGGACTCGCCCGGACAGGGCCGCCTGGTACGACTGCCGCAGGCCCTCGATGTCGTCGGGGTGGGTCTGGTCGTAGAGCGAAGGGAAGTAGGTCTCCGGCAGGCGGCCGAAGATCTTCTGCTGCTCGAGGTTGCGGTACACGACCTTCTCGTCGTGCACGATGCAGATGCCCGAAGGGAAGCTCTCGATGAGGTCCCGGAAGCCCTGCTCGCTCTTCTTGAGCGCCTGCTCCGCGAGCTTCACCTCCGTGACGTCGTACCCCAGGGAGACCACGGTGCCTCCGGGCAGACGGAAGTTGGCCCACAGCTGGATGCGCTTCGACCCGTCCTTCGCCGTGGGCTCGTACTCCCTGAACGTGCCGTCGAGGAAGCGGGTCATGCCGGCGACCCGGGCCCTCGCGTCGGGCGAGGGGTAGAAGAGGGAGAGCGGGTCGCCGATGGTTTCGAGATCCTGCCCGGTCCACCCGAGCCTGCTCTCGCATTCCCTGTTCCAGAGCACGGGGGGGCCTTCCTTCCTGAACGCGGCGATCATAACCGGGGCGTTCTCGTACATGGTCCGGAAGAGCGCCTCATTTTCCTTCAGGGACCGCACGGTCTCCTCCAGGCGGGCATTCTGCCTTTCCAGCTCCTGGATTCTCTTCTCCATCCCCCGGGATGCCGGCCTTTCAGCCATGAAAGGACCCTCCTCGCCCCTGTGTAAGACCATTGTATAATATGCACCGCCCCGGAATGCCATGGGGAATCTTTCAGGATCTTCCCCCGGGCTGTTTCTCAGATCTTCGAAGCGCTGCTTCTCATATCTTCTCATGTCTGCGGCCCCTCATGCCATGAGCGGGGACAGGTAAACGCAACTACATGAAATAATAAGATCAATTTATCATCACCCGTGTGGCACAGAAGCTGCTTAGTATACGGGAGAAAGAGCATGGGGGTTCCCCATGAGGGATGAAGAAAGGAGCCGGTTATGAAGATCATGATGTATTACGACGGAACAAAAGATGCAAAAGAGGCCCTTCCCATCGTGATGGAGCACGCGAAGACCTTCCAGGCGCAGGTGGATGTCGTTTCCTCGCTGCCGAAGGGCAACGAGGCGCAGCTCGAGGAAATCGAAAAGAGGGAGGACGGCCTGGCCGATATCAAGCGCGCACTCGACAGGGAGAGCATCCCCTGTGAAACCCACCTCCTCATCCGGGGCCGCGACGCGGGGGAGGACATCGTGGATTTCGCAAAGCAGCACGAGGTCAAGGAGATCATCATCGGGACGAAAAAGCGCTCCCTGTTCGACAGGCTGTTTGCGGGCTGGATGGCGAACAGAGTCCTCGGCAGCGCCGCCTGCCCGGTTGTGCTCGTATAATTCCCCCCAGCAGCTGCCGGGGGGCTGTTTCGGGAAGCATTCGAACCGGCCCGGAATCCCGCTTCCCGAACACAGCCCCTCCGGCGGCCCATATCCCCCGCCCCGGTTTCTCCTGCAAAGACGCCCCTTGAAACCGGGGGCCTATCTGTACTAGAGAAAAGTTCAAGGAGAGACCATGCCCAAGCCCCCCGCGTCCCCGGAAGTGGTGGAGGCCGTCCGGGAGCGCATCCTCGCGGAGGCACTGTCCATCGTCAACGAGGAGGGATACGCCCGCCTGAGCATGCGCAAGCTCGCCAGGCGCCTCGGGTTCACGGCAAAGACCATCTACAACTACTATTCCAACAAGGACGAGCTCTACCTCATGGCCCTCATCGAAGGCTTCCAGGCGCTTTCCCGGGAGTTCCAGGCCGCGTACGGGTCGTCGGACGACCCCGTGGAGAAGATGCGCTCGGTGATCCGCGCCTACGTGCGCTGGGGGGTGGAAAACAAGCATTATTACAACATCATGTTCAGCATGGACACCCCGAAGTACACCGACTACGTGGGCACCCGGATGGAAGAGGTTGCCGACAGGCAGAACAGGGTGGCTCTGGAGCTTGCGGACATCGGGAAAGCCATCCTGAGCGAGGTGGCTTCCCGGGAGGGGGGCATCGACCCAGGCGAGATCCCCTTCCGGCTCCTGCACGTCTGGAGCACGCTCCACGGCCTGGTGTCCCTCTGCATCAGCCGGGTCACCCTCGAGGTGGTGAACCTCCCGGAGGTCATGGACCGGATCCTCGAAGAGGTGCTGCGGCCTTTTGCGGGCACGGGCGGTAAAACCGCCCCTTGATTTGTAAAGTCAACGGTGTTACTTTTTTAACCATGGCGGGCCTCCCCCGAACGGGCGGCGGGCTCGCATGCGGGGAGGATTCCTTTCTCCCACCCCCGCGTGAAGCGCGGAACACAGGCAGGGGGCGGATGGCATGAAGGGCTTTGAGGGCAAAATCATCTACATCACCGGGGGCTCCAGCGGGATCGGGCTCGAGATGGCAAGGATCTTCGCGGGCCGGGGCGCCCACCTGGTGCTCCTGGCGCGCAACAGGCAGAAGCTCGAGGGGGCCGTCCGGTCGGTGGAGGAATCCAGGCTGAGCCCGGGGCAGAAGATCGCCTCCCTCTGCGTGGACGTGGCCGACCCGGCAGACGTCGAGGAAAAGATGGCGGCCGCGGTGAAGGAATACGGCCCGCCTGACATCCTCGTGTGCAGCGCGGGCATCAACAAGCATGCGGACCACTTCGAGAACATCACCTACGGCATGTTCGACGAGGTCATGAAGACCAACGTCTACGGGCCGCGCACGGTGATCCACACCCTGCTGCCCGCCATGAAGCCCCGGAAGGGCCACGTGGTGATCCTCTCGTCCGCAGCCGGGCTCTTCGGGATGTTCGGGTACACGGCCTACGGGACGTCGAAGGCCGCGCTCCTGGGCCTGGCGGACAGCCTCCGCTACGAGCTCAGGCCGCTGGGCATGAAGGTCACCGTGGTCTGCCCCCCCGAGGTGGACACCCCCATGAACCTCGACGAGGCGAAGACGCTCCCGAAGGAGGGCAGGGCCATGAAGGACATGGCCGGGATGCTCACCCCGGAGTACGCGGCCCGCGTCATCGTGCGGGCCATAGCCAAGGAGCAGTACTTCTTCATCCCCGGGCCGCTCACGCGCTTCTTCTACCTGCTGCACCGGCTGACGAACGGGATGGGGACCCGGATGACCTCGGACGCGGTGGTCTGGCTGACCCGCAGGAAAATGGGAAAATGAGCCGGCGGGAGGTTCCCGGCGGCACGCTGCCTGACGGCAAAGGAGGATGACCATGCCAGAAGACCGGTGGGTTCTGCTCAGAAGGGTGGACTCCTATGATCCGGCAAAGATGGGCGAGGTGGTGCGGGAGGGTTTCGAGCTCCTCGGCCGCGCGCCTCAGGGAAGGGTGCTCATCAAGCCCAACGTGGTGTTCGCCAACAGGAACTATTCCCAACACGCCTTCACCTGTCCCGAGCTCGTGGGCGTGACGGCGGACCGGGTCAGGGAGTTCCCCGGGGTGGCAGACCTCGTCATAGGCGAATCGGGGGCGTTCGCCATCCCCACGCGCCTGAGCTTCAAGGAGTCGGGCTTCTACGAGATGGGACAGAGGCACGGCGTGCCCGTCGTCGACTTCAACGAGGACCGCTACCGGAAGGTTGACCTGCGGAAGGGCAAGTACCACAAGACCCTCCTGTGCCCGCGCCTCATCCATGACGCGGACTTCAAGATCTGGATGCCCAAGCTCAAGTTCCACATCTGCTGCGAGATCACCAACGCGCTGAAGCTCAACATCGGCAGCCTGCTCCACAAGGAGCGCATGCTCTTCCACGACGACCGGCTCAACGACAAGATCGTCGACGTCCTCGAGATCGGCTACCCGGACCTGGTGATCACCGACGCGGTGACCATCGGCCACGGGTTCGAGTCCTGCGCCAAGCCCTTCCACCTGGGGCTGATCATGATCAGCAACGACCCCATCGCCTCGGACGTCGTGGCGGCCCAGATCCTCGGGTACCGGCCCGAGCGGGTGCACCACCTGCGCATCGCCTCCGAGCGGGGCTACGGCTCCATCGACCCCGCCTCGGTGAAGGTCCTGGGGGACGTGGGCATCGAGGAGCTCGCACAGAAGACCTCCGGCATCGTGAGCGAGTTCCAGGACATGCAGAAGCTCGACACGAGGATCCGCTTCTACGAGGGCATCGGCCCGAACACGGGGCAGATCTGCTACGGCGGGTGCATGGCCGCGGTGAAGGGCTGCCTGGGAACCATCGACGCCCGCAGGCCCGGCTCGCTGAAGAACGCGAAGCCGGGGGCCATCGTGACGGGCATATACGAAGGAGATGTGGACGCCGGCGACGGGCTGTGCCTGCTCATCGGCGACTGCACCGAGGTCAGGGGCTCCATCCGGGCGAAAACCGTCAAGCGGGTGAAGGGGTGTCCCATCGGTGCGGTGAAGCTCACGGGCGTGCTTCCCTCGGTGTTCGGCATGCCCTCGCCGCTCTTCGACCTGCGGGACGTCCCCCTGGTCGTGGCCAACACCATCGAAAAGGTGATACAGAAAGTGAAGCACAGGGCTTTTTAGCCACTGAAAAGGGGAGGAGGCCGGGATGCCGCTTACGCGAGAGGAGATCCGGGGACTGACGAAAAAGGCCTGGGACATACGGCGGGCCATCATCGAAACCACCTTTACCTGCGGGGGGTCGCACATAGGCGGCTCGCTTTCCCAGACCGACGTGCTCGTCGCCCTCTATTACCGGTACCTGAACATCGATCCCGCGAGGCCCGGCTGGGAGGACCGCGACCGGTTCATCCTGAGCAAGGGCCACGGCGGCATCGGCTGGGCCTCGGTGCTCGGGGACAGGGGCTACTTCGACAAGGCCCTCCTGAAGGACTTCAACAAGACCGGCAGCCCCTTCGGCATGCACCTCGACAGCCTCAAGGTCAAGGGCTGCGACGCCTCCACGGGCTCCCTGGGCCACGGGCTCGCCATCGCGGTGGGGCTCGCCGTCGGCGCCCGGCTCACGGGCAAGGGCTTCCGCACCTACGTGATGATGGGCGCCGGCGAGCTCTGCGAGGGCACGATCTGGGAGGCGGCAATCCTGGCGGGACACCGGAAGCTCGACAACCTCACCGCCTTCGTGGACCGCAACGGCCTCATGATCGATGGCCCCACCGAGCAGATCACCACCCTGGAGCCCATCGACGAAAAGTTCAAGGCCTTCGGGTGGGAGGCGCTCACCATCGACGGGCACGACTTCGCCCAAATCGGGGAGGCCATCGAGCAGGCCCAGGCGTTCAGGGGCAAGCCCTGCGTCATCATCTGCAGAACGGTCAAGGGCAAGGGCGTGGACCTCATGGAGAACAAGGCCCCGTGGCATTACGGCGGGCTCAACTCCGACCTGCGGGACCAGGCGCTGGCGAGCGTCGACAGACACTACCGGGAGCTGCTCGGGTGAGGAGGCGGGTATGGCTGAAGGCATGACATGGTCGGTGACGGACGGCGACAAGCTCACCCAGGCGGAAATCTACGGCGAGGTGCTCTCCCAGCTGGGCGACCGCTACCCCGATCTCGTGGCGATCACCGCGGACCTCGCCAGCTCCACCAAGATCGGGCGTTTCGGGAAAAAGTTCCCGGACCGGTTCATCAACGTGGGCATCGCGGAGAACTCCATGTTCGGCATGGCGGCAGGCCTCGCCCAGGCGGGACTGAGGCCCGTGGTCTCCACCTTCGCGGCCTTCACCGCGCTCAGGAGCGCCGAGCAGGTGCGCACGGACATCTGCTACCAGAACCTGAACGTGAAGATCATCTCCACCCACGCGGGCATCTCCTTCGGGCAGGCGGGCTCCACGCACCACTGCACCGAGGACCTCGCGGTGATGCGCTCCTTCGCGAACATGACCGTCATCGTGCCCGCCGACGGCATCGAGACGGGCAACGCCGTGGCGGCGGCCATGGAGTGGCCCGGACCCGTGTACATCCGCGTGGGCAGGGGCTTCGAGCCCCCGGTGAACAAGACCCAGGACTACGGCTTCGCCATCGGCAAGGCCATCACCATGCGCGAAGGCACAGACCTCGCCATCATCGCGTGCGGCGTGGGGGTGCTCCAGGCAGTCCGCGCGGCCGAGATCCTGAAGGCCCAGGGCTTGAGCGTGCGCGTCATCAACATGCACACCGTCAAGCCCATCGACCGCGACGCCATCATAGAGGCCGTGAAGGACACGCGCCGGATCGTCACGGTGGAAGAGCACAACGTCGTGGGGGGCCTGGGCTCCGCCGTGGCGGAGGTCATCGTGGAGAGCGGCAGGGCCTGCGCGTTCCGCAGGCTCGGCGTCCCGGACTGCTACTCCATCGTGGGCTACCCCGAAGACCTCTACCACCACTACCGGTTCGATGCCGACGGCATCGTCGAAACCGTGGGCGAGCTCATGCGCCTGGAGATCGAAGAGGACGAAGACTGGGAAGACGAGGCGTAAGGGGGAGAGCCATGGCAGACAAGGTGACGCTCACCAACAGGATCGCGTGCAGGTCCATCATGCCGCTGTTCAAGGTCCTCCACGAGGAGGACGCCTCGCCCCTCAAGAAGCTCCTCGCACGCTTCGACGGCGTGGTCCAGCTCTGTGTCAGGGGCACCGGGGCGGGCGCCTACGTGGAGTTCAAAGACGGCGGCATCGACGTGCTCCAGGGGATCCACCCCAACCCCGACGTCTCGCTCGTCTTCAAGCACATGGCGGGGATGAACGCCCTGTTCACCGGCGGCATCCCGGTCTTCGGCGGTTTTCCGAAGGGGGTCTGGAAGCTCCCGCTCATGGTGAAGCTCGTGAGGCTCCTCCTGGGCCTGCTCCTCCTCATGCCCAACGTCAACCCCAGGGATCCCGCGAAGCGGGAGCTCAAGGTCAGGCTCATCATGTACATGATCACCAACGCGTTGAGCCAGCTCAACAAGGGGGGCGACGAGGACATGGGGGCCTGGACGCTCAAGCAGCCCGACCGCATCTACCAGCTGTCCGTCGAGCCGGCGGGACCGGCGGCCTACCTCCGGGTGAAAGGCGGCAAAACGAAGGCGGGGCACGGGCACTATGCCCGCAAGTCGCCCTTCGTGCACATGCGCTTCAACGGCATCGAGGGGGCCTACAAGGTGCTCGCCGAGAGCAAGGACATCGTCACCGCCACCGCGGACGGAGACATCAGGCTCGAGGGTTCGCCCGAGTACGCCGGGAACATCGGCTCCTTCATGATGCGCATCCAGGACATGCTCCTGCCGCCGAAGAAATAGCCGGGGACCCTCACGCCCGGGTCGCCTCCATGAGGGCCTCTATCTCCCCGCGGTCGATCTTTTCCTTTTCGAGGAGGAGCCGCGCCCCCTTGACGAGGGTGTCCCTCTTCTCCTTCAAAATGTCCGAGGCGACCTTGTACTGGCCGGTGATGATCTGCCGGATCTCCCCGTCGATGGCCTGGGAGGTGAGCTCGCTGTAGTCGCCCGCCTCCTGCAGGCCCAGGTCGAGGTACTGCGAGCGCCGGTCGTGGGCGAGGTAGACCTGGCCCAGGGAGGAGCTCATGCCGTACTCCTTGATCATGCTCTTGGCGATGTCGGTGGCCCGGGAGAGGTCGTTGTGCGCGCCCGTGGAGATGTCCCCGAACACGATCTCTTCGGCAGCCCTGCCCCCGAGCAGGGTGGCGATCTTGTTCAGGAGCTCGGTCTTGCGCATGAGGAACCGGTCGTCCGTGGGGACCTGCATGGTGTAGCCCAGCGCGGCGATGCCGCGGGGCACGATGGAGATCTTCTGCACCGGGTCCGTGCCGGGCAGGCTCATTGCCACGATGGCGTGGCCCATCTCGTGGTGGGCGACGATCTCCCGCTCGTCTTTGTTGATGAGGCGGTTCTTTTTCTCGAGGCCGCCGATGATCCGCTCCACCGCCTCCTGGAACTCGGGCATGCCCACGAGCTTCTTGCCCTGCCTCACCGCCAGGAGCGCCGCCTCGTTCACCAGGTTGGCGAGATCGGCCCCCACCATGCCCGGCGTCATGGCTGCGAGGGACTCGACGTTGATGTCGCTTTCCGTCTTGATGTTTCGGAGGTGGACCCTGAGGATCTCCTCCCGGCCGACCTTGTCCGGCCTGTCCACGAGGACGTGCCGGTCGAACCTGCCCGGCCTGAGCAGGGCGGGGTCGAGGATCTCCGGGCGGTTCGTGGCGGCCATGAGGATGACGCCCACCTTGGGGTCGAAGCCGTCCATCTCCGCCAGGAGCTGGTTGAGGGTCTGCTCGCGCTCGTCGTGGCCGCCGGTCATGCCGCCGAGACCCCGGGCCTTGCCCAGGGCGTCCACCTCGTCGATGAAGATGATGCAGGGCGCCTTCTCCTTGGCCTGGACGAAGAGGTCCCTCACCCGCGCAGCGCCGAGCCCCACGAACATCTCCACGAAGTCCGAGCCGCTCATGCTGAAGAACGGGACCCCGCTCTCGCCGGCAACGGCCTTGGCCAGGAGCGTCTTGCCCGTTCCCGGGGGGCCCACCAGCAGGATGCCCTTGGGGATCCTGCCGCCGAGCTCGCCGAACTTGCCCGGGTTCTTGAGGAAGTCGATGACCTCCTCGAGCTCCTGCTTGGCCTCGTCCACGCCCGCCACGTCGGTGAACCTCACCTTGAGCTCGTCTTCCATGTAGATCTTCGCCTTGTTCTTGCCCAGCGACATGAACCCGGGCTGCTTGCCCGCCATGCGCTTCATGAGCAGGTACCAGATCCCGACGAAGATGAAGACGGGCAGCACCCAGGAGATGATGTCCTTGAGGAAGGTCGACTCGATCTTGCCCTTGAAGGTGACGTTGTACTGCTCGAGGACCTTCGAGAGCTCCGGGTCCACGCGCACGGTCTTGAAGTCTTCGAGAGCGCCCTGGGCGTTCTTCATCTTGCCCTGGATCTCGCCCTGGGAGATGGCGATCTCGGTGACCTTGCCCTGCTTGAGCGAGTTCATGAACTGGCTGTAGGGGATGGTCTTCACCGCCAGCATGGAGGCGATGTAGCTCTGGATGATGAGCACGACCCATATCCCGATCAGGACATACCAGATGGAAACCGTGTGCTTTTTTTCCATAATCTCCCCTGCACTCCACAAGGACGCGGCTACCCTGCTACTCCTCTAGTAGAGCTGCCATGCTGAAATTCAAGGGCCCGGCGGCCTGTCCTTCCGGACGAGCCCGAGACTTCCCCTCAGGGGAATTCCGGCTTCTTCCTCGCGAGGAAGGCCGTGATCCCGTGGATGCACTCCCCGCCCGCGATGAGCTCCACGGCCTCCTGGGACTCCAAGGCAATGGCCTCGGCACAGGTCAGGTCGGGCGTCGACCTGATGACCTTCAGCGCACGGCGCACGGCCTCCGGGCCGTTTTCCCCGATGGCCTCGGCCAGGGCGAGGGCCTCCTCGAGAGACTTGCCCGGGGCGCTGATCCGGTTGGCGATGCCCAGGGCGAGGGCCTCCTCCGCACCCACCTCCCGCGCCGTGAGGATCAGGTCGGCGGCCCGGGAAGGCCCCACGAGCCGGGTGAGCGCGACGCCTCCGCCCTGGTCCGGCATGAGCCCGAGCCTGACTTCCGAAAAGCAGATGCGGGCCCCGGGGTCAAGGACCCGGAGGTCGCACCTCACGGCGAACTCGGCCCCGCCGCCATAGGCGAGGCCGCATACGGCGGCGATGACGGGCACGGGCAGCGCGACCAGGCTGTCCAGGGCGAGCCTCACCCGCCGGATGAGCACTATGGCCGGGCCCTTCTCGTGCCTCTGGACCGCGTCGGCCAGGCAGGCCACCATCGGGTTTTCCAGGCTCACGTCGAAGCCCGCGGAGAAGGCTTTGCCGCCCGCTCCGGTGATCACCACCGCCCGGGGGAGGTCCTCCCTGACGCGGGCCACCGCCAGCTCCAGGGAGTCCCACATGCGCTGATCAAAGGCGTTGTTCTTGTCCGGCCGGTCGAAGGTAACGACGGCCGCTTTCCCGATGCGCTCCAGGCGCACGCCGTAATCTGCCATGGACGTACAACCTCCTTGGGTTCCGGCGGATCAGAAGACCTTGCCGAACGCGTCGAGGTGCAGGAAGCTCGAGAGCTCCTTCCTCGGGGGGCCCGACTTCGCAGGCGTCAGGGGTTCGCCCACGGGGAGCACGGCCACCACCTCGTATCCCGCGGGCACCTCGAGGATCTTTTTGCACGCCTGGTGGTCCATGTAGCCCGCCACGACGGTCCCGAGCCCCATGGCGTGGGCCTTGAGGCAGAGGTTCTCCACCGCCATGCCCAGGTCGAACATGTACCACTTCTGGATGCTCGTGACGTCCTTGCCGTCGTAGCACCCCGAGACCCCGTCCCTGGCGCAGGCAACGATGAGGGCCGATGCGGAAAGCGTCGCCCTCGTCGCCGGGTTCTTTTCCACGTAGGTGCCGGCGATCTTTTCCATGAGGGCCCTGTCCCTCACCACGATGAACTCCCAGACCTGGGTGTTGGCCCAGGAGGGGGCCCAGCGCGCCGCCTCGATCATGGCCCGGATCTCCTCATCGGTGACGTACCGGTCGGTGAACTTCCTGACGCTTCTCCTGCCAAAGATTGCCTCGTCGAGATTCATCGTTCCCTCCTGCGGCGGCGGTCCCCCCGCGAATGAATTAAAACCCGAGAAATAATACACGGATGCCGGGAAAAATTCTACCCGTTTGGTGAATCCCCCGGGCCTGCCATGAGAGAGGCGGGTATGGCGTTCCCCGAAGGGCCGTTGCCGCGAACCCCCCGGTTCCGCCATGAGAGAGAACTATGGCGTGCAAGACCATTATAGTATAATGCACAACTATTCAGGAGGGCGGCATGCGGATTCTCATCATCGACCCCATAGGCGGCATCAGCGGGGACATGCTCCTGGGGAGCCTCATCCACCTGGGGTGCCCGGAAGGTTATCTGCAGGGCGTGTTCGAAAAACTCCCCGTGCACGGGTACGCGCTCGCCACGAACGTGCGCCGGGTGAACGGCATCGGCGCAGTCGACGTGAAGTTTTCCTGCGGGCAATCCCATGAAACGCGGACCTTGGCCCTCATCAGGGACGAGCTCCTGGCGCCGCTGCCGGAGGCCGTGAGGGAAAGGTCCCGGGCGATTTTTTGCACCCTGGCCGAGGCCGAGGCCGAGGTCCACGGCGTGAGCCCCGACGAGGTGCATTTCCACGAGGTGGGGGCGCTCGACTCCATCCTCGACATCGTGGGGATATCCGCGGCCATCGAGTATTTCAGCATAGGGGCGATCTACAGCCGAACCGTGCCCCTGGGCACGGGGACCACGAAGTCCATGCACGGCGTCATCCCCCTGCCCGCCCCGGCCACGGTCAAGCTCCTCGAGGGCAGGAAGGTTTCGTTCACGGACATCCCCTTCGAGCTGTGCACGCCCACGGGCGCTGCGGCCATCGCGGCCCTGGCGCAGAAGGACTCCCCGCCAGCCGAGCTCGTCATCGAGGGCGTGGGGTACGGGTGCGGGGACCGGCAGATCCCCGGGTGGCCCAACCTCTGCCGCTCCGTCCTGTGCTCCCTCGAAGGCCCTGCCGGGGAGCGCCTCTTCGTGGTGGAGGCGGACGTGGACGACATGAACCCGGAAGAAACGGAGGCCGCCCTGGCGGAGCTCTACCGGGCCGGGGCCCGGGACGCGGGCCTGAGCATGCGCATCATGAAGCGGGGCAGGCCGGGCTTTACCTTCCACGCCCTCTGCCCCCGGGAAAGCCTCGAGGGGGCGATGACCACCCTGCTCCTCCACACCACTTCCATCGGGGTGAGGTACTACCCTGTTGAAAGAAGGGTTCTGGAGCGTACGGCGTATGCCGTCAGCACTGACTTCGGCATGGTGCAGGTCAAGGAAAGCACGCTGCCCGACGGGACGAGGCGCATCAAGCCGGAATACCGGGACCTGGCGGAAATCGCGGCGAAAAGGGGGATTCCCGTAGCTGCGGTGCGGCAGGCGGTGGAGCGGGCGGTCGCGGCCCGCGAGGGATGACAGCCCCCTGGGGACAGGGGAAGAGAAAGGACTGCCGGAGGGAGCGATGATCAAGGACGTACTGCACCAGGTGAAGCAGGGAGAGCTCGGCATCGAAGAGGCGGAAGAAGCGCTGCTCCGCGAGTTCTACGAGCACGGGGAGGACTTTCTCCTCGACCTGCACCGCCACAACCGCACCGGCTTTCCCGAGGTCATTTACGCCAGGGGCAAGAGCCTCCGGCAGATCATGGACATCACGAGGCAGTTCCTCCAGGAAAACAGACAGGCCTTCGTCTCGCTCGCCGACGAAGAAGCGGTGGAATCGCTCAAGGAAGCCTTCCCCGGGCACCGCTTCGCCCGGGGGGGAAGCCTGGTTGCGCTCAGCGAGCCGGGGTTCGCGCCGGAGGAGATGGGCGTCGTGGGCGTCCTCACGGCCGGGACCGCGGACACCCCCTACGCGAAAGAGTGCTCCCTGCTTCTCGAGGAATTGGGGGTGGAGGTCATCAGGGCTTTCGACTTCGGCGTCTCCGGCATGCACCGGCCTTTCCTGGGCGTGCAGAAGACCAGGGACGCCGACGTGCTCGTGGTCTTCGCGGGCATGGACGGGATCCTGCCCACCATGATCGGGTCGATCACGGACAAGCCCGTGATCGCGGTGCCCACACCCATCGGCTACGGCATGGGGGGCGACGGGGACACGGCGCTGCGCACCATGCTCCAGAGCTGCATGCCCGGGATCGTGGTCCTGAACATCGGCAACAGCGTGGGCGCCGCGGCCGCTGCCATGAGGGTGCTCAGAGCGGTCAGGAGGAGGTGCCGTGGGCAGGCTCTATGAGACAAGGGGCGCCCTGAGCGGCACGGGCCGGCACCGGGGAAGGCCCGGCGGAACGAAGACACGCGCCGGGAAGAAAACATCATGAGCAGAGAAGAACGCCTCGGGCACGGGCATCACCACCATCACCACGAAGGCGGCGCCGGGATACGGCAGGCCTTTTTCCTGCACCTGGTCTTCACCCTCGTCGAGATCGCCGGCGGCATCTGGACGAACAGCATGGCCATCCTCGCGGACGCCATCCACGACCTGGGGGACAGCTTCGCCCTCGGCACGGCCTGGTATTTCGAGCGCCTGTCCGGGAAGGCGGGAGACGAGCGCTATTCCTACGGCTACCGGCGCTTTTCCCTGCTGGGGGCGCTCGTCAACATCGTCATCCTCGTCGTGGGTTCGCTGTTCATCCTGTCGAAGGCCGTCCCGCGGCTCCTCTCTCCCGAGCCGTCCTCCGCGGGGGGCATGATCGGGTTCGCGGTTCTGGGGGTTGCGGTGAACGGCTTTGCCGCCCTGAGGCTCAAGGGCAAGGGGGGCATGAACGTCTCCATGGTTGCCTGGCATCTCCTGGAGGACGTCCTGGGCTGGGCGGCCATCCTCGTCACGGGCATCGTGCTGCTCTTCTGGAAGGTTCTCTGGCTCGACCCCCTCCTGTCCATCCTCATCACGGGCTACGTTCTCTACAACGTGCTCAGAAACCTCAAGTCGACCATGAACATTTTTCTCCAGGGCATTCCCGGGGGAGTGGACCTGGGGGCCATCGAGGGCGAGGTGAACAGGCTGTCCGGCGTCGGCGGCACCCACCACGCCCACGTCTGGACCCTCGACGGGCGCGATCACATCCTCAGCATGCACGTGGTGATCACGGGGGAGGCCGACAGGGAAACGATCCTGAGCCTGAAGGAACACATCAGGGGCATCATGAAAAAGCACGGCATCGACCACTCCACGGTGGAGTTCGAGTTCGAGGGAGAGGAGTGCCGGATATCGGGGTGCAACTGCCGCACCGGGGAAACAAACGGCTCGAGCATCTGAAGGCCGGAAGCGGGGAGCGAATAAGCACGGGGGCCTTGCCGGAAAGAGCCCTCCTTAACGCTCCTCTGTATCCTCGGGATCTTCGTGCTCTTCCAGAACGATGTCGTTCATGTCCAGGACGTACTCGGAATCGATGTCATCGACAACCTCATGCAGGTCTTCGGTCTCGTCCGGGGCAATGGTGAGCGGTTCTGTTTTTGCCACAAAAGCTGAACGCTGTTTCCCTCTGCGCTTGCGGGTCGCCTTGATCACTCCATCAAGCTGATTGGCCCCACAGGACGGGCACAGAGGGTGCGGCTTCCCCAAATCATAAAACTTGCTGCCACATTTATAGCACTTGAACCTTTTCCCCAGGATAGCAGAAGAAACCGTCCCCTGCCGGGGTTGAATCTCCTCGGCTGCGACACCGTCGTCTTTTTCAGACAGCTGATCCGTCTCAAAAGGAAGCGCCTTTGTTTCGGATGGCTTCACTTTGACCGCCGGGGCATTTCTTTTCCCGGCCTGCTCCTCCGCTTTCTTGTCCGGCTCGCCCTTGCCGGGTTGTTTCTTCACGGCAGCAGGAGGAACGAGGCTTTTGGAAGGGGCCGCCTTGCCCATCGGGGCGACTTTTTTATTGCCTGGCGCGGGTGCTTTTCCTGCAGGGGCTTTTTCCCCGGTCTGTTTTTTTACGGGAGCAAGAGGCACGGGTTTTCTGGATGGTGTCCCTTTGGCCGGGAGGGCTGCTTTTTTCTTGTGCACCACCCCTGTTTTTCCCGGGAGCTCATTCTTCCTGAGCGTCTTGCCCTCTGCCTTTGAAACGGCTCTTTTCCGAGATCCCTTTTGAGTGGCCGCGGCGGGTTTCATCTTCACAGGCTTGTCATTGATCTTGCTCACCGATCGCATCCCCCATATCCTTCCAGGCTGAGCGTTGCCGAGATTCAGCGCTTCAGCAGCAGGCATCTCCCTTTCTGTAACGGGAGAGATCCCTGTTCCCATGGTGATTGCCAAAACCCATGGGAACAGGAAAAGCGGGCAAAATATTTTTCCCGGAAGATATTACTTTGCCGCCTTCTTTGCGGTCTTCACCGCTGCCTTGGGCTTCGCTGCCTTTGCAGCCGCCTTCGGCTTTGCGGTCTTTGCCGCGGCCTTGGGCTTCGCCGCCTTTGCGGCCGCCTTCGGTTTTGCGGTCTTTGCCGCAACCTTGGGCTTCGCCGCCTTTGCGGCCGCCTTCGGTTTTGCGGTCTTTGCCGCGGCCTTGGGCTTCGCCGCCTTTACAGCCGTTTTCGGTTTTGCGGTCTTTGCCGCTGCCTTCGGCTTTGCCTCCTTCGCCGAGGCCTTCAGGGGTTTCTTTTTAACATCCTTCTTGATAGCTGCCGTTTTTGCCATAAACCCTCCTCTCTTCATGGAATCATAATACAGTCTTTTATCATTTGATAATATTGATAACAACACTGATAATTGAAATAAACGCGCGGTCATGAACACTGCCCGTATTTTTTGCCGAATGGAAAGGGGCCGCGGACCGCATCATGCTCCCTTTGGGACTGCGGGCAGGGCGAGGACACCGGGATTTTCTTTTCCTGTAGACATCGCCCGTGGGAACCGGCAGCGGGCCTTTTCAGGGGGCTCCCTGCCCGATGCGCTCCGAGAGCCGGCGATCATGTTTGTAAACAACCCGCAGTTCCCAACCGTCTGGAGGAACAAGAACGAGGGGTCCGCAGCAGAGCCCACAAACGAAGGGAGAGAAAAATGAAAAAACTTATTTTCATACTGGTTGTTCTTATGCTCATGGCACCCATGACGGCCGTCATGGCAAGGAACTCGGGACATTGGGGATACGGTTCGGGCAGAGACCGTGCGGGCGACAACTACCTGGCCCTCAAGTTCGGAGCCTTCATGCCCGACGACGAAGCCGACTACCTCGACAACGGCTACTACCTCGGGGGCGCCATCGGCCACAACGTCAACAGGAACTTCGCTCTCGAGTTCGGACTCGATTACACCTACGCCGACTTCGACGACTATTTCGATGATTCGTACATGACGACGCTGGGCATACCCGTAACCGCCAAGATCGTCCTCCCCCTCTCGGACCAGCTGGATGTTTACGCGGGCGCGGGGCTTGGCCTGTATTTTACCAATTACGAGTTTGACGTCGACGGGTACTCCTATGACGACCATGACACCTCTCCGGGCGTCCATGCCCTCATGGGGGCCGATATCAGGATGAGCCCGAACGCGGCCCTCAACCTGGAAGTCAAGTACACGGATATCAACGAAGACTTCGATGAGGACTATTACGACGACCTGGAGCTGGGCGGAACGACGGCATCCATCGGGCTCAAGTTCATGTTCTGATCCCTCAGGCAAGGCGGCCATGAACGGGCATGGACCGCCTTGTGCGGAGTGCAGCGAATGCCCTCGAGCCATGCCCTTCGGAAAGGCCTGCCGGCTCATTGCCCGTCCCGGGCGTTCTCCCCGGGACGGGTGATCGGGAGCTTCAGGGTGCCCCGCAGCATGAGGTTGCGCGCGCCCCGGTTGTAGGAAAAGTACTGGAAGGCCCACCGGATGAGCACGATGAGGCGGTTCTGGAACTGGATGAGCAGGAGGAGGTGGATGAAGAGCCAGAGGAACCAGGCAAACCTCCCGCCGAAGTGCCACCTGCCGATGTCCGCCACGGCCGCCCCTCGGCCGATGACCGCCATGGTCCCCTTGTCGAAATAGCGGAAGCGTGACGGGGCGGGCCGGCCTTCGAGCCGGGAGCGGATGCTCTTCGCCGCGAAACGCCCCTGCTGGGTGGCCACGGGGGCAAGGCCCGGAAGGGGACTGCCGTCCTTTCCGGGGCAACTCGCAAGGTCGCCGATGACGAAGATCTCCGGGTGGCCGGGGATGGTGAGGTCGGGCGCGACGGCAACCCTGCCTGCCCTGTCCAGGACGGTCCCGGTTTTTCCGGCGATGATGCCGCCCAGGGGGGAACCCGCGACGCCCGAGGCCCACACGACGGTCCGTGCCCGTATGACCGATCTCCCCTCGGGCTTTTCCAGAACGACCCCCCGCTCGTTCACCTCCACCACCCGGGCAGAGGTGGCCGTTTCGACGCCTAGGGCGGTGAGCGACTTCTCCGCCAGCATCGACAGCCCGGACGGGTAGGAGGGGAGGATGCGCTCCGCGGCGTCGACGAGCAGGACCCGCGATTCTTCCGGAAAGATCGAGCGGAACTCGCCCCTGAGGGTGTTTTTCGCGATCTCGCCGATCATGCCCGAGAGCTCTATCCCCGTGGCCCCGCTTCCGATCACCACGAAGGTGAGCCACTCCCTGCGCAGCGCCGGGTCGGGCTCCCGCTCGGCGATCTCGAAGGCGGAGAAGATCCGCTGGCGGATCCGCCCGGTGTCCTCGATGGTCTTGAGCCCCGGCGCCCACTGTTCCCATTCTTCGTGGCCGTGGTAGTGGTTCACCATGCCGGCGGCCATGACGAGGGTGTCGTAGCCCAGTTCGCCGTCGGCGAGGATGACCTTCTTTTCCTCCACGTCGATGTCCGTCGCCTCGCCCAGGAGCACGGCGGCGTTCTCCTGGTTCTTGAGCACGTGGCGCAGGGGGGATGTGACCTCCGAGGGGCACAGGAGACCCGTGGCCACCTGGTAGAGCAGGGGCTGGAAGAGGTGGAAGTTGCGCTTGTCCACGAGGGTGACCCGGATTGGGGCGTCCCGGAGCGCCCGCGCGGCGGCGAGCCCGCCGAAGCCCCCGCCGATGATCACGACATGATGAAGCGGTTGAGGCATCGTTCCTCCCGGTGCATGGCTGGTCTTTCCTGAATAATAATGCATGGCCCCGGTCATGAAAAGGGGACAGGCCCGCATGCGGCAAATGCCCCCGGGCGGCGTGGCCGGGGATGTGCCCGGTTGCTTTTGTGCGGACGTGGGATATTCTTAAGGGAATGAGAGCGGTATGAAGGGGGACGAACAGGCCCGGCTCTCAACGATCGGAGGGTTGTCGTGGAGGGGGGAAAACAGGGGAGGGTCTTACCGACCATACGGCTCAAGAGGGTGTACGAAGTGCCCGGGGAGGAGGACGGGTTCAGGATCCTGGTGGACCGGCTCTGGCCGCGGGGCGTCAGCAGGGAGAAGGCCCGGATAAGCCTCTGGGTCAAGGACCTCGCCCCGAGCACCGGGCTGCGCACCTGGTACCACCGGGAACCCGGGAAGTGGGACGAGTTCGAGGGAAAGTACTTCCGGGAGCTCGACGGCTGCGCCGAGGCCGTCGAACTTCTCTTGAAAGAGATCGGGGAGCGCGGGCAGGTCACCTTCGTGTACTCCTCGAAAAACGAAGAGCGCAACAACGCCCTCGCCCTGAAGAACTACCTTCTGAAGAAGTTCTGACGGGGAGGGTGCAGAAGGAGCGCGGGCTTCAGCGCGTCAGCGCACAGGCGACGATGACCAGCCCCAGGGCGAACCGGTAGATCACGAAGGGGAGGAAGGTCCTGGTCTGCACGTAGCGGAGCAGGAACCCGATGGCCAGAATCCCGGTTATGCAGGAGACGATCATGCCCACGATGAAGCTGGTCGTGATCATTTCCGGGTTGGACGCCACGAAGGGGAGCTTTACCAGGGCCGCGCCGAAGATGATCGGCGTCGACAGCAGGAAGGAGAACCGTGCGGCCCCCTCCCGGGTGAGCCCCAGGACAAGCCCTGCCGATATGGTGATCCCGGACCGGGAAACGCCCGGAATGATCGCCAGGGCCTGGGAAAGGCCGATGAGGAAGCTCGTGGCGAAGGTGATGTCCCGGACGTGCGTCTTGTGGGAAACCTTCCGGTCGGCCAGGAGCAGCACGACCCCCATGAGGATGAGCATGGCGGCGATGAGGAGGGGGCTCCTGAACACGGTCTCGGCCATGTCTTCGAGCAGGTAGCCCACGGCCGCCCCGGGCACGCTGGCCGCGGCGAGGAACCAGAACAGGCGTCCGTCGGTGCTGCGGGGGTTTGTGAGGCCCTTTGTGACCAGCGTCACCCAATCCCTCCAGAAGTACATGAGCACGCCGATGAGCGTTCCGATGTGCAGGGCGATGTCGAAGGTGAGTCCCGGGTCGGGCCAGTTGAACAGCCATGGGGCGAGCACCAGGTGCGCCGAGCTCGATATGGGGAGGAACTCCCCGAGCCCCTGGACGAGTCCCAACACGACAGCCTGAAAAAGCGTCACCCCTCACCTCTTCCGAAAGATCCCGTTTCAGGTTCCTATACACGATTCGCCAGGGGAAGTGTCAGGAAAAAGCGCCGGGGGAAAGGCACGGGACCTGTCCCGCAGAAAGCGCCGGCCTCCCTCCCCCCATGGCGCACAGCAATTATCCTGTTGCCCAGCGGGTGAGATTATACTAGAGAAAAGGCGGGGCGGGCCCCCCTGAAAAGGGCGTGCGGGAGGTTGTCCCGCGGGGTCGCGAACCACATTTGACGGTCAAGGAGGATGTGCATGTCAGCAGGGAACATCGAGAGGTCGCTGGTGCTCATAAAGCCCGATGCCCTCAAGAACTCACTCACCGGATACATACTCTCCCAGTTCTCGGAGTTCCACACGGGGCTGAGGTTCGCCGGGCTCAAGGTCGTGTCCGTGAACCTGGAGCTCGCCGAGGAGCACTACGCCGAGCATTTCGGCAAATTCTTCTACCCCTCGCTGCTCGACTACATCCGCGGCTACCTCCACTACCCCGACAACCCCGAGAAGCGCAGGGTCATCGCCATCGTATACCAGGGCGTGAACGCCATCAAAACCATCCGGGACATCTGCGGTCCCACCAACCCCCACGATGCCCGGGTCCAGAGGCCCGGTTGCATCCGCGCCCTGGGGACGGTCGTGCCCCTGAAGGACGAAACCGGGCAGTACATAGGCGACAGGGTGGACAACATGATCCACGCCTCTGCCAACCCCGCCGACGCGGAGCGCGAGGTCAAGCTGTGGTTCAGCCCCACGGACCTCCCCCCGGTCATGCGGGGATTCACCACCGGCGTGTCCGGCACCTACTATTATTATGACCCGGCCAGCCAGAAGCTCAGCGGCGAACTCGAGCCCGGGGCCCTCTGCATCGCGGGACCGGGAACCATGCTGTGGGAGTCGGACCTGGCCGTGCTCGAGCAGTCCCTTAAGGGCAGGGCCCCGGACTACCCGGTGAAGGCGGTGGTGGCGAAGTACCTCATCAACCGGGAGGGCGAAGGCTCCTGAGCGGGGCCCCGGCGGGCGGCCGCCGACCCTGTCCGGAGCGCACGCGCAGGTGAACCCATGGAGATCTGCTACACGCCCATCGGCGTGATGCACTGCGAGCTCAAGAAGCCCGCGGACGCGCCGCGCTTCTACTCCATATCCGACGTCAGGGGAACCATCGAGATCTTCCCTCCCTATCTCGAGGGCCTCGACTGCATCTCCGAGTACGAGCGCATCGTGGTCCTCTTCCACTTCCACCTGTCTCAGGGGTACACCCTCACTCAGAAAGGCGCCTCCGGCCGGGTCAAGGGGGTGTTCAGCCTCTGCTCGCCCATGAGGCCCAACCCCATCGGCCTGTCCATCCTCAAGCTCGAGCGCGTGGAGCTCCCCTTCCTCCACGTGGGTGCCATCGATCTGCTGGACGGCACCCCGATCCTGGACATCAAGCCCTACAAACCCCTGGAAGGGTGAGTCCCGCCCCATCCGATAGGGATTGAATTTTTCCGCCCGATATGGTTTAGAGGAGGGAGCGCTCTCGTGCAGCGCGTAAGGGACGTGCCCGATAATCACCATGCTTCCTGCACCTTATTCAAGGGGGCTTCCACAAGCCCTTTCCTGTCGGCAGGGATCGCCGTGCGTCGGTACAAAAACCGAAACCCCGAAGCTGCAGGGAAACGGGTGCAGGTCTTCCTCGCCAGGAAGATGAAGCCCTGCGCCGGGAAATCAGGTATCATAGAAAACAGGAGGGGTGTATGGATTACGATATGCCGCTGTACCGACCGCCTTCCGAGGGAAGGTCGCTCATATTTCAGGTGACGCTCGGGTGCTCGTGGAACAAGTGCCTGTTCTGCGGCATGTACAAGGGGAAGCGTTTCAAGGCCCGGCCGTGGGAAGACCTCGAGCGTGACATCAACGAGATGTCCCGGTACGTGCCGGACACCCGCAAGGTGTTCCTGGCCGACGGCGATCCTCTGTGCCTGGACACGGACTACCTGGTCAAGGTGCTCAAGCTCATCACCGAGAGGTTCCCCAACCTGGAGCGGGTGAGCACCTACGCCGGGCCCACGAACCTCATGGAGAAGAGCGTCGACGAACTCAGGGAGCTCAAGGCCCACAAGCTCGATATCCTGTACCTGGGCATCGAGACGGGCAACGAAGAGCTCCTGAAAAAGATCCACAAGGGCGCTTCTTCGGCGGAGATCATCGAGGGCAGCAGAAAGGCCATCGAAGCGGGTCTGCGCATGTCCACCTTCATTATCCTGGGCCTGGGCGGCGTCGAGGGAAGCTACGCCCACGCCAAGGACTCGGCGAAGGTGTCCAACGCCATCGACCCGCAGTTCCTCGCCACGCTCACCCTCATGCTGGGCCCCTACGAGGAGGTCTACGAGAAGAAGCTCATGGGCGGGAACTTCAAGCTCCTGAACAAGATGGAGTCGCTCCAGGAGCTCAGGTGGTTCATCGAGGACCTCGAGGTGACGAACGCCAAGTTCGGCTCCGAGCACGCCTCGAACTACCTGCCGCTGAGGGGCACGCTCCCCGGGGACAAGGAGAAGATCCTTTCGCTCATCGACAAGGCCCTCAAGGACGACAGGTCGGGGTTGCTCCGGCCCGAGTGGCAGCGGGGGCTGTAGGGCATGCCCGGCAGGCGTTGACAGCCCCGGGCAGAGTACGATAAAAGTCCGTTTTTCCGGAGGCAGCGAGGTGGAGATAAAAGCGATACGCGGCATGAACGACATCCTCCCGAAGGAGGTTCGCACGTGGAGGTTCGTCGAAGAGACCGCGCGGAAAATATTCGGCCTGTACGGTTTCGAGGAGCTGAGGTCACCGGTCATGGAAAAGACCGAGCTCTTCCTCCGCGGCATCGGCGACGAGACCGACGTGGTGGAGAAGCAGATGTACACCTTCACCGACAAGGGCGGCGAGTCCCTCACCCTCAGGCCCGAGGCGACGGCCTCCGTGCTCCGGGCGGTCATCGAGCACGGGCTCCTGGGCGAGGACCCGGTCCGGAAGGTCTACAGCATCGGGCCCATGTTCCGCTACGAGCGGCCTCAAAAGGGCAGGTACCGCCAGTTCCACCAGATCAACGCCGAGCGCCTGGGGGAGGACTCCCCCTTCTCCGACGCCGAAACCCTGAAGCTCGCCTACGATCTCGCCGCTTCCCTGGGGCTCGAGGGCGTGGCCATGGAGGTGAACTCCCTGGGGTGCGAGGACTGCCGGGCAGCCTTCAAGAAGACCCTCGAGGGGTTCCTTGAAGGCAGGGCGGGCAGCCTCTGCGAGGACTGCTCCCGCAGGATGCGCAAGAATCCCCTGCGGGTCCTCGACTGCAAGGTGCCCTCCTGCAAAGAGGCCGTGGCAGGCGCCCCCGTCCTCGAGGAGTTTCTCTGCGACGACTGCCGCGAGCACTACCGGCAGGTCCTGTCCGGGCTCGACGCCTTCGGCGTGCCCTACGGGAAAAACCCCCTCCTGGTGAGGGGGCTCGACTACTACACCAGGACCACCTTCGAGATCACGGCGCAGGGGCTGGGCTCCCAGAACGCCATTGCCGGCGGCGGCAGGTACGACAACCTCATCGGCACGCTGGGGGGCCCCGAGACCCCGGGCATCGGGTTCGCCTTCGGCATGGAGCGGCTGGTCATGCTCATCGGGGCGGTCCCGGCCCAGGAACGGGGCTGCTTCGTGGTGGCCCAGGGGGACGAGGACGTCCGGCGGTACGCCATGGGGCTCCTGGCGGAGTTGCGGGCGGGCGGGGTCCCGGCGGAAGGGGCCTTCGACAAGAGCTTCAAGGCGCAGATGCGCCGGGCGGGCAGATCGGGCTATCCCGCATGCGCCATCATCGGCGGTGACGAGGTGAAGGAGGGGGCGGTCACGGTCAAGGACATGCGAACCTCCTCCCAGGACAGGGTCCCCCGGGCCGATGCCCTGGCCAGGGTGCAGTCAGTGCTGTCAGCACAAGGAGAAGAAGCGTGAAAGAGACCATGCAGACGATGAAGAGGACGCATTACGCAGGCGAGGTCCACCACGCCCCCGAAGGGAGCAGGGTGCGGCTCACGGGCTGGGTCCAGAGGAGAAGGGACCTGGGCGGGCTGATCTTCATGGACGTGCGCGACCGCACCGGCATAGCCCAGGCCGTGGTCAACCCCGAGGAGCATCCCCAGGCCCACGCCGTGGCCCACACCGTCAGGCCCGAGTATGTGGTCATGGTCGAGGGCACCCTCCAGATGCGGCCGGGCGAGATGCGCAACCCGGCCATGGCCACGGGCGACGTGGAGGTCCACGTGGACAGGGTCGTGGTCCTCAACGAGGCCAAGGTCCCGCCCTTCATCGTGGAAGACGGCGTGGACGTGAACGACACCCTCAGGCTCAAGTACCGCTTCCTCGACCTGAGGCGGCCCTCGCTGCAGTACAACATCATGCTCAGGCACAAGGCTTCCCGGAGCGTCCGGTCCTACCTCGACGGCCACGGCTTCGTGGACGTGGAGACGCCCGTCCTCACCAAGAGCACGCCGGAAGGCGCCCGCGACTACCTCGTGCCCAGCAGGGTTTTCCCGGGCAGGTGCTTCGCGCTGCCCCAGTCGCCCCAGATCTTCAAGCAGCTCCTCATGGTGGCGGGGTTCGACCGCTACTACCAGATCGTGAAATGCTTCCGGGACGAGGATTTGAGGGCCGACCGCCAGCCCGAGTTCACCCAGATCGACATCGAGATGTCCTTCATCACCCTGGACGACATCATCCAGACCACCGAGGGCATGATCAGGAAGCTTTTCGAGGACACCATCGGGGTCGAGCTGCCGAACCCGCTGCCCCGGATGAGCTACGGGCAGGCCATGGAGGAGTACGGCAACGACCGGCCGGACACCCGTTTCGAAATGAAGCTCAAGGACATCACCGACATCGTGGCCGGGAGCTCTTTCAGGGTCTTTTCCGACACCGTGGCAGACGGGGGCGTGGTGAAGGCCTTTGCGGTGAAGGGCCCCCAGAGCATCAGCCGCAAGGACCTCGACTCCTTCAACGGCGTGGTGGCCGATTTCGGCGCCAAGGGCGTGCTTTCGGCGAAGCTCGAGCCCGACGGCTGGAAGTCGTCGCTGGCGAAGTTCCTCCTGCCCGAGCAGTTCGACGCCCTGGGCTACCGGCTTCACATGGAGCCCGGCGACCTGGCGCTCATCATCGCCGCCCCGAAGGACGTGGCCAACGCCTCGCTGGGGGCGCTGAGGCTCCACGTGGGGAACATGCTCGGCCTCATCGACCCCCATGCCTTCTCCGGCCTGTGGGTCACGGATTTCCCGCTTTTCGAGTGGAGCAGGGAAGACCAGCGGCTCGTCTCCGTGCACCACCCGTTTACCGCGCCCCTTCCCGATGACCTCGACCTCCTGGAGACCGACCCCCGCGGGGTCAAGTCCCAGGCGTACGACCTGGTCATCAACGGCTCGGAGGTGGGGGGCGGCTCCATCCGCATCCACGACCGCGAGGTGCAGAACAGGGTTTTCAAGGCCATCGGCCTGGGTCAGGAAGAGGTCGACATGAAGTTCGGGTTCCTCCTGGACGCCCTCTCCTACGGCGCGCCGCCCCACGGCGGCATCGCCTTCGGCCTGGACCGGCTCATCATGATCCTCACCGGTGCCGGGAGCATCCGGGACGTCATCGCGTTCCCCAAGACCCAGAAAGCCTTCTGCGTCATGACCGAGGCCCCGTCTGAGGTGAGCGCGGACCAGCTTGCCGAGCTCGGTTTGACCTGGAAGAAGGAGGGCTGATGAAAAAGCTATCCCTGCTGTGCATGCTGCTCCTGCTCCTGGCTTCGGGCTGCGCCGGGAAGCACCCCGGACCGGATGCCGCTTCCGACACGAAGACCCCCCCCACCCGGCAGGAACTGCTCAAGGCGGGGGTCGACAGCCTCCAGAAGGGTCTCGAGGCCCAGGAGAAGGGCGACGCGGAAGCCGCCCGCATGGCGTTTGCCCAGGCGGGCAGGCACCTGGCCGGGATGGACGGTCAGAGCCGGGAGATCATGCAGCGCTCCCTCGCCGAGCTCAAGAAGATCGTCGACATCTCCGCCTTCGAGTTCGACTCCCGGGGGTCTCTCAATGCCATGCTGGTCTACCTGAAGATGCAGAACGCCTACATGGCAGGCGACCTGCAGGCGCTCTCGGTGCTGGAAAAGCAGTTCGTGGAGGACATCGCCAAGGCCCAGGAGGCGACCGTCCAGGCCAAGCAGAAAAGGATCGAGGAGCTCAGCCGCGACGTGACCCGCTCCCGGGAGGAGATCAAGAAGCAGGTCCAGGCGGACCCGCTGGAGGTCTACCCCGCCATCTACGTGGTGAAGAGGAACGAGACCCTGCCCAGCATCGCCGCCCGGCACGACATCTACAACGACTCGTTCATGTGGCCGCTCATCTACAAGGCCAACCGCGACCAGATCAAGGACCCCAAGGTGGTCTACGTGGGCCAGGACCTCAAGATCCCCCGCGACATCGGCACCGACGAGATCATAGCGGCCAGGAGGGAGGCCGGGGCGCCCGACCCGGAGAAGATCCCCAAGGACGCCTACACCCCCCGGAGAAAGTAGCGATGGCGCGAGGGGACGAAGGCGGGCCGGTTTGCCCGTCATCACCGTGAGCCCCCCCATGGCGGACGCCCGCGACGAGACGATCGGGGTCCTGGGGCCGGACATCCGCTTCGAGGATGCGGTCAGGGCCATCCAGCTCGTGTACGGGGCCCGGGGCATGCAGATGGGCACGAAGGACCTGCAGAAGCACCGGCACCTCCCCGGGGAGGTGCCCCACCGGTCCCCCCGGACCGCGGGGTAATTCAAGCGATATTTCGAGGAGAAAAGGATGGGACAGGGAACGGCAATCACGTTTGCAAACGGCAGGATGAACGTACCGGATGACGCGGTCATCCCCTACATAGAAGGCGACGGCGTGGGGCCGGACATCTGGAGGGCCTCCCGGCTCGTCTTCGATGCGGCGGTGGAAAAGGCCTACGGCGGCAAGAGAAAGATCGTCTGGAAGGAGGTCCTGGCCGGGCAGAAGGCCTTCGACCTCACCGGGACCTACCTGCCCGAAGACACGCTCCAGGCGTTCAGGGACTACATCGTGGGCATCAAGGGCCCGCTCACCACGCCCGTGGGGGGCGGCATCAGGTCCCTGAACGTGGCGCTGCGGCAGATCCTCGACCTGTTCGCCTGCGTGCGGCCCGTGAAGTACTATGCCGGCACGCCCGCCCCGGTGAAGCGCCCCGAGCTCGTGGACATCACCGTGTTCCGGGAAAACACCGAGGACGTGTACGCGGGCATCGAGTGGCCCGAGGGCAGCCCCGAGGTGCGCAAGGTCATCAGCTTTCTCAACACGGACCTCCGGACGAACATCCGCGAGGACTCTGGCATCGGCATCAAGCCCATCTCCATCACCGGCACCAGGAGGCTCGTGAAGATGGCCTTCGAGTACGCCCTCGAGAACGACCGGAAGGTCGTCACCCTCGTGCACAAGGGCAACATCATGAAGTACACCGAGGGCGCCTTCCGGGACTGGGGCTACGCCCTCATCAGGGACGAGTTCGGGGACAGGGCCGTCACCGAGGACGACCTCGCCAAAAAGCACGGCGGCACGCTTCCCCGGGGAAAGATCCTCGTGAACGACCGCATCGCGGACTCGATGTTCCAGCAGGTGCTCCTGCGGCCGGAGGAGTACAGCGTGCTCGCGGTGCCCAACCTCATCGGCGACTTCATCTCGGACGCCCTGGCCGCCCAGGTGGGCGGGCTCGGGATGGCCCCGGGGGCCAACATCGGCATCCCCTACGCCGTGTTCGAGGCCACCCACGGCACGGCACCCAAGTACGCGGGCCAGGACAAGATCAACCCGGGCTCGCTCATCCTCTCGGGCGGCATGATGTTCGACTACCTGGGATGGAAGGAGGCCTCCGCCCTCATCCGGAAGGGCATAGCGCAGGCCATCTCCGATGGTCAGGTGACCTACGACCTGGAGCGCCAGATGCAGGGCGCCACCCTGCTCAGGTGCTCTCAGTTCGCGCAGGCGATCGTGGACAGGATGTGATGAATCCCGGCCGGGGGCGCCTTTTTGGACCCCCGTGCTTCAAAAGGCGACTCCCGGGGCTTTCTTCAGACGAGGGGCTCGTCCCTCTTCACGTCGGCCCAGGTCTTCTTCTTGGCGAAGATGTACCCGAACACGAAACCCAGGAGGAAGGTGATCGTCAGGACGATCCACTTGGGGGCAACCAGGATGTGGAAGAAGAGAAACTGGAACGAGATCATCTCGAAGTTCTGGAAAAAGAAGATGACGAGGCACAGTGCCCCCACCGCGATCAGGATCACCTTGAAATTCGATTTGATGCCGTCCATTCCCATTTCATGCCCCCAGCGGGTAGTAGGCGGGAATATCGCACGCCGGGGGTAGGCCTGTCAATGGCAGAAGAGTCACGCCCGCGCGCCTTCGTCCTCGCTCCTTGCGGTGCCGGGCGGGCCTAGGGGCACATTTGTCTTGACAGGGGGTCCGTTCTGGATTAGTTCTGCGGTTCATCTGAAACACGAAAATATCTCTGATTTGAATCCTGCTGCACACGGTTCAAGGAAGATACGAGTTTCTCCAGGCAACAATTCAAGAAGATATCTTCACGTTCAGAAATACCGCAAAACGGGGCCCCGTGCATGCCCGCGGGGTTCTGGAAGAAGAGGACTGCCAATGGCAAACGGAACAGTGAAGTGGTTCAACAGGGAAAAGGGGTACGGGTTCATCACCTCTGAAAACGGCGAGGATGTCTTCGTGCATCACACCGCGATCAATCAGGCAGGATTCCGCGCGCTGGAAGAGGGCGACCGGGTCACCTTCGACGTTGTCAAGGGAAACAAGGGCCCCCAGGCCTCGAATGTAACCAAGTCCTGAAGCTTGTTGCGGGAGGCGGGCGGCCCCGCCTCCCTGTCCACAGGGTCTTTCCAGAATTCACCCAAACAGCGGCGCTGGCACCAGGGATGGGGCAGGGCCCGGGAATCGGGTGGCGAATCTGCCGGGAGGCACGTATGGCTACAAAGTCCGCCAACACGTTCAAGAAAAGAGAGCGCGAGGAGGCCAAGCGGCGCAAGAAGATCGCCAAAGAGGCAAAAAAGACCGAGCGCAAGGAAATCAGGTCCGACAGGAAGAACGAACCGGGCGACCTCGTTGACCCCGACATCGCCGACATCGTCCCCGGTCCCCAGCCCAGGGAGCACGCGGAATAACCCCCGGCCCTACTCGCAGGCCTCCGTCAGGCAGGTCTCTCGGACCGGCTCCTTCAGGTACCCTTCCGCGACGGCCCCGGCTACGGCGTCGAAGAAAAGGCTGACGCTCCAGTAGAGCCTGGCAGCCTGGCCGTCGCTTATGCCCTCGTCGAGGAGCATCCTCTCGCCCACGCACCTCATGATCTTTTTCCTGATGAACGACAGCGCCACCACCACCTCCCCCAGGGGGACGCCCTGACGGCTCCTCTCCTGGCCGAGCCTCGAGTACCAGGCTCCCAGGGAGTTTTTCGGCCCGTCTTCGTACAGGCGAAGGTCCGGCCGCGTGTAGAGGTGAGAGACGACCCGGTGCACCCTGGTGAAGAGCTCCTGGTCCGGGAGGTCACGGTAATGGGTGGTTTCGGGGGCCCGCCTGATGTGCCCGGCCACGTCACGGGCGACGGAATTCTCGTTCATCCTGAGCGTTTCCATGAAATTACAGAGCGTCACGGCAGCTGTCCCCTCCTCCTGGTCTCCGGGCTGCGGCCCCGGGGCGCACGAGTGCGCATGGAACCAAGGGAAGCATAAGGCATGCCACGCCAGACGACGGGGGGCAATCGAGCATCTGTGCGGCATGGCTCGGCGGAAAGGCAGATCGCTTTCGCGCCGGGAATTGAAAAATTATGAAAAGCATGGATAATTTTCTCCCTCTCGATAGAGCCGAGAGCGGATTCTCTTCGATGCCCCACCGGGACGATGAGGGTGGCGCCCTCTTTGTCCTTGACACGGGCGCCCGGGAAAGGGAAGCTTGCTCCACGACGCGAAAAGCGCTCGGGCAGCGGGGGAAGCCTGTCCGGACAAGGACTGAAGGAGGAGACGCCATGCCGAAACTGGTCGCACGGGCACGGGTGAGCACGGGGCTCGAAAGCCTCGACACGGCAATCGACGCACTGAGGACCGGGGACAACGTCGTTTTGCAGGTGGACAGCATCGACGACTACCTCTCCTTCGTCACCCCCTTCGTGAACCGGGCCTTGTCCGAGTCGAGGAGGGTCGTGTACATCCGCTTCGCCGGCCACAAGCCGCTCGTCGAGGACAACCCGGCGGTGGTCACCTACCGCCTCGACGCCTTCGGCGGGTTCGAGGCCTTCTCCTCCCAGGTGTACACCATCGCCACCCAGGAGGGCGAGGACGTGTTCTACGTCTTCGACTGCCTCTCCGACCTGCTGTCAGCCTGGGCCACGGACCTCATGATCGGCAACTTCTTCCGGATCACCTGCCCCTACCTCTACCAGCTCAACACCATCGCCTACTTCGCGCTCATGCACAACTGGCACTCCTTCAAGACCATCGCCCGGATCAGGGAGACCACCCAGCTCCTCATCGACGTCTACAACGTCTCGGGCAGCGTCTACGTCCACCCCCTCAAGGTCATGGGCCGCCACAAGCCCACCATGTTCCTCCCCCACAAGGCGGAGGGGACGTCCTTCCTGCCCATCACGAGCTCGGTGGACATGGGGCGCCTGTTCACCTACATCTCCCAGCGCGACACCGAGGAGAGCCGGCGGAACCTCGACTACTGGGACAGGCTTTTCCTGTCCGTGGTGAACATCGCCGGCCCCGACGGGGAGAAGGGGGAGCAGGAGCGCATGCTCAGGCACCTCTGCGAGATCATGATAGGCAGGGAGGACAGGATCCTGGACCTCGCCTGCAAGGCCTTCACCCTGGACGACACCCTCGCCGTCAAGTCCCGGCTCATCGGCACGGGCTACATCGGCGGCAAGGCCGTGGGCATGCTCCTTTCGCGGAAGATCCTCGAAACGGAGAACTCCTTCGACTGGCCCTCGCTCCTCGAGCCCCACGACTCCTTCTACATCGGCTCCGACGTCTTCTACACCTACATCGTGGAGAACGGCTGGTGGAAGCTCCGCATGGAGCAGAAGACGAAGGAGGGCTACTTCGAGGTGGCGAAAGTCCTCCACGACGCCATGCTCGAGGGCGACTTCCCCGAGGAGATCGAGGAGCAGTTCTGGCGGCTCATGGAGTACTTCGGCCAGTCCCCCATCATCGTGCGGTCGAGCTCGCTGCTGGAGGACGCCTTCGGGAACGCCTTCGCGGGCAAGTACGAGAGCATCTTCCTCGTGAACCAGGGCAGCCCCGAGGAGCGCTTCAAGGCCTTCCGCGAGGCCGTGAAGCGGGTGTACTCGAGCATGATGAACGAAGACGCCCTGGCCTACCGCCTCCAGCGGGGCCTCGACCAGATGGACGAGCAGATGGCGCTTTTGGTCCAGAGGGTCTCGGGCTCGTACCGGGGGGACTACTTCTTCCCCGACATGGCCGGGGTGGGCATCTCCTACAACACCTTCCCGTGGCTCAAGGACATGGACCCCAAGGCGGGCATGATCCGTCTGGTGCTGGGTCTGGGCACGAGGGCAGTGAACCGGGTGGACAACGACTACCCCCGGACCGTTGCCCTGGACGCCCCTCAGGTGAAGACCTACAGCGAGATGGGGGACGTGCGGAAGTACTCCCAGCACGAGGTGGACGTGCTCGACATCGCCCGCAACTCCTTCGAGACGGTCCCGGCATCGAAGGTGCTCGACGGCGAGCTCGGGGTCGACCTCGACCTCGTGGCCACCTTCGACCGTGAAGCGGACGAGCGCGGGGGGACGGCCGGGTCTTCAAACCGGTGGATCATCACCTTCGAGAAGCTCCTTGCCGAAAGCACCCTGCCCCGGACCATGCGCTCCCTGCTCAAGACCCTCGAGAAGGCCTACGATTATCCCGTGGACATCGAGTTCACCGTGAACTACACCGGGGAAAGCGCCTACGCCATCAACCTCGTCCAGTGCCGCCCGCTCCAGACCAAGGGAAAGGGCAAACGGGTGAGGATACCCAAAGACGTGCCCGGGGAAAAGGTGCTCTTCCGCTCGAAGGGGAACTTCATGGGGGGCAGCACGAACCTCGCCGTCGAGCGCGTCATCATGGTGGACCCGGACGGGTACCACGCCCTGAAGCTCTCCGAGAAGTACGACATCGCCCGCCTCATCGGCAAGATCAACCGGCAGATCGGCAGCAGGGAAGCCCTCTCGACGGTCCTCGTGGGCCCGGGCAGGTGGGGGACCACCACGCCTTCGCTGGGCGTTCCCGTGCGGTTCTCGGAGATCAACAACATCAGCGTCATCGTGGAGCTCGCCCACATCGGGGGCCAGCTCATGCCCGAGCTCTCCTACGGCACGCATTTCTTCCAGGACCTCGTGGAGACGGACATCTTCTACGTGGCCATCTTCCCCGACGCGTCCCGGTCCTTCTTCAGCGCGGCCCCCCTGGCGGAGTCGGGCAACAGGCTCTCTGAGCTCTTCCCGGACATGGAAAAGTACGCGCACGTGGTGGACGTGCGGGACGTGAAAGGCGCGCCCTGCTCCCTGTACGCGGACATCGTGACCCAGGAGGTGCTCTGTTTCAGGCCCTGAAAAGTATCTCCGCCCCCCTAGCGTAAAAACACGGCGGGGCCTTGTGATTTTGTTTCTCGGGCTGACCGGTAAAAAGAAGAGGGCGGCGTGCGCTGCGGGCCGTGGCCCGCGGCTCTCACGCCGCCCCCGGTGAAGGCTGATCAGACGACGCCGTAGGCGAGCATGGCGTTGGCGACCTTGAGGAAGCCGGCAATGTTGGCGCCCGTGACGTAGTCGCCCTTCTTGCCGTAGGTTTCTGACGCCTGGATGCACGTCTTGTGGATGTTTTTCATGATCTCGCGCAGCCGCGCGTCGACCTCGGTCCGCGACCAGGACAGCCGCATGCTGTTCTGGCTCATCTCGAGGCCCGAGGTGGCGACGCCGCCGGCATTGGCGGCCTTGCCCGGCCCGTATAGCGCGTAGTATTCCTGGTAGATCTTGATGGCCTCGGGCGTCGAGGGCATGTTGGCGCCTTCTGAGATGCACACGCAGCCGTTCTTCATGAGCGCCTCGGCGTGGTGCCCCTCGATCTCGTTCTGGGTGGCGCAGGGCAGGGCCACGTCGACCTTCACGCCCTGGTTCTTGATGACGTCCCAGATGCTCTCGCCCACGTAGCAGCAGGCGGAGGAGTACTTGTCCGCATACTCGCTGATCCTGCCCCGCTTCACGTTTTTGAGGTCCATGACGTAGGAGCACTTGTCGCTGTCGATGCCCTTCTCGTCGATAATGGTCGAGCTGGAGTCGCACAGGGAGATGACCTTGCCGCCGAGCTCGTTGACCTTTTCCACCGCGTACTGGGCCACGTTGCCCGAGCCGCTCACCGCGACGGTCTTGCCCTTGAAGTCGAGCCCGCGGGTGGCGAGCATCTCGGCCGCGAAATACACGCAGCCGTAGCCGGTGGCTTCGGGGCGGATGAGGCTGCCGCCGTAGGGCAGGCCCTTGCCCGTGAGCACGCCGGTGTGGTCGTTGCGGATCTTCTTGTAGTAGCCGAACAGGTAGCCGATCTCGCGGCCGCCCACCCCGATGTCCCCCGCGGGGACGTCAACGTCGGCGCCGATGTGCCGGAAGAGCTCACGCATGAACGACTGGCAGAAGCGCATGACCTCGTTGTCGGACTTTCCCTTGGGGTCGAAGTCCGAACCGCCCTTGGCCCCGCCCATGGGCAGCGTGGTCAGCGAGTTCTTGAAGATCTGCTCGAAGCCCAGGAACTTCAGGATGCCCAGGTTGACCGAGGGGTGGAAGCGGAGCCCGCCCTTGTAGGGGCCGATGGCGTTGTTGAACTGCACGCGGAAGCCGCGGTTGACCTGCACCTCGCCCTTGTCGTCCACCCACGGCACGCGGAACAAGATGGCCCGGTCGGGGACGATGATGCGGTGGTAGATTTTGGCTTTGACAAAATCGGGGTGTTTTTGAACGGTCGGCTCCAGCGAGGTGAGAACCTCTTGCACGGCCTGCAAAAATTCGGGCTGCCCCTGGTCTTTTTCCTGGGCGCTGGCAATAACGTCCTGTATGATGCTCATATCATTT
>ERZ1649853.110-NODE-110-length-34081-cov-6.310439_pt1 | contig 34081 bp, 23 predicted proteins | sample MGYA00575353_ERZ1649853 | MGnify/ENA primary metagenome ERZ1649853 (study PRJEB40853, sample SAMN11349654) | freshwater sediment metagenome | isolation source: river sediment | host: Sediment | place: India: Okhla Barrage, New Delhi | collected 2017-02-21 ...
GTTCGCAATCAGTTGATAGTTGATGGTTGACCGTTCGTTCTGTTCGTTTGCCTTCTCTCGTCTCCCTTCTCCCGTCTCCCGATTCACCCATTCACCGCTCATCTTTGTGTCCTTCGTGCCTCTGTGGCGATTCGACGGACCTCGGACATCGGCGGCACCGCGCGCAACGCTCCGGATAGCGCGGAGCGCCCTGGAGTGCGGCGGCTCGACGCCGCTCCGGTTGGCGCGTTGAGCGCGATGCGGCACAACGTGATTCCGGTGACCATCCGCAGCCAGCACCAGGATCCCGCCGCCACATCCGCGGCTCCACCAGTCACCCGATTCTCAAACCACCCGGGCCTCTCGGCCCGGGTTACATGCTGCGGCCGCTGGCGCGGCCGGATCACGGCGCCACCAAACAAAGGAAATCAGCCGCGGCCGCCAGGCCGCGAGGCACTCTGGAAGTACCTCGCGCACTCTGTGCGCGAGTTCGGCCACGGCACGATCAAACGGTGTGCGTCCTTATCCATGACTGGTCGTGTGAATCTCCCCACACCCTGCCGCTGGAACTCGCGGCCGCCAGGCCGCGAGGTACTCTGAACCCGCCAAGTGTTATAATTTCTCCAGCTCCATTCTCACAAACAGTTCCGAGGAGGCATTCATGTCAAAGCGCGCTTGTGTCCTGGCTGCGCTGCTGATCGCCGCCGCCGGCTCGGTGGCGCTGGCCGGCTGGCCGGCCCACGTGACCCCGGTGACCATCGAGAAAGGGAAAACCGTCACCGTCGCCGGAGCGCTGGAGAAGGGCGTGGCGATGCCGGACCTCGCCTGGGCGTCCCGCAGCACCACGGCCTGCTTCCCGGCGACCCAGAATCTGAAATTCAACGGCCGGCACGTGCTTTATGCCACCGTGCTGCCCGTCCGCTCGATCCTGACCATCAGGGTTATCCCCGACGATCCGGCCGTCAACCTGAGCATCTACGCCTACTCCATCGGCATCGACAATTACAGCGTGGTCCCGGCCCTCGGCTCCTGCGTGTCGTGCGAGGCCGAGCACAAGTGGGACCGGCCCAAGCGCGGCAAGACCCAGGACCACACCCGCGCCGTCCAGCTCAACGCCGTCGGGGCGCCGTACAACGTGGTCGTCGGCGTGGCCGGCGCCAACGGGCTCGCCACGGGCTCCTTCAAGCTGGAGTTCACGCTGGAATAACAATCCGGTCCCGGTCGCCGATTCCGGCGGATCCCGATCGGCTGCCGCAACCTCCGTCCACCCGGCGGCTTCTGGCTATCGGCGTGTGGACATCGGACGTTGGCGAGGAATGATGAATTCTGGATTTGCCAAGCCCATGAATCGTTTCGACCGGAAGGGTCACGTCTTCCGCCCGGTCCTCGCTCTGTGCCTGGGATTGGCCGTCGGCCTGCCGGCGGGCGCCGCCGGGATGGGAGCGGCCGGCGGCGGGGCGCCGCCGCCGGCCGTGGCGGACCTGGCCGCGGACTACCTCCAGGCGTGGCGCGCGTTCTATCCCAGTCAGGCCCTGGCCCAGGGCGACGCCTCGGCCGCCGCCCGGTTCGAAGATTTCGCCGCGGAGCGGACGGACGCCTGGATCACGCGCAACCGGCGGCTGCTCGAGGCGCTCGGCGAGGACCGCGCCGGCTGGTCGCTGGACGACCGGATCGACGCCCGGCTGCTCCGCCTCCAAGCCCGTCAGGAGCTGGAGCTGTGGGTGGACGCCGCGGCGCCGCGGCGTTCCCCCGGACTCTATGCCCGGTACATCGCCGGGGCTTTCACCCATCTCCTCGTGCGCGACAACCTCACGCCGGCGGCAAAGGCCGCGGCAGTCGCGGCCCGTCTCACGGGTATCCGCCGGCTCTGCGCCGTTGCCCGCGAGCAGCTCGCCGACGGCCGCCCGGCGGACACCGCCGGGGCCATCCGCACCCTGGAAGCCACGGCGGCGTTCCTGGAAGGCGGCTTCACCGCCGCGGCGGGCCCCTCGTTCACCGGTTCACAGCGACCCGGCTTTGACCGATCCGTCGCTGAAACCGCGGCCGCCGTGCGCGGCCTGGCCGGCCACCTGCGCGCCACGCTGCAGCCGCGGCTGACCCTGCCGGAAGCCTTCGGCCGCGACACGTACGTCCGCAAGATGCGCCTGGATTTGGATCCCGACCTGACGCCGGAGGAACTGCTCCGTCTGGCCGCGGCTGAAATCCGCGCGGTTCGCAGCGAGATGGCCGTCGTGGCCGAGCGCCACTGGCGGGCCCGCTACCCGGCCGAGCCGCCGCCGGTTGATTTCGACCCGCTCGTCCGGCGGGCGCTGGACGACATGGAGGCGGACCACGCCGCGGACCAGCAGGCGTTCCTGCGCCAGTTCCTGGAGTTGATCGACCGCGCCGAGGCGTTCGTCCGGGAGCGGGGGTTGGCCACCCTCCCCGCCCGGCGGACGCTCTACACGGCGCTTTCGCCGGCTCACTTCGCCGGCGCCGCCGTGGGCGGCGTTTACAGCGCCGGTCCGTTCGACCCGGAGGCGGCCACCCTGTTCTACCTGCCCACCATCCCTGACGACGCGCCGGCGGCGGCCCGCGGCGGGTTCTACCGCTCGTTCAACACCGCCTTCAACACCATGATCATCACCCACGAGATCTGCCCCGGGCACTACCTGCAGCTCAAGCTCGCCGCCCAGGGCGCGCACCCGGTGCGGGCTCTGTTCGGTCCCACGGTGTTCGTCGAGGGGTGGGCCTCCTTCTGCGAGGAGATGACCCTGGACGCCGGCTGGGACGGCGACCGCCCCCTGACGCGCCTGGCCCACCTGCGCAAGCGACTGGAAAACGCGGTCCGGGCTTGTGTCAGCGTCCAGGTGCACTGTCATGGCTGGGACCGTGAGCGGCTCACCCGGTTCGCCGTGGACACGGGGCTGCTGCCGCCGCAGTTCGCCGAAAACCTCTGGGGCCGGGTGCTGGAGTCCCCGCTGCAACTGCCGTCCTATTTTCTGGGCTACCGCGGCTTCAGCGAGCTGTACCGCGCCGAGCGTCGGCGGCTCGGCGACCGGTTCAGCCTCCGGGCGTTCAACGACGCCGTGCTGCGCTCGGGCGGCGTCCCCCTGGACCTCCTGCCCGAGGTGCTGGCGGCAATACCGTAAGATTTTGAAAGCCATCAGACAGTTGATTGTTGATAGTTGATAGTTGATAGTTGATGGTTGATGGTTCGTGCTCGTAATCGTAATTCGTAATCGTGATCGTAATTCGTAATCGAGGCTCGAGACTCGAGGCTCGGGGCTCGTTCCCGTAACGCGGACATCGGACTTCGAGGGAGCCGGACATTCACCACGAAGTCACAAAGGGCACAAAGAGTCATTTCCATTTGTCATCTGTCATTTGGCATCTGTCATTCGTCATTTGGTCATCGATCATTTTTCATCGGTCATTGTAGCCCCCCGGCGACCCGCGGGACGCGGGTTGAACATGGGTAGCCCCGGGTGAAACCCGGGGTCCGTTCCGATCCGTCGTGATCCGGGGCGACCCGCGAAGCGGGGTCGAATATGAGGTTCGGGTGCGTAGAGGGGGCATGAGCGGTCCCGAAGCCCTCAGGCCAGCTGTCCATGGAATTCTCTCATTTTCATTGAGGTCTGGATCACATTCGACCCGCCTTGCGGGTCGCGCCCTGGCGATGGTCGGCGGTACTGACCCCGGGCTCGCGCCCGGGGCTACCAACATTCGACCCGCGGGACGCGGGTCGGGGGGTTGAGCATAACTGAAAAATGGGGCTCGTCTCCAAATAGCCAATAAAAAATACGCAATCATCAATAAGCAATAATATAATCGTACCTCCGGGCGGTCACGGCCGACGCGGGCTGTCAACGCATGGCCCTCCCAAAACGGCGGCGCCGCCGGATCCCCCGAGAGGCAGGAGACCATGGCGCGGAAACTGTTCACTCCCTTTCACCTGGCCGGCGAGGAGATCGTCATCGACCGGGAGCTGGCCGATGCCGCCGACCTGACAGCCTGGGCCGCGCGCTTCCAGCTCGGCACCGCGGGCTACCGCGATCTGGCCGACACCGCCGACCTGTTCAGCCTCGGCGTGCCGTTCAACCCGCTGACCATGGCCATCATGACCGAGGCCTCCTGCCGGCTCCTCGAGCCGGGCGCCACCATCCACCTGGGCGGCGAGGTCCGCGCCTGGACCCAGGAGCACATCGACCTGGCCGCCCGCATCTACGCCGCCCACGGCATCGCCTGCCGGCTGCGCGGCGACCGCGACGCCGACGGCCCCATCCGGACCACGCCCATCTGGCTCTCGTCGTTCGGCGTGTTCTATGAGGAACTGGCCGGCGGCGAAAACTTCACCGCCAGCCACTCCCAGAGCTTCAAGGGCGGCCGCAAGCCCATGGACGGGCGCGGCATGCAGCTGCTGGACGCCGCGGCCGCCATCGAGCAGGGCGTGCGCGACATCGTCGCCGCCGTGCGGCGCGACGGCCGCTACGTGATCAAGCTGGCCCCCTCGTTCTCGCCCCTGATCCGGGGCGACTTCGACGTGGTGGCGCCGTACGCCCGCTACCTCCAGACCATCGTGGACCGTGAGGCGCTGGCCGCGGTGACCGCCGCCGGCGCGGCCGGCTTCCGGGTGGCCGTCTCCACCCAGGGCGGGAGCATGGGGCGCACGTCCCGGCAGATCTTCGACCTGCTCGGCATTCCCACCGGACCCGGCGGCATCGTGGAGTATCTCCACTTCGCCGAGAGCCCCACCTACCACGGCATCGGCGTGGTGGACGGCGTCAACCACGGGGTGGACCCGGGCAAGTGGCAAATCTACAAAAACATCGGCGCCCAGGCGATCCTCCTCGGCGGACACGCCAGCGTCGTGTTCATCTGGGACCCGGACGGCGACCGCTTCAACATGGTCACCGTCGCCGACCCGGACACCGCCGCCCGGGCGCAGGCCAACGGCCTGGAGGTGGAGGCCGGCGACGCCGCCCGGAGCATCGTCTACTTCAAGCCCAACCAGATTTATCTCATGCTGCTGGCGTTCCGGCTGGAAAGCGCCCGGCGGCAGGGCCTGCTGGACCGGTGCCCCTGGCTCCTCATGGAGACCTACCCCACCAGCCGCTCGCTGGCGGAGCTGGCGGCGCGGTTCCGCGTGCCCACGTTCTTCACGCCGGTGGGCTTCAAGCACTTCGGCAACGCCTGCGCCCGCCTGGAGGAGCAGGAGCTGGCCGGCGCGGCGGAGCTGGCGCTCACCGACTCGCGCGGGCGCCGGCACACGTTCCCCGCGGGCACGCGCATCCTGCTCATGGCCGAGGAGAGCGGCGGCGCCGCCCTGGGCGGCACCGAGATGCTGCACAGCCGGAGCGGGGCGCGGTCCATGCTGGCGCTGAAAGAAAAGGACGCCTTCCAGGTGGGTGTCACCGCCATGGCGCTCGCCGGCCGGCTGCACCTCGACGGCTCCAGCTTCGCCCGCTACTACCTGGAGGTGCTGGAGCGGTACGACATCCGCCACCGCTTTTACGAGCGCCAGGACGTGACCCTGTTCGACGAGTCGCTCGCCGGCGCCGCCCGCGAGACGGCGATGGCCGAGGGGAACCGGAAGAAGGACCGGGCGGTGCGCTTCTTCCGCTCCCTGGCGGAGCGCCTCGGCCGCGGCGAGCTCAACCCCGGCGCCGTCACCCGGACCCTGCAGGAGCGCGGGCCGGCGGGGTTCGTGTTCCCCCCGGTCCAGGACGTCTGCTGGGCCGGCGACGGGACGCTGATTGAATTCGACGGCCTCTGGTGGCAGCTCCGCGCCTCGGGCACCGACGCGGTGCTCCGCTACTACGCCGAGGGAAAGCTGCGCGAGGAAGTCCGCTGGCTCAATGACGCCCTGATGCGCCTCGACGTGTCGGAGTAGGGAGGCCGCCCGCCGTCTATGCTGGTCAAACTGGAAAACATCGGGCGCTACTTTCCCGAGGTGGACCTCTTCGCCGGGGTCAACCTCCAGCTCAACGACGGCGACCGCGTCGGGCTGGTGGGCCCCAACGGCTCGGGCAAGAGCCAGCTCCTGGCCATCATCGCCGGCGAGACCGTCCCCGACGAGGGGCGGGTGGAGCGCCGGTCGCGCCTGCGCATCGGCCGCCTGGCCCAGGAGGTGCGGGTGGACGGCGGCGGCAGCGTCCGCGACGCGGCGCTGGAGGTGTTCCGCCCCCTGATGGAGCTGGAGGCGGAGATCCGCCGGCTGGAGGAGGCGCTGACCCACGCCGCGCCGGACGAGCTGCCGGAGCTCATGGTCCGCTACGGCGCGGCCAAGGACAGCTACGAGCGGGGCGACGGCTACGCCTTCCGCGCCCGCGCCGTGGCTGTGCTCCACGGCCTCGGCTTCGGCGACGCCGACCTGGACATGCCGTGCACACGCCTGTCCGGCGGCCAGCTCAACCGTCTCGGCCTGGCCCAACTCCTGCTGCAGAAGCCCGACCTCATGCTCCTGGACGAGCCCACCAACCACCTGGACCTGCCGGCGATCCGCTGGCTGGAGGAGTACCTGCAGGGGTGGGACCGCGGCTTCATCGTGGTCTCCCACGACCGCTACTTCCTCGACCGCGTGGTGAACCAGGTGTGGGAGATCGCCAACCGCCGGATCACGAGCTGGCCGGGCAACTACACCCGCTACCAGCGCGACCGCCACAAGCAGCTGGAGCAGCAGCGCCGCGAGTACCAGCGCCAGCAGGAGTTCATCGACAAGACCGAGGATTTCATCCGGCGCAACATCTACGGCCAGAAGACCCGGCAGGCCCAGAGCCGCCGCAAGATGCTGGCCAAGCTCGAGGTCATCGAGCGGCCCACCGTGGACACGCGCCGGATCCACCTGGACCTGTCCGGCGTGAGCCGCAGCTCCGAGACCGTCCTGGTGCTGGACCACCTGGCCGTCGGCTACGGCGCGCCGCTGGTCCGGTTTCCGTTCGAGATGACGGTGCTCGCCGGCGAGCGCATCGGCATCATTGGCGAGAACGGCACCGGCAAGACCACCTTCTTCCGCACGATCCTCGGCCGGCTCGCCCCCGCCGGCGGGAGCTTCGCCTGGGGCCGCAACATCTCGGTGGGCTACTTCGACCAGAAGATGGAGTCGCTGGCCGGATCGCCCATCCAGGAGATCCAGCTGCTGGACCCGCTGGCGGCCGAGGGCGACCTGCGCACGTTTCTCGCCCGCTTCGGCTTCCACGACGATGACGTGTTCAAGCCGCTGGAGGTGCTCAGCGGCGGCGAGAAAAACCGCCTGCTGCTGGCGCGCCTCATCTTCGGCCGGCACAACGTGCTCGTGCTGGACGAGCCCACGAACCACCTGGACATCCCCGCCCGCGAGCAGCTCGAGGAGGCGCTCGAGGACTACCCGGGCACGCTGGTGGTCATCACCCATGACCGCTATTTCCTGGACCGGATCATCCAGAAAATCATCCGGATCGGGGCCGGCACCGCCGAGCTGTTCCACGGCAACTACTCGGAGTTCGAGGCGTGGGGGGCGCGGCGCGCGGCCGCGCCCGCCGCCGCCGCGGCCGGCCGGCCGGCGACGGCCGCCAGGGCGCGCGAGCCGGAGGAGCGCCCCCGCCCTGCGGGACTTTCGAAGAACGAGCGCGTCCGACTGGAACGGCTGCTGGCCGACCTCGAGTCGCGGATCGAGGCGGCCGAGGCGCGGCAGACGGACATCGAGCGGATCCTCACCGAGCCGCCCCCCGGCATGATCGGCGCCGAGCTGGCGCGCCTGGGACACGAGTTCGAGACCGTGGGCCGGGAGATCGAGGCGCTCATCCGGGAATGGGAATCGGTCGGCGAGCGGCTCGGCTGAATGTAGTCAGGATGGTTGATAGTTGATAGTTGATGGTTATTGGTTGAGGGTTGTTGGGTTGTGGGTTCGTGCTCGTAATTCGTAATCGTCATCGTAATCGAGGCTCGAGACTCGAGGCTCGTTCCCACCAAGCGGACATCGGACTTCGGACATCGGACAGCCTGGGTTCACCGCCGAGGCGCAGAGGATGCAGAGTCATTTTATGTTCTGAACTCTGACCGAGCCCCGTCTCCCCATTCACCCATTCACCGATTCACCGATCCACATCGTGTGGCACGATCGACCGGCCGGCAAGAGGGAGATACCGCGACCGGGAGGGAGCGGCGCGAAAGCCCTCCCCGCCAATTCCGCGGAGCCCGCGATACCATTCCATCACCCGCGGGAGTTGCACCTCTGATCAAGATTCTCCCCGCCTCGCCGGATCGGTGACAGCAGTCAGAGACCCGGCGATCCGGCTGCGGTGGTCAACGGACGCCGACGGAGTGGTGCGGCGCCTGGGGTAAGATACCGCGAGGGCCCCTTTCCGCCGCTCGCTCCCGCTCGCGGTACCTCCGCTGTGCCAATCGGTTGATTTTGCCAGTTATACCGGTTAATCGGTGAATCGGCGAGTCGGTGAATGGGTGGAATTGGGGAACCTGGGAGGTGGGGGCGAGGATCTGGGAGCGGGGATCTGGTATTAGGAACAAGGTCCCAGGTCCGAAATCCGATAACCGAGGGTCGATATCCGATAGCCGATGTCCGGTGTTCGATTTCCGAAGTCTGAGGTCCGACATCCGCATGACGGGAACGAGCCTCGAGCCTCGATTACGATCACGATCACGATTACGATAACGATTACGAGCACGACGGGCGATGTTCGATGCCCGCCGCCGCGAAAAACGCTTTGAATCTCCCCCGCGCTGGCCCTACAATCGCGCCATGCATCCGATCCTCCCGCCGGCAGGTGTGGGTTGAGCGCGTTCCTGGAACTCCAGGACGTCGCCAAGGCCTTCGGCCGCATCCGGGCCGTAGACGGCGTCTCCCTCACCGTGGGCCGCGGCGAGTTCTTCTCACTTCTCGGGCCCAGCGGCTGCGGCAAGACCACCCTGCTGCGCATCATCGCCGGCTTCGAGACGCCCGACGCCGGCCGGGTCCTCCTCGACGGCAAGGACATCACCGCGCTGCCGCCCAACCGCCGCCCCGTCAACACCATCTTCCAGAGCTACGCCCTCTTCCCCCACCTGACCGTCCGTGAGAACATCGGCTTCGGGCTGCGGGTGGCCCGCCGCTCCCGGCGCGAAATCGACGAGGCGGTGGACCGGATGCTGGCGCTCATCCAGATGGAGGGGCACGCCCACAAGCGGCCCGACCAGATCAGCGGCGGCCAGAAACAGCGCGTGGCGGTGGCCCGGGCGCTGGTGAACCAGCCGCTGGTGCTGCTGCTGGACGAGCCGCTGGCGGCGCTGGACCTGAAGCTCCGCCAGCGGATGCTCATGGAGCTGGACCTGATCCACGACCAGGTGGGCATCACCTTCCTCTACGTCACCCACGACCAGGGCGAGGCGATGAGCCTGAGCGACCGGATCTCGGTCATGGACCGCGGCCGCGTCCTCCAGACCGGCACGCCGGCGGAGATCTACGAGGCGCCGCGCAGCTCCTTCGTGGCCGCCTTCATCGGCGACACCAACTTCTTCGAGGGGCGCGTCGGTGAGCTGGACGGCGACTACTGCCGGCTGGCCATCCCCGGCTTCGCCGACGTGCGCTGCTACAACGACAAGCAGCTGGGGATGGACCAGTCCGTGTTCCTGAGCGTCCGGCCCGAGAAGCTCCACATCGCCCGCGAGGCGCCCGCCGCCAAGCCGTCCATCAACGCCTACCAGGGCCGGGTGGACGACGTGATCTACCTCGGCGCCCTGACCAAGTACTGGGTGCGCGTCGACGGCCACCGCCTGGCCGTCCACCGCCAGCACAGCCGTTTCCTGCTCGACGAGCGGCCCATCGTGTGGGGCGAGACGGTCTGGATCTCGTGGCACGCCGACGACGGCTACATGCTGGAGCGCTTCAGCGAGGCGGACGCCCGCCTGGTGGAGCGCCCGCCGGAGAAGGTCGGCGACGTGCCCGACGACGCGCCCGCCGGCGAGGACGCCCCGTGAACCGCCCCCTGCGCGACCGGCTGCCCGAATGGCTCGTGACGCTGCCGCCCATGGGCTGGCTGGCGGCGCTGTTTCTGCTCCCCACGGCGCTCATCTTCGCCATCAGCCTGCGGCCGGCCGACCCGTTCGGCGGCATCGGGGCGGGCTGGACGCTGGACCATGTCCGCGCCCTGGCCACTCATCACTATGCCGTCATCGCCGCGCGGACCGTGCTGTTCAGCCTGCTCACCACCGCGATCTGCCTGTTCCTGGCGCTGCCCACCGGCTACTACATCGCCCGGGCGCCCGGGCGCTGGCGCCAGACGCTGCTGCTGCTGGTGGTGGTGCCGTTCTGGACGAGCTTCCTGATCCGCATCTTCGCCTGGAAGGTGCTGCTCCACCCCGACGGGCTCTTCAAGCAGGCGCTGGCGTTCCTCCACCTGGTCCCCGCCGACGCCGCCCTGCTGTACCATCCGCCGGCGGTGCTGCTGGTCATGGTGTACACCTGCCTGCCGTTCGCCATCCTGCCGGTGTATGCCGCGGCGGAGAAGTTCGACTTCCAGCTCCTCGAAGCGGCGCGGGATCTCGGCGCCGGCCGCTTCCAGGCGTTCATGCGCGTGTTCGTGCCGGGCATCCGCCGCGGCGTGCTCACCGCGGTGCTGGTGGTGCTCATCCCGGCGCTCGGCACATACGTCATCCCCGACCTCGTGGGTGGCCCCACCTCGGAGATGATCGGCAACAAGATCGCCCAGCGCGTGTTCGTCGACCGCAACCTGCCCCACGCCGGCGCGCTGGCGGCGCTGCTCACCCTGGGCGTGCTGCTGCCCATGGCGGCGGTGCTCGTGCTGCAGGCGCGCGGACGGCGGCGGGCGCCGACCGACGAGGAGGGGCTGTGACCCGGAGCCGCTTCCCCATCGTGGTCACGTACGCCGTGCTGGCCTTCTTCTACCTGCCCATCCTGGTGCTGGTGGTCAACTCGTTCAACGCCTCCCGCTTCGGCAGCACCTGGGGCGGCTGGTCGCTCGGCTGGTACGAGCGGCTGTTCAGCCACCGCGAGATCTGGGAGGCGCTGCAGAACACCCTCATCGTGGCCGTGGCGGCCACCGCCGCCTCGGTGGTGTTGGACACCCTGGCCGCCTTCGCCCTGCACCGCTGGCAGAGCCGGCTCCAGCGCGCCCACTTCACCCTGATCTACACCCCGCTGGTGGTGCCCGAGATCCTCATGGGCATCAGCCTGCTCTTTTTCTTCGCCGCGCTGGGGATGCCGCTCGGGCTGATCACCATCACCCTGGCCCACATCACCTTCTGCGTCAGCTACGTCGCCCTGGTGGTGCTGGGCCGGCTGCAGGACTTCGACTGGGCGGTGGTGGAGGCGGCCCAGGATCTGGGCGCCGGCTGGTGGACCACCGTGCGGCGCGTGCTGCTGCCGCTGCTGGCGCCGGGCATCGTCGCCGGCGCGCTGCTGGCGTTCACACTGTCGGTGGACGACTTCGTGATCACCTTTTTCGTGGCCGGGCCGGGTTCCACTACCCTGCCCATCCAGATTTACAGTATGATCAAACATGGCTCACCCCCGGTCATCAACGCGCTGTCCACGCTGCTGCTGGCGGTGACGTTCGCCGCGGTGTGGCTGAGCCGCCGCCTGACGGAGGAAAACCGATGAGCCCAATCACTCGCATCCTGTCCGCGGCCGCCCTGGCCGCCGCCCTGCTGCTGGCGCCCGCGTGCACGCGGGAGACGCCGGTGCTCCACATCTACACCTGGGCCGACTACATCAAGCCCGAGCTCGTCCAGCGCTTCGAGGCGGAGCACGGCTGCCGGGTGCAGATCGACACGTTCGACTCCAACGAGGCGATGTACGCCAAGCTCAAGGCCGGCGGGGGCGGCTACGACCTGATCACCCCGTCGAGCTACATGGTCAAGGTTATGCACAAGCAGACCATGCTGCTGGCGCTGGACCACGCCCGGCTCCCCAACCTCAGCCACATCGACCAGTCGTACCTCAAGGTGGCGCTGGACCCCGGGATGCACCACAGCGTGCCGTACATGCTCACCACCTCAGGCATCGCCTACCTCAGGAGCAAGCTCGCCGACGTCGAGCCCAGCTGGGGCGTCTTCGACCGGACCGACCTGGCCGGCCGCGCCACCATGCTCAACGACATGCGCGAAACCATCGGCGGCGCGCTCAAATTCCTCGGCTACTCCCTGAACACCACCGACGAGGAGCAGCTGGCGGAAGCCCAGGCCGTGGTCATCCGCTGGAAGCGGCACCTGGCCAAGTTCGAGAACGAACAGTACAAGACCGGCCTGGCCTCGGGCGAGTTCCTCCTGGTGCACGGCTACAGCGGCGACATCTTCCAGGTGCAGGCGGAGAACGACGACATCGCCTTCGTCATCCCGAAGGAGGGCACGTCCATCGCCTGCGACGATCTGGTGATCCCCGCCGGCGCGCAGCAGGCGGAACTGGCGCACGCGTTCATCAACTTCCTGCACGATCCGGCGGTGGCCGCGGAGAACTCCAACTTCATCCGCTACCTCTGCCCCAACACCGCCTGCTACCCCATGCTCGACGCGGAGCTGCGGAACGACCCGGCGGTGTTCGTGCCGGAGGCGATCCGGGCCCGCTGTGAGGTGATCGACGATCTCGGCGCCGCCAACGCGCTCTACACGAAGGTCTGGGACCAGGTCAAGGCGGCGGACTAACGCGACGACGGCTGCCGGCCGCAGTCCGCGGCGACCGGTTGCGCTGAAAGATATCCGGCGGTCCGCAAACAGGGCGTTCGATAATCATCTTTCGGACGGGGAGTGGAATATGAGCGAATCCGCCCAACCGACGGACGATACCGTTCCGGCGCCGGGAGAACCGATCCCGGACGTCGTCGCGCCGGCGCCCGCCCCGCCGGCCGCACCGACCCGGCTGGAGCCGGTGGCCGCGCCGGAGCGCCTGGCCGCCGTGGACGTCCTGCGCGGCGTGGCCCTGCTCGGCATCCTGGTGATGAACATCTACGCCTTCGCCATGCCCTCGATGGCGTACATGAACCCGCTGGTCTGGGGCGGCGACACCGGCGCCGACATCTGGACGTGGATCGTCACCCACCTGCTGTTCGACCAGAAGATGATGACCATCTTCTCCATGCTCTTCGGCGCCGGCCTGGTGCTGCTGGACCAGCGGTCCGCCGCCCGCGGCGCCAAGCTCGGGGGCGTCTTCTACCGCCGGGTGCTCGTGTTGCTGGCGTTCGGCTTGCTGCACGCCTACCTGCTCTGGTACGGCGACATCCTGTACAACTACGCCCTCTGCGGCATGCTGCTCTTCCTGTTCCGCCGCGTGCGCCCGCGCTGGCTCATCGCCGTGGGCGCCGCGGCCATCGTGGCGGCGGCGCTGGCCTACAGCGCCACGGGCGGCTTCTTCATGCTCGCCCGGAAGACCGCGCACGAAGCCGCTGCGGCCCGCGCGGCCGGCCGCACGCCCACGGAGTTCCAGCAGGCCATGGAAAAAACATGGCCGGAGCTTCAACTGGAGTTCGAACCGACCCCCGCGGAGCTTCAGCGGCAGATCCAGGTTTACCGCGGCTCATGGGTCGGAATCTTCATGGACCGGCTGCCGCTGGTGCTCCAGATCCAGATTTTCATGACCCTCATGGTTCTCACCTGGCGCCTGGGCGGGATCATGCTCATCGGCATGGCCCTGATGAAGCTCGACGTGTTCAGCGCCCGCCGCTCCCCCGCCTTCTACCACCGGCTCATGCTGGCCGGATACGGGCTGGGCTTCCCCCTCGTGGGGCTGGGAATGTGGGACCTGTTCCGCACCCGTTTCGATTTCATCCACAGCTTTCTGGTGGCCGGGCACTTCAACGGGGTGGGGAGCCTGCTGGTGGCGCTGGGCCACGTGGGGCTGGTCATGCGGCTGTACCAGGCCGGCGTTCTGTCGGCGCTGCAGCGGCGCCTGGCCGCCGTGGGCCGGATGGCGCTCACCAACTACCTGGCCCAGACCGTCATCGCCACCACCATCTTCTACGGCTACGGCTTCGGCCTCTTCGGTGCCGTCCCCCGTTTCCCCCTCATGGGTTTCGTCGTCGCGATCTGGGCGGTGCAGCTGTGGTACAGCCCGCTCTGGCTGAAGCGCTTCCGCTTCGGTCCGGCGGAGTGGCTCTGGCGCTGGCTCACCTACGGCCGCCGCCCGCCCCTGCGGCTGGGAGTTGAGGGTTGATGGTTCGTGCTCGTAATCGCAATTCGTAATCGTAATCGTACTCGTAATCGTACTCGTAATCGTGATCGTAATTCGCCATCTAGACTCGAGGCTCGTTCCCGTAACGCGGACATCGGAAATCGGACTTCGAGGGAAGCGGACATTCACCACGAAGTCACGAAGGGAACAAAGAGACATTTCCATTTGTCATCTGTCATCTGAAAGTTGTCATTGGTCATTGATCATTTTTCATTTGTCATTGCAGCCCTCCGGCGACCCGCGGGACGCGGGTCGAACATGGGTAGCCCCGGGTGAAACCCGGGGATTATTCCGCCACGTCGTGAGCCGGGACGACCCGCGAAGCGGGGTCGAATATGAGGTTCGGTTGCGTAGGGGGGACATGAGTGGTCCCGAAGCCCTCAGGCCAGCCGTCCATGGTACTCTGTCATTTTCATCGAAGTCTGGATCACATTCGACCCGCCTTGCGGGTCGCGTCCTGGCGACGGTCGGCGGCACCGACCCCGGGCTCGCGCCCGGGGCTACCAATATTCAACCCGCCCGGCGGGTCGGGGGCTTGGGCTCGACGCTCACCCCGCCCGATGCCTCAATCCGGCCGCATGCTTTCACCGCGAAGGCGCGCCCGGCGCGGAGTCGACTGTTAACAGAAACCCACAGACGCTTCGCGCCACTCCAGAGCTCGGACTGCAGCCGGATCCCGCCGCGCGAGCCTCGGCCGGATCGCTGCACCAACCGGCAATCGCGGCCTGCGTCCGGCCCGGAACGACGGATTCCGATTACCTCCTGTCTGTTGACTGTTGGCTGTCCACTTTCACAAACGAGACTTCTGCGCCAATCTGAAAGTACCTCGCGCTGCTGCCGTGCGCGAGCTCGGCTACGGCAGGATCAGCCGATCTGCTGATGCATCCGCCCCGCATCATCCGGATTCCGTCGCAACGTACCGCACGAACATCCAATCGCCTGACACTAAAATCCTCACGGACTGCCCCCGGAATCTCCTCGATCTTGCAGATGGAACTCGCGGCCGGAGGCCGCGAGGTACTGACGGCCGCCAGGCCGCGAGGTACTGACGGCCGCCAGGCTGCGAGGTCCTCCGGACTCCGTCACCGCTCGAACTTCACGTCGCCCACCGTCACCGTCTCGTCCGTTTCCGCCAGGCGGAGGGTGATGGAGCGACGGCGCTCCGTGGTCCGGCCGAAGTCGGTGTAGATGTCCACCTGGAGCGTCACCGGCGCCGCGAGTTTCTGCCGGTTCGTGCCGTAGTAGTGCGCGGCAACCGTGTACGCGCCCGCCGCCGCCTTCCGGATCAGGTATTCCTCCGGGCCGTAGCCGTCCGTGAAATCCCGGGAGATGCGCCCGCCGGCGGCCGACCGGTTGTGGTTGTAGCGGACTGTCTCCCCGCCCGGCTCGGTCACGCGGAGGTCGATGTCGGTGGCGTCGCTGTCCCAGGTGAGGACGATGCGCAGGTCCACGTCCAGCAGCTGCACCAGCTCCGGCGCGATGGGAAGGTCCGAAACGCCGCCCGCCCGGGCCGCCGGGATCAGGGCGTTGGCTTCCATCAGGGCGATCAGCTCGATCCCCGCGAACCGGTCCCAGTCGCCCAGGATCACCCGGTTGAGGAGCCGGAGCGCCTCGGCGTGCTCCCCGCGCCGGGCCTGCACCAGGGCCAGGTCCCGGAACGACTGCGGCTCCTCGGGCCGAAGCTCCGCCACGCGCGCCAGGATTTCCCGGGCCCGGTCCAGCTCGTCGGCCTGCTCCAGACGGCGGGCCAGCACCCGCAGCAGCCGGGCGTCCTCGAGGGTGAGCTCGGCCAGGTTGGACAGCACCCGGAGCCCCTGCTCCCGCAGCCCCTTGGCGTAGAAGATGTCGGCGCAGTCGACGTAGAAACCCGGCACGTCAGCGTACGCCGCCCGGTGCTCCAGGTAGACGGCGTCCATCGCCGCCGGTTCGGCGGCCCGCAGGGCGTGGACGTACGGCAGGTCCGGCGCCCACTCGCGGAGCGCCACCTCGCCGCCGCGGCCATGGCGCGCCACGGCCGTCCCCGCACTTTCATCCGAGTGACTCCCTCCGACACCACCGGCAACCCCGCCGACAATCCCGCCGACCACTCCCGCTGCGGCGATACTCATTCCATCAACCACGACATCCGATCCGTCAACATCCGTTGACGAAGCCACGACGATTTCTTCCATGATCTCGGCCAATGTCAGCATCACATTCTGCGTCCGCGTCACCCCCGCCGCGATGTCGATCCCGGTCATCGTGACGGGCTTGAATCCATCCAGCGCAGCATGCAGTTGGTATTCTCCTGCCGGCAGCGCGATGAAGCGGTACGCGCCCGCCTCCCCCGTGACCGCGATTCGTCCCCTTTCCCCAGCAGCGGTGAGGGTCAGGGTGACACCCGGGATCACGTTGCCCGCATCGTCTTTCACCGTACCCAGCAGGACACCGCCCCCCCGCACCTCGGGAAGTTGGGACGCGGGCGGCCTGGGCGAGGTGGCAGGCGACGCGACGCCGCCCGACGGGAGCGTGGGCAGGGTCCGTGCGTCCGCCGCCCTTTCCTTGCCGGGTTTCGGTTCGTTTTTAAACTCCTTCTGCCACCAGGCGACGCGCTCCGACCAATCGTTGATGAGTTGGGCGATCTTGCGTTGCTCCGCGTCCGCTTGTTCCTTCCGCTTTTCGCTCACGCGCTGCGCGTATGCCTCCCGCCATTCAGGGAAGCACGCCGGCGGCTCCACCTCGAACTCGATATACTGGTCCAGCCGCTCCAGCACCAGCAGCGACGTGCCGGGGGTCACCAGGCCGTATCGCCGGCCCAGTTCCACCAGCTCCGCCCGGTTCCGCTCCGGGAACGCCATCAGCTCCCGCACCTTCCGCTGGGCCCAGTACGTGCGGAGCAGCTCCCCCGCCGGGGCGCCCTCGCGGTCGACCTGGAACCGCACGGAGCGCGCCTCCGCGCGGCCCCGCGGGTCGGGCCCCGCCCCCCCCCCCGGGGGGCCCCCCCGGCGGCCCGCCAGGATCACGGCCCCCGCCACGGGGCAGCCGGTCGCCGGGAGCAGCTGGTCCACCTGCGCCGGATCGCACGCCGCGCGCCGCAGCAACAGGGGCGCCCGCCCGACACGCGCCGCCGCCGCCGCCGGATCCACCGCGGCGAGGTGGACGTACTCGCCCCCGCTGCTCTCGGCCACGTGCCGCAGCAGGGGATGGTTGGCCGCCGGGTCCGCCGTGACCGCGTACACCGGGGCGGCGAACGCGCCGGGCATCTCCGAGCCGAAGGTGGAGTTCCCGTCGCTGAACAGCAGGATGACCGAGGGCGGCCGCGCCGCCGGCGGCACGGCCAGGCACCCCAGCTGCGTCCCGCCGTCATAGGCCACCGCCGCCAGCGCCGCCTCCAGCGCCCGGGTGTCGCCGTTGGTGACGGAGACCGTCTGCGGCGGCGCCTGGACGTTGCGGAACGCCACCAGCTCCACGGCCACGCTCCGGTTCTTGAACCGGCCGAAGTACGCCCGCAGCAGCTCCAGCTCCCGCGAACGGTCGGCGCGGGCCCGGGAGCCGGAGGCGTCCCAGAAGATGACCACGCGGTCGGGCGCCGCCGCCGGCTCCGCCCCGACCGCCCCGCCGCCCGGCTCGTCGAGGATGCAGAAGTAGTGCCAGCCGTCGGCCGACTGCTCCACCACCACGCGCCGGTCGTCGGCGCGGGGGATCTCCACGACCAGGTCCTCCGCCAGCCGGACGTTGGACGCCCGGTACTCCGCCGTGCGCTCCGCCGGCCCCTCCTGGAACAACAGCCGGGCCGGACCAGCGGCGACGATGGCCGGCGCGGCGCCGGCCTGCCGGACCGACATCTTGAGCCGGAACGCGGACACCTTCCCTTCAAACGCCAGGGGCAGGCGGTAGGCGAACGCCCGTTCTCCGATTTCCAGCTCCGCCAGGTAGCGGACCATGATCGTCCGCTTCCCCTTCGCCGGCAGCGGATAGACCCGGGTGCGGAAGTTGTTCCCCTTGACCCATTCCACCAGGCCGGGATCCACCCCCCGGCGGACCACCGTCTCGAACACCCGCTGCGCCTTCGCCTTTTCCACCACCACGCCGTCCACCATGTGGCCGTCCACGTCGAGGGCATAGCCGCTCACCGTGGCGCCCTCCGGCAGCGGGAAGATCAGCTCCCCTTCCAGCACCCGGCTGTGGGGATTGCGATACGTCATGGTGAGCCGCGTCTCGGCGATGTACCCCACGATCGCCACGTCCACCGTCAGCTCGTCCAGGACCATGGCCTTCGGCTGGCCATCCTCCCGCACCACCAGGCGCGGCGACTGCGCCGCCGCCGGCGCCGTGAGCGCCAGCAGGACGGCGAAGATGCCCGCCAGCCCGACCATCCACGAATTGCCCGCATGTCGTTCGTTCATGATCTCACCTCGCCCGAATGTTGTCACCAGCCCGGCAGCGACGGTTGTGCGCGCCATCGGAACACCGCGGCGGCCGCCGGGGTCATCGCCAGGTCCAGCCGCAGCCGCTCGCCGGGGCGGAGCCAGAGGCCGACGACGGCGCACGGGTGGAAGCCCGCCTTCTCGGCCGCCAGGTCGTAATGCCCGGGGGCCAGCTCCGCGCACCGGTAGGCGCCGTCACGGCCGGTGACGGCGGTGCGCGCCGCGCCGGTGTCCAGCCGGGTGACGGTCACCGTCACCCCGGCGATGCCGCGGCCCGCCGGGTCCGTCACCCGCCCCCCGATGCCGGCGGACCAGTCGCCGGCGCTCCCGGCGGTCCAGAGGCCCACCCAGAGCCAAAAGCCCAGTGCGGTCACCCGGCGCAGCGCGATGCGCGTCACCATGTCGGCCTCCTCGCCCGTTCTCGTCGTCTGTCATCTTTGACACCCGCGGCCGGCGTCTGTCGCCAACGGCGCAGACCGGCTGTACTGCATGCAGTCTAGAGCGGAATGAAAAGGGCGGGAACCGGCAACTATGTCGGATTTTGCGCCCGCTCCGCTGCCGGGGCGACACCGGCGCCGGGAGGCGACATCTGGTTGATTTTCAGCGTATTGCCGGCTGGCGCGTCCGGGCGTGCGGCGGAGCGGGGTGGTAAGAATGTCCGGCGCGGCGGGCCGGCTCATCCCCGGCGGATCTGGGACGGGAGCCGGCCGTATATTTTGCGGAACACCCGGCTGAAGTAGACCGGATCGGAAAACCCCAGCCGCTCGGTGAGCACGCGGACCGTCGGCGGCGGATCGCCCTCGGTGAGGAGGCGGAACGCCCGGTGCATCTTCTCGTGAGTCAGGGCGTCGTGGACGGTGATGCCTCGTTCGCCGCGGAACCGCTCGGCGAAATGGGTGCGGCTGTAACCGAAGGCGTCGGCCAGCGACTCCAGGGTCAGCCGGCGAAGCGTCGGGTCGGGGCAGGTCTTGATGTGTTGGACGACGCGCTCGCCCAGCCCCTCGCTGGCCAGGTCGTCTTCCATGCGGCGGAGCAGAGCGGCGATGTCCGCCCGGAAGGCCCGCAGCCGCCGCTCCGGCGGCACCTCGCCCCGCCACCCGCCCGCCAGCTCGGCCTTCCAGCGGGTGATCCGGTCGGGATTGCCGTCGCCGAAACCGTGCAGGAGCGAGTCGAGCAGGGCGTCCAGGTGCGTGGTGAGCTCGGCGGGGCGCGGCGCGAACTGCTCCACCAGGAACGACACGCAGGTATCCAGCTCGGCCTGGAAGGCGTCGCGCCCGTGCAGGAAAAACTGGCGCGACAGGAACCGGGCCATGTTCAGGGTGCGGGTCAGATATCGCGGCATGGCGCCTCGCTCGCGGCGGATTCGATCCGGTCCAGCCACGCCCGGATGGCGGCGGGGTCCGCCGGGCGGCGCGCCGGCTCCCGGGCGATCATCGCCAGCGCCAGCTCGGACAGCGCCGCCGGGACGTCCGGGTTGACCTCGGCCGGCGGCACCGGCTCCTCGCTGAGCACGGCGTACAGCATGCCCGCCGGATCGTCGGCGGCGCCGGCAAACGGCGGGGCGCCCGTGAGCATCTCGTAGAGGATCACACCCAGTGCATAGGCGTCCACCCCGGCGTCCTCGCGGCCGCCGCTCCCCAGGTACTCCGGCGGCAGGTAGGCGATGGTCCCCGCCGGCACGCCCAGCCCCGTCCGGGTGCGCTGGTCCGCCGGCCGGGCCAGCCCGAAATCCAGCACCCGGACGCGCACCGCGCCATCCGTGGCCGCTTCTCCCTCGGCCGGCGGCGCGGGCACCAGGAAGACATTGTCCGGTTTGAGATCGCGGTGCATCACCCCGGCGGCGTGGATCGCCTCCACCGCCGCCAGCAGCTGCCGGAATACCTCCATCGCGCGCCGCGGCGGCAGCCCCTCCGGCGGAATGGACGCGCGGAGGCTGCGGCCCCGGCAGAACTCCATGGCGTACCAGAGGCGGCCCTGGTCCTCGCCGCGCCGGAACACCCGCACCACCGCCGGGTGGTCGATGCGCTCGCAGGCCAGCCCCTCGCGGATGAACCGCCGGCGCGATTCGTCATCTTCGGACGCGGGCTCCAGGATCTTGACCGCCGCTTCCTGTCCGGTCTGCCGGTGGACGGCGCGCCAGACCGTTCCCATGCCGCCTTGCCCGATTCGCTCCACCAGGCGGTAGGGGCCCACCTGGTGGCCGGCGCGCCACTCCCGCAGCAACCGGCGGATGCTTTGCACGGCCGCGCGCCCGGCGAGCACGGCGGCCGCCAGCGCCAGCAGGGCCGCGACCTGGAACCAGGTGGTCCGCCACAGGGGCGCGCGGACGGTGAACGGCACCACCAGCGCGTCCGGCCCCCACGCGCCGTCCCGCAGCCGGGCCTGGAGCCGGAGCGTGTAGTCGCCCGGCGGCAGGGCGGCGTAGCGCACCCGCCGGTCGGCAAACGGCGCGGACCATTCGGCGTGGAATCCGTCCAGGCGGCAGCGGAACCGCACCTTCTCCGGATCCCGGTAGTTCAGCGCGGCGAAATGAAACTCCAGATCGCGCACGCCGGGCGCCACCGTCCGCCCGCCGGACGGCATGGCCTGGTTGTCGGCCGTGATCCCGAGCAGATGCACGGGCGGCGGCGGCGGCGGATCCAGCAGCCGCTCCGGTTGCACCACGCACAGGCCCCGGCTGGTGCAGAACCAGAGGCGCCCGTCGGACGACCGGCAGCCGCCGGGCAGGCATTCCAGGCTGCGCATGCCGTCGTCGATGCCGTAGTGGACGCACACCACCGGTTCCTGCCCGTCAGCCGCGGCATGGAGCTGGCGCTGCGACGCCCGGAAGATCCCCTGCGGACTGGCCATCCAGAGATTCCCCGCGCCGTCGTCGACAATGCCGAGCACGGTGTCGTGCCAGAGTCCCTGGCGCTTTGTCACGGACCGGATCCGGCCGTCCTGCAGCCGCAGTAGTCCGGCGCCGGCGGTGCCGGCCCAGACGGTGCCGTCGGCGTCGGCGTGCAGGCACACCGCTTCCACGCCGTCGGGCCCCGCCGGCCGGAGGGCGCCGTCATGCAGCCGGGCCACCCCGCCGCGCGTCGCCGCCCAGACGCCGCCACCGGGCGCCGCCGTCAGGTCGAACACCTGGTTGAGCGGCGAACCGATGGGACCGCGGTGCGCCGTCAGCGCGCCGCGCTCCACCCGGGCGACGCCGTGCCCGGCGGTGCCGGCCCAGACGGCGCCGTCGCGATCCGCGCACACCGCGTAGACGACTCCCGGCGGCCGCCCGTCCGCCAGCCGGACGCCGGCCAGTCCGTCATCCCGAGCCCGGATCAAGCCCTGCCGTGTGGCCAGCCAGAGCCCGCCTTCCGGCGCCGGCAGGATGTCGTACACCCACGCGCCGGACAACTCCTGCGCCTTGAACGCCGCCACGCGGCCGCCCGGGATCTTGTTCAGGCCGTTGTCGGTGCCGGCCCAGATGTGCCGGTTCTTCCCCTCCGCCACGGCGAGCACCCGGTCGCTGCGCAGGCCCTGCGTCCGGCCGAAGGTGACGATGGCCTCCTCCCGGAGACGCACCAGACCCAGCGCGGTGCCGATCCACAAGTTGTCTTCCCGATCCGCCAGCAGGCAGATCACCCGGTTGTCGGGCAGGCCGTTCGCGGCATCGAGAATTTCCATGCGTCCGCCGCTCACGCGGAACACGCCCCGGCGGGTGCCGAACCAGATCGTGCCGTGTCGGTCCTCGAGGATGGGCGGCGGCATCCGAATCCGGTCGTGATAGCCCGGACCGGCGGTGGAAATTTCGTAGCACGCGCCGTCGGGGCTCTGGATCAGGACCGATTCGACCGGCTCGCCGGAGGCGCCGTCCACCTCGGCGCCCGCGATGCCCAGCCACAGGCCGCCCCGACGGTCACGGAGCGCCATGCGCAGGTTGCGCACCGCGCCCGGTCCCGGCGGCGTCAACGGCTCCGGCGCGCCGCCGCCGAGCCGCGTGAGCCGGCCGTCGGCGGTGCTCACCCAGACGCCGGCCCGCGAGTCGGCGCCCAGTCCCGAGATCATGTTGGAGGGGAGGCCGTCGGCCGTGGTGAAGGGGGTCAGCCGGCCGTCCCGCCACCGGAAGACGCCCCGGTCGCGGGTGCCCGCCCACAGGGCGCCGTCCGGATCCACCACCAGCGCGGTGATTTCCGGATTCCCCCGGCCCAGGGCAAACGGAGGGCGCGCCAGCCGTCCGTCCCGCCACTCCAGCAACCCGATGTCCCGGGTGCCGATCCAGAGATCGCTCGCGCGGCCGGCCTGGAGCGCCGTCACGGCGCCCGGCGTCACGTCCGGGCCCGGCTCCGCTGCGATCCGTTCGAACCGGATGCCGTCGAAGCGGTACAACCCGTCGTCGGTCCCCACCCATAGCCAGCCGTCGGCGGTCTGGGCCAGCGCCCGGACCGCCCCGGTGGACAGGCCGTCCTCCGGCCCCCAGCTCTTCACGCCGTATTGTGTCAACTGCCACGCCGGGTCCAGCGCCGGCAGCGCCCCGAACATCAGGCAGCCGATGGTCAGCAACAGAATCGATTGGACCGCCCGACCGGACGCTCCCCGACGGCCGCCGCCGGCTCCCCACCGGCGGCGCCACCGTTCCCTCCCCGTGTTCCGCTGAGACATCATGAGCGGTATTATAAATGAATACCCCGGGCCCGACGCAAATACCGCATGCGCCACACCTGGCTACCCTTGGTTCGACTGCTTGCTCGACAACTAAGCCGCGCGCGGCCTGATTCTATTCATGTACATCCACGCAAGCTCCCGCAGCATATAAAGGAATTGGAGACAACTCGGCCGGGGATCGGTGTGCAGTCCGAGCCGCCGGCTGACGGGCTGCAACAGCATGACCTGGTGCTCCGCGGCTCGTGGTCCGGGATCAGGTGACCGTTTCCGCTGCAGCCGGCCGGGGCAGTTTATCCGCTACCGGATCAGTGTATCCCGCGGCATGTGGCCACCGCGCGCTACTGACCGCGCGCGCGGCAGGCCGCCATCCCCCTCAATTGTTTTCCGCCATCCGGTCGGCCATCTGCAGCAGGTCAACGGCCTGGACCAGGCTGTCGCCGCCCAGGTCGCCGGAGAGCAGCGGTTCGGTGAACGGCCGCTCGCCGTGGACGACATTCCCCACCAGGTAGTTCTGGAGGATAACTAGGTCCACGGGCGTCACCGCTTTACCATCGCCGTTCAAGTCGCCCACCAGATAGGTGCCCGGCACCGGGTGGGCCATGGTGAACTCGATGGTCCGGCCGGTGTATTTCGAGCCGCTGAAGGACCAGGCGTCGTCCATCTGATTGTAGTAACCGTGGCGGAACGAGAGGGTGGCCCGGTAGGTGTGGCTGGCGAGCAACGGCGCGTACGGCCAGCGGGTCGTCTGCGAATCGGCGAACAGCTCGTCGCACACCGTCGCGCCGCTGGCGGCGTCCACCACCTGCAGCCGGATCGAATTGACCAGGGGATCAGTCGGCGCCGTCCAGGCCACGTCCGCTCCAAGCGGCACGTCAACAGCCAGGTGGCCGGGCCGGACGAACTCGGGCACCCCCGTAGGCTGGGGCAGCGGCTGGGCGGAGTCGGGCACACCGAACCACATGTCCTTCTCGGCGGGCGAGCCGGAACCGAAATCCAGATACAGCCAGTACTCGCCGTCGCTGAAATCGCTTACGCCCGCGCCGGAGGGAGTGGCGTAAGCCCAGAAATCGTTCCCGAGGTGGACCAGGTCGTATTCCGCCCCGGTGGGGGTTTCGAACCAGGCGTCCACCACCGGGAGCAGCAACTGGCGCAGGATGGCGGCGTCCATCGTCAGCGCGAACCGCTGGGCGCCCGCTTTCTCGTCGCCCTGGTAGTCGACGCCCTTCTCCATTCGGGTGTCCATGATCTGGGCGTCGAAAGTGAAGGTGCCGAACTCGCCCGCTGGAATGTAGTAGTCGGCGCCGTCAGCCACCTCCTCGGCCTCCATCTCCACAGAGTAGTCGCCGACATCGTCGTCGTCCCAGAGGCCGCCGGGCGCCGGGATGCGGTAGGTCACATCCCAGTACCAGCGGTTGTCCTCGCCGTTGTAGCGGGCTTCGCCCACCTCGACCAGGTCGGCCCGTTCCGAGTAACCGCTCGGCCCGCTGACCCGGATGTCGGTGTCGTCCAGGGTGCTCTCGTCGATGAGCCCGTTGTCCTCGTACCGGACCGTGAACTCGAAGGCGGCATTGCCGGCCGCCGGTCGCTGGCCCGAGGGGAACGAGGCGCTCGGCGCCTCCTCGTCGATCCGGGGAATCAGCACCACCGGCCGCTCGACGCCCTCGGTGTGATACCGGGCGTACCCGGCGATCCAGCCGTTGTCGTTGATGTCGAACGCGACGACGATGGTGACGCCGAAGGGCCGGACGTACCGGCTCAGGTCGATGGGCTGGTAATGCACGCCGTCCCAGGTCCAGAGCGCGGCGCCGCCGGCCATGGTGCCCACGATCTCAGCGTGGTTGTTGATGCTGAAGGCGACGCCGAACGTGTTGTACGTCTCGAGGACAGCAGGCGGACGGCCCACTTCCCACAGCACAGGGCGGTCCCCGTCGGGCAGGCTCAGGTTGCGGGCGAAGCCCACGATGTCGCCGGCGTTGTTGATGCCAAGGGCCTCGCCGAAGTTGGTGTAGCCGCCCGGAGTGGGCAGAAAGCCGAAGGAGGCGGCATTGCCCCGGATGGGCTTGTCCTGGAGATAGCCGGCGAACTGGTCCGACTCGTTGATGTCGAAGGGGTGATTCACGATGTAGACCGGCTCGGTGCTGATCATCCGGTGATCGTCCGGCGCCATCCAGGACGTCAGCCGCCAGTTTGATTCATCCAGTTCTTCCGGGTCCGAGACGCCGATGACGACTCCGGACGAATTGACCGCCAGGGCGAAGCCGTTGTAGTAAAGGCCAGTTTCGCCCTGATGCGGATCGTCGTCGTCCTCGTCGCGCAGGGTGCCGAGGTCCACCCAGGCGCGGGTGTGGGCGCTGTAGATGAACGGCCGGGCCGACGGATACTTGCTTTCCCAGTAGGAGCCCACGATCAGCCCGTTCTCGCTGAGTCCGTAGACGTAGGGATAGCAGGCCGGTTCCAGGAAGACATCATCGATGATGTGGGTGACCCCGTCGCCGATCAGGTCGTTGAGGTCCCAGAAGACCGACGCGTGGGGGAGTTCCCCGCCGCCGGCCCAGCCGATGACCTGGTTGGAGTTGTTGATCCGGTAGGCCTGGCCGCTGGTCCGGCCCATGGTGTCCAGGTAGACGATGTCGTAGACGTAGGCGAAGCCGGCCTGCAGCCAGCCGCAGGCCGTCCACGCCAGCAGGAGGACCAGAACGATTGACCGGAACGGGTGTTGAATCATGGACAACCTCGTTTCAGTGCGATGGGTGACAATTCTTTAAATGCTGATCGGATACTACAATCCCGAGCGACCGAGCGTCAAGCCGAACCGTTCGGGACCCGCGCATTCGCTCCCGGTGGCGGCGCAAAATACCGGGAAGCTGAAAGCCTGCGGTGCGAAACCGGGAGTGAAGCGTGTGGTATGGTTGAGCCAGGAGTCAGAAACTGCCGCTCGCGGAACTTCCGCGCTGCCAACCGATGGAGCGGGCTAAGGAAAGGGGAATGGTGAATGGGTGAATCGAGAAGGTTCGCAGGTTCGCAGGTTCAAAAGTTCGAAGGTTCTGAAGCGGTTGATAGTTGATAGTTGATGGTTGATGGGGGGAGTGTGCCAGGAGATGGGTTCTGTGATTTCGGACCCAGGACCCAGAACCCAGATCCTAGGTCCGATTTTCGATGTCCGAAATCCGATTTCCGAAGTCCGATGTCCGCATAGTGAAAACGAATTTCGAGCCTCGAGCCTCGATTACGAGCACGATTACGAATTACGATTACGATGACGATCACGAGCACGACTCTCGAACTGATACGCTCAGCGCTCAACTGGCGGGCTGACTATTATTCCAACAGTTTTCGCCATAAAAAAAGGCAGCCCGAAGCTGCCCGTTAAAAAAGGAGGGGTTATGATATTACACGAATTTTTTAATCCTATATCTACACTGAAAATGTGATCCACATCACATTTTTTCCATTTAATGAGACTGGACGAGCTCTTTCCACTATCGCTCGCCCCACTTCAGCTTCTGCCGCAGCACGGCGAAAAAGCCCGGATCTTCGGGAAAGACCAGCCGGGCCGGATGGTCCGCCTGGCTCACCCGCACCTCGTCCTGTTCGGCCAGCGACACCCCGGTCTGCCCGTCCACCGTGAGCATGACGTGTCCGTGGCTCCTCAGGCGGATGCTGATGGTGCTGGTGTTTTCGAGCACCAGCGGCCGGTGGGTGAGGGTGTGGGGACAGATGGGCGCCAGCAGCAGGTTGCGGCTGGTGGGCACCAGGATGGGACCGCCCGCCGACAGCGCGTAGGCGGTGGAGCCGGTGGGGGTGCTCACGATGAGCCCGTCCGAGCGGTACAGGCTCAGGAACCGGTCGTCGACGGAGACCTCCACCTCGATGATGCGGGCCAGCGCGCCGTAGTTGATCACGGCGTCGTTGAGCGCCTGGAAGTGCTCCTGCACCCGGCCCTCGCGCCGCACCTCCACCCGCAGCTTCATCCGCTCCTCGATCCGGTAGCGGCCGTCGAGGATCCCGCCGAGCGCGGGCAGCATCCGCTCCCGCGAGATCTCGGTGAGAAAACCCAAAGAGCCGAAGTTGACGCCCACCACCGGCACCGGCCGCGGGCCGATCTGCCGGACCACCGCCAGCATGGTGCCGTCGCCGCCCAGCACCACGGCCAGGTCCACCCGGTCGGGGAGCTCGCCGCCGGGCATTCGCAGGTCGTCCCGGCCGGTCTGGCGGGCCGCCTCCTCGTCGAGCGCCAGGGCGTGCCCGCGCGCCGCGAGGAACGCGAGGAGCTGGGACACCGCCTCCGCCGCGCCCTCGTGCCCGGGCTTGAGGTAGATGCCGATCCGCTGGAAGGGGGTTGGCGTCACGACATCCTCCCGGCCGGCTGCGGCGCGTCGCCGGCGCCGCCCGCGGGCGCCGCAGCGCCGAGGCGGAGGTGGAGGAAGTACTCCACGTTGCCGTCGGCGCCCGTGATGGGCGACTCGGTCTCGCCGGCCACGGTGAAACCGGCGGCCGCCGCGGCCCGGGCCACCTCGTCCACCGCCCGCCGCCGGACGGCGGCGTCGCGGACGATTCCGCCCTTGCCCACCTCGCCGCGGCCGGCTTCGAACTGGGGCTTCACCAGCGCCACCACGTCCGCGGCGCCGCCGCCGGCGCGAAGCCGCCCGGCCACCGCCGGGAGCACGAGCCGCAGCGAGATGAACGACAAGTCGATGACCACCAGGTCGAAGGCCGCGCCGGAGAAATCCTCCGGCCGGATGTTCCGGGCGTTGCACCGCTCCAAGAGCGTGACCCGCGGATCGGCGCGCAGCCGGGCATGGAGGAGGCCGCGGCCCACGTCCACGCCGTGGACCCGCGCCGCCCCGCGCTGGAGGAGGCAGTCGGTGAAGCCGCCGGTGGAGCAGCCGAGATCCAGGCAGGTCCGGCCGGCGGGCGCCACCCCGAACGCGTCCAGGGCGTGGGCGAGCTTGATCCCGCCGCGGCTGACGAAGGGGCAGCCGTCGTCCAGCAGACGGATCTCGGCGTCGGCGGCCACCGAGGCGCCCGGTTTGGTCACCTTCTGGTTGTCCGCCAGCACGGCGCCGGCCATGATCAGGGCTTGGGCTTTTTGGCGGGTCTCGACCAGACCCCGGGCAACAAGGAGCCGGTCGATTCGTTCTTTAGCCATCCGCGCTGCTCCAGGAATTCCTCGACGGTCTCGGCGATCCCCTCGGAGTCCAGCTTGTAACGGGCGCGCAGGATTTTCTGGGTGCCGTGGGTGATGAGCCGGTCGGGCAGGCCGATGCGAAGCACGTCGCGGTGCGGCACGTTCTCCTCGCGGAGCAACTCCAGGATCGCGCTGCCGAATCCGCCCTGGAGCACGCCCTCCTCCAGGGTGACCACCACCCGGCTGGCCAGGGCGTGCTTGAACAGCTCCACGTCCAGCGGCTTGACGAAGCGGGCGTTGATCACGCCGCAGCCGATCCCCTTGCGCTCCAGCAACTCGGCCGCCTGGAGCGCGGGGTGCACCATGTTGCCGACGGCCGCCAGGGCCACCGGGCCGTCGGGCCGGAGCACCTCGCCCGTGCCGATGGGGAGGAGGTGGGGCTCATCCAGCGGCACGCCCAGCGCGCTGCCGCGGGGGAAGCGGATCACCACCGGGCCGTTGTGCGCCAGCGCCGTCTTGAGCATGTGGCGCAGCTCGCCCTCGTCCTTGGGCGCCATGACGGTCATGTTGGGCAGGATCCGCATATAGGCCAGGTCGTAGAGGCCGTGATGGGTGGGGCCGTCGTCGCCCACGATCCCGGCCCGGTCCAGGACGAACACCACCGGCAAGTTCATGAGGCAGACGTCGTGGAACACCTGGTCGAACGCGCGCTGCAGGAACGTGGAGTAGATGGCCACCACCGGCCGGAACCCTTCGGCGGCCATCCCGGCGGCGAAGGTGACGGCATGCTGCTCGGCGATGCCGACATCGAAGCAGCGGTCCGGAAACGCCTCCTTGAAGGCGTCCAGGCCCGTGCCCGACAGCATGGCCGCGCTGATGGCCAGGATCTTCGGGTCCGTCCGAGCCAGCTCCGTGAGCGTCTGGGCGAAGATCGAGGTGTACGACGGAGTGCCGGACGGCGAGACGCCCAGGCCCGTCTCGATGACGAACGGGGCGGCGCCGTGCCACTTGTCCGGTTCCTTTTCCGCCGGTGCGTAGCCCTTCCCCTTGCGGGTGACCACATGCACCAGCACCGGGCCGGACTTCTTCCGCACCTCCTCCAGCGCCGCCACGAGGATGGGGATGCTGTGGCCGTTGATGGGCCCCACGTACTGCAGGCCCAGCTCCTCGAGCAGCTTGCCCGGCACGAAGAACGTCTTGACCGCGTCGGCCAGGCTGCGCGTCGCCTTGAGCACCTGGTCGCCGATGCCCGGGATGCCCTTGAGGACGGCCTGGACGTCGCGGACGAACAGGGTATAGGCCTGGCCGTCGATGATGCGCTTGAGATAGCCCGACCAGGCCCCCACGTTGGGCGAGATGGACATCTCGTTGTCGTTCAGGATGATGATCAGGTTGCGGCCCAGGTGGCCCGCCTGGTTGATCGCCTCCATGGACATGCCGCCGGTGAGCGCGCCGTCGCCGATCACGGCGATGACGTGGTTGTTCCGGCCGGCCATGTCCCGCCCCGTGGCCAGCCCCAGCGCGGCGCTGATGGAGGTGGAGGAGTGCCCGGCGTTGAACGCGTCGTACTCGCTCTCCTCGCGTTTGCAGAAGCCGCTGATCCCCTCGTACTGGCGCAGCGTCGGGAAGCGGTCGCGGCGGCCGGTGAGGATCTTGTGGGTGTAGCACTGGTGGGAGACGTCCCAGACGATCTTGTCGCGGGGCGCATTGAACACGTAGTGCAGCGCCAGGGTCAGCTCCACCACGCCGAGGTTCGAGGCAAGGTGGCCGCCGTTCTTGGACACCACCTGGATGAGCAGATTGCGGATCTCCTCGGCCAGGACGTCCATCTCCTCGAAGGAGAGCTTCTTCAGGTCGGCCGGGAAGTTGATTTTTTCGATCATGCGCTCATCCATCCGCCGCGACGTGCGGCCATTCTATCTTAAAACCGCAGACGGGACAATTCTGTTTCGGCCGGCGGGTTTTGATAACCGGGCGCCGGCGCGGGCGCATCATTTCTTTTTCGCGGCGATCTCCTTTCGGATTTCGGTCAGGGTGAGCTCCTCCCGGCTCTGGTGCTTCTTCTGGACGCGGGCGTCCCACATGACCAGCACCGGGCAGTGGCTGAGCTCCAGCACCTTGGGGATGTTGTCGCCGAGATCGGCGGCCCGCTCGCCGGGCGCCGCGTGGGCGGCCATCAGGATGAGGTCCACCGCTTGCTCCCGGGCGTACGTGACGATGCCGTTCCAGATCGCGTCGGCTTTCACGTGCACCTTGACCAGGTCCAGCGGATCCGGGCGCTGGCGGGCCAGCCGGGCGTCCGAGTCGCTGACGACCGCATAGAAGAAGTCGTTGAGCTCGTCGAAGCTGGACGTCTCGGTCCCCGTGATCACGTGGAGCAGGTGCAGGCGCGCCCGAAGCGATCGCGCCGTCAGGATGACATACTCCAGCATGTCCAGCGAGTAGTCCTTGAACTGCATGGGGTACAGGATGTTCTTGATGACTTTCATCGGCCGCCTCCTGGAGCCGGCGGGCCGGGGGCTCCGCCGGATTGTCTCGCCGTTCGTGCACGCATTCGGAGTATCCGCTGTGCCTATTGTATCCGAAATGACCGGCGGTTGCCAAAGGCGACGTGGCTGCAACGCCGGCGGCTTCGGGCGGACAGTCGGCGGGCGCGGCCGCCAAATCCCCCTTGACACGCCGGCTGTGCTATAATTGGGCCGTTTTGCGCGCCGGCAATACACGGTTTCAGGCGCCTCATGGACTCACAACTGCTGATCTTCGGCCTCTCCCTCATCGCCTTCGTCGCCGTGGCGACCACCGTTTTTCTGCTCGCCCGCCAGTCCACCCGGGAACGCAAGCGGGTCACCTCGATCCTGACCTCCTTCGACGTCCCCGAAGAGGAACTGGACACCGAGTCCGAGATCAAGGAGATCCGGAGCCACCAGTACCGCTTCTACCGCCTCTCCGGCTTCAAGTGGATCATCAGCGTCTTCTTCGCCCTGCTGCTGGTGCTGCTCACCACGTTCGAATTCTGGGTGGACTACTTTCCCGAGCCGGTGCCGGGCAAGGCGTACCCCATCAATCTGAAGATCTCCTATCCGTTTTCCTTCAAGAAAATCCACTACTCGCCCCAGGACTCGCCCCTGCTGGCCCGGGGCAAGATCGTCACGCCCGACGACCTGGAGCTGGTCAAGGCATACCGGGCCAACCGCCAGCTGCCGGCCCTCTACGCCCTGGCCGGCTACTACGTGGTCTACCAGCTCCTGATCCTGATCCTGGTCTTCTGGTTCGGGCAATTCTTCTCGGAGAGCCGGGAGGACGAAAACAAGAACCTGGTGTTCGTCTTCCTCGTCATACTCCTCGTGTTGCTGGTGGCCAAGTTCGCCAGTCTCACCGGCATCATCTCCGTATATTACGTGCCGGTGGCCATGCTGGCGATGCTGGTCAACATCCTCATTTTCAACAAGATCGTACCGTCGCTGGTGATCTTCACCACCATCTTCGTGGCCATCCTGTCCAATTTCGACTCCCAGCTCATGCTGGTGCTCTTCAGCGGCGGCATCGTCACCCTGTTCTGGCTGCAGAACGTAAAGAAACGCTCCCAGGTCTTCTCCACCGGCCTGGCCGTCGGGATCACCAACCTGGTCATCTACCTCGCCATCGTGCCCATGACCGGAGAGCGACTGCTCTCGGCCATCGTCCAGCAGGACGCCGTCGGCGCGTTCCTCAGCGGCCCGCTGTCCAGCATCCTGACCCTGCTCCTGATCCCCGTGTTCGAGAAGGTGTTCGGACACGTGTCGCCGTTCCGGCTGATGGAGCTGGCCGACCTGGATTCCGCCCTGCTCCGCGAGCTGTACCTGAAGGCGCCGGGGTCCTACCACCACTCGCTGGCCGTGGCCAACCTGGCCGAGATCGCGGCGAACGAGATCGGCGCCAACGCCCTGCTGCTCCGGGTGGGTGCCTACTACCACGACATCGGCAAGATGCTCCGACCCACCTATTTCGTGGAGAACATCAACCCGCAGGGTGACAATCCCCACGACAAGATCTCGCCGTACGCCAGCTCCAAGATCCTGAAATCGCACATCATCCTGGGCGTGGAACTCGGCCGCAAGTTCAAGCTGCCCCGCAAGATCCTCGACTTCATTCCCCAGCACCACGGCACCACCGTGATGGATTATTTTTTCGAGAAGGCCAAGAACAATCCGGAGACGGCCGGCATCTCCGGCAGCTATTTCGCCTATCCGGGGCCGCGGCCGCGCTCCCGCGAGGCCACGATTCTGATGGTCGTCGACTCGGTGGAGGCGGCGTCGCGGGTGCTCACCGACCACTCCGAGGAGACCGTCCGCAAAGCCATCGAGAAGATCGTCAACCACAAGCTCACCCAGTCCCAGCTCGACGAGTCGCCGCTCACCCTGTCGGAGCTCCGGCGGATCACCGCCGTCCTGACCAAGGCGCTGGCCACGGCCACCCACAAGCGCATCGACTACCCGGCCCAGACGGGCATTCACGCGCAGTTCGGCCAACCGGCGCAGCCCGCCGCCGAGGCTGCCGGCGAGCTCATCGGCGCCGATACCGACAAGCTGGTCATCCCGGACGCCGTCCGGAACGGCGAGGCCGTTCCGCCGGTGGCCGCGGACACCGCCGCGCCTGCCCCCAAACCGGTCAACGGCAAGAAGGGCAAGCGCGAGGACGCGTCCCCGGTCGCTCCGGCGGCCAACGGCCAGGCCGCGGCGGCGCCCATCCCGGCCAACGGCAAAATAGCGAAACATGAGGAACCGCCTCCGGCGCCCTCCGGCAACGGACACCCGGCGGAACCACGGCCCGACTCCGGCGGGCCTGCGCAATCCAAAACCTAGGAGAACTCCATGACCCGATCCACCGTGCACACCTCGGACGCTCCGGCGGCCATCGGCCCGTACTCCCAGGCCATCAAGGCCGGCGGATTCGTCTTCACATCCGGCCAGCTGGCCATCGATCCGAAAACCGGTCAACTCCTCACCGGCGACATTTCGGTCCAGACTCACCAGGTTTTCGCCAACCTGAAGGCGGTGCTGGCCGCCGCCGGCAGCTCCCTCGACCGGGTGGTGAAGGCCACGTGCTTCCTGCGCGACATGAACGACTTCAAGGCGTTCAACGCCGTCTACGGCGAATACCTGGGCGCCGGCAAGCCCGCCCGCAGCACCGTGCAGGTGGCCCGGCTGCCCCTGGACGGCGCCGTGGAAATCGATCTCGTGGCCCTCTGCGACTGACGCCGGCCCGCTCGCCCCGCGTCAATTCCCGGCCGCGCCGTCAACCGGCTCCCGGTCCTGCACCAGGTGATGGCGGGTCAACTCGTCCGCCGGACACGAGTCCGGCGGATAGCTACCGTTCGCCTTCATCCAGGCGATCTCCTCGGCCGAGTGTTGGCTGCTGGCCGTCTCGCACCAGTCGAGGATCCGGCAGCCGGGGCACCACCCGGAGCAGAAATCGTAGTGCCGCGTCCAGTTCCCTTCGGCGGCGAGCATCCGGCAGATGGGGCAATCGTCGTCGAACGGCTCGTTGCCGTCGAGCTGGACTTCGGCATACGCCTCCTCCATGAGCTGCAGCCGCACCGCCTCCGGCACGGCGTCCGGCAGCTCCACGACCGTGCGGAATTCCTTCCAGAGCATCTGCGCCAGCGCCGCGATCCGGATCTTCACTTCATCCTCCATGGCAACCTCCCCAAAGTGGTCTTACCTATACAAACGGATCGGCAGCGAAGTGTTCGACGGTTTCTGTCCGGAGAAAAGCCCGTTAAAACTTATCTGTTTTGTTTGGAGAGTGATAGAACAC